>Ga0310121_10001507_pt1 | contig 23665 bp, 41 predicted proteins | sample CB27_Tmax_986_MG_FD_203504 | JGI IMG/M metagenome (GOLD analysis project Ga0310121, IMG submission 203504) | Marine microbial communities from Western Arctic Ocean, Canada - CB27_Tmax_986 | ecosystem: Environmental > Aquatic > Marine > Oceanic | place: Canada: Western Arctic Ocean | collected...
CAAAAAAGAGATTGATGATAAGGTTGCTACAGGGCCAAAGAAACCATCAAAAGGTAAGACCAATCGTTACGAATTAAAAGCTGGAAAAAGAACAGTTATGATTCAAGTCGCAAACCTAGACAATAAACGATATGAATTGAATATGTACATTGAAGGAAAAGAAGAACTTTCAACATTTTCCAAGTTTATAACAGAAGGTCGAGGAAAACAAGATCCAGATTATGTACCTGGCGCCACAAATAGAGATAAGACAGGCCTACTACGCAAATTAATTGATGCACAAAGGAAACATTATACAGAACAAGATATTAAAAGTATTGCAAGAAAATATAAACAAAACATTGCAACTATAGAGGGTGGTAAAGATTTCCAGGACTGGGATGGGGAATGGATCATCACTCTAATGAATAGCATAGAATTAACGTATGACTATAATTCCAATACTACGACTATCAGGAAGTGGAAATTTGATAAGAAAAAGGCTGAAATACATTTAGCCAAATACGGAAGCGAACACGAAACTGTACGAGATATGAAGCCTGTTTCAGGAAAAGTAAAGGTGGGTGGTTTTGAAGCGGCATTTGAATTAATGTTTGGAAGAGTTGGAAGGGGCATGTTTGAAGAAGTTGAGATTGATGAAATTGCACCGTGGAAAAAGGGTAATTATACTGTGAAGGATCAAGACGGTAAAGTACTTGGTAGATTCAAATCTGGTGCAAAAGCTCAAAAATTTGTAGATAAGATTTGGGATGAAGGAGATTATGATTCCCTTACTGTGGAACTGGGTGAAGAGGTTGTATATACTCGCAGAGTTGAACTTGATGAAGAAGCACCCGCAAATAGTGTAGCAGGAGGAAATGTTAATTTAGATCCTTTTGTTAAGAAGAAAAGAAAAAATGCAAAAGTACAATGGGAAATGTTTGGTGGCCAGAAAGTATTTGTCGTTTCCCCAGAAAGATTTTATGATTCACGATTAGGAAAAGCAAGATATGTTCGATATGAAAAATATGTTGGAAATGATAAATTAGGAGAAACAATTAGACAATATGGGAGAAACAATCCCAAAAATGCTATAATTTTAAAGAATTCAGGAAATGGGGCAATGTTATATCTGAAATATGGCCGAAACTAATGGATATTACTAATGCCAGAACATGAGCTCCAATCTGTTAAGCTCGAAGTCGGTCTGTTAAAAAATGAGGTCGAAGTAAGAGGACGACAGATTGAAACTCTTCTTCAAAAACTTGATCTCACCACAGACAAACTTCAGCAACTTACAGTACAAATAATAAAATTAAATACTCGCCAAGAAGATTATCTTAGGAACTCTTCTAGTATGACGGATGAATTTAAAATTCTTCATACTAGAATTGGTGATCTCCATGATAAACAATTGGCCGCAAATAAAGAAATAGAACAACGGCTTGACCGTTTAGATCAATATAAATCTAAACTAATGGGTATGATCATTGTAGTAGGGGGCGTTGTCGGAACGATAGTCGCCACAGCAATAAGTATATTTTTAAAGGATTAAATAAATGAAAACGTTTAAAGAATATCAAATAACAAAGCAAATGAAGAATGCCAAGCTAAAATATACATGGGACGGCGAACCTCTTGTTGAAGGTACGCCAGAGTGGATGGAGGCAGAGGCTTACCTCATTGAAGATGAAGACATTCAGGAAGTTCAAAAAGGTAGTGTTTCTTTTTTGGGGTTAGGATTTTCAGCTCTTACAGGATATTTACCCATATATTTAGCATATAAGATGGTAGTAAAATCAATGGAAAAAGCTAAGGCGGGTTGTTCGGATTTAGAAACTATAGTAGACAGAAATAAATGTTTAGCAGATTTTAGAAGGAAAAAGATAGAGGCGAAGATCAAGCTCCTCAGTAAAGTAAAAGGTAAAGAAAAAGATCCGAAGAAGTTAAAGAATATCGATAAACAAATTGATAAACAAAAAAAGGCGATTGGTAAAATAAGAACTAATTTTTAGGAATAAAATGAAAACATTTCAAGAATACCTTGATGCGAAACTTGAGGCCCTTAAGAAAAAAATAGTATTTAGGGGTGGTAAAAGAATGGTTTTGAAAAAAACTGACAAAAAGGGATTCAAAGTTGTAGGTGGAAAAGAAGTAAAAATGTCTGCCAAAGAGAAAAAGAATAGAAAACTTGCAGCTAAGAAAGCAGCTAGGAAAAGGAAGGCGGGTTCTGCAAAGGCAGTGAAATTAAGGGCTAAGGCGATGAAGAAAAGAAAAGCGGGAGGACTCTAATGAAAACATTTACACGGTTCAAAGAATCAAAACTTGATGATAAACTTGACAAGCTCGTTAGTAATGAAATCAAGAAACGGAAACTCGCAAAATTTCCAGTTAATGCTACTGATGATATTAAAATGAGAATGAAACCTAACAAACCAGCATTCAAATTTCCTTCACCAAGTAGTGATATGATGATTCATGTTTTCCTTAGACCAATGAAGGGGAAAAAAGGAATGATGGCTTTTAATTATCAGTTAGAGGATAAATGAAATCTTTTATACAACATTTAAGAGAATTTGCATCATATAGTACTTCAGACCTTGTGTTTATGAATAATGGACAAGGATCAGCATCTTCAGGTTTAATGATTCCTCTTTCGGGCCCTATGTTCAAAAGGATATGGCCGGATACGATACGTACAACAGTTTTTCATGTACTGAGTGCAGAAGATTTATATAAATTAAAAAAACTTGAAGGAGGAAAGAAAACCATCTCAGCATTTTTCACAATGATGTCTCGTTATTTGGAAGGTGGTATAGCTGCAGGAGGCGGCGTTGTTGCAGAAATGGAAGCCGATGTTATTGTATCTGCTAGAGATGATATAATGAGTCAAGTAGATAATAAAGGAAGAAGATGGGTTGAAATGTCTTGGTTTGAAAATGCACAAAGTTATGGAACTGGGCCCGCATTTGGTAAAGTAGAACGTGAACTTAATGATTTGATAAGAAAACTTGTTTTAAAACACCTTGAACCAATATTGGGAAATAGAGCCCGGACAGAACATGAGTATGTTCTTTGGGGTAATATGAAAAGGGAGTTAAAGGACAACAAAAAATTAAGTTTGGTAATAAAAGACTATTTTGATGGTGTAGAGAAAATTATTAAAGATAATAAAGAAGTAATGGGTAGTATATTTTATGGTTATGCAAAATCAAAAAGAATGACAGATAATGCATGGGATGAACAAGTAGTCAATAATATTGAGATCACAAAACTTCATTATATACCAAGAGAAGAAGAAGTTGAAGATGAAGAACAGCAAGAAAATATAGATGCATTTGTTGCAAAATACAAGATACCACGAAAGAGATGGGAATATTCTTCAGAGTTAGAAATTTATACAAGAGAAGTTACTCAAGCAGAAGTAAGGACAATGGGAAAATGAAAACTTTCACAAAATTCATTAAGGAACGAACAATGACCGATAGCCAAAAGCTTGTTCAAATACAACACTATTGGGATGATTTAGATCACATGGCTTCTGATGAGACAAAGAAGAAAAGTCTACACAGACTTGGTTACAAAAACATTAAACTTGATTCAAAAGGAAAAATCACATCATTTGATGAAGAACGCGACTACAAAGATGAGTATAAAAAGTTCCAATCATCAACAAAGAGTAAAAAGTATAGAGCCGAGTTGAATAAGTATAATAGAGACAAAGGAACTTATGGTAATGGTGATGGAAAAGATGCATCACATAAGGATGGTAAAATAGTTGGTATGGAAGATGAGAGTACTAATAGAGGAAGAGCTGAAAAAAGTAGACTCGTAGGATCAAAAAGAAAATGAAAGAAGATGAATTAGTATCTAAACTTGTATTGATATCTTTCACATGTTTATGGTTTATAGTTTTATTTACATTTGGATTACTTGTATATCAATCGGTATCACATACAGATCAGATTGAAGAACTTATAAGATCTATAGAATTTTTTAATAGGATAGAATGATCAGTTTAACCGAAATAGCAGCCAGAAACTTTAAGAGAATTCGTGAGGATGAAGAATTGTCTGAAGATGTACCACTACGAATAGCCGTTAAAGGTGGTGGTTGTGCAGGTTATGAGTATAATTTAACATTCGGTGAACCTGCAAAGAAAGATTTAGTATTTGAGTCAAAAGGACTACCCATAGTGATAGACCGCAAGAGTCATATAGTAGTAGATGGACTAGAGATAGATTGGTCACAAGACTTATCTGCGCCTGGCCCACGATTTGAAAACCCTAGAGCAGTCTCAACGTGTGGTTGTTCTACGAGTTTTTCAATCAAACCTCAAGAAGAGTTTGATAAACCTGTGTGGATGAAATAATATGGCATATTCAGAGAAAGTAATAGATCATTATGAAAAACCGAGAAATATTGGTAGTTTGGACAAGCGGAGTAATAGTGTCGGTACTGGTCTTGTGGGCGCTCCAGAGTGCGGGGATGTTATGAAACTACAGATACAAGTAGATGACAATAATAAAATTATCGATGCAAAATTTAAGACATTTGGTTGTGGTTCTGCGATTGCAGCATCTTCACTAGCAACAGAGTGGATTAAGAACAAGACGGTAGATGAAGCTAGTATGATACAGAATACTCAGATAGTTGAAGAACTTTCTCTTCCACCAGTTAAAATACATTGTTCAGTACTTGCAGAAGATGCAATTAAAGCTGCAATCAAAGATTATCAACAGAAAAATGAAAAACTTTAGAAAATTTATAACAGAAGAATTATCAAAAGAAACACAAGAGTACACAGAACTTTTGGTCGATGCAGTATATTCTCATTACATAGATAATCATGATAAAAATTCAATAGAATGTGTGGGTTGGTTAGATGGGACTGAAAATGCACAATTAAGGTTTCAAAAAATATATGAGGCCGGGATTGGTAATAACGATTCAATTTTAGATGTCGGTTGTGGAGTAGCACATCTCCATACTTTTTTGTCAAATCAAGGATGGTCTGGCAAATATCTTGGATTTGACCCAAATAAAAAGGCAATTGATTTAGTAGATGAAAGTATCAATACGATGGAAGGTACTATAGAAGATATGCCTGACTTTATGAAATATGATTGGGCCATTTCAAGTGGTGTTTTCAATTTAGGATTGAAAGAAGAACATACATTTTGGATTATTGAAAATATGATATCTCATGCCAATAAAGGGATTGTATTCAATATGTTACACGCTCCGTATGAAGATCCTAACTATGTAGCATATTATCCAGAACAAATAAAACATAAATTAAGTAAATTCGATCACAGCAACATCGAAATTGTTGAAGACTATATGCCAGATGATGCAGAATTTACTGTCTACTTCTATAAAAGATAAGGATATATGGAGAAAAAATTTAAACACTATCTAGTAGAATTTGACACACCACAAATTTATTGTGACATGGATGGAGTATTAGCAGATTTTGAGAAGGGCATAACAGATATGATTGGTGGAAAATTCTCTGATGCAAGGTGGGATGAACTGCCAGATGATTTTTTCTTACAGTTAGAACCTATGTCTGATGCAAAACAATTGTGGGGATTTATTGGAAAATATAACCCGTTTATTTTGACCGCAATTCCAAGATCATCAAGAGGGCCGATTTCCAAACGTGCAACTGAAGATAAAACTAGATTTATGAAAAGATGGTTTGGTGTTAGTCCAGATAGAATGTATCCTGTCATGAGAGCAGATAAAATGAGATTTGCGAAAGATGGTAGGGATGGTAGACCTAATTTGCTCATTGATGATCATATTAAGAATATTTCACAGTTTACTTCTGCAGGAGGAATTGGAGTCCGTCATACGAGTGCAAGTAATACAATTAAAGAATTAAAAGAAATTGGGTATAAATGAGGTATGAATGAACGAATTATTTAATATGTCTGAACTTATAATGATGGGGTTGGTATTATTTTCATCATTTTTTATATTCTTGTTCAATTACAGGACAGACAATAAAGAAAAATATACAAACAAGTGGTTGATATTATTAGATCTATTTATCAATATGGGAATGTCTATAACAGGCTATATGTTAGTAACTGTTGTGTTTACGAATATTCCACAGTTAAAAGAATATGAAAGTTATCGTTATCCTATCGGTTATCTTTTTGGACTTACTTCTAATGTGAGTATACCAATTGTTCTCAAATGGTTTCAACAACAAATCACCAAAAAGTTAAACGAAGCAGGAAAGAAGTGAGGTAATTATGGCTGAAAAAGAAAAGGGTGTAGCAAACGGAAAAGATCAAAAAATACTACAACACGACATTGAAGAAATAGATAAAAAGGTTGAAGAAGTTCAACAAATAGAACTTGCAAACAAAGACCAGATTGTCGCAAGTAAATCATTTATCTATGTTATTATTGCACTTCTTATATACTTAACCTTTTTGGTTATTCCAGATATAGAAGAAAAAGTTACATGGATGGAGAAAGACTTAAATTCTATTCTAGTGCAGTCTGAACGATTCAAGAAATCAACTAGAGTATTTGCGAAGGATAATCAATGTGCATCATGCCATTTGGCACCAGATTATCTTCTCCACAATCTCTTAATGAAATATCCCAGTTTTTCTGATGTTAAATCCTTTATGCAAGTGGGACATCAACGATATTATACTATGACTACACCTATTCCAGATGAAGAACTTCTGACAATATATCGGGCATTGCAATGATTATGATGGGTAAAGTTGTCGTATCTATAATTTGGGCATTTTGGATGATGGCAATGTCTACTGCTGAAGGGCAAGACCCAATGAAAGAAAAACTTGGAGTCGGTGCACCAAAATCAGAATACAATCCAACGTATAGTTCGACATTTGAACGAGTAAAGAAAAGGGGCCATGTCATTTGTGGAACCAATGATGAGTTTCCAGGCTTCTCACAAGAAATATGGAATAATGAAGATGGTGATAGATGGGAGGGGTTCGATGTTGATATTTGTCGTGCAGTTGCAGCAGCAATGTTCGGTGATGCAGATGCAATCGAATTTACTATAGTCAATGGAAAGACAAGGTTTGAATTCTTAATAGATGGTTCAATAGATATTCTTTCTGCAGCAACCACGTATACTTACACAAGGAATGTTGCAAAGAAACTGGAATTCATGCCCACCACATTTTATGATGGTCAAGGATTCATTGTAAGGAAAACTCTTGGTGTATCCTCTGCAAAACAACTTGCAGGTGCAAAGATATGTTTTAGTGGTAGTGGAACAGCTGCAAAGAACATTGCAGACTTCTTTGAATTGCATGGAATAAATTATATCCCTGTCGCAGTAAAACCCACAGAAAAAACAAAGAACGTATACAAAAGTGGTGAGTGTGATATGTATGGTACTGATAGGTCTGGTCTTGCATCAAACCGATTGAGTTTTGCTGATCCAGAACGACACATGATACTTCCAGAGATTATCTCAAAAGAACCACTTGGGCCAGTTGTTAAGTATGGAGATCAAAAATGGTCAGATGTTGTTCGATGGACAATATATGTTCTTTTTATTGCAGAAGAAATGGGAATAAATTCAAAGAACGTAGACAGTTTTAAGAATCATATAGACCCAAACATTCAACGATTTATGGGTGAGAAAAATGGAGAAGATCATCCTCATCTTGGAGATAAATTGGGGCTAGGTGCAACTTGGTCTTATGATATAATTAAACAAATTGGAAATTATAAACAAATATATGAACGAAATGTGGGGCCGGATACCCCAATAGGATTACAGCGAGAATTGAATCAACTTTATAGTCATGGAGGATTATTGTATGCGCCACCATTGAAGTAGGAGGTGTAGGATGGAAAAGTTTAATCAATTTTCAAAAGTACCAGAAGACAGAACAGCTGTAGATAATATTCTGCGAGTCAATCACGGCAATCAAATGAGATTGAACTTGATGGCGGACGCAAAAGCCAATATCATGATTACAGTTGCATCTGTTGTGTTTTCTATCGCGATTGCAAACCTTGATAATGAGTTGGTAAAATGGCCACTTCTAACATTTGCATTTGGTTGTTTTTTTGCACTACTCTTTGCAATATTTGCAATCATACCAAAAACAGATTATCCAAAAGATGTAACAGGAGATATAGATAGAAAATCTCCACTATTCAATCCTTTGTTTTTCGGACACTTTGCACATCTTCCAATAGAAGAATATAAGGAAGATTATGCAGAAACTTTAATGACTGATGATTCTGTATATGATGCCATGGCCGGTGACATATATGGACAAGGTAAAGTTCTTGCACTTAGAAAATATAAATTCCTCAAGTGGTCATACATGAGTTTTCTTTTAGGGATGGTAAGTGCAGTTATAGTATTTGTTTTACAAGGCCCTTTTGGAGATGTTATTTTAGATGGTGCATCAAATATACTTGATGTAATCATAGGTGAATTGAATTTTACTTTGGATGGAATGAAACATTTGTTGTGTCAATCTTCTTCAGTATGTAGAGAAATATAATGAATAAAACAATACATGAACATTGGAGAGATTGGGCAGCAGTAGTTTATCTATTTCTCTGTGTAGTAGACTTTTTTATTGCGCCTTTAATGTGGAACATAGGCATGACAATGATGAGTGATGAAATTAAAATGAACACAAGTAGATGGGTTCCTCTTACATTACAAGGAGGTGCCATGCTACATTTAAGTTTTGGAGCAATATTAGGTGCGACATCTTGGAATAAACATAAAGAAATTACTAATGGGAATGGCGATAAGCCTGATTCTCACTAGCTGTGCAAAGCACAACAAAGACGACAAAACACATAATGATTTGGGTAGTGGTGATAAGTCAAATTTACCAGTTTCACTAACTTCACTCATTGAACACGCAGAATTGTGTAAAGCAATTTACGATTTAGGTGGTGATCAAAAGGATGAAGTTGCGTTTGAGGTAAAACAAGATAATGGAATATCAATAATTGTTATTAGGGGTACAGCAAATGAGGCAAATGTACTATCTGATATTGATGTAAGATTGGTAAGTGATACACGTACAGGAATCCGGCTACATAAAGGATTTAGAGATGCCGCTGTAACTATAATGCAAATTATAGATACTTCAACCACGACAGGAAGAAATACTGTTCAAGGAACGAGACTTACATACCCTCTTGAACATACAGTACACGTTACAGGACACAGTTTAGGTGGAGCTGTTGCTCAAATAATAGGAATGTGGCTCCACAAGAGAGGTAAAAATGTTCAAATTTACTCTTACGGATCACCAAAAGTTTCTGATCAAGTTTTGTCTGGTGGACAACCCACTCATTGGCGTGTGGTTCGCCGTAGCGATCCTATCCCTTTTAGCCCTCCTTGGCCTTATGCTCATACCGGGCTTTTTATAGATAGTCAAGATTTGGATTGGGGTGCAGACAACGATAATGGTTTGATTTCTAAAACAGATGGATTAACTCATGCCATAGCAAAATACGTGGAAACATTAAAAGAACAACTATAATAATGAATAAATATTAAAAAGAAAAAATACTAGGAGTAAAACATGGCAGAAGAAGAATTAGTCGATTTTGGATTTAGTGCCGTTACGGCAGATGAATACGATAGAGACAATACCGATGGAGAAAACACAGGGAGTGGAGGTTCTGCTAGTCCAGACGCATTAGCATCAATGGACGCCAAGATAGAACAGATCATGGCCGCCATATCAAGTAAACCAGATGATGTAAGTAATGATTTTGGATTTTCTCAAGAAGATAAAGATAAACAAGATGAAACGTTAGCAGGTATCGAACTAAAGATCGATAAAATTCTGTCATTAGAACAAGATGAAGAACGGGCACAGACAACCGCAGATATCCTTGCTCAATTGAATGATGCAACAGGAGAGTCTAGAACATCTTCTGCAAAGGCAACTGAAGCTGTAGGAAAACAAGATGAGATCATGGATTTCCTAGAAAGTATGTCACCAAAGATTGACAAGATTCTCAAACTAGAAAGTCTTGAAAGCCTGTTAGAAGGAACATCAGGAAAGTTAGATAGTTTGACTGCATCTCAAGTACAGTCTGTTACTGCTGAACCACCAGACTTAACTCCGATTATGGAAAAACTAGAATGGTTGGATAAAGATGTACAGAAGATTCTAAAGATGGAACAGTTAGAAGCTGTCCAGAGTCTTCAGAAGTCATCTTCAGATATGACTACAGTTGTTAAAGAGATTGAGGAGAGAAAGAAAGATATAAACTTAAAATATAAGTCACGTATGTTAGCAGTTGAGAAATTGATTGTCCCTTTGATAGATAATCTTCAGAAGGATGGAGAAACTAAAGAATATATTAAATGGCCCAATAGAACAGCAATTCTTGAAGCTCAAAAAACTAAAATATTACAAGTTACGAGATCAGAAATATGAAATTTACAGACTTAAAACAAGAACTTTTAGAGGGTGTATATGATCCCGGTATATTTAAAGCATTCTTCTTAGCAGGAGGCTCTGGTTCTGGTAAATCATATTCCGCAGAAAAAGCAACAGGTTCTGCCTCAGGAAAGTTTCAATGGCACGAAAAAATAGAAGCTAAAATTACTCCCGGTAAGGTAGGACCTTATGGATTGAAAGTTGTCAACTCAGATGAACAATTAGAATTCGGATTACTGAAAGCAAAGATGTCCTCTAATATGAGGACATATACTGATGATGAAACGACAAAAAAAGAACTTATTCGGGCAAGAGGAAAAAAAGTAACAGCAAAAAGAGAACAGTTGTGGGTTAATGGTAGACTAGGATTAATCATTGATGGTACTGCTCATGACTTATTAAAACTATCTGACAGAAAGAAAACCCTTGAAGATGTTGGTTATGACACCTACATGATATTTGTCAATACATCTCTTGATATTGCTCTTCAACAAAATCAAAACAGAGCTCGAAAACTTAAAGATGAAGTTATTCATAGAACATGGGAAGAAGTACAAGGAATTAAGGATGGACTTGCTAACCTATTTGTTGGTGGATTTGTTGAGATTGTCAACAATAGAGCTGGAGAAGATGTGTTTCGAAAAGCATTCGTTGAAGTAGGTAAACTCATAAAAAAACCACCAAACAAACCCGCCGCAAAAATGTGGATAGCACACGAATTAGAGAGTAAAGACAGAACTTGACTTATTGATATTTCGTGGTATAATATATTATGAGTTTATATACAGATCAAAAATACGTGGGATTAATCTCACCTCGCCTAGACAGGTTAAAATTAGTACGCCCCAATCTTTGGAACTCACGATGTCCTATTTGTGGTGATTCTCAAAAAAATAAAGCAAAGAAACGATTATACATCTACGCAAAGAAGCAAGACTTGTTTGTAAAATGTCATAATTGTGGATATGGTTCTAATCTTGGAAATTTTATAAAGACTCTTGATCCTCACTTACATGGTCAATATGTAATGGAAAGATATAGTCAGGGTCAAAATGGTCGTGGTAAAACAAAAGAACCAGAATTTAAATTTGAACCACCAAAATTCAAACCCAAACCAACTACCATTGAATTACCCTCTATAGGCTCTCTCACACGCACTCACCACGCCCGTTTATTCTATGAAGGTAGAAAGATGCCTGATTCTTTCTTGGAAAGAGTTTTCTATGCAGAAGACTTTAGAGAGTGGGCAGTATCAGTATCCGAAATAGATTATTCTAATTTGGGTAAAGAAGAACCAAGAATGGTTATCCCATTTTTTGATACAGAAGGAAAATTAATTGCCGCTCAAGGTAGAGCTCTAGGAAGTCACGAACTCCGATATATTACTATCAAGGTTACTGAAGACAGCCCTAAAGTTTATGGGTTGGAACGATGGAAATCAGAGGAACATACATATATTGTAGAAGGTCCAATTGACTCAATGTTCCTTCCAAATTGTCTTGCCGTTGCTGGAGGAGATCTCCAGTCAATAAAATTAGACAAGAAACAATGTGTGTTAATATTCGACAATGAGCCGAGAAATGAACATACTGTTAAAAAATTGATGAAGGCTATAGATGATGGATGGTCTGTTGTTATTTGGTCTAAAGATAAAAAGTTCAAAGATATTAATGATTTGATTATGAGTGGTCTGTTAACTGATGAAATCTTGGATATGATAAATAAAACTACTATGAAGGGATTGGAAGCGGATTGGGCAGCCAGAGAGTGGAGAAATGTCCATTGAAGTAGATTATAGAGGAAAGAAAATAATAAAAGAATACAAGATCCATGAACACGGGTTTGTAAAATTACTTGATGTCATGGGCGATGATGAGGAAGTAGAAAACGCCGCACGTATTAGTTATGGAGAAGGAACAAGAAAGGTAAGCCATACGCGTAATCTTATACGCTACCTAATGAGACATAAACACACCTCACCCTTTGAGATGTGTGAAGTTAAGTTCCATATTAAATTACCCATCTTTGTTATGCGCCAGTTAGTCCGTCATAGAACGGCAAACCTGAACGAGTACTCTGGGCGGTACTCTGTCATGTCAGATGACTTTTATTTTCCAAAAGGGGATAGTCTTAAACCCCAATCAACGACAAATAAACAAGGTAGAGAAGAAGGAGAGTTAGGTAATGATATCGGCGAAATCGAATTTGAAATGTATCGTATTTTTGATGGAGCAGAAAACGCCTACCATAACCTACTAGATTGGAATGTATCAAGAGAGCTAGCGAGAATAGTTCTCCCTGTGTCGAACTATACCGAAGTAATATGGAAGATAGATCTACACAACTTCTTTCATGTCGTTAATTTACGAGCAGAAAAACATGCTCAACAAGAAATACAAGATTATGCCAACGCAATGTATCATTTGGTATATCCACATTTTCCAATATGTTGTGAAGCATTTGAACATTATGTAAGAAATGCTGTTACATTTTCAGAACAAGAAATGGATGTTATTAAAAGTCTTTTAGAATTTGCAGATACAAAAGCGGCAATGGCGGGTTGTATGGCTGATTATGAAGGCTGGCACTTAGGAAAACGAGAAACAGAAGAATTTTTAGAAAAAATAAAATAAGAAAGAAAAAATCATGCTACCTACCGAATACCAACAATTTATTCATTTATCAAGATATGCAAGATGGGATTATGACAAAGGGCGAAGAGAAACATGGCACGAAACAGTTGAACGATATTTTGATTTTTTCACAGAACATTTAGAAGAAACATGTGGATTTCGTTTAGATAATGGTGAAAGAGTAGAGTTAGAAAATTCGGTTAAAAAACTGAATGTTATGCCATCTATGAGGTGTTTAATGACTGCCGGACCCGCTCTGAAGAAAGAAAATGTTGCTGGTTATAATTGTGCTTATGTGAAAGTAGATCAAATTAGATCGTTTGATGAAATTCTTTATATACTGATGAACGGAACAGGAGTCGGTTTTTCAGTAGAGGAAGATTATGTGAAACAACTACCATCGGTTCCTGAACAGTTGTATGAAACTGAAACTACTATCGTAGTTGCGGATTCTAAATTGGGGTGGGCAAGAGCTTTTAAAGAATTGATATCTTTACTATATGGTGGACATATACCAAAGTGGGATGTATCTAAGATAAGAGAAGCTGGAGCTCCACTAAAAACTTTTGGAGGACGGGCATCAGGACCTGCTCCTTTGGTAGACTTATTTAATTTTACTGTAGCTACATTTTCTTCTGCAGTAGGTAGAAAACTCAAACCAATAGAGGCACATGACATCGTATGTAAAACAGCGGAAATTGTTGTCGTGGGTGGTGTCAGGCGTAGTGCTCTTATCAGTCTATCTGACCTTAATGATCGTGAAATGCGATTTGCCAAATCAGGACAATGGTGGGAAAAAGATGTACAACGTGCATTAGCGAACAACTCAGTTAATTATAAAGAAAAGCCTGATGCAGGAACTTTCATGCGAGAGTGGTTATCTCTCTATGATTCCAAATCAGGAGAACGTGGTATTTACAATGGGTTAGCAAGCAAACACCACGTAAATGACCTAAATACTAGAGAAAAGGACAAACATGGCACATACATTCAAAGAAGAGTGGCGCGAGACGATTTCGGCACAAATCCTTGCAGCGAAATCATTTTACGATCCAGAGAATTCTGCAACTTGTCCGAAGTTGTTGTCAGGCACAACGACACTTTGCAGTCTCTCAGAAGTAAAGTCAGGATTGCAACTATCCTTGGCACTATGCAATCCACTCTCACCAATTTCAAGTACCTCTCAAAAGAGTGGCAACGAAATTGTGAAGAGGAACGACTTCTTGGAGTTAGTCTCACAGGAATCATGGACAGTCCTTTAACAAATGGGACAAAAGACAATACAAAAAAAGTATTAAATGAATTAAGAGAAGTAGCAGTAAACACTAATATTGAATATGCAGATAAATTAGGGATTAACCGTAGTGTATCCATTACGTGTGTGAAACCCTCTGGTACTGTTTCGCAACTTGTTGATTCTTCTTCTGGTATTCATGCCCGCCATAATCCTTATTATATCAGAACTGTGAGAGCAGATAATAAAGATCCATTATGTAAGATGATGAAGGCCAAAGGGTTTCCAAATGAACCTGATGTTACAAAGCCTGACCATACAAGTGTCTTTTCATTTCCAGCAAAGAGTCCTAAAGGAGCAATTTGTAGGAAAGATATGACCGCATGGAAACAACTGTCTTTATGGCACACCTATGCAAAAGAATGGTGTGAACATAAACCTAGTGTAACTGTATCTGTCAAGGAAGATGAATGGGTAAACACTTCCGCTTGGGTATATGATAATTTTGATGACATTAGTGGTATTAGTTTTTTACCATTTAGTGATTACACATATAAACAAGCACCATATCAAGATTGTACTGAAAAAGAGTATAATGAACTGTTGAATAAAATGCCAAAGAAAGTCGATTGGTCATCTTTGGCAAATTATGAAACACAAGATTATACTAGTGCCAGTCAAGAATTTGCGTGTACTTCAGAGAAAGGGTGTGAAATCGTTGATATTTCTCCGCAAGTGACACTCTAAGAATAAATATATCAATAATCAAATATTCTAGCGGAGAAATACTGTGTTAAGTTTTAGAGATAAAGTAAGAGGATGGATAGATGATGCACGATATGAAACAAAGAAGTTCTTTAAACGCAAAATAAAAAAAGAAGAAAAAGATGAAAGTCTTTACGAAACTAGATGGGTGTGGTATCATTCCGCTCTTGTCATAGAATTGTTTATAATAATCATATTATTATGGTATATTGCATATGAAGGCTGAGACAAAGCATTTTTTTAAGAAAGTATCTATAGCAGGTCTTATTTTTGGACTTATAGTGTTAGGTATGGTATTTTTTATTAATGGAGCAAAGGCGCAGGATAAACCACTTATTAAAGTTCCTAATGATGAGTGGGACAGTCAAGTTGTTTTTGATACTGTACAAGTGTGTTATCAAGGAACTTTGAACTGGGTAGCAATGGGTAATCCCAATCTTTTGAATACGCCGCCACCTTATCATATTGCAAGAGTTATGACTATTCATTGTTTTTGTGTATTAGACAAACTCAGGACAGCATATAAGCTCGCGGAATGGAGGGAAATGCTCAGCAAAGATAATCCATTAGCTCCTACAATCGCACCTAAACAGTTTATGCAAAAGGCAGTGGAATGTATTAGAGATCATAAAACTTTAGCCGGATTAGTTGTATTAGATCCAAAAATGTTAAATGAATTTTTAAATGATAATGAAACTAAAAATGACACGAAAATAGAGGTAAAACCACCTGATAACAATTCTGGGAAGTCAGACTCTACACCAGAGCAACCAAATGAATTGCCTACGGAAGATGCACCTCTGTTAAATTTTTAAATCAGGGAAATAAATGGAAAAGTTAAGACGAGTACTTTTGTTATGCTTTTCTATATTAATATTCTCTGGTGTTTCGGTACAAGCCATCACCAGAGAAGTCATAGAAGAGGTAAGAAAGTCGGTAGTATTACTATCGTTAAATAAATTAGAAAGCCCACCCGTTGGCGCCCGTAATGCGTTGTGTTCTGGAACAGTCATCAACGAACAAGGTCATATATTGACTAATTTTCATTGTGTGTATGAACAGAAAACAATGAATCTGTATTACTGGGATGAAGATGATTGGCATGAATATACAGTAGAAATAATTGGTAAAGATCCATTAGCAGATTTAGCCGTGCTTAAAGTAGTTGGACTAACAAGAAAAGTTCCATACTTAAAGTTTGCTGATAATGAGGACATACATTTAGGAGTAGAAGTCTTTGCTTTCGGTCATCCGATGGGAATGGCGTGGAGTCTATCAAAGGGTATCATCTCCAGTACTGAAAGATATGCAAGACATCCTTACATTAAGTCGATTCAAATAGATGCTGCAATTAATAAAGGAAATTCCGGCGGACCTGTACTTAATGAAAAGGGTGAAATTGTAGGAATTGCTTCATTACTTGTATCTAGAACAAATCAAAATGCAGGAGTTGGAATAGCAATTAGAGCCGATATTGCAAAAAAATCACTTGTTGAGATGTTAGCGACAGGGAAAGTAGATCGCCCAGCATTAGGGGTTATGATTATTCCTCTGTATGGGAAGGCTAACCAAAGAGAAAAAATATTCAAGGATAATCCTAGTATAAATACATCAATCCCTAATACTTTCGGTTTGATGATAAGTGACAAAAATAAACCAATCAATCCAATACCTAAAGGATTGAGAGCATGGGATACCATAATAGGTATTAATGATATTGCTATCAACAATGATGTTGAATTTGCTGATCAGCTAGGAAAATATAAAATCGGTGATACAGTTAGTATCAATATTCTTAGAGATAAACGATTTATACAGATCGACAATATTACTCTAAAAGTATTTCCTGTTCCAACGAAATTATTCTATGGAGAACAGCCGCAAAAAATACAGATTCCGAACAAAAAGAAAAATTAGAGGCAGGAGATGGAAATATGCCAGTAAATATAGTCTGGGAAGATGGAGATGCTACAATATCTATATTATGTGATGGATGTGATAAGGAATATGAAATTTTATCAAAAGATACTGCAGGGTTAGAAATGTGTCCCTTTTGTGGACATTACCTTGAAGTGGAAAGTGAAACAGGAGAAGTAGATGAAACAGAAGAAGATAGCTGGGATTGATTATTCATTAACTTCACCCGCAATATGTGTGTATAAGGAAGAAGATGATCATGGATATTTTGATTTTGATAGGTGTATGTTATATTATCTATCTAATAACGAAAAACAACAACAACTTTCCGCCAGGTGTGGGATAAGTAATCTTATTGCTGAACGTTATCCTGAATGGAATTGCGAAGAAGAAAGACATGAAAAACTCGCTTCTTGGGCATATCGTATCGTTCAAGGTTGCGATGAAGTGTACCTTGAGGGGTATGCTTTTGCAACTGCTGCACAAGCTGGTGTTCGTTCAATAGCAGAAAATACAGGACTACTAAAGCACAAAATGTGGAAGAATAAAGTACCATTTAAGAGTTTTCCCCCTACTGTTATTAAGAAATTCGCAACAGGTAAGGGTAATGCAAACAAAGAAGTGATGTATGATGCTTTTGTTGGTGAACTTCTTACCCCTACAGACCTCAAAGAACGATTAACTCCCAAAGCAACAAAAGTAAAAAATCCAATTAGTGATCTAGTGGACGCTTATTTCATCGCAAAATGTGGTGTAGAGGGTGTACTATGACTGATAAAGAACGAAAGAGGATTGCTAATCGAAAATACTATGAAAAAAACAAAGATCGTCTTGCTGAGAAATGGAAGAACGATGAAAATCGAAAAGATTACTTAAAAGAATATTACAAAGAGAATAAAGAAGCTATTCTACATCGGGCAAAAGAGTGGAATAAACGTAACAAAGAAGCAAGAAAACTAATTATGGAACGTAAAAAAAGGAGTAAGTTGAAGCCTTTTTGGGAGGTAAAATGAAATGGAAAACAACAGAATATTTTCCTACACTTTTTTATGAATTTAATTGGTCAGAAGATGAAATGCGTCCACTCTTAGAAGAGATGGAAGAAAAAAAGAAAGCAATAAAATACAAATATTTAAATGAGTATGCAAAAGATCCTGAAGATAGAGTAGATGACTATTGGACAGATCATGCCGGTTCAGTAACATTAGATGAATATGATAAACTAGTAGAAGAAGTTTCCACATTATTTCTTCCTTACTTAAATGTTCACCTCATTGCATATTGGACAGCAATTTATGGGGCGAAGGGTTATCATGAAACTCATCAACATAACCCACATCCTTATGAATCAATCGGTCCTAATATGTCCTCAATTTTCTACTTATCCGATATTGGAGTGACACAATTTTACGCTCCTGACCAACTATCGGGCGATCCAGATATTTTTATTCAATCTGAAGTTGGTAAATTGGTTATATTTCCCGCCCATATCTTACATAGAGCACCACCTCACATGCACCGCAATGAAGAAAGAATAGTAATCTCAGCTAATTGGAGAATATCAGAAGCTTATCATGGGGGGTTTTGGCAAGCGAGGGATGAAATTGTCCCAATGTCAGCTTCACAAAGAGAATTTCACAAGAAGGAAAAACCCTTTTCTTAATAAATTATGGATATTGATACATTAGAATATTTTCCTACACTTTTTTATGAAGTAAATTGGACAGAAGATGAAATTCTTCCGCTTTTGAAGGAGGTGCAAGAGAAAAAAGAGAAAATAAAAATAAAAGGTAACTCTGAAACAGATGACTATTGGACAGATTATTCCGTCCAAGAAAAATTACTTGAATATGAAAAACTAATAGAGAAAGTTACATTTTCCCCCAAATTGCAATATAGTCACATTGTATATTGGACAGCAATTTATGGTGAAAAAGGATATCATGCAAGTCATAATCACAATGGAAGTCTTTTTGAACAAATAGATCCCAATATGTCTTCAATCCTCTACTTGTCCGATATTGGAGGAACACAGTTTCGGAATCCCTACCAGTCAGATCAAAACCATCAGCTACTTTATATGCCATCTAAGGTAGGTAAAATGATTATATTTCCCTCTCACATTTTACATACGGCACCACCTCATGGTATAAAGAATGAAGAAAGAATCATAATATCTTCCAACTGGCGAGTACAAGAAATCTTTCCTGGAAGCTTCTATAATGAATAAATAGTATGAATATTGATAAACATCAAGAACTTATTGATTTGACAGATTACCTTGCTGTGTCAAATGAATACCTCATCCGCAAATTTAAGGACGGCGGTAGCTACTTAATCATTGATACCTATGGTGATTTCTTAATATTAGAAAGAGATGATGTGGAAACCGTTACAAATATAATTTGGAATGACCTCTACGGGCCTATATCTGAAGAAATTCCACATATATTGAATTAAACACTTGACTTTATGCCCATGTCGTGGTATAATATAAGTAGAGAATAAAAAAAGGAGAAAACGTGGATATTGAAACTCTTGATATACCTACATCTCATACATTTACATCAGAAAAGATATATCATTTTGTTTGTGGAGAATGTAAAAATTGGTGGAGTCATGCAACAGATATGGTTTATCGGCGTGGTCAAAATATGTCTTGTCCTCATTGTGGGGAGAAGAGAGGAATTGTTAAAAATAATGTGGATGAAAATCCCCGATGGGAAAGAGATGTAACGTAGATGGCACTAAGAACAAGCTTATTCAAATATAGAAAAGATACAGTAGCAAAAAGAACTAGTATAGGGAAATCGAAAAATTCAAAACCAAAAGGAAAACACAAAAACCGAAGACACGGTTGGAAAAAGTATCGAGGACAAGGATGAATGGTCGTTTGTAGATCTCAGAGACTATGAATCAGAAACTCTTCTCACGTTACGATACGACAATCACGGACAAGCGACACACGCACATGATCCCAATCAAAAGAAAAGAAAAGCAAAGGGGGGATGGACTACATGGTTTGTAAAAATCAGAAAGAAAAAATAATTTTGAATTTGATTAGCCTTAATCTAATCCAAATGATATTGACAGTTGTTATTATTGTCTTAATTACTTCTTGTGCGCCCCCTAACTCTCCATTATGGATATACAGTTTAGAGACACTACCAAAAGTTGAGGGTTTCATACAATCAGGAGTGTTTACTATAAACGGAAAACTATATGTACAAAATTGTGATTCGGGTGGAAATCAAATATGGATGAGATACAATGAAGAAACTCATACATGGAGACAAAGTAGATATAACACATTTGGATGTCTTAGAGGTGAAGATGCAACAGGACCAGAATCCGGATGAGTTCGTGGATGACATGGACAGGATGGAAGAAGATTTAGCAGTAGCACGTTCTCGTAAAAAGAAACATCTAGGGAACAAGGTAAAACCCCCTTCTAAGTGGGCTGTGATTATACACAATGATGATTATACTCCAATGGAATTTGTAGTTTTTGTTCTAATAGAAATTTTTCATCATCCACCTGAACGAGCAGAAAGAATTATGTTATCTGTACATAAAGATGGAATGGGAGTCGCAGGAATATATCATTTAGAGATAGCAGAACAGAAGGCCTTTGAGACAGCAGAAGAAGCAAAAGAACATCAATATCCCCTAAACATTAAAGTAGAGAAAATAGCATAAGATGTCAGATAAAGTGTATCTTCCAATGGACCCTAATAAACGAGATGAATTGCGTTATGCAATGGAGACACAGTTTCGATATAAATTTTATAATTCTACTGAGTTTCCCTTTCTCCCATCAATGGGAATAAGACATATCTTTCAATCGTTTGAAATTAAAGAAGTATTTGAATATATTGGAATGTTACATCTATGGTGGACAAATGAAGATAATGGAATTGTGTATGACAACCCAAGAAATTTTGTTAAAGGAACTTGGCATGGGGTGTGGTATGATAGACCACAAGAAGGTATTGAAAGGGCAAATGAATTACAAAAAAATGATTGTATAGATTTAGAAAAATTGTATCAAGTACATTTAAACTACCATAATGATCTCCAAAAAAAGAAAACTAAGGACGCTATTGAAAAACATGTGAGAGAAACATTAGAGCTGGATGACTCATTACCAGACAAAAAAACATTACTAAATTAGGAGAAAAAATTGGAATGGGTAATACTCGTATATCTTACTATAACCACTAACATAGGTTTACCGATAGATGATGTAAGGCATAGAAGATTTGATTTTCCGGCTACAGATTTTTCAGAATGTATAGATATTACGGAACAAATAAATGATTTAGTGAATAGAGGCCGAGAAAGTGAAGATCAAGTTGTAAGATCTTTTTATTGGGTATATCATAATATGTTAGAGGATATACAAGCAACATGTGTATATGGAGAACCATTGTCACCTAGTACAAAATGGGAAAATAATGATCCTTGGCTCTGGAGAAATTTAGTCGAAGATAATTTTTTAACCCCTGAACCACCACCACAATAGGAAAAATATTATGTCAAGTATAACTAGTTTTACAGAAATTTGGAATGGACCGAGTTTCTTGGAAAGAAAACCTTCAGCTCTTAGAATGGCTGCAAGAGATGAAGCTGGAAAAAAGAAACGTGAAAAGTCAGGAAAATTAAAGTCAAGAGAACATTTTGCTAAAGATTGGGACAGAGACTTGTGGGATTAAACGATGAAAATGTGATTAAAGTTGGTGGATGGCTAGTTTCCCTATTATGTATATTAATAGGATTATATTTTGTATGGCCACATATCCACGTAGCATTAGTGGGAATTGGATTTCTTTATCTTGGAGTTAGAGTTTTCAATTTTTCTACCTTCAAGGAATACGCAGAAGGGCGTAAACAGTTATTAACCAAATTACAAGGATGGTAACTATGGGAGGAAAGAATGAGAGGAAAACTTTTCGAACATTGGATGAGGATAGAAGTATTCGTTTTAATAATTTTCTTATATTTTATTATCTATTTACTTTGGTAATTATTTTATCTATACTTCTTTCTTTATTCCTACTAACATAGTATTTATACATTTACGTTTTTGACATTATGAGATATATTTTTGGTACGTTCATGTTATATTGTGTGGGGTGGTTAGGAGGCGATATCATAGTATCTGCTCTCTTCATAGGAGCTGCTTACGGATTTGTAGAGTACATGGAACAACGATAATTTTAACTGATATATAATTATGAAAGAATAAAGCCTAAGCATTCATAGGATAGGTAAGGTGGTTTAGAGGTAGAGGAAAGCTTCGTTGAGCGGACTTCTAGGGTAACATCCCCTTCAATGACTCTAAGGTAAGAATGTTATGTGTGAATGTTGCGATGTAATCCAATAGGCATCATCTGCATACACTAGAGCGGCGATGACGATTCGTGAGAAGTTCGCAGGCCAAAGGTTCTAGGTATCGAAGTACAAGGACATGAACATGGCTTTTTCTTTTATAAAATATAAAAAAATATGATGTGGATGATCATCATCATACTAGCATCAACACTAAGTCTTAGTGGATGTGCAGATACCGCAGATGCCGAAACCGCATCTATAGCTACGACAGAATCAAACAACGATTCAACGACAACAACAAGTAGTGGTGATACAGTATGGGCTGCAATAGTCATGACATGGAACCCTGTCGTTTATACAATAGATAAAGAATTTACTAGTGAAGTGGACTGCTGGAACTATTACGATACTGGGGCGGGAGAAAGTAAAATGCTAAATACCTACGGCATACAAGTTCTAGACCATCAAGGCAATAAGCCTGACAAAGACTACATGAAAAAACATCGCCCTTCACACCGAGAATACCCAACCAGAATGTACAAGAATAACGGAGGGTGGATGGTCTGGTTAACGTGTGATATAAAACAATAACTAAAATAAAAAATACAATGATTACAATAAAAATAGGGCCAAAACAAGACCCTAAGAGAGCAATGCAGAAACTAAAGAATAAACTCATCAATGAAGGTCTATTCATAGAGTTAAAAAAACGTAAATACTATGCAAAACCTTCCCTCAAGAAGAGGTTAAAGAGAGAAGAAGCGGCAAGACAAAGAGTAAAAGATAAACATAAAGCAATACGAAATGCTTTAAAATCGGATGAAGGTTGGTGAGGTTGAACCAGTAGAAATTGCTGGAAATAGACTAGTATGGAGACACATACAGAAAGAGCGAGCTCTTCAACAAAGGTTAGAGAAAGACTTCCCTACACCTGAAGGGTTATCTGAAGAAGACCGAAAGATGATGTTAGATCCACTTGGTTATGATCCCATAATTGACATAGATGAGATACATTCAAGGAATAGAAGAAAGACCGATGACCCCTATATCAAGGCCACTAGTCAAAAAATAGCTCACCATTTTCCAAAAATCGATGATTCAGAGAGGAGGTAATTTGAGTAAGCATAAGGTAGGTAAACGCAAGAGTAAAAGACCCAAAAGACAACCAAAATGTACACTATGTACCTATTACAGATGGCTCGGAAATAACAAAGGACGCAAACGACATTCCTATTATCGACAACAGAAAGCACCAGAACTTAATAATGAATACTGAACAGGAAACTAACAAGGCAACAATTAGAATATACATTGATGGGAAAGAGATGTTGTACTCACATCAAAATATAGTAGCAGCAATT
>Ga0310121_10001508_pt1 | contig 23641 bp, 16 predicted proteins | sample CB27_Tmax_986_MG_FD_203504 | JGI IMG/M metagenome (GOLD analysis project Ga0310121, IMG submission 203504) | Marine microbial communities from Western Arctic Ocean, Canada - CB27_Tmax_986 | ecosystem: Environmental > Aquatic > Marine > Oceanic | place: Canada: Western Arctic Ocean | collected...
CCGCGATGGCCGGATGTCCGGACGTTTGGCCGGCAAGAATCAACGACTCGTCCAGCGGCACCTCGTTGGCTACCAACGTACCCAATAGATCCGCGAACGCCGCGCATCGAGCGAAATAACTGATTTTCTGGAGACCCGGTATCAGCCGCAGAAGACTTGCGTAGCCATCGAGGGAAGTCAACTGGCCCCTAGAAGTTCGTTGCCACGCGAAGCACAGCAATAAAATGGTGATCGGTGGAATCCAAATCCAAAGCCACACGTTGTCGAGCATGCCCAAGCCGATTCTGAGACCATTGCCCATCGGCAACTGGCCGTCAAACACGGTCTCTCTGAAACGTTCAAACAGGTCGAAGGTAAAGACTATCAGCAGGGCATACGCCAGAGTCACGATGAGCATTGGATAGATCATGGCTCGACCAATCATCTCGCGCAGCGCCAGAATCATGCCAGCATGATCAGAGACCGACTGGAGCGCGATCGGAAGGCGGCCCGCTTTGAGGCCTGCCTGTACGATGCGTCGGTACGCTGGTGGAAATGTTTTTCCCTCTTTGTCGAGGGCATCGGCCAGCGATTCTCCTCCACTCATGCGGGCTGCCAAACGGGATGTAATGTTAGCCAGGGTCTCCCGTTGGGTGTCCCCAAATTTCTCGAGTCCGAATTCCAACGGTATGCCGGATCTCGTCAGCGCCACGATTTCATCGTTCAGGGCGATGAGTTGGTCGAGGCGCAAGGGTATTTCAGTTGGACGGCTCATCTTTGACTTGGCCTGGTCCTTTTCGAGACAGCAACCATTGGTCGCCAAACACGCGATAGACTTCCGCTGCGTCGGTGACACCCCGCTGGACCGCATCCGCGGCTTGCCCAATACTGTTCGGCACGAATTGTGCTTGGGTCCGCCCCCGCCGAGCTTGCTCGGCGGAGCGCAAGATTCTTCACTAACGCGACCCGCGCTCACCGACGCCCCCTCCGAGCTTGCTCGGCGGTGGCCGTTCAGCGCGTGGCTAGGTTTAGTGAAGAATCACCGCTCCACCGAGCAAGCTCGGAGGTGGTCGTTCCGCGTGCGGCGACGTTTAGTGAAGAATCACCGCTCCACCGAGCAAGCTCGGACGTGGTCGTTCGGCGTGTGGCTAGGTTTAGTGAAGAATGAGCAAGCTCGGAGGTGGTCGTTCCGCGTGCGGCGACGTTTAGTGAAGAATCACCGCTCCACCGAGCAAGCTCGGAGGTGGTCGTTCCGCGTGCGGCTAGGTTTAGTGAAGAATCACCGCTCCACCGAGCAAGCTCGGAGGTGGTCGTTCCGCGTGCGGCGACGTTTAGTGAAGAATCACCGCTCCACCGAATAAATTCGGTGGGGAGCCGGCGTAGCAAAAACAGTGCCGAACAGTATTGGGAAAGTCTCCCAAACCCCCCGCGTTAATTTTCCAATCATCGCGTAACAATCGTGCCGAACAGTATTGGGGTACCCCCCAATTCATCGCGAGAAAACTATCCATTCGAATTGCGCCCCAATAACGTCAGCGACCGGTTTGATGGTTCGCAAGAAGATAAAATGGCGTGCTTCGTGTTTGTTGCGCTGCAGGGGAATTGGAAAACGCAAAATGAGAACTGCAAAATAAAAATTGTCCAGGAATGATTTTTCATTTTGCAGTTCTCAGTTCTCATTTTTCAATGCTATCGCGCTACAATAAGACTCTACGAGGTATGAGGTTTTCATCAGCCTAGGGTACCCCTCCAAACGCCGCCCTACATGACTCATCGTCTTATTTCTGCAAGCCCTATTTCTGCAGATAGCCAAACAGATCGCAAATCTGCTGCGGTGTGAGTTCGTCGAGCAATTTCTCAGGCATCAGCGATAGCTCGGACTCGACCAACACCTCCACATCGGCTCGCGGAATACGGGTACGCTCGTTCTTGGCATCCAGGATCGTGAGGCTCGCGCCGTCTTGCTCGGCAATCAATCCGTTCAACACCCGCCCGTTATAGGTTTCTACAATGTAGTTGATATATTCGCGGCGAATCACTGCGCTGGGATCCACGAGATTGGCCAGTAGTGCGGCGCGATCTTGTCGATTGGCGGTGGTCAGGTCTGGGCCAATCTTGTTCCCTTCGTCATGAAACGTGTGGCAGACCGCGCAGTGCTTGGTGTAGAGTATTTTTCCAGTGACAGGATCTCCGGTGCCATTGCGGAGGTCGTTGTTGTAGCGGCGCATCGTGGCCAGCTTTTCTTCAGGTGAACCAGGCCCAATATTACCCCAGTGCTTGCGCAGCAACTCGTCCAACCGGTCGTCGTCATGCAAGGCCACGCGGCGAAGTTGATCGATGGGTATCGACTGGCTGTCGATGTTGCGCTCGTCCACTCTCGCCAAAAACATGATTGCCGAGTCAACTCGCGCGAAGAGTAGATCGCGGATCTTGCTCTGCACCGTCGTGGAGCTGGTCGCATACGCCTGCAATAGTTCGTGGGCCAGGTCCGGGTCCGATTGTCCGGCCAAAACGTTGAGGGCAGCAAGCCTGATGTCGTCCGTGGCTCCGGCCAAAGCCAACCGCTGGAGCTGCGGCAACGTCTTCTCATGTGGAAATTCTTGGGCAATCCGCAAGCATTCAAGCTGCGCCGTGTCACTGGCCGACTCGTCCGCCAGTAGCTCGGAAAGCCGCTCCCGCGCCCGCGGAACGTCGGCGCGCAGCGCCAATTCCAAATACAGCGAGTCGTCGGGATGATCGTGCCACTGCCGCGCGATGTATTCTTGCATCTTATCGCTCAGCCGATCAAACGAGCGCGCCTCATGCTGGGCCTGGCCGCTGTCCACCAGCGCCTGGCCTTGAAACAGACCACCCTGGCCCACGGACGCCAACCCTTGGGACCGCTCGGCGAGTCCCTGATTCAACTGATCGTGGCCCGCGGCCAGATGCTGCCGTGGAACGCATTCCAGCAACCGCAGGCAGGCGGCATAGCCAGCCGACGAGCCATCCGCCGCATAACGACGAACCAATAGCAGACCATGTTCACGGCCCACCTCGCCCTGCCAAGAGTCCGAGTCCTCAAAGAACTCCAAGAGCCTCGGCGTGTCCGACATGGCCTTGCTTTCCAGGGCCCACCAGATCATCCACCGCACACGTTCGTCGTCTTGACCGGCGAAAGATCGGAGCAGGTTTTCTAAAATCGGCAGTCCCACCTCACCAGGCAATCGCCGAGCGGCGCAGGCCAACTGGAGTTGCACACTCTTGACGGTTTCCTGGTGTGCCAATTGGGCTAACCGAATGGCTTGCTCGTTCGTCGTTTGACGGCGGTCGCCCAGGAAGCGAATCGTCCAATAACGAATGTAGGGAAATGGATGGTCCAGTAGCGCCAGAGATGTGTCATCATCCAACCCGCCGCTGACGTGCAAAGCCCACAAGCCTTGCAGCGATGTCGGTTCGTCCTCACGGCCCTGGGCCATCTCGCGAAGTCTTGGCCAAACTGCCGTATCACGGCGATAGGCCAATTCACAACGGGCTCGGTCCGCGTACCAACGATTGGTGTGCTGCATTAAGTTGACCAACTCGTCACTGGTCAGATCACGCACATCCTCGGCAACGAGTGGGTGGAGCCGATCGGCCTCGATTTTATAGATGCGGCCGTTGGACCGATCCCAGTTGGCGTCGGGGTCTGGATGCGAAGTGCGCTGGTCATGAAAATCACTCAAGAACATCGAGCCATCGGGACCAAGGCACATGTCGGTAGGACCACACCAGTTGTCGTGCGCGTCCATAAGCTGCTCGGAAAATACCGCGCGGACCGTCGCTCCTGTTGGCTCGACGCGCCAACTCGAGGCGGAATGTCCGAGAAAGTTGCCTGCGATAAACGTGCCGTCAAAGCGATCGGGAAAGGCGCCCCCGTGGTAAATCGTGCCGCCGGTGGGTGGTCCGCCGGGAACCTGGTCACACTCAAGATTGGCGAAGAAATGGTAGGCGAACGGATTGTGCAACGGTCCATGTTTGCCAAAACTCTTAAAGAAATAACCACCTTGCACGGCATGTAAAAACGGACCACCGTTCGTGGAGTAAAACGTTTCGCCACGGGCATCGAACGTTACGCCGAAGCAGTTGGCCCCCCCTTCACAGAATAGTTCAAATTCACCAGAAACTGGCTGGTAACGCCATAGTCCTTGCTGGAACTCAATGCCCCGGATGTTGCAGGTGGTCGTGCTACCGTTGACCCCGTAGAGCCAGCCATCGGGCCCCCAAGTCAGATGATTGGAGAAGGATTGGGCGTCTTCCATGCCGAACCCTTTGAGCAAGACTTCGGGATCGCGATCGGGAACGTCATTTCGATCGCGATCGGGATAGAAGAGCAGGTAAGGGACGTTCAGCACATAGACGCCGCCATGGCCGAACGCCAGCCCCGTGACCAGATTCAGATCGCTGGCAAAGTCTTTAAATTGGTCTGCTTGCCCGTCGCCATCGGTGTCTTCCAGGATGGTGATCCGATCCGCCCCTTTAGGACCGTGCGGCGGTGGCTCGGGAATGCGGTCGTAGACGGTCCGAGACCAGCGGTCCACTTGGACGCGAGTCAGTCCAGCTGGATTTGGATATTGCAGATATTGGATCGTCCAGGTCCGCCCGCGATCGTCGCACTTCACGAGTATGCACTGGCTTATGTCAGGTTCGCTGGCGAAAAGTTTGACGTGGAGCCCCGCGGAGGCGGTTACCTTCTGGATCGCGGTCTCGGGAGAGTAACCTTGACCGTCGACGGAACTGGTAGAGACCAGGGCCAGTATCGAGGTTAGGGAGTACCAGAGGCAGCAGTGTTTCATTCGTTCGTCGCTCGTTCCGCTAGTGCGTCTAGGTCCACGATCTTGGCCCGATCTCCGGCCTGTTCGACCAGGTCACACACCAAATCAAAAGTGCGAAACTCCGGATCCACGACACCGATGCAGGACGGATGCGTCAACAGATCAAACACGGCACCGTTTTCAATCGTCCACTCGACAGCCAGCCGAACAGCCTTGAGAAAGTAGTCCAGTTTCCAGCGTCCGTTGCGAAACGCGCCGATGTCGCTGATCGGACTCATCGGAATGTCAATGAGTCCGGACGGATAGGTGAACGGTTGAGCGTCTTTTTGCACGCCGACGATCGTGTTGTAGAGGTCATCCGGCGGCGGATCACCGCCGCGGCTTATGTCTTGGACGCCGCGGAAGCCGGGGTAAGTGCAGCTGACCCACTTATAGCCCAAGTCCAAAAACAATTTTTGGATGTTCTCATGATCGTGCAGCCCACCGGCGAAACCACCTGGTGTGCGAAAACCAGCTTCCTCGATGCCGACCCGCTGTTTGAGGCCTTCGCGTGTCATGAGGATGTTCTGTCGAATCACGTCTTCGACTTCCATGCCGTCTACCAACCAGGGAGCTCGTTGGAAGCGGAATTGGAGGTTGTCCAACTCCTTCGCCAAGACGTAAACATGGTCGTAGGTGTGGTTACCGATAGGGTGGCCGTCGGCAGCTATTCCCTTGAGCCAATCGACACTGGGGTGTTCCAAAACCCGTCCGACGGCAAAACTGTGGATCACGCCGCCGCGATCTTTGACGCGACGGCAGGCGTCCAGCGTGTATTTCTTGACCTCATCAGTGAGGTTTCCCTTCTGATAGTCCCACTGACGATCTTCCCAACTGGGGAAGTTGCGGGACATCTCCAGATCGAGCGTGATGGCGATCAGGGCCACGCCATCGTCGTGATGATCCGCGGCGGCTGGGGATTGGCTCAACGCGCAACTGGCCGCGGCCGACGCGGCACCCGCCACGAAACTTCGACGAGTCAGCGAATGATTTTTTATGAACATGATGGTCCCCGTGGGTCTTATTTAGTGGGAGCGCCAGATCGCGCTGGCTCGAACGGGCTGGTCTTTTCAGAAAAGACCAATCGCCCAAAACGGTGCGGCGTGTGGAAGCTGGGGGCCGGCGTGCCTCCCGAGGACCACTGACTGTATTGTAAATTGGTATCTCCACCGTGCCTATTGAAGTTGGCATGGCAACTGTCGCCCGGTGTGAGCGGAAACTGGCCGAAATATTCCTGGAAATTACTCAACGGGATGGCGACTTCGACAATCCAATGGGAGTCGCGGTCGGTATCGTCGTTCAGAGTGCCGACATAGGTCGCGGCTACCTTCAAGCCCGAGGCGTCCCACGGCTCGCGTGGACTATCAGGTCCATTGGGCCGATGACCGTCGACCGATGCGCCGAGTAGATTCCATTCGATATTAAAATAGAAGGCCGGCTTGTCGGGATTCGGCGCGATCATGATCTCAAAACAATCGTCTTGGGGAATCGGTCCATCATGCTCCGTGACGCGGGCCGTTATGTGAGCATCCTGGCAGATATGCGCTACGTAGAGATACTCATCATCCCACAGTAACTTCGCGACCGTTTGTTCCTGGTCACCCGATTCGTACCAAGTGAAACGAAAGTTTCCAAGGTCGGGCGCGGCTACCCAGGCGGGTTCATCCAGTCGGCCATCGATGTTGACCGGGGTGCCAGCGCGATGCACTTGATAGACGGGCTGCTGGAATTCGTGATGGTCAGCATGAGCCGAGGAACCAATTGCGGCTACGAGCAAACCGAGACGACCAATGTGTTTGAGCCTATAAGGCATCGCACCTTCCTTCGAATGAACATCGTGAGTTCGTCACGATTAAGGAACGGGTAAGGAATAACCTGTCCGTTTCAATGGGGCCAAATATCGAAATCCGAATATCGAAATCCGAAACAAATCCAAAACTCGAATGTTCAAAACCCCGTAGTTTCACTGTGTTGTTTTGTGCGCTCAACGTTTGAAGCCTTCGAATTTAGGTTATTCGAGTTTGTTTTGGATTTAGATATTCGTGCTTCGGAATTCAAGAAAACGGACAAGTTATTTCTTAACACCGCCTAAGTCTGGACGATAGGTAAGGACTGGCGCATCAATAACTGTCGTATGTCTCCTCTCCCCTCTGGGGCATTGGTATCTTACCCTCCCTCCGGGAGGGTCGAGCGACAGCGAGGGGAGGGGTGCTGCTAGTTCGGCGTTTACTTCTTCGGTGCCCGGACGCTTCGCATACCCGAACCTGTCGCTAGACGTCTTTTGAACCTATACGGAATACCGAGTTTATTTGCAATCGCTCGGCCAACTGACTCCGCGTCATTTTCGGCATCCTTATCGCGGAAGCGGATCACGGTCCAGCCGAGTCGCTGCAGATCCTCTTGACGGCGAATATCTTTGGCGGTTGTTTCATCATGGTATCCACCGTCGATTTCAACAACAAGCATCCTCTCGACGCACGCGAAGTCAGCTATCCATCGTCCAATGGGATGCTGCCGGCGAAACTTCAGACCGCAAAGCTGTTTCGCTCGCAGGATGCTCCACGGTAAACCCTCCGACCGAGTCTGATTTCGACGCCAGGAGCGTGCTCGGTTCGTGGTCAATGAGTCTGGCGGTTTCTTGGTCATGATTCGGTTGCTGTCATCGCTTGGGCGTCCTCAGCCCTCCCCTCGCTGTCGCTCGACCCTCCCAGAGGGAGGGTAAAATCAGTTCTAGTATTTGTGTAGATACCAATGCCTCTGGGGAGAGGGTAGCGTGAGGGGACAATAAATCTGCCAGTTATTGATGCGCCAGTCCTAACCATTCTAGAACAGATTCGACCAAAATGAAGTATGGGTTTTTCTAAGTTGCGGTCTCAAACCGACGACCGTTCATTTCGCCGAATAGAGGTAGCCGCCGGTTTGACGAGGGAGGGCGTGGACTGTGTCCGCGCAACCGACGGCTAGCGCCTTGTCGTTCATTTTGCGCTGCGAACCACCGGTTTTTGTAGAGTCTACGTTGACCGGTAAGGCGCTTGCCGTCGGTTTGACGAGGAAGGGCGTGGACTGTGTCCGCGCAACCGACGGCTAGCGCCTTGTCGTTCATTTTGCGCTGCGAACCACGGGTTTTTATAGAGTCTACGTTGACCGGCAAGGCGCTTGCCGCCGGTTTGACGAGGAAGGGCGTGGACTGCGTCCGCGCAACCGACGGCTAGCGCCTTGTCGTTCATTTTGCGCTGCGCGCCACCATGGGCGCCTATTCCAACTCCAATAGGCGCCGCACGTTTTCGCGTGCAATGCGGTCGCGTGTCTCGGTCGGCAGCTCGAACTCCGTGAACAGATCAAAATGCGGAAAGGTCTTCTGTGTCAGGTCATAGTAGTCCGTGCCAAACAATAGCCGGTCCGCGTGGCGTTGCAGAAATGCCTGGCCGAACTCGCGATCACGTAACATCGCATGCGCGCCGCTGGAAGAAAGATCACCATACAGATTTGGAAACTGGCCCATCAATTCGTCGATCGCGCCGCCCGGAGTTACCTTTCCTTTGGGATAACCCACGTGTAGATCCGACTGGGTTAAACCGCCCGCGATCGATGCCCACCATCCTTTGCCGTGGCCAATCATGATCCCCTCCGGGATCGATTCCAACACATTGGCCAAACCGGGCAGCCCGGGTCGATCCATGTTGGCCGCGTTGTCCAGATGAAAGAGGACCGGCAGGCCCACCTCCGCGCACGCCTCGTACAATCGCATGCAGAGTGGATCGTCAATCGACATCTTGGGCTTGTGCTCGCCGAAACCGCGCGCCCCCGCGTCCCGATACCGGCGCAGCATGTCCACAACCAGTTGCTGGTCGGTCAAATGCGTCCCCAATGTCCGCGGATCCATCGCGCAAAACGGCACCAGGCGATCACGATGAGGTGCCGTCTCCCGCAGCACAAAATCGGTCGAGATTGGATACCAAAACGCCTCGGGTGAAACCAGCGGCAAAACGGCTGCTTGCGAAATACCATGGGCGTCCATCCACCGGAGCAGATGACTGGCCGTCACCGGTCCACGCTCCTCACCGAACCAAGGTTGGGCCAGGTGCACATGAATATCAAAGTAGTCAACGCTGCCCGTGGCCGTCTCTTCCAGGCCGCCTGACACGGTCCTGGCACCAGCGGCTAAACCGGTCGCCGCGATGCCGGCCATGAAGCGACGTCGATCGATTGCGTAATCCGTCATCTCACAGCACCGCCACGGCTTCGATTTCCAATTCCAAACCAGGGATCGCCAATTCGGGTGTTCCCACGGCGGTTGAAGCTGGAAACGGCTCTTTCAAATAGTCGAGCCGTACCTTGCGATAGATCGGCAAGTCGCGCAGCAAGTGGACCCAAAACGAGCGGATGATTACCACATTCTCAAAGCCCGCGCCGGCGGCTTCAAGCAGCAAGCCGATTCGGTCGAATGTCTGCCGGACCTGAGTTTCCATGTCTGCTTTGACATCCTCCGGGCCCTGTCCCGAGATGAAAAGATATTTCTCGCCGCTGCCCAGAATCGCGGGTGAATACCCGACATCGGCCGAGGGAGCTCCTGGGGGACGAAACGCCTCACGCTTCGGCTTGGCCTGCTTATCGTGGTCCGCGATCGCTGGATGAGCGGCCGTTGAAAGCACCAAGCCACCAGCCATCCCCGCCAATGCCCCTCCGATGAACTCGCGGCGTTGTTTGGATGAGTGAATGTTCTCGGGTTGATTCATGATATGGGTTCCTTCTCAAAGCGAAGTGATCGGATGAGGTCGTTACCGTTTTTTGACCGAATCGTGTAGATGTTTAACCTACGGTTATTTACGCAGGCTGCAAGCCGTTCGGTTGGTCAGGACCTTCGGTGAGCGTCCATCGCTGAATAGACGTCTCCGATTGGGCACGTAGATTCACCGGTCGCTAGGGCCCCTTCAGGATGACCGATTGCGGGTTGCATGGAGCGATGAAGTGACTAAAACGACAACCCGCAAGTGGTGAGGAGGCGTGGCATCGTCAGAAACTCTCGGGAGCGTCGTCGTGATTGAATTCGACCGGCGGTTGGACTGTATTCTCGTTAGCACGAGCGCTTCGCCGGTTTGATCGGACCAGCTTCGCGGGCTCCCAACGTGCCAATCGATGATCGACTGTGTACGAACGATGACGAGCATCTTCGTCAGCGGGAGTATCCTCCGCGTCGGATCGTGATGCCGGCTCGTCCGTCTCGCCAAGAGGCGCGGTTTCCAAAACGACAATCTCCGATTCGACGCTGTCTGATTCGGTCGCCAATGCGGCGCGCGGTGTACGCTCCGTTGCCGGCTCGGCTGATCCGTCCGCCAGGCCGCTACCCAGGAATTTGTTTGCGTTCCAGAGATTCATGTCGCGAACGTCCGTGCCGGTGTCACCATTGAAGTTGGCCGTCGCCCAACCGGTACCTGGCTGAAATCGGTTGGCCTGCCAGATCCAAAAATCCACGCCGTCCGTGACTCCATCCAGATTCGCGTCGCCGTATTGGGTATCCAGGATGTTCAGCACCAATTCGTCCACGTCCTTGCTATCGACAATCATGTCGTCATTCAAATCAAACAGCAGGTTGATTGATCCCAGGTTTTCCATCAGCAAATCGATGTCGTCGGCATTCACGCGATTATCCAGGTTGAAATCACCCACCAAAGCCGACACCGGCGCTTGTCCGATTCCGTAGACCTTGCCGGTGTTGGAGACGACAATGATTTCGGCTTGTCCGTCGCCGTTGGCGTCTGCGATGATCGGTGATCCCAGCTGGCCACCGTCCGGGCGGAAGGTCCATTCAATACTGCCGCTCGTACCTCCTGGATCGGCTCCGACGACGTACAGCGTGTCGGCGATGGCGAACAGCGACTCCACGCGGCCGTCTCCATCGATGTCACCCGATACCGACAGCGTCGGAGAATCGAAATAGGCCCCGCCAACCGGCGCGTATGGCCGACCAGGCAAGTCGACTTTCCATAAGAGATTACCGGTAGCGGCATCGTAAGCATGAAACTCAGAGTCCGTGTCGACCGTAGGCGCGATCGGATGACCAGGGCTAAGCAGATCCAGGTCGCCGTCGTTGTCGACATCCCCAACGCCTTGCACCATTCCGGGTGTATTGTCCAAGGTGAACGGTTGGAACCACAGAGCCGTCCCGTTCTTGTTTGTCAATCCGAATTGGGAGTAACTCCCGGCAAACAGGATTGTATCCGTTCCATTGTCTAGGAAATCCGCCACAATCGGCGTGGCGTAAAGAGGTGATCCATCCGGAAACACACCGCCTCCCAATACCGATTTGTCGACCAGGTTGGTACCGTCGCCGTCGACGACGTAAAACATATCCGGATGGAAGTTGACCGCCTCGTCCAAACCGTCACCATCCCAGTCGTAGACGGCCATGTGCGCTTCGCCCGCGTTCCGCTGGGTTGCGCCGGTCCCTGGCGTATTGCCAAACTCCCGCATCCAAATGAGCTCGCCCGTCTGCCCGTCGAGGAGATGAAACTCGCCGGTTCCACCACTGCCGCGCATGATTTGGACGAGTACATCCTGGTGTCCGGTGTCCGTGAAGTTACCGGCTCGCCAAAGCGTGAGGCCTGGTTGGTTCCAAACGCGTGTGCCACCGGGTACGTCGAAATCCGTCTGCCAGACCACACCGCCAGTAGAATCCGCCGCGACCAATCGGGCTTGCCCCGTTTCGCTATGGGTCGCGTAAAGCGTCTCCAGGAGCCCGTCACCCGTGACATCGGCCAGCGCCACGCCACTGTATTGATGTTGGCCCTGAAACTGGGTGGCACCCGTAAATCCGCCGATTCCCGCACGCGTCCAAACCGTGTCGACATCCCCATTGGGAGCGGGCTGTAGTGCCGTAATCGATTCCGAACCACCTTGGACCACGACCGTCGGTAAACTGGAGGGTCCGCCCAACCGTCCTACGACGGCGCTCGATCGGGGCGGGCCGCCTCCGGTCGAGAAGGTAACCTGGCCATCGAAACCGATTTGGTCGACAGTGCCCGCCGCGGCACCGACCACCTCGGTCGACAACAGAATACTCGCTGTTGAACCTGTGGTTTCGCGCACGGCCAAAGCATCGAGATTTGTCCCCGTGGCCGTTCCCAGACTCGTGAATCCGCCGGCGCCATCCATCTGCCAGGCTTCGATTACTTTTTCATTCGTACTTGCGTCCAAAATACGGCTGGTGAAAAACAGCTCTTCACCACCCTCGTCGATCGCGCCGGTTAACAAGTCGACTTTACCAGTCGCGGTGGCGCTATTCACGAATACTGGAAAATCGGGAATTGGCTGGCTCACAAAACCGACACCGGCGTCCGACCAAAGCGTATCGAATCCACTGCCGTTCCAATCCAGAATCTTGGTTGTGGCGGACGGTGGTAAGAGGGCTCCCTGAGTCGCGCGAACAAACAGTTCATAATCGCCGTCGCCATTCACATCCCGTGCGCCGTCGATGGCGTGATCGATCAGGTCATGCACAAACGAGCCGGTGAGAGAGTCGAAGACCACCAGGTGCCAACGCTCGTCGCCGCTGTCGTTGAAGATGGAGGTCACGATCTCTGGCTGGTTGTCACCCGTGATATCGCGGACCGGAAAAGCGACCGGTCGGTGGGCTGTCTGTTTTCCCGACAGGTTCGGCTCGATCACGTAGTCCCAAAGTTTGACGATGTTGCCGCCACCGTCCCACCCCATCACCGTGATGAAATCCTGAAAGTCGCCCATCAGAATGAACTCTTCGCGATTGTCTCCCGTGAGATCGTACGCACCCAACCAACCATAGGGGCGGCCGCTCTGGTTGGCTGGTGGCTTGAATGTTTCCGTCTGTTCAATCTGCCCAGTGGCCATGTTGAGTAGATAGAGATTGGTCCAGGGGGTCAGAGCCACTTCCAATTGAGTGTCATTGTCGAAGTCTCCGACGATGAGATTGGGTATGCTGAACATCGCGGGAATTTGCGGTGACTGCCATTGTTGGACCCATGTGCCCGCGTTGTAGGTGAACAGCCGGATCACGCCTTCGCCGGTCGTTGTGTTGAAGACTTCACCTTCTAGTTTCTCCAACACACCATTGCCAGGAATGAAGTCACCGATTCGTTTGAGTGATGAGGTCGACTCGGCCACGAGGTTGCCGTTTTGAGAAAGGTCAAAATAAGGGCCGTTGATGTCCCAGGAGATCAGCTCGGATTGGGAAATCGACACGTTGCTAGTCGGCAGAGTCGTGGTCGCCGCGCCACCACCGTTCGGTGCAAGACCCACCCAACTCTCTCTCGCGCCAATGGCTTGCGACCAAATGACGCCGGCGCCGTTGATGATGTCTTCAGTGACCGTGGCCTCACCGGTCAGCCGCTGATTACCACGATGCTGGTGCCACTCCAATCGGTCCGTCGGTTCACTCGTCGGTGGCACCCACGGCGGTGGCGGTTCCGCTCCGCCGATGATTTCCAGGTTGTCGATGTAGACGGCGGACGAACTCAAACCGAAGGCACCGAAAAAGCCCATCATGTTGATGCCGGGCGCGCCGGCGGTCCAGGGTCGGTCTGGATTCCCGGTGCCGAAGTCCACGGGCGAACCACCGATGGACAATCGATACGTCTGGGTCGCTGAATTGATCTCGTAGAGAACACTCATCTTTGTGTTCCCAGCGATTGTCGACTGGCCACTACCATTCCCGTTATCGAAGACAATGTCGGCAGCGCTGGCGTTGATGCGAAAACTATTCCAGACGGTCGTGTCGCCTACGGTGGTCGGCACGCTGCGGCCGCCGCCTCCGTACCCGAGACGAATGTCGATATAACCCCAATCGTCGGTTGGATCAGGGTTGGTGATGTAGAGGTCAAAAGAAATCGACCCGGATTGAAAATCCGCGGGGTTATCTGAGAAGATCGTCGACCATCCGACGATGGGTTGATCGTTGCCAGGATTATCGATGACCAACGAGTTGTTGAATATGCCGCCAAAGGGGGAACCGTAGGTGCCAAAGGGGCCGGCGACTTCGACAAAACCATCCGGGCCGTTTGCGCTGAAGAGAGTGTCGGCGCTGGCGGGCTGTTGCCCCGGTGTATCGGACGCGAAGTCGTCAATCAACAGCGTCGTAGCCAGGACCAGTCGCGGCTCGAGCGACTCGACTCCCAACCTAGGACGCCGGGACGGTGAGCGGTGATGGCGTTGATTCTGGGGCGGTTTTGTTGTTCGGTGGGCCAACTTGGATTCTGTTCCTTTGATCCCATCTCCCGTTTACGGGGGCCGGTTGGGTGTTAGGTTTTTCCGCATCCCTAGGGTTGAACCGCGGAAAACTTCGGAGATGGAGGGGCTTACTCCCCTTGGGAATCAGTATTCGACTTCCCAGTCTGGCGGCTCTGCACTGTTGATTATAAGAGCTCGCAGGTCGTTTCGTCATCAATTTTGTTCTGATCCACCGTCCGCTGGTCGTGCGTTAGGGGTGACTGAGCCTGTTTACTTGGGGGGCAAGCCCCAATACTGTTCGGCACTGTTTTTGCTACGTCGGCTCCCCACCGAATTTATTCGGCGGAAGCAATGATTCTGCACTATGCGACGTCGCGCACCCCTCTCCCTTTCCGCGGCGACGCGGCGGAAGGGGGAGTTGTTGGAAACGCATTAGTGCAAAATCATGCGCTCCACCGAGTGAACTCGGTGAGGGCGGACCCAAGCACATTTCGTGCCGAACAGTATTGGGCAAGCTCCCCAAACGTCCCCGCACACGCCGACTAAGCTTCCCTCGCTAACGGCGCGCCACCCTCACGAACCGGCTAAGCTCCCCGCGGTTTCGGCCGCATCCACCGCGCAAGACCGGCTAAGCGTGTTACACTCTCGCCGCACGTACCGCGGCGGCCCACCCGGAGATTGTCCACAAGATCAGTGCCAGGCCACCCGGTTCCGGCACTACCGCCGTTGACGACCCGCCGGTCGCGTTCCAGTTGAACAAGACCGCGTTTAATTCGTCAATCCCAACCGCTCCCGCCGGCACCTGGTGGGTCCACTCGGGCGGTACTGTCTCTGAATTCCAATTGAACAAAACAAGATTGAGGTCGTCGACGTCCACTAGATTGCTGGCATCGAAGTCTCCGTCAGGGAAATCCGCTAGCGGCGGCAGGTCATTGTTGATTACGAGTAGATTGTCAATGAAGACATTCCCAGTACCGTTGTTGCTGTTTTGGGTCGAGGCGCTCGCATCGGTAAAAAACGAAAAAATATTGATTCCCGGCGCGAATTGAATTGACGGCGAAACACTTTGCGCCACCCAGATGTTTTCCGTCATGCCATCTTCACTCCATACGATGGGAGTGGAGCTGACACTCAGTGTATAGATGGGGGGATCGGCAGGAAATGTCGTGCCGGTCCCGTCGATATCATACCGGACGTGGAACGCGCGATCGGGTCCAAACAGGTCATCGCCATTGTCCGCAAACGTGTCGAACGCACCGAAATTGATGAATTGATCGTGAGCCGCAATCTGCTCGACGAGTGTCGAAGGTTCACCGAGGTTTTGTAACCGTAAAGTCGTCCAAATCGTCGTGTCGGCGTTCTGGCCCGATACGCTCGACCGCGTCTCGTCACCGTGGCCGACACGAATCCCGAAAAACGTCCAAAACGCGGCGGGATCTGGCTTCTCCATGTAGAGATCGAATTCAATCGAACCGTTTCGGAACGTGGATGGGTCGTTCATGAATTCGTCCGTCCAGGTCGCAGCCATCTGAGTCGTGCCATTTGGGTTGCTAAGAACAAAGCTTTGGTTGTTACCAGGATCAAAAGGATCGGCGAACGTTGCGCCGGTCACCACGGCGGTCGAGGGATCCAGACCTGGATCGGGCAATACCGAACTTCGGGCATAGAAATCTAGCGAATCAGGTAGTGTGTCCGGCGTGTCGTCGTCGAAATTTTCATCCAAGATGACACGCTGAGCCATGCTTGGCGTCGTGATGACTTGGAGATGAAAACCGCCGGCAAGCAGGGCGACAATAGCCAATCTCGTGCCAATCCGGAACGATCCACTCCCGACCCATCTTGAACTTGACCGCATCGAATTCTGCCTCCAATTGAATGGGACGCTGGCCACCCATCGAGTGGCCAGCGTTACTCGTTTCGCTACTCAAAACGCGTCGATCGTCTCGACGAACACCAGTTTCTTGAACGCTACTCTCTAGCGCTTGCGTCGACCGAACCACAGTGTGATGGTTGCCAGCAAAGCCAACGCGGCGGAAGTGGGTTCCGGAACAATCTCGATTGTCGAGCCGGATGTGCTGGCACCAAAATTCAGTGCCGTGGAATCAGGAAGACCGCCCACCGGATCGTCATCGAAATTCTCATCGATCAATGTGTTTCCACCCGACTTGATCAAGATGTTGTCCAGGTAGTACGGGGCTTCGTTGAAACCGAAGGCGCCACCAAACGCGACGGTGTCGAACGTCTGTCTACTGCCAAATGCCCATGGCGAACGATTGGGATTGTTGTCGTTCCCCGCCGCCTTTTGGACAAAATTTCCATCGACCTGGACCGTGTAAGTGCCGGCGGCATGATCAATGTCGTATTGTACATGATGCGCTGTGTTGATCGAAAACGGATGACCCGACGCCGGGCCAACGGCATTTTCAAAATAGAAGGCTCCGGAACTCCCTTGGATGCGAAAGTTATCCCACGTGATTGTGTTTTCGCCGGCATTGGGAATGTTACCGTCGGTATCGCCAACTCGAAAATCCACATAAGTCCAAAACTGCGCCGGATCGTCTTGCATGTAGAGGTCGAACTCGATAGTCGCCTCTGCAACATCACCGAAATCCCAAGTGACAAATGGCCATTGGTTACTGGGAGTCGTGGTGCCGCCGCCGAAGTTATTGATCGCCAAACTCCGGTTACCAGCACCGCCAAATGGGTCAGACAGTCCAATAGCCGATGACGTGGTTGCCGTCGCACACACCAACGCGACAGCGATCGCAAAACTAAAAATCGTTCTCATTACATTACCCCCCAATCACTAGGACTTGAGAAAACAACTCGAGTGAAAAGCTGACTCGGATTCGACAAACTCACCGAACCAGTCCGTAAAAAAAAGAACCAAGCGACGACCCGGCCGGCACTCAAAGGCGCGCGGGAAGGAATTCGCTTGGTTCTTCTGGTTATCGTTTTTCTTCTCAGTGGCACCTATAACTGCCAGCTCACCTAGACGGTGCGGTTGTGTGGACTGCAAAACAGCCAGCCCCAACTTACCAGACCTGATCGTCCCGTCAAGTCTTTTGTCCGCCAGGACCCAGAACGTAAACGCTGTGGCTGCGGCGTTTTCCACGCCGCGGGTGCGAATTAGCCGTCGATAAGCTGAATTGATACAATAAACGGACAGAAAAACGTGAACGCAACTGTTTCAACGGCTCGTCGCTCGTCTCAACGGCTCGTCGCTCGTCTCAACGGCTCGTCGCTCGTCTCAACGGATTGCCGGATGCCGACGTGGTGTTGACCAGTCGGCTAATCCTCGAGGTCGAAATCGACGCCCTCGTTGAAGCCTGATTGAATCTCTATGCTCAATTCAGTGGCTGTGTTGAATTCGGGCGGGATGTAGGGTTCCAATCCACCCGCAACCATCTCAGCTGGCTCGTCCAGTTTGACACCCGCGATGTTCGGTACCATCACCGTCTCTCCACGAGATCGATAACCGTGGATTTCGACCTTGTTCGTCCCGACCACTGGGCCGTGGGCATCCAGTGCGTATTCACCGTTCTGGATTTTGCCTTGCGCGTAGAACCCGTCCCAGCCTTCGTCCGTGCCCGGTATGAAAACAATATCACCGAGGGGCACTGGTTCGCCGTTGAATGTCACTCGGCCACGAACCGTAGCGCGTTTCGGCTGACGCGGACCGCAGCCGAACGGTACCGACACGACGAGTGCAAGGAGCAATCCACGCGAAAGACAGTTCGGCATCAATCCGTTCCCTTTTCACAGCTCGTAAATCTGTTGGTCATCCTTGCGAATCAAATACTCGGACGTTACTTCGTCAATGTTTTCTTCAAAGAAACGGGCGGAACCATCGGCCCAGAGCATCAGTGCGCCACCTGGGTGGCGACTGCTGTAGCCGTAGACGTGACCGTTCACCATGGGCGCATTTCGCTGTTGATGAAAATTCTTGGTGGCCACCATCAGGCCGGAAAAACAGGCCAATTGATTGCTGGAAAGACCAGGGACGGTAGCCCAATAGGCCTGGGCCATCCTGGTCTCTCCGGTGCCCGGATCCGTTAAATCTCCAAAGACCCGTTCTCCGGCCAACAAAGTATGAGTCGTACCGTCGATCACGTGTTTCACAGCCGTTTCGCTGTTTCTATAGAGCATTCCGTGATGCTCCGTAATGGTTTGGCCGAATGGATTCCCACCGAAAACGCATCGCTCCGTAAGCACATTAGGACGGCGGTCGGGAAGATATCCTGTGAAACACGGCAGGCAGATCAGGCCGCTCCCGACGTAATTGGAAACGGCCAACGCAGGGATGGCTGGATAAAATCCGGGATAACCACCAATTGAAGCAGTGGGGGGTCCGTCATCCGAAGGACACCGATACAACGTGATGGGTATGCCAATGACATCAATGTTATCCTGTGCCCCCCCCGGAGTCCCAGCGGTCGACTGTAAGTTGAAGTTCAAGGCGTCATTGATCCCCGATTCCTCAATGTACGGCAGTAAATGCGCTCCCCACGCGAAGTTGTTTGATCGGGAACCGATGTCTAGATTATTGTCCTCGGTCCAACCTGGAGGAAATTGCTGTACTGCCGAATGGTAGGTGTGCATCGCAATGCCAATCTGTTTCAGATTATTTAAGCATTGCGCGCGACGGGCTGCCTCACGGGCCGCGTTGACGGCAGGCAGAAGCAAGGTGACAAGAATGCCGATGATGGCGATCACCACCAACAGTTCGACTAATGTAAAGGCTCGGCGATCAATTCGTCCGAATCGCTGGAGCAAAGAGCCAATACGGGACGTGATTCGGGGTGTATTCATGATGCTTCGCTGTGAGAAGTCAACTCACTTCCGGGCCACGGAAACCTATCACTATCGATCCGCTAACCCCAGATATGATAGTTCTTCCAGATCGATGGTGCAATATTTGCCGCACCAGAGCGAGGCTAGATTGATAAGATGCAATCGTCAGCCGAAACCATCATTTATCGGCTTTCGACCCAACGGGCTTAGCGAGCGAACCCATGAGCACGAACGAGGCCTATTATAATATACATTGCCGAAGCCAAAGACGGACGCGAAGAACGCCGTGCCGCGGTCACCAATCACGGAGTTGCGCGAGGTGTCGGAATGACCGATTTGAGCCAAATTGATTTGGTGTTGTTGAGGTTTTCTGCTTTTTTCCAGCGCGTCGAAAGTCGTGCGACGTCCGTTACAACCAGCTTGCCGAGCCGCTTCTTTACGATCACGGTGGTTGTGATTCTCCAGCTCTGCCTGGCCACGGCCGGTTCCACGCAGACCATTAACCCTGACGCACACCCTCTCCTGCCCGGCATTCGCGCCAAAGAACTTTGGGATCCTAATTGGCCGCGAACGATGCATGACCGCCTGGCAACTGGCTTTTCGCCACTGGTCTGTAACCTGAGCGAACCGCCGGTGGTCTGGGGGAGAATTCCCGTCCCTGGAAAGCTCAATTGGCTGCGCGTGATCGAACTGGAAAACGGGAAACCTAAACTACTGGTTAACGACTCGCGGCTACGGTGTGTTTCACTGGACGGCGACGTTCGCTGGACCAGTCGCAACTACGGAAGTCCGTTGTACTTGGGCGACATCCGGCAGGACGGCGGGCAATGCGGGCTGATGGGCGCTGGCAACCATCTGAATTTGATTGATTTGGCCAATGGCGAGTTACTCTGGAAAAAGGTGTTTGAACCATCGTATGTCGGCGTCATGGCGGAGGTGGGCGATGTGTTGCCGGACCAACCTGGGTTGGAAGCGGTTGTTTTCTTGAATCACGGAGAGCAGGGTTGCCTGATCTCGTTTTCACCGGACGAGGCGCCGGAACTGGTTTGGCATCGAGACGTCGTGGTGCCAGGTGAATGCAACGAGCGTTATGACCACCATTGCCACATCAAGTTAGACTTCTCGAATGCGGAGGCGCCCATAATCTGGAATGTGCGCCGTTTTCGCTGCCGTGGATTTGACGCCCGAACCGGGGAGATGCTGAGTTCCATTGTCTACGACATTGGCGGCGCGCAGCGGCGGAATTACGGCCCATTCTTTGTCGGACACGGACGCGATGGCAGCCCGATCGCGGGGGTGATTGGCCAACGGGTTCAGATTCACTCCCACGCCATTGGACTCCGTCGAGATGGTGACAATGAAATGCTCTGGCAGCATTACTATGGAGAATCCTACAAAGAAACACCGGGGGTTGCGGCGGAGGCATTGGGGATTGCCGATGTGGATATGGATGGCGCTGACGAGCTGATCTACTCAGCCCGCGACCCGGAACAAGACTATCGTTCGTTCGTGAGAGCCAGGGACCTCGAGACCGGCGAAGTGGACTTCGAGCTGGCCGATTTCTGGGGTGTTGCCCTTTTTGAGGGGATTGGCTCGGAAAAGGCAGCCGGGCTGCTGGCGCTGCGGGCCCCTGGCGGTCAGACTCCCGTACGGGGAGAGCTACATGTCGTCTGTTTCGGGCTAGGTCCCGACCCGTTGCCAGTCGCGACACTGCAGGACGCAGGCCAGTGGGGTCCGCTGCAAGTGACGGTAGATGGTGAGCGGCAGTTGATGCTCCGTACGCGTGATGAACAGCGCCAGTTGGGGCTAGCGCGATACACGTTCGCAGGCGAAAAAATGAAACGCGTCGCATGGACGAACCATCCTCGGCTGATGGAGTCCGCGCCCGCTTGTTTGGTCCGGTCCATGGATAAGCAACAGGTAACTTTAGTCCAATCAGCTGAAGGTGAATTGCGGGCCGTCGATTGGGAGGGTGACTTAAAGTGGCAGTTGCCTGTGTCGGGAGGCGCCGATCCGCGGTTGAGCGCCGCCGATATGGACGGCGATGGCCGGGCTGAATTAATCAGCGGCATGGCCGGCGTTGGGCTGGCCACATGGTCGTTTGACGACAGCGGTATGCCAAGTCGACAAATCGGCGTGGCCTATCAAGTCGGTTGGTACGATCATCGCCCCGAGGTGTACGACCTTTTCGGGGACGGTACCTACTGTTTGCTCACCAATGGCGAGGACGAACAAGGGAATCTAGCCATACGGGCGGTGCGCGCGGACGGCTCGTTGGTTTGGGAGAGGTCACTGGGGATCGCCGCGGCGCCGGTAAGCGGTGTGGTCGTGAACGCGGGCAGATTCCTCGGCGCGAATCATCCCGGCGTGGCCGTGTCGGTGACCGACTCGCGATTGGTCTACGAAGGGACGTACATGCTGGATGGGCGGACGGGCCAGATCGTGTGGTTTAAGGATCGCTATCGGAATCTCGGTACGATCATGCCGTATCGTTCACGTGGTACGTCCACCGCTTACGACTATGACGGTGACGGAGTCGAGGACGTCGGGATGGACATGCTCAGTTACATGGCCTATCTCGACGGACGCACGGGTGAATTCGTGTTTGTCCGGCACACGCCGAATATCCATCCAGTCGATGCGACCTACGGGGGACATCTTTACAACACTTACTGCCCGGTCTTCAAAGGGCCGGACAACGCATCTCGCCACTGGTTTGTCATCGGCGGATTCGGACCGTTTGGGATGATGAAGCCCGACACGCGTGAGGGATTGTGGTTGGAGAATCTGGACTACGATGTCCCGACCAATGTGGCCTTGGTGGACGTGGATGGCGACGGTGTTTTGGAGGCAGGTTACGCCGCGCGGCGGGATGCGACGTTCATTTGCCGCGATGCCTGGACCGGCGAAATCGAGTGGGAACTCGAACTGCCGTCGGCGCCCAATAGCACTACGATCACCGCCGATATGGACGGGGACGAGAAAGGAGAGTTCCTCTGCGGAGTCTATTGCATCGGCACGGACGGGGCAGGGCAGGGGGAGGTAAGGTGGACCTCGCCAGCGACGATGCGGTGGGCTGCAATCGCGGATTTCGATGGCGATGGCGATGGCGAGATCGCATGTACCGGCGGCGGGGAAATTGTGGTTTTGAATGATCGGCCGTAACGCTGGGCGAGTGGATTGTCGCTTGCTCAAGACACGCATGTATTGGTTTCAACGCACCGCGTCCAGTAGAATAGTACTTGCGACGATGAGGGCTCGCACCTTCCCGATTTGAGTCAGTGAGAAAGTAGCGATGATTATTCGAACATTCTACAACGACCAGCAAATATCGGTGCCGAACGGATTGACGACTTTGGAGGAATTTCGGAAATGGATCTATTCCGATGGATATCCCGAGCACGCCCTCGTTTCGTATATCCACGGTGACGTCGAGGTTGACATGAGTCCAGAAAAGGCCGAATCACACAACCAGGTAAAGTCGGCAGTGAACAATGTCTTGGGTCCATTGGTCGAGCGTTTGGACTCGGGGCGTTACTACCCGGATGGGCTTTGGCTGACCAGTGACTTGGCAGGTTTATCGACGGAACCAGACGGGACGTTTGCCACATGGGAGACGTTGACGACGCGGCGGGCCTACATAGCTCCCTCAAACGACGAAGTTCGTGGCGGGATCGAAATGCGAGGAACACCAGATTGGGTCATGGAGGTGGTGAGCGATAGTTCTGTTCGAAAAGATTCCGTTCTGTTGTTGGATGCGTATTATGCAGCGGGAATCCGCGAGTATTGGTTAATCGACGCGCGCCATGGGGAATTGGCCTTCACTGTTTACACGCGCGCGTTGGGAGGATTTGATTCCGTGTCGCCTGTCGACGGATGGTCCAGGTCCACGGTGTTCGAACGCGAGTTTCGCTTTACCAAATCCAAAGATCGCTTGGGCGGTGTGAGGTTTGGTCTCGAATGTCGTGATTGATACGTTGGACCGGTGCGCCTTGTGACCGCTGCCCAGGGGATTCATGGGCGCTGCATACCGCACGGCGCGACCCGGCGCGACCCGTCGCGGCACGTTCGGTTAAGACGATCGGCAGATGAGAATTTACCCAGTTGTTTTCTAAACCCCTCACCCCACGGGCATTGGTATCTACACAACTTTCTTTACCCTCCCTCCGGGAGGGTCGAGCGACAGCGAGGGGAGGGGTGCTGCTAGTTCGGCGTTTTCTTTTTCGCTGCCCGGACGCTTCGCATACCCGAACCTGTCGCTAGACGTCTTTTGAACTCATACGGAATACCGAGCTTGTTTGCAATCGCTCGGCCAACTGACTCCGCGTCATTTTCGGCATCCGTATCGCGGAAGCGGATCACGGTCCAGCCGAGTCGCTGCAGATCCTCTTGACGGCGAATATCTTTGGCGATTGTTTTATCATGGTATCCACCGTCGATTTCAACAACAAGCATCCTGTCGACGCACGCGAAGTCAGCTATCCACGGTCCAATGGGATGCTGCCGGCGAAACTTCAGACCGCAAAGCTGTCTCGCTCGCAGGATGCTCCACGGTAAACCCTCCGACCGAGTCTGGTTTCGACGCAAGGAGCGTGCTCGATTCGTGGTCAATGAGTCTGGCGGTTTCTTGGTCATGATTCGGTTGCTGTCATCGCTTGGGCGTCCTCAGCCCTCCCCTCCCTCGCTGTCGCTCGACCCTCCCAGAGGGCAACGCCGTAGCGGACTTTCGAATTGTCCTTAAATCGTGTTATTTCCTGCATTTCTCGCCTTTTCGCTAGCGATGGTGACAAAACCGTGCCCTGCCGAGACACATGTGAAGATGAATAAAATGCGGAAAACGC
>Ga0310121_10001509_pt1 | contig 23634 bp, 22 predicted proteins | sample CB27_Tmax_986_MG_FD_203504 | JGI IMG/M metagenome (GOLD analysis project Ga0310121, IMG submission 203504) | Marine microbial communities from Western Arctic Ocean, Canada - CB27_Tmax_986 | ecosystem: Environmental > Aquatic > Marine > Oceanic | place: Canada: Western Arctic Ocean | collected...
GGATCGCTTAAAAAGCTCGCCAGCAGTTCGGGTTCCGGCGGCAACCCCGTCAATACGAACGCGACCCGTCGAGCCAGTGTTTCGCGATCGGCAGGCGCGGAAAAATCTAGGCCCTGCTGTTGAAGTTTCTTTTCAATGAAGCCATCGATCGAGTTGCGATGATTATTGCCGTTCACTTGTTTTGGTTTGACCGGCGGAACCAGCGCCCAATGGCCTGTGTACTTGCCACCCTGTTTGATCCAACGAGTCAGCAGGTCTCGCTCGTTCGTGGTTAGTTTTCTTGTTGAATCTTCTGGCGGCATCGGATCATCGTCCGAGTGAATCCGCAACAGGATCTCGCTTTCAGCGGGGACGGCCGAGTTGATTGCGTGAGTTCCGCCCAGGTCAGCGGTCGCGCCCGCGTATGAGTCGAGACGAACCAAGCTGTCATCTTTCGCATCCGGGCCATGGCAAATAAAACATTTGCTGGACAGGATCGGCAGGATCTGCCGCGAAAAACTGACTTGCTCGCTCTCCTGCGCTTGCGCCGCGCAAGGAAATAAGATCCCTAACAAACAAACTCTGAAAACTTGCTTCATGATAAGCCAGGTTTAATCCTTCTCCTTGATCTTCAACGGCAACAATTTGACGTTTTTGTACCAGACTTTGTGGCCGTGATCTTGAAATCCCAGTTGACCCTTGCGCGCGAAATCCTTGACGGCTCGGGGGTTTTGTTCAGTTTGTACTTGTGCTTCGTACCATCGGGACACATTCCTGGCTGGTCGAATTGGTCGCAGTTAATGGCGCACACCTCTTCGCCGTTGACTTTGACGTTGAACTGATAGTGATTTTAATCTCCATCCGGCCACTTTAATAGCGATAGCAGGGGTCTTTTTTTATTTCAGCGTGTCGGCGGCGTGAAATCGTCTGTCGGGCGAACTGCGGTATGCCTCCACCATGCCGGGGGCCGGATAGTACGTGTGGCCTGGTTGGCTTCCGGAAGGCATCTCCTGCCCCGGCCGCCACGACTCACCGACGCGAAAGTATGGCCTATATCCCGTGATGGGCGACTGGTAGTGGTTGAGACATATCCAGAAGAAGACGTTCTTCCACAATTTCTCCGAGTGGTTGGTTAGGGTCAGTGTGTAATGAACACCGATTGCGTCCGCACGGACAGTTGCGGCCATACGGCCGAGCGCCGGCACTTCCTGCTCCGTACCCGGGGCGAGCTGCATCTTTCCGTCCACGTTTATCCACCGGGCCTTTAAATTTCTTAATGGGCAGTTCTCGTACTCCCACCCGCCGGGCTTGTTCTGCCAATCCATACCTACCTGGTAGTCCCACCTCGCGCCGTCGACGAACGCCATTTCCGGCAACCGCACGAGCCAGCAGTTCTTTTCCGTACGCAAATCCCAGTCGACACGCTCCAGCCCGCTGGCCGTGATCACTACCAATTGGCTGCGCATCGCATTGTCGAAGCGGCTATGTGTGGGATACGAGGAGCTAACTAGAGGCTCAGCACTCAGTTCGTGGAACCGTATTCCGGATATATCGACAGGACGGGCTTCGGCGCAAGAACTGGCCCTTCGAGCGACCGCGGATTGGGCGGCAAGAAACGAACACAGCGCGATCTTTTTCGTTCATGCGAGAAAACTCCTCCGGGTTGTTCTTTTCATGTTTGCGCCTCCCTTCTCCGATTAACCGCCGGTTCTTTCTTTTCGGGTTTAGCCCAATGTACCCCGTCACAGGATGCCGCGTGTCGGGCCATCCCATTGGAATTATCGTCATTCGTCATGCGGTCTTGCCCATGTCGTGCGTCCATTTTGAGGTTGCACTAGCAACACTAGGCCCGCAGCGCGACTGATAGGACTTTTGAATCTCCAACTTGCCTATCCTAACGTCGCATCCCGATATATGAACACGCACGAGCACCACGGTAAACACGCAAGAGCACCACGGTCAATGAGTTGACGGGCCGTGATGGAATCGCGGCGGTTCACATCAAGGAACAGATCTTGCCTCATCATTCGTGGATCACCGACGGAGTCGCGCGTTCGTTCACATGCAACCGAAAAACATCCGGCCGAGAGTAGTGGCCAACCACGTCAAAGGCGTACTTGCCACGAGCAATCTCGTCCAGATCAAGATCGGCCGTCAAAATGTAATCGCCTTCGTAGTTTGGTCCGGCCAGGATTTTTCCATGCGGGTCGATGATGCAACTACCGCCGCGGCTGAGGATTATTTCCGGATCGTCGCCGAAGCTGGTCGCAAAGTCGTCCTGGAAATCTTTGCGGCGAATGAACTGACAGCAGGTTAAAACGTAACACCGTCCTTCGAGCGCGATATGCTGCATCGTCGAAACCCAAGTGTCGCGGCTGTCGGCGGTCGGTGCGCAGTAGATTTGAATTCCCTTTGAATACATGTTCATGCGCAACAACGGCATGTAGTTTTCCCAGCAGATCACCGCGCCGATTTTTCCTAGCGGCGTGTCGAACACCGGCATCGTCGACCCGTTGTCATTCTGGCGTGCCAGGCGGGCAAACACGTGTACGTGGAAAAGCCCTGCAGCCACAACCTGCGGGAGGGCCGATTGCTGGTCGAGGCGGCGCGGCATAACAACGTCACCGTTCAACACGGCACGCAAAGCCGTAGCCACCCACTGATCGCCAACGCCGTGCAGTTGATTCGAGAAGGCGTCATTGGCGAGGTACTGGTCGCCAAAGCCTGGAACATCCAACGGCGCAAGAACATTGGCCACGCCCAGCCGAGCGATCCACCGCCGGGCGTCGACTACGATTCGTGGGTCGGACCTGCAGCGTATCTCCCGCACCAGGCGAATCGTTTCCACTATGACTGGCACTGGTGGTACAATTTTGGCATGGGTGACATCGGCAACGACGGCTCGCACGAAATCGACTACGCACGCTGGGGACTCGGTGTCGATGGCCTACCTGCTACGGCGACTGCCACGGGAGGGAAATTCTATTTCGATGACGACCAGGAGTTCTCAGACACGGCGACTTGTGCCTTCGAATGGCCTGGCGACGATTCCGTCGGCCGCCTTCGTCAACTGATCTTCGAGATGAGGATCTGGTCGACAAACTTTCCCTACAACTGCGACAGCGGCGCCGAATTCTACGGCACCGCTGGCCGTTTGTTCGTCAGTAAGCGCGGCAAATTGGAGGTCTACGGCGAGCGCAACGCGCGCATCGAGGGTGCCGAGCCTAAATCGCCCGTTCAGTTCGTAGGCAATCATCAATTCGATTTTGTGGACGCGATCCGTACGGGGAGGAAACCCACCGCAAACATTGCCATCGCCCACGACTTCGTGGCACTCGTGCACCTGGCAAATGCTGCGATTCGTTTGGGCCGTTCCCTGCAAATTGACGCGGAAGGCGAGTCGGTCATCGGCGACGACGAAGCCAACCAACTGCTGACACGCCCATACCGCGAAGGCGGACACTGGGCCATTCCTCAAGGCGCATAAGATGAGAGACTTGGCAGTTGTCCGTCGCTGGAAGGGTACGCCTTTCGTTGGTGCGTGCGCCGCTGTCACGGCAATGTTTGCCGCCAGTCTCTGCGCCGGTGACGCTCCACAAGTCGATTTTGAATCCAGGCCGGGTGAACTTGTGGTCACGGTCGCTGGCCGGCCAGTGGCGAGTTATGTGTACGTCGATGACCGGGTACTGCGTCCCTATTTTGCTCACGTCAAAGCTCCCCACGGCGTCCAGTTGACGCGCAACTATCCGCCGATCCAGGGCCAGGATCGCACGGACCACGAAACGATGCATCCGGGCATCTGGATGGCCTTTGGAGACCTCGGCGGTGAGGACTTCTGGCGCAATAAGGCCCGAGTCGTCCACGAAGGATTCGTCGAGAAGCCGTCCGGCGGTCCCGGCGAGGGGACGTTCGTCGTTCGCAACCGTTACCGAGCACAGAATGAATCTACCGTCTGCCGCGAGGAGTGCCGGATTGCATGGCTGGTGCGCCCGTCCGCATATCTGCTCGTGTGGGACTCGACGTTTTATTCCGACCGATCTTTCTACTTCGGGGACCAGGAGGAAATGGGCCTGGCGTTTCGTGTGGCGACACCCATCAGTGTCGCGGAGGGCGGAACCATGCTGGATGCTCAAGGGCGCCGAAACGAAAACGAGATCTGGGGTCACGCCGCCCCGTGGTGCGACTACAGTGGCATCATCGACGGGTCACGTATCGGAATCACTGTGATGTGCCATCCAGAAAACTTTCGCCCTTGTTGGCTGCACGCACGCGACTACGGGTTCATCGCCGCCAACCCGTTCGGGAGGAATGCGTTCGGCGAAGGGCCGCCCAGCCGAGTTGTGATCAAGAACGGCGAAAAGTTCCGCCTCCGATACGGTATGTTAATGCATTTCGCGCCCGCCGATGAACCGATCGATCTGCAGGCGGCTTACCGGGATTATGTGCAGCAGACACGGACTGCAGAATAAGCAGCGCACCACGAAGGCGAATAATTCAATGGCAACATACGCGCGGATGCTCTTTTGCGTGGTCGCCCTTGCCTCCGCATCGCCGGCCAGGGAGGCCTGGGGCCAAACGAACACGCGAGCCGATCGCACGCCAACTGATAGCAGGTTCTCCACCGAGATCTCGGCCATCTGCTGGCGAGTCTGCTCGGTCGCGCTGTCCAGGTGGGGTGCGATGGTGACGTTGTCCAGGAGCAGCATCGGGTGGTCGCGGAGTAATGGTTCCGGATCGGTCACATCCAGCCCGGCATGGTAGATGGACCCCTGCTCAAGCGCCGCTGTCAGTGCATCGGTATCGACAACACCCCCGCGGGCCACGTTCACCAGCGTGGCGGTTGATTTCATCAATTCAAGTTCTCGTTCTCCAATCAGTTTCTCGGTTTCGGCTGTCAGCGGGCAGCTGAGGATGACATAGTCGGATCGCTCAAGCAGCTCGTCCATCGATACATAGGTCGCACCCAGGTCCTCCGGCAGATCTGTTCGCTCGTTGCGATTGTGGTAAAGGACCGTCATGTCGAAGCCCCTGGCACGGCGGGCGATCTGAAGGCCGATCCTTCCCAGGCCAATGATTCCCATGGTGGAGCTGTGTCCCTCGCGTCCCAGCATGTAGCCCGGGTCGTAATAGGTGAATTCCGGGCTGCGAGCAAATGTATTGCCCTCGATGATCCGTCGTGAAGCGGCCAGCAGCAGAGCCATCGGCATGTCGGCGGTGGCCCCGTTAAGAACATCCGGCGTGTTGCCTACTGGGAGCTCTCGACTGCGGGCCGCATCCAGGTCAATGTGGTCCACGCCAACCCCGTAATTACTGATCACCTTGATACCGGGAAAGCGTTCCATCAGGGGATCATCTACCGCCACGTGGCCATAGGTGTAGATTCCCTCGATCGAGTCATCTTCCTCCCCTGCCGGTGTGTCCCAGGGGAGGATCTCGACCTTTCCCTCAAGCAACTGGTCAATATTCTCTGCCAGGGGAGTGTCGGCAATGATGCGAGGCAGGCTCATGGTACTTTCCAGGGATCTTGTGATTTGTCGTCTCTAGACGTGGTCAATTTCTCTCAATTGCTGGGCGGCTTCAAGAACCGGGGCACTGAATGCTTGAGACCCATCAAGAGATTTGATCATCGTGTGGTTGAACCCCGCCCGGGATTCAAACTGGATTGCCGGGTTGCCTGCTGGCCAGCTGGGCATCCAGCCGCTCAGCTGCAAGGTGCCTTCCCGGTTGGCCTGGGCAGCCAAGGCCAGCATCAGCAAGGTGAGGTTCTCGTCTGTTTGTTCGGCCAGCCCCCAGTCCTGGATAACCCACTCGGACTCCCGGCAACGGATACGGACGTAACCGGAAAGTGCTCCCGCTTTGTCCCGCGAGAGGAAGATCAGGTCATCGGGCTGCTTGTGAAAGACGTAATCCCAGTAGTCCGCGTCACGGACCAGGGCCAGTTTGTCGCTGCCAGTGGAATTCTCGTACAGGCGACGCAGGTCATCAGCGTGCTCGCGCCGGTCCACCTGTTCCAGTTGCCAACTGGCCTCGACATTGACAGTCGCCAACTGGAGTTCCCAGCTGGGACACTCCAGGTACCCGAAGCGCCTGTAATACTCGGTTCCAATGTCAGTGAATAACATACTGAGGGTGGCCTGCCGTGATTTTTCCTGCTCTTCCACCCAGCCAAGCAGTGCCGGGGCAAAACCGTGTCCCCGCTGTTCGGGAAGGGTGTGAACGGCACCGATCATGATGCCCTTGGTCTCCTGGCTGCCGATACGGAATCGTACCGGGTAGCTTCCCAGCGAAACGACGACCTCTCCCTCCAGGCATCCCACGTACCAGCGTGCCCGGTTGTGCTGGGGGGAGGTGGATCGCCATGCAAGGTGGTTCTCGAGCGTCCTTCCCCCATCCCAGAACTCGTGCACATTGCGGTAGGCGGCCAGCCGCTGCTCGTTATCAGCCAGATGGAACGTGAGAGGGCAGGACATCTCGGATCCTTGCTCGTTAACGTGGCTGCCACGATTCGTCAAACAGGCCGATCGCCACGATCTTCCCGGGAACCATGTCCGTCGGTGGCTCGGCCAAGTTGATAATGGCCCAGTCAGGCAGCTTGGAGTTCTGCAGCGAGTTTGTCCGGTCATGGCCCTCGCGATGCGTGGGGCCGCTGTTGATCTGAGGCAACGGATATACGCTTGCCACGTCGATCCCGATGTGTTCAGCAACACATGTCTTCAGAGCAACTGATGGTTCTGCTCCTTCCAGTCTCCAGCGGGGTAAGGTCACTCTGCCAAACCGAATGCCAAAAACGGATTCCTCCAAATTGACACACCTTCGTCAGTTCGCGGTCGCGTTGACTTCCAGCTCGCGATAAAAATCGAGCGCCGCCTTGAATTCTGCCAGTGACGCGGGCTCCAAAACACCTCGATGGCGACGAAGCTCGCGATCGAGATGCCTCACGATATAGTCCACCTCTTCGGCGCGCGGCTTGAGCGGGTGATCCGCAACTTCGACATGCCACGGACTGGTGTGGGCAAACCGAATCCGGCTGGCTCGATTCCGGGTGAACGTGCGCACGGCAATCCATCCCGAACCGGCCAAGGACACATCCGCCGAAAACGGAGTTCGAAAACCTTCCTCCGGCGCCCGCTCACTGCGTGGTGTTAAGGTCCGAACCACAAGGCCATTCACAACGATTTCAACCCGATCCACCCGGTAGCGGCTTTCGACGCGGCCTGCGACACGATACGCGTCGCCTGTCGATGCCGACACAAAAACGTGTCCCGCCGGCCTGCCGTTCACCGTAGCCAACAGCATGGGGCCGGTGGTGACGAAACTGCGGCCTGCCTTGAGCTCCTTTATCCAGTTCTCGTAGCTGAATCCATCCGGCTGTTGGACATACACGCGGCCAAACCCCAACGGCACGGGATGGGCACCCGATCCGGTTCCGGCGGTTGGCTGAATGCGAAAACCACAATTCAAAAGGGCGTAGTAGGTCTGAAAACCGTAATCAATCCAGCCCCACTCCGTATAACCGTTCTGGTCGGTAGCGACTCGCATGTAAGCGGGGTTCATCCCGAAGGTCCATTTGCCGAGTTGAAACGGCCCGGGCCAGACGTGGTTATTGGACAACTCGAACAGGTCCACTTGCATGACCGGTGCGAGCATCAAGCTCCAGGACCAGGAGTGCTTTTCAAAGTCGAGCAAGGCACCTTCCCGGTGGGCCTGCTCTGCGACAGGGCCAACCGGGGGTGCACCCTGGTGAAAAAGAGTTTTGTGACCAATGATCAACACGGCGCCCAGGGCATGCGGTCGTCCTCCGATGCCGCCAAGTTCGTACTCGGTATTCAGGGGGTAGACGAGATGATCATCATCGATCTTGATCGGCTCCGGTTGTGGCGCGGGAGCCAGAACACGATTCCCCTTGACCGGGCTTACGCGACCCTCGCTCACCCAATGAGAAAGTGGGAATGAGAGATTGAGATCTTCGGCCAGAACCAGGTTCGGTGTCTCGGCCAGGGACCGGTGCGAATGGGTATCGCCGCTATACCAACCAAGCCTGGCCATGTGGATCCAGCGGACCAGCGGCAACACGATGTCGGTTGAATCCGTATCCACCACCACCTCCCGCTCAACCGGAAAATACTCTTTGCCACGCTGGGCGGTGACGGTGTATTTCCCCGGAGGCAACCGTACCATGAACGGATCTGCCGACAATGTTGTGTGCATTGCTGGAGAACCTTTTCTGTTTCGCTGGTAATCCACGGCAGTCCCTTCGGCCGACACACAGCGCGGAAAGAACCACTCGCCCGCCGAATCTCGAATCGATACCCGTGCCGGTAACAACGTGCCAGTTCTGGCATCGGTGACGCGACCGTTTAGAACCGCCAGCGGGTCCGCCGCAGCCGGAGACCCCTGCAAGAACACGAGCAGGGTAACGCAAGCCACGCCCGCCAATCGTGGAACATCCATCCCAACTTTGTGGGGCCGCGAGAGACGGTGGCTCTCCGGAGGTGCGCTTTCAATTTTCGATTTCATTTCAAGAAGTACAAAAGCTCGCAACAAACTGGGAATCCTCGGTACGGTAGAAACTCCACCAGGCAGATGCGGAAATGAGACGGTTGGGCATGAGTTTCTGGCCAGGTTTTCACCGGTACCACACGGTTGTCTGCTACCGGGGTTTTTTGATCTCGAAAAGGTACGGCGAGTCCGCCGAGTCGACCTCCAGCGGTGTTCGCTTGGGATGGGCGTACAGCAGCGGGATGGCGGTGGTCACCCGTCCCTGGCTGTCCAGCGCGGCAATGGTCACCTTCTGCTTGCCGAGGACCACCCCATCGCCGTGCTCGTGGCTGGTGACCTGGTTGAACGTGCCGTCGGCGACGTTCACTTTTGCCTTGCCGGGACGCGGGTGGGTCTTTGCGTCAATCCGGTCGACCTGGGGATAAAAGGCCACGGTAATCCGCTCCGCCGGGATGAGCGACCCGTCGTCACCCGGCGGCAAGTCTCGATATTCCTTTAACGTGCCAGAATTGAACTGGGCCTCTGACAGCTCTTCCGCGAGTCCGATGAGGAGCTCCGTTTCCGTCAAACCGAAGTCATGGATGTTCGCGTAATCCTTGGCGGTATGCGCCGGACCCTTGTACGGAAAGGCGGGATGCTTGAGTCCTGTCTGTGGCACTGGGAAGGTTGCGACGGGAACAAATTTGATGACGTCTTGGCCCGCAATCCGATTGACTCGTTCCGAATAACTCTCCGGGCTGTAACGCCAAATGCGTGGCGCAGGGGCAGGCTGTGGGTCGATGAGTTCTATTTCAAAGAGCGCCTCATGGTCCACGTAATTTCCGTAGCCCGGGAGTAACTTTTTATCGATGGCAGAGGACCCGCTCGCCTGAAGGGATTTGTTCAAAAACCTCAGCATCTTCGCCCGTTCGGCTCCGGTTGGCTGAATTTCATCTTTCGGCGGCATCTGCTCCAGATTGATCTGGTCATAAACGGAGATTAGCAATTCTCGGTCGACAGCTGCTTCGCCCTGAAGAAACGGCTTCAGGTTGATCTCCGCATTTTGCTCACTATCATTGTGGCAGTCAATACAGTAGGACTGGATGATGAGTTGAATGTCCCCCTTCGACGCGCGGGCTTCTTGTACGCTCGCAATGACCGCCACGTACCCAAGGCACATGATGTTGGCGAGGGTCATCCTGTTGAGGATTGTTTTCATCATCGAGGTGTTTTCGCTAGCGGAAACTGCGCTCACTGATAGTGATTTTAATCCCCATCCAGCGACTTTAATAGCGCTAGCAGGGGTCTGTTTTTATTTTAGTAGTGCTCGATGGTCATTTTTTAGTAGGCGCTAGCTGGGTGACTTCAAGGCAGCTCGGCAATCTGGAAAACAATGGTGGCATCATCGCGCCGGGATATTCTTCGAGTACCCCCACCATTGCGGTAAACCACACGCAGCGGGCGCGGGAGGCCCCGGAGATTGCGGATCGGGAGCTGACCGTCGAGACTGAGGGAAACACCTCGCAAGGCGTGCCGGAGCCGTCTCCGCTGGTCCTGCTGACGATGAGTGCCGTGTCATTGGCTTGGACGATTCGCCGAAATTGCGGAGTACTCTGGCATTCACCAAATCTATCTTGAATCGGAAGATGTGCGGGTATCCGCACAAGGTTTGAATGAGCGAGGTGGGCCTAGACGAATTCGATTCTTTGTCCGAAGCCGCCAATAGCGTAGAGTGATTGCACACCAGCTCCAGCGGTACCCGTTCCCGGTCCACTTAGATCATCGCTAGTCACAAAAACGAAAACAAACTGGGCCAGCCATGGCGGTTCAAATCATTCAAGTTGACTTCGCGGATTCCTCACACTGTTCCGGCATTGTTGACGTGCTCGATTCCTACGCGTCCGACCCCGTGGGCGGTGGTCAGTCGCTGACCCATGACGTGAAGAGCCGGCTTATTCCGTCACTGCGAAATCACCCAACCACGTTGGTTCTTCTCGCGCTGGACGACCGACGGGCCGTTGGCGTGGCGGTGTGCTTTTTCGGGTTCTCCACGTTTCAAGCTCGCTCGCTTCTCAATATCCACGATTTAGCCGTTGTGCCCGATCAGCGTGGCAAGGGTATCGGTCGCGCACTCCTTGCTGCCGCCGAAGCCCATGCGCGGGACCAAGACTGCTGCAAGCTGACGATGGAGGTACAAGATGATAATAAGCGGGCACGACGGCTGTATGCGAGTTTTGGTTTTGCCGATGTCGTTTACGGGGATTCGGCCGCTACACGATTCTTGAGCAAGCCCCTTCCAGCAAGAGGATAACAGGGATGGCTCGCGCCACGTTGTCTGATCAAACATTACCTTATTGCTTCCCGCCGGATGACGGTTGGCCAGGTGGTTCCCTACGCACCTAGGATCGCCCCGATGCGAGGAAACCACCCCGGTTGCATGAGCCTTACTAAGTGAGCACCGGTCACGATCGTGGCGATAGCTTCGATTACGCACTCTGGTCGGCCATCATTGCCAGATCGGACGAATTGCTAATTGTTGGCAGACGCCCTTTGTTCTAGCATCCAGCCGTAGAGTTCCGGCATGGCGTAGGCAGACGACCAGCAGTTGTGACCGACGTGTTCCAGAGAGGTGAAACGAATTTTAGTGCCGCCGGCCTGCCGAATTGCCTCGACCATTTCCACGGACTTTCTAAAGGGAACCGCTGTATCCTGATCTCCGTGAAAGACCCAAAGCGGCAATGTTATTAAATTGTCAGCATCGTTGGGGTCACCTCCTCCACAGACAGGCACAACCGCCGCAAAGAGACCGGGGTGTTTCGCAGCGAGTGACCACGAGCCGTATCCCCCCATGCTCAGGCCAGTGAGATAGATCCGGTCGTTGTCGACGCGATAGGCTTTCGTCATGCTCTCAAGCAATCGCCCAAGCTGTTGCTGCCGTGTTGCGTCCCTCCATTCGCCGTCCCGGGGACACTGAGGCGACACGAGAATAAACGGCAGATCGTCCCCACGCTGAGCAAACTTCGGCGGTCCCCATTTTGCAACCAAACTCAGCGGACCATTGCTTTCTCCTCGACCGTGCAGGAAGAGCAACAGCGGCCAGGTGTTGTCTGGGTCCTCGTCGTATCCCTGAGGGAGGTACAACAAATACTTGATTTCTCCCGCAACATCAGACGTTGTCAGCTCAACCTGTTTGCCTGGTGCCGGAGCCTCCTGTACGGAACTCAATGCAGAAGACATCACAAACGCTAACGAACAGACCAATAATTGAGACATGTATTGCGATCCTTGTAATCGGGCGGATTCAGACAAGAGTGAGTTGAATTCAGCATATGCTATTCTCCAACCAGACGTAGCTTGCCGCAAGCGCGAGAGTGTCTCTGACGGCCCAAACCTATGCTTTGATTGGGGCGGATTGATGACGAACCCCGAGAACCGCGAGATGATGAGTTACAAGACTGGCCGAACCACCCGGCACGTTTCAGACCCCTAAGCACGAAGCTATCGGCTTTCCAAAGGTCCTTCCCCGTCAGAACTTCACGAGCCGCGCCAAGAGCTGCAGGGCGGTTTATCAGCCCTATTCGACAAGCGTTCTCTGGCAAGGCAAGGACGTTTGTCGCAGGCGGGCTACCACGGTTGCAAAATTGCAAAAAAAAGTTGGCAGACTTCTCCCGCAATCGTCGCGGTATCTATTGCTGGGACGGATTGAGGTGAACAGAGACTCAATCATCCAGCTTCCCCCTCCCACCGCCGCCGTGACCTAGTCATTCGCACCCCCCACCACGTTACGGGTCACGGCCGCGATTTTCAAAAAAAGACTAGCGGTTTCGGACGACAGTCGTTGCGTAATGTAGTGAGACTCGCCTTCCGAGGCTGTGCCAGCAGAGGTTCGGGTGAATTGAGCGAGGCGAGAACGGCGAGCGACAGCCGGAGTGAGCATCGCCGACGAACAACTGATGCAAAAAACGTCTCATCGTGCACCTCCTCACAATGACCGTCACATCTGCTGCAGCATTCCCTCCAGCGGGCCAATAAATCGACCGATTTGCAAATTCTCGTACCTTTTTCTGGATAGGCCCTGAGGGTCCCATACAACGTCCAAATCAGGTTTCTGAATCGCCTGATGGCGGAATGCAAATTGAATCCACAATTCGGCGTCATGTATTTCTGCTAAGCAGCCAATCGCCGAGCCGCGGGGACAACTGCATTGCTGCGAACAACCATCGGGCGCGGTTGGGGACGACGATTTCGGGCCGGCGGCGCTCGCAGCTCTTGACGATTTTGCGAGCCAGCCAAGCGAGGTCGATCTTGGCCAGCTTGGCGCTGGGGGCTGGCAGCTTCGCCTGCTCCGGCAACCCGGCGCTCAATTGATCGTATCGCGAGCGGCCGAGAATGGGCCCCGAGCAGACCAGCAAAACGTGAAGTCCTTGCGGGCCCAGCTCCAAGCGCAGTGCCTGTGAGTAAGCGGCCACCGCAAACTTGCTCGCCGAATATCCGCCAAGGTACCGCGCGGCGGTTTTCGAGGCCAGCGACACCTCCGTTGACAACATGCCCGCCATGCTGCAACAGCTGTGGCAGTGCCGCGTGCGTACAGCGCACGACGCTCAACAGATTTACTTCCAGCAGCTCGCGAAAATCGGCCGGCGTCGTGGTCGCGATTTCGCTTCGTGTCCAACGACCCGCGTTGTTGACCAGGACTTCAATTCGGCCGTAGCGATCCAGCGTCTGTTCAATCATCAGCGCGACCTGTGCATCGTTGGTCACGTCGGCCGAGACGGTGTGCAGGTCGGCCCCCTCGGCGCGCAGTTCCATAGCGCAGCTCGCCAATTCATCAGAATCGCGCGCGGCAATGACAATTTTAGCGCCTTGAGCCGCAAACGTCTTGGCGATCGCGCGGCCGAGCCCTCGCGAACTACCCGTGACGATGACGACTTTGTCTTGCCAGTATTTCGACATAGGAGACTACACTCGATGCACTTCGACCGGGATATGCCGCGGGCGGTAGTGGCGAGGTTCGCTGAAAACGCGCTCGCTTACCAAGAGGACTTCATGTTCATGGGGACCAACGCGTTCCTCTTCTATTTCCCCACATTAGATCACTATAGGGCCTGAATCGGGCTAGCTGCATTACGTTAGCGGAGTCAAACAGACATTCAACCCCCAGAGGGTGAATCGCGATATGCGATTGCACCACCAGTGGTTTTTGGTTTGGGACGGGCGTGACCCTATATCGGCGTAAGATGAACGCTACGACTAGCTTCATTTGCATCATTGCCAGCCGGGCACCGATGCACACGTGGGGTCCCATGCCGAACGGAAAATAAGCGCGCGGATGCATCGACTCGATGCGTCCCGGCGAGAACCGTTCGAGATCGAATTTCAGCGGGTCCGGAAAGAACTGCGGGTCGCGGTGCGTAACCCACGGAAAGATGTAGACCCAACTTCCCTTCCGCAGCGTATAACCGCCCAATTCACTGATAGTGTTTTCAATCCCCATCCGGCGACTTTAATAGCGATAGCAGGGGTCTTTTCTATTTCAGTAGTGCTCGATGGTCATTTTTCAGTAGGCGCTAGCTGGGTGACGTCAAGGAATTTCATTTAGCATCAAAATACGCCACGGAGGGCACTGCTGTGCCCGACATCCACGTGCCAAAGAAATTTAGCGTCCTGTCCTGGACCAATGACGTCGGTTCGCTGGACACACCGTCGATCGTGAGGACATACGTATCCGCATCCAGATCAAAATCGAACACCCATTCTTGCCAAACACCAAGCGAGTAGGTCATGTTGCCACCCGTGGCTAACTGGAGCAGGCCTTGATCCGCGTAGGCCCCGTTCAGTTTCTGGAGTGTGCCGTTTGGTAGTGAGTCCAGGGCCATGGTCGTGCCTGAGTTCTGACCCTCACCGGTGAAGTCAGGACCAGCGTTAAAAAACGCGCCAGCGTCTTCTTGATAGACCATCATCCGGACCTGTACGTCGCCGTCGTTACGCGGTCCCAGATCCCGGCCAGCGTAAGCGCCACCACCGCCGGGACGATTCATTCCCAGGTACTGGGATCCTTGAAAGGCACCAGGAGTACTGGGATCCTGGATGGTAAGCGTATTGCCAGAATCGGTTCCACTGTGCACCCAAGCCCCCGGGCCAGACGTATTGGCGGAGCTGGGATTCGCGCCAACCGTCTGATTTTCAAAATTGTCGTCAAAGACGATCGTACCATTGTGCGTGCTGGTGTTTGCGTGAGCCATGCCAGCTAAAGCGAGTACACATCCACATAAGACGGTCAATTGAAATTACCTGTACATTAGCATTCTCCTTGTTGTGAATTTACAGCCATTCAACCGCCAGTCTGCACGGGACAATTTACCCGTAACCGTTACGGGTTCCGAGTTTTCCGGACCGATTAAAAAGCACCAGGTACCATTGAGCAACATTCGTTGCCACGAAAAAACGCCACACCTCATTGCCGCTCCGGCGACATTGAGGTCTAGCGTTTAGGTCCTCTCTCGGTAAATTCACTCTGCCCGTTAGCCGGGTCGACCCACATGTTGGGAATTATTGGTTGGGATTCATCATTAGCGAAACTCCCGTCACAATCGGAGGGGTTCAAACTCCAATCATGGTGATAGACAACTGCAACGGGCATTGCAATAATCGCGCCGCGATTTTTACCGGAAAGAATTATTCAACAACCAACAACCATCCTTTGCCGGCTGGCACGGGTATTTTGTCGTGGGAAGAGAACTTGGCGGGCATTTGGAAGTGCTTGATCGCCGGGGCGGTTAGCGTGGCACTTTGAGTATCGAGTCCCAGGACCTCCCAGTCGATATTCAGTTTCACGTTGGCGTTATTCGGGGCCCAACTGGCCAGGGCAATCAACGCCTTGCCGTTCTTTCGATAGACCGTTGCCAGAATATCCTCTCGCCCAGTTCGCACCGGGCAATCCGGCTCCCAGTAACCGATCATCTCCGTCTCTTGGATACCAAAGTCATCCCAGAACCTCCACAGTGAGTAGCGCGATGGATCGAAACGCCCTGCACCGGCGTAGATCATTCCGCGGTATGGGTTCTCACGGTGCGGCGTTCCACGATACTCGTTCACCAACCCGAACGGAATGCCGGACATCTCGATCAGGTAATAGTCGGCGGCTGCCCGGTTGTCGAACTGTTCGCCGAAGTGGAGATGACTGACGTAGGGAAGATGTTCCATGTAACCGCTCATCGGGGTGATCCGATAGGTTGTGGCGTCGTGCGCGGCATTGCCGGTGTGAAAGTTGATGTAGCCACTCTCTGACTTTAACCCATGCAACACGCGGGCAACCCGCTTCATGATCTCGCGGTCGTACCCGATTCCGTCCAGGTACAGTCCATCGATGTCGGTGTGCTTGATCAGCCAATTCAGGCCTTCGATGTAGTAGTTGTGCCAGCGTGAGAGGGGGGTGGTGGCGATCGATGCATCGACCGGCTCGCCCGGCGCTTGGGTCGGGGTCATCCACCGCCAGGAATAACCTCCCACAAGATGTTCCTGGAGCCAGGGATAGCCACCGCCCGCGGCCCCCTGCTTTTGGTAGTTACCCATGACTTCGTAGAGTGGCGTCGACCCCCGATCGTCGCCGGTGAGAAAGATCTCATCACCGAGACTGCGCAGGGCCCATAGCTCCGTGGCGAAATTGCTCAACTCACGGACGGTGTAGTAGAGCATGTACTTCTGATGTCCCTTGGCCTTTTCCGCGCGGACGTCGTCGGCCAAGGCCTCGGCGCGGGCAAACGGATAATTAATGAAGGGGTTAACTTCGGTACTGTGGTGTTCGTGCTTGATGGTCGCGCCGCGGTGTGCTGCTCCGATTCGCCAGTTCCAGTGACGCTTGTCGATCGGCTTGAAGGGTGTGACGAGGAAACGGAACCGGTAAACCAACGGAGCGTCAGGCTCGAGCTGCCGTGGGCCGCTGTACGCGGTCAGCAGCACATGGTCGTTGATTTCCCGCATGCGGGCGCCCCCTTTCCCTCGGTTCCACCAAGAGTCCGGCAGTCCCGTCGCCTTCAGATCTCCCCACTGCCACACGTACGGGGCCGTGACCAACTTGCATTGCAGGCCCGCACTGGGATCGCCCAGCCACACCAGGTTGTCGGAAAAGTTCTCCTTCCACTCCCAGTCCCAATTCGACGGACGGTGGCCGCCAGAGAGGCTGAACCCCATCATGTATTTGGCGACTTCGCGGCGGACGGGTATCTCCAGCCGGATGTCTTCGGCCACCATGGAATCCGCCGCTGCCAGCACGACCTCATACTGTAGACAACCGTCAAATTCCATTTTCACACGTGCCGTTCGCGTGAGCGGCCCGGACGTGGCGACAGACTCTCGAATCACAACAGCGTCGTTGGCGCTGATGACCCGAGTGGGGGCATCTCTCCAGTCCACGGGGCCGTCCTTGGTCTGCACAACGAATCGGATCGGTCCAGCCAAGATCTCCCGGGCTGAGTGCCTCTCGTCGGCTAGTTCTCCGTGGCGAAAGAAGCTACGAATGCTACGAGGCAGTCCACCGTCGCCGAAGGTAACTTCACGTCCCAAGCAGGTCACTTTGTTGCCGGCGACCTGCAACGGTGTGAAAGGCGCCACAAGTGTGTCCTCCAAACCTAGGGCTGAGTTCAACCACCGCAGCCGAGAGTGACGCCAAAGTTCGCTGTCCCCGTGATCCGACAGAATTGGCCCAGCCACATGCAGACGAATCTCGACTTTCGTCTCTGGGCCACTTTGCGGCCGCAGCGTGACAAAGCCGCCGTACGTCCCTGAGGCATCCTTGGGAATCGGCACTCCGACCCAAAGCGCGCGCACCTGCCCCTTCGGCACTTCAAACACTTTCTTGAGCGGACGCCCCAGCCAATCGGTGCCCTCAACATTGAAGCAAGTGGCATGGGATTTCTTGATTCTTGATTTGTGATTCCTGATTGGGGATGTACAGACGAGATCAGACAATTCGAGCTCGAGGTCGTCGATGCTTTGCCTTGCCGCCCAGACACCGAGCTGGAAAGTAAAGTACTCGCCGGGTTGCACCTGGCCACTAAACTGGTCGCGCGGACCCTGCTCGATCCAGTGCAGGGGGATCGCCTCGAACATCTTGATAGGAAAACGCCGGTCTTCGGGGAACACGAAGTAGTCATGATTTTGCTGCGTGGCCAGGAACACCCTGGTTTCGTCTGCGGTGGCCTTGACCTCCATCGGATCGAACCGATCAAACTCGCTGCGTGCCTCGAACCGCAGCAATTTTGCTCGTGGCAGGGTGGCCACGGTTTTCACCGCGCAGTCATCTTCGACGAGGTGGTTGCGATTCCGCCAGGCCAGATCAGTGTTGTCCTCCGGGGACAGATATCGATAGGAGCGCCCGTCCATCGGACCAGAGGGCTTGCGATGAGGCAGGTAGTAGATATAGTACTCCCCGGGGACCGTGTGCGGCTCGAACACGATGTGGCCGAATTCCGCTTTGATTTCTAACGGGACTACGTTGTCGAGTCGATTGCCCGTACTTGCGTCGACGACGATCACGGCGTTGGATTCCGGTGCACGGTCTCGGCGCCGCCAGGGAAGGTGGGCCAACACTGCTTTCGCTCTTTGCTCGACCTTGACGACTGCCCGGTGGCTGCCTCGCCGGTCGAGTTCCCAGGATGCGATGCCGTAGGTCACTGGCTCGGTCTTTTCTGCCGTGCAAGTGATTCCGCACGATAATGCCAGGAGAATGCCCAGTGTCGGAGCAAGGCTTGCGCCAACTTGCATTCGTGACTTGCTCGAGGCTAGCATCGCTGGATAAAGCTTCACGTTGTACCGTATCGTTTACGTTGGACGGATGATTGGTGGTTGTTGTTTGTGGAGTTGAGATTATCGCAACTTTTTAACTTAACGCAAAGTGTTGCCACGCAGTCGGGATCCCCGCCTGCGTATCGAGAACTTTGGAACAGACTTTACCTTTTTTGACCCGTTAGAAGATCCCATGAGCGAAGCGAATAACGATTTTCACAGAACGAACATCGGCTACCAGGCAATGCTGGTGGTGTGCATTCTTTGCGCGAGCACCGGCAACGCCATACGTGTTCGTTACGGAACGAAAAGGGCCGCTAACGAACTCCGCGGTCGCGAAGATGGTCACACGAGCTATTGAGAACGCTGACTTCGAGTTCCCCTTTCATCCACACATGCTACGTCACGCGACCGGATACAAGCTTGCCAATAACGGTCACGATGCCACTCCGCAATTCCCGTCACAACTCGACGACCTGAACCTCGCCAGCGGCAAGTCTGTGGACGGTCCCCCCGATGGAATTCTGCTGCCCCACGCCCATGTTGGGCACTACACCGGTCTGTTGCAGCTTGGCCGCGAGGTGATGTGCAGTCGCGAGGTGCCCGTGTGGGTGATGCCCAGGATGGCCGCCTTCCTGGAGGCCCACCAGCCGTGGGCATCGCTGGTGCAGGATCGAAACGCGATCCTCAAGGAACTGTCAGCGGATCGGCCCCTGGTGCTGGGCGAACGTTTGTCGGTACGTGCTGTGCCGGTGCCTCACCGGGACGAGTTGTCCGAGACCGTCGCTTTTGAGATCAGCGGTCCATCTCGGCGAGTGCTCTGGCTTCCCGACATCGACGCCTGGGACGAGCGATTTCCGGCGTTGGTGCAAAAGGTTGACGTGGCGTGGCTTGACGGCACGTTCTTTGACGACGGCGAATTGCCCGGCCGTGACCTGGATCAGATCCCGCACCCTCGCATCAGTCACCACCTTGAGGAGTATGCAAGCTGGTCTGAAGCAACCGGGACCGAAGTGCGATTGATTCATTTCAACCACAGCAATCCGGCCTGCGATCCGGATTCACTGGAGGCCGGACGAATTCCCGATTCCGGTGTGAGGGTGGCGGCAGAAGGTGAACGCATCGCACTGTGACCGTCGGTGGCTATGTTCGCCAGAAAGTTGACTTTCGAGTCGACTTGTATCTGATCGCCAGGTGCGGGGTGTCGAGCCGCTTCTGCTTCTGGAACAGCGATTCAACTCCGGCAGCCGTCATGCCGGTGGTGAGTAAGGTTCGCTCGACCGGGTACGGGGACTTGCCTGTTCGGAACAGCGTCTCGATGTGGTTGACCTGTGGGCTGAAGAAGTTCCGCATCGAGTAATAGGGGAGATAGATGAGTGTCGAGAAGATGTCATCATTCTTCATGCGGACGGCGATGGGAGTGTCGCTGAGGATACGCCCCTGCCGGCCCTGTTCCCGGAATGCCAATGCCGTGGCACGGGTTCCGTCCCGGTATCGAAAACGATAGGCGTAGGATCCCGGCGCCATCCGTTTCAGGTCGGCGATCTTGGGGAGCACGACGCCGTAGTTTTCACGGACCACCTGGATCGTGTTGCTGCGGGTGAACGCTGTTTGCATCAATTGGCGATCCCATCCACCCTTTTCCCAGGAACCGGTGTCCATAGCTTTCCAGAAACGATCCCCCTCAAGCGCTTCGACCCATGCGATTCCCGTTTCTCCATGGTCTCGACGTTCGATGATGGCCTGGAGTGCTTCGATGGTGTGGATATCGCCTCCGTCGAGCCAGCCGGGCCGCATGACCAGGGACTCGCGGACCTTCGCTTTCCAGGGCAGGTCGATCGACGGCATCCGTCTCGCAACCGGCAGCGCCGATCCGGCCATGAAGCCGAAGTCCATCTTGCGCGCCGTGTCGTACATCTCGCGGGCCCATTTCCAGTTCCACGAGAGGTGCTTGTCATTGAAAACCGGGGCGGTCCGACCGGACTTGCGATAGACGTCGACGATCTGCCGGAAATACTCGTATCGCGGATATTGCGTCTGGCCCTTCTCGTTGACCGGGTAGTTGCCGTGCTCGCCGATCAGCAAGACCCCATCGACGGCCAGCTTGCCGGTGCCCAGCGTCAGGGCCTGCTCGATGGTCTCGGCATGCTTCATGCCCGGAAAACGTTTCAATCGTTCTCGGCTGATGTCATTTTCACCGACCTGTTCGACGTACAGCGATACGACATCCATGTCGGGGCGGTGGTGCCGCCCCTCCCAGCCGTATCCTTCCAGGAAGCGATCGACAATGTGCTGCGAGTGTGAGTACTTGAAGTAGGCCGTCGTAACGGCGGCGATCTTCAATCGGCGGCGCCTGCCGGCTCCGTGTACGGCCGGCAGCAGTGGAAGTGCTCCGGTCACCCCGGCGAGACTGCCCTTGAGAAAGTGACGTCGAGTCCAGTTCATCGAGTTCCTTTTCGGTTCGAGCCGGGACGATGGAAGCGAGACAGCGAATGTCCACCCCCACCGAGTTAATGTGTCACAAGAGTGGAGTCACCTGGAAGTGACTCGGATTTCGTGGTCGGCCAGCAGCCGCCCGAGAGCCGTCGCCTGTTCGCCGCGGCGTGATCCAATGACCGTGGCTCGGTTGACGAATGGTCGGCAGTCGGCGGCCGTGATGAGGCCGTACAGCAGAGCGGTGGTTTGCCCCCCCCCTCTTGTGCGAGATCTCGTAGGCGGTTGCCCCGATTCTCAGCGTGCGTGGCGTGATGGCGGGGTTCCAGGTCCCGATGAAACGCGGGTCGTCAGGAGTGGGCAGGTGTCCCTCGACGACGGATTGGCCGAATTCCAATCGGAGCCCGCGTTCAGGAATCCACTTTTCTCGGCGAGCTGTCTCAAGGGCCTTGTCGCCCTGGCGGCGACCACGAAGAACAACGATGCCGGTGATCGGTCCTTTGGGGACCTGGTACGTGAGAACCTGTGTGGACGAGTGGACGTTGAAGGAAGGCTTGCCGCCCTTCAGGCGTCGCAAAAGCCGGGTGTTCATCTTGAGGGCGACTCGGGTTCGGGCATTCCATTCGAACTCGAATTGTGCAGCCCGCGTCCGCAGGGCAAGGTTCGTTTCACTGCCGGGAACGACCAGTCCTGAGACGGATGTTTTCTCGATGGGGGTCCGCTTTTTCTCCGCCGCCTGCTGTGCGTGGGACGGAGAAACGAAACTCGACAACAGGACCAGCAGGACGGCGATCAACCGGGTGTGAAATCTGGTCATGTCGATTCTGGAGAACTTGGTTCGTTGTGCATCAACGCCGCTTTGCGGGAAGCGACCAGCGGATCGCTTCGATGTGTGTCTTGCCCGCCTTGTCCCGATAGCTGTAGACCGAAACCAGGCCACCGTCGGCCGTCTGAATGGTGTTGCCGAACCCCCCGCCGCTGGACCCGAAGTTGACGTCACTGATGACCATGCGGTCGTTGCGAAAATCCCAGGTCTTGCCGTCGTTGTCGTTGAGGATCGCTCGCAGGCCCAGTGCATGACCGTCGGTCGAGTTGCTGCGGACGGTGAATGTCAGCAGAATCCGTCCGTCCTGCAACTGCAGGAACCGCGGGTACATCTCTCCGTAGGTGCCGAAGTTGCCGACCTTGTTGTGACGTCGAAAATGTCGGCCGTTGTCGCGGGATTCCCACAGCATCATCCTGTCGCCCTGGTCGCCGCTCTCCTTCTTCAGGCTCTCGGGCGTTCCCGGGATGTGCCAGTGCGGTCCCGTGCGGTCAACCCGAACCGGGTGCAGGATCTTCCCGGACCTGGTGCGGAAGGTGACCGTCTGGGAGAAGAAGCCATCGACGTCGATCCAGCCCTGGGTGTCGGGATGCAGCGATCGGTCCCACGTCTTTCCGCTGTCAGCCGACCTCCAGATCCGCACCACCTTCGGCGCGTTCTTGTGGCCATCCTGCATGCTCACGCCGATGCAGGCGAGCATTTTGCCGGGCCGTTCCGGGTCGGGGATTTCGAACCCCATCCAATCGGCGGAGGTAGCGGCCTTGTCGGGGAAGCCGTCGGGACCGATACGGATCTCCGACCACGTTTTCCCCTCATCGGTCGAACGGAAGATCTTGCTGTGGGTGTGCCTCGACGGATTGAGGGCGTCATTGGCCAACCAATGACACGTCATCATCAACGAGCCGTCCGAAAACGTGGTCAGGCCGAATTCTCGCCCTTGAACATCGAGACGCTCTTCACGAGGCCCCCACGTTTTGCCACCGTCTTTGGATCGCCAGAAAAGTGCTCGCTCGACGTATCCCTTCACGCCGGGAATCGGTCCGAAACAGAACGCCACTGTCAGCAGGTCGCCACTTTTGAGCTGAGCGATGAATGGCTTGTAGTCGTTGGGGACTCCCAGCGGAGTGCGGGTGGCCGCGATCTCCGAACCGGCCAGTCGCTTCGGCTTGAGGATCGTGATCCCCTTGCTGGTGCTGGGAGCGGCGGCACTGGTGGCCGACGGACCCGCCAGGAACGTGGCGATCAGAACAGCGGCGGCAGTGCGCGAGACGCGGATTGACGGGCACGACATGTAGAGCGTCCTCGGAGCGGGTCGGTCGGGGTGAGAGAGTCCTTGCCGTCGGGCTGCAAGACCGGAGCGAGTGAAGTGTGACTCGCCGGTCGCAGATTGACGGAACGGGGCATCATACACGCTTCGCGGGCTTCGCACGTCGGGGCGACGCTCCGATTGCCGGTCGGCGGTCGAAAAGGAACGTCACACGGGCAATTTGCCGGTGGAGGCCCGTCCCGAGGGAATCCACTGACAATGACTCATCTGATCATGCTGGCTGGTGATCCCAGGCCAGATCATCCTGAACAGTCCAGATCGCGGAAACGACGGGGACTGTCACGCGAGCAGTTCGCGGATCACGTCGCCCTCCACGTCGGTCAGTCTGAAGTCGCGTCCATTGAATCGGTAGGTCAGCGCCTCGTGGCTGAAACCGGCCAGGTGCAGGATTGTCGCGTGCAGATCGTGGATGTGGTGACGATTCTCAACAGCCTTGTAGCCAAACTCGTCAGTGGCTCCCACGTGGACGCCCCCCTTGATCCCTCCCCCGACGAACCACCAGGTGAATGCGTTGGGGTTGTGGTCACGACCGCTGCCGGTGCCCTGCGAATCTGAGGTGCGGCCAAATTCCCCGCCACAGACGACCAACGTCTGTTCGAACAGGCCGACTGATACGTCGGTTGGCAGCCCTTCGTCATGGGGATCATCACCTTGCAGCGACCGTACACACATCCGGCAACTCGTTGTTTGTCGAGTAGACTGGGGACTCCCGTCGCTGCAGGCCAACGTTTGTGTTCTCGGTTTGCCACCTGGTTTCCCGGTGGTGCCACAATATCTCGGCCATACTTCAGTTGTACCCCAGCCCCTCACA
>Ga0310121_10001511_pt1 | contig 23606 bp, 20 predicted proteins | sample CB27_Tmax_986_MG_FD_203504 | JGI IMG/M metagenome (GOLD analysis project Ga0310121, IMG submission 203504) | Marine microbial communities from Western Arctic Ocean, Canada - CB27_Tmax_986 | ecosystem: Environmental > Aquatic > Marine > Oceanic | place: Canada: Western Arctic Ocean | collected...
TCGAAGGCGCGCTGTACGACCGCCTCGGGCTCAACGTTGACGTCGAAGCGGGCCCCAGTGCTCGCGGTTCGGTGCGGGCCGAGGTCTACGTCATCCCTCCATCCCAACGTCAACGTCTGTCGTCTGACGCCTGGGACCCGGAGGAGTTTCGGCGCCGGCACCTCGGCACCTATCTAGCTGGTGTCCGTGACCGTGACCACACGCGAAGGCGGTCCGTTATCCGACCCGTCATGCGCCCTGCACTTCCCCGCGCAAACGTTGTGGATCGCACCCGAAGGGTCTCGGTCGCGCGGTGAGCGACGAGTTGATCAGGGTGCCCCAATTCTGATGGCGGACCCCTTGTTGAGCGGGAGAGACCGTCCGGCCGTCACCTCAGAGGCAGCAATCGGCCGCCCCGGCCGCGGTCGTCGTCGTATCTGTAAGCAGGTCAAACGGTTGGCTGAACTCTGCCGTGATCGCTCATTCCGGCAAAGCGAACACGAACAGATTGTTGCCCGAGCTGGGTCGTAGCTCCGGCGTCAACCCCATGAAGTGCGAGGCCGTCCCGCCGCTGCCGGTCCCGACCGCCACATACTGCCGCCCGTCGACCGCGAAGCTGATCGGGAAGCCGCTGACCGGCGAGCCGAGATTGATCTCCCATAACACGTCGCCCGTCTCCTGGTCGAACGCACGGAAGCGTCCGTTGACGTCGCCACCGAACAGCAGCCCACCGCCGGTCGCCACCAGCGACATCGTGGCCGCGCGTTGCTCGTAGAGCCACTCAGTTTTGCCGGTCTCGGCCGAGATCGCCCGCACGGTGCCGACGTTCTCGGTGCCTGGCGCGATCTGATGCCGGTAGGCGATGGCGTAGATGTCCGCGCGGCTCTCGTTGGGATCGTTCGGTCGGGTCCTGTCGAACTCGGTGGTCGCCATCATGCGTGCGCATGTGTTGCGCAACGGCATATACATGGTGTTCGTCAACGGGCTGTAGGCCCCCGCTTCCCAGTCTTTCCCGCCGTTCCATGTCGGACAGGTGAAGACCTCCTGTCCTTGCTGGGTGAAGACCACCTCGGGGTTGGTCGAGACCGCTCCAGTCGCGCCATCGATAGCACTGATCACATTCTGTGTGACTGTCGGCGTCGCCCACAGGAACTCGCCCGTCTCGCGGTCGAGGGTGTAGACCACACCGGTCTTGCCCGGGATGCCGGTCAGGACCTTACGCTCTTCACCCGGCTGCAGCCTCGGATTGATCCAGCTGACCTCAGACGGGTCCGGCGCCACCGCCGTATCGACCAGGATCCGCTCGAAGGGATGGTCGAGATCCCAGTGGTCGTTCAGGTGCTGGTAGTGCCAGCGGATCTCGCCGGTGTCCACATCCAGCGCCAGCGTGGAGTTGTGATACAGGTGCGTGTTCTCCACGCCCCCGAGCAGGAACTTCGGCGCCGGCGACGTCACCGACGTGCCCTGATAGATGAGTCGCAGTTCAGGGTCGTAGCTGGCCGGCATCCAGCTGCCGACATGGATCCGCTGCTCATAGGGCACGCCGCCCCACGTCTCATCGCCGGGCTCGCCCGGGAGCGCCACCGTGCTGCGACGCCAGACTTCTTCACCGGTGCGGGCGTCATGCGCAATCACGACACAGGTCTCCGGCCCACCCTTGGGTCGGCAACTCCGGCCGGAGATCATCTTGCCGTCGGCGATGATCGGCCCGGCGCTGTGGCCGGCCGGGTTCACTTGGTAGTCGAAAATCTCAATTTCCCACACCACCTCTCCGGTCGTGGCATCGAGTCCGATGGCGAAGTCGTCGTCGGTCGTGTTGAGGATGAGCCGGTCATAAATCGCTACATTCCGGTTGGTGCGGGCGTTGCCGCCGACCATGTCGTAGACGTCGTCTGGGAGGTCTCGCCGGTAGGACCACTGCAGGTCCCCGGTCACCGCATCGATCGCCTCGATGACGTCGTCCGACTGCGGCATGTAGAGCACCCCGTCGTAGACCAGCGGTGTCCCCTCCTGCCGTCCCGTCGCCAGTGCCCTGGTCCAGACCATCCGCAGGTCGCCCACGTTCTGACGGTCGATCTGGTCCAGCGGGCTGTATCCCCAGCCATCGGTGGTCCGCCGCCAGGTCAGCCAGTCCTCATCGTCGGGGTTCTCCAGCATCGCGTCGGTGACCGGGACGAAGTCGCCCGCCGGTTGCGCGAGCGCCGGCCATGGACTCGACGCGATCAGGACCGCAAGAGCCAGGAGAACCATGAGATGAGCCAAGCTATCGAATCGCATCTGTTTTACTCCGCTGGAACGGGTGCCATCGGAACTACTGAGTCTGTGGATTATAGCGGCAGCTTCCCCCCTCGCAGGGTGGCCCCGGGGGCAGGACGAGTCGATGACCGCCAGTACTAAGACCTTGCGCCGTGACGGAAGCGCGCTAGAATTCGCTGGAATCCGTACGCGACAGGTTCCAAGGAGAGTGTGATGTTCGAACGAACCACCGCCGTGCTACTGGTCACCGTCGCGGTCGCGGCCCCCGGAGTGACGCAGGCGCAGACGGCGCCACGCACCGAATGGGGTTCACCCGACCTGCGCGGCGTCTGGAACAACTCGACCCTGACGCCGTTTCAGCGGCCAGAAGCGCTCCGAGCACAGGAATTCCTGACCGAGGAAGAAGCGGCCGCGATCGCCCAGCGGAGGGCGGACCAGGACGCTGAACTGGCAGCCCGAAGCGCGTTGCGAACCTCGGCTGACGCGAACGGCAGCGTCGACCGCGGCGTGGACGGCGCTCCCGGGTCCTACAACAACTTCTGGATGGAGCGGGGCACCTCGGTGGTACCCGACCGACGCACCTCCATCATCACCAATCCGCCGAATGGGCGGCTGCCCGATGTCGCGGCCGACATGCGAGCGTGGATGGAATCGGACGACGCGCGCCACCTCGCCGACGTCCGAGGTGGACGTCTGCCGCTGGCGCACTACGACCAGTTGGATCTCGGCGACCGGTGTATCTGGTATCGCGGCGTGCCCTCCTTTCCAACCGCGTACAACAACAACTACCAGATCTTCCAGACCGCAGACGTCGTCGCGATCGTGCAGGAGCACATCCACGATGTGCGCTTCATCCCCCTGGATGGTCGACCCAGCATTCCCGACTCGGTCCGCCAGTACGGTGGCGATGCGCGCGGCCACTGGGAAGGCGACACGCTCGTCGTCGAGACCACGCACTTTAACGAGCACGCCTTCATCCGCAACTTCGCCCCCACCCTGAGCCAGGCGTTGAACGTGGTGGAGCGGTTCACCCGTGTCGACGAGCAGACCCTAGGTTACGAGTTCACCGTTACCGACCCCAACACCTGGACCCGCCCCTGGGGCGGGTCGCTCCCCATGACCAGCAGCAGCGGGCCGATGTTCGAGTACGCCTGCCACGAGGGAAACTACGGCATGACCAACATGCTGGCCGGATCGCGGATGGAAGAAGCGGGCAAGTAGGCCGGCCGCTACAATTGCGCGTTTGACAAGTTGGTGCCCGGCGTCACCGGGGCCACTCCTTCATACGCACAAGGAGGCAGTCTTCGACCGGCTGAAGGTGTTTCTCGGGGGGGCTCGGCGGACGGCTCGCGAGGAGATCGCCCAGGCGGCGCACGAGCGCGAACCGAGGGCAACGGTCGGGCCGGTCGTCATTGTGACGTCGTTCCGGCTAGGGAACCGCAACGTCAGGATCCGTCTCGCGAACACCCTTCGATATTCGAGCGTGGTACGTATCGAAAGGCGTCGGCTCAGCCCGATGTCGAGACCTCCACCCAACTGGGCCGCCGGCGCCGGAATCGTCACGCTGATGTCGGATGCGAACGGGTCGATCGGCGCGGGTGACGTCTCATAGGTGTGACTCCTCTCCCGAATCCGGCCGGCGGAGGCCAGTGCAAAGACGGCGAAACGCTCCGCCAGTTCATGCGACACACTGGCGCCCGCGAGCACGGTGCGAATCGACCGGGTGCTGCGAGTCGGACGATAGGCCGGATTGGATGCCCGCAGTTAACGGAAGATTCATTATCCGACCCGTCATGCGCCCTGCACCTCCCCGCGACAGGCGGATTTGCCCACCCATTGGCGGCGTATTTCGGTCCCGATGCAACTCTTCCGGCTGACAATGCCGCGACCGTCGGCTGCGGTCAAGTTCGGCTGCGTAGCGGAGGCGCACCTCTACCTTGCTGACGTCACAGGCGAAGGAGTCAGGCGGGATCGGCGGCGACGAAGAGGTCGGCGACCTCGGGCGGGGCCGCGCGTGCCGGCCGAGTCCCGGGAACCCCGGTGGGGAGCCCCAGGTGTCGCAAGATGCGGGCAACCACGGCTGGGGTGTCGACCACCGCAATCAACCGAAGTCGCCCGCCACAGCGGGGACAGGCGAGGACATCCAGAGCCAGGCTACGGTGCATCAGGTCCGCCCAGAGATAGTTCCCGCCGGCGCGCGGGTCACGTGGCGCCACCGGCTCCTCGGCGGCCGTGGCGGAGTCCCCGGTCGGCCGCGTCCCGTACTGCACCACGGGCTGCTAGACGCCGTGATACAGAATCAGGTTGACCTTCGGCCGTGGCATCAACGCGGCAAGGCGCTCCAGGAGTTCTACCGGGTCCAAGATCAGATGTGTGGTCCCGTGCGACCAGGGGCGTCGCAGCGCAAGTCTGACCTGGCCGTGTTCGGTCCATTGGAGGCGGTCCTGTGCCACAGGCGGCCGCAAGGTGTAGCGGGCGATCCGCTCCAGCCGGTCTCGCTGGTCGGCGGGCACGCAGACGCCGGCATGCAGGTCGAAGCCTCGGTGCCGGGCCTGGTATGGCCCGAGGGCGGTCGGTGTCGCCGCGGTGGCCACGGGCTGACCCTGGCGAAGCCCGCCCCGAGGGCGCCGCACTGGAGAAACTTGTGAAACTCCTGCTCCACGAAGCCGGGCAGGCCCTCTCCGTCGCGGAGATCCGCCGCCGTCGATGGACATTCTTGCCGTTCGGGACCACTCCACGGTTCAGGTCGACCAGTATCGCGACTTGATGCGACGGATCAACCCCCCGACCCCACCGCGAGTGGCTCCGGTCGCCGACGCCAGTGGAGCCCCCCAGTCACTATGTCCAACAGGGGGTATCATGCCGCCAGTCGAGTGCCACAGGGAGGTGAGCCGTGCGCAGCCTATGTATTGTTTCCAGCTGTTTGGCGTTGATCGCCTGTCAGGGGCCGTCTGCGTCTCCGGCCGAGTCGACCGCATCCGATGCCGCCGGTGCCCCGTCGGTCGTCGCGGCCGGCATCAGCGCCGACACCCTGCTGGCCGAAATCGAGCGCCTGGCGTCTGACGAATTCGAAGGCCGCGCTCCCGGCTCGCCGGGCGAGGCTCTGACTGTCGCGTACCTGACGGAACAGTTTCAGGCGCTTGGCCTCGAACCTGGCAATCCCGACGGCTCCTGGGTGCAGAACGTCCCCCTGGTCGGCATCACCCCCGCCGACGGCGACACCATGACGATTACGGGCGGGGGCGCGTCGCGTGTGTACCAGCCCGGCGTCGACTATGTCGCGTACACGAAGCGTGTTGTCGACGAGGTCGACGTCGATGCGGAGTTCGTCTTTGTCGGGTACGGCGCGGTGGCGCCGGAATACGACTGGGACGACTTCAAGGATGTCGACGTTACCGGCAAGATCCTCCTCTTCCTCGTGAACGACCCGCCGAGCGCCACCTTGTTCGGCGGCGAGGCGATGACCTACTACGGGCGCTGGACCTACAAGCACGAGATCGCCGCGGCCCAGGGCGCCGCCGGCGCGCTCGTCATTCACGAGACCGGCCCTGCCGGCTATCCCTGGGAAGTCATCGGCAGCAGCCCGTATGGCGAGTCATTCGACCTCGTCGCCGACGACCGCAACATGAGCCGGGCCGCGATCGAGGGCTGGATCCAGCGCGACGCCTCGGCCGCGCTGTTCGAGATGGCCGGTCTCGACTTCGAAGCAGAAAAGGCGAAGGCCGCCGCGGCCGATTTCCAGCCAGTCGCGCTCGGTGTCACGGGACGGACGCGAGTCCGTAACACGCTTCGCACGATCGACTCGCAGAACGTGGTCGCGCTACTGCCCGGCTCCGAGGCACCGGATGAGGTGGTGCTCTACATGGCGCACTGGGACCACCTCGGGAAAGACGACAGCCTTCCTGGCGACCAAATCTACAACGGCGCCGCCGACAACGCCACCGGCACCGCCGGGCTCATCGAGCTCGCACGGGCGTTCACCCAGGGACCATCCCCGCGGCGGTCGGTGCTGTTCCTCGCCGTCACCGCCGAAGAGCAGGGACTGCTCGGTTCTCGCTACTACGGCGAGCATCCCCTCTATCCCGTCGGCCAGACCGTGGCGGCATTGAACATGGACGTCCTCAACCAGTGGGGTCGCACGCGCGACATGACCATCGTCGGCATGGGACAGTCCGGTCTCGACGGCGTCGCCGCCGAGGTTGCGGGCCGGCTTGGCCGTGTGCTCAATCCAGACCCGGAACCCGAAAAAGGCTTCTACTATCGATCCGACCATTTCTCCTTTGCCCGAGTTGGCGTCCCCGCGTTCTACGCGGACCCCGGTGTCGACTACCTCGACAAGCCCGCCGGATACGGGCTCGAGAAGCGTGACGAATACACCAGCAACGACTACCACGCCGTATCCGACGAGGTGAAGCCAGATTGGGATCTCACCGGCGCGCTGGATGACCTGACGCTCATGTATCAGATGGGTGCCGGCCTGGCCGCGTCGGACGACTGGCCGGAGTGGAGCGCCACGAGCGAGTTCCGAGCCATCCGCGAGCAACAGCGACCGCCGCAGTAGACGCAGCGGTTACGCCTCGCCAGTGACGCACCGTCCGCGTCGATCGTTGCCGCAGTGAAACGTACGAGGGCGCGTCACCGGCCGACACTCGGAGGCTCCGTGCCTGGGGGCGTTCGGGAGACCGGCGTCGCCGGCCGAAACAGAACGCCCGAGCAATCGGATCAGAAAGAGATGGCGAAACACGACGCGATCAATCTTCAGGAGAAGTTGGCCACGTTCGGTGAGCAGTGGGCGCCGAAGGTCATCGCCGAGCTGAACGACTACCAGTTCAAGCTGGTCAAGGTCGAAGGTGAATTCGTGTGGCACAGCCACGAGACCACGGACGAAGCGTTCATTGTCTTGGCCGGCGCGATGACGATTGAACTCCGCGATGGCGCGGTCGCTCTCGCGGCGGGCGAAATGTACGTGGTGCCAAGAGGCGTCGAACACAGGCCCCGGGCGGAGCACGAGTGTCATGTACTGGTCGTCGAACCCCGTGGCGTGGTCAATACCGGTGAGGCTGGTGGACCACAGACGGCCGACAACGACGGATGGATATAGCGCCGTCGGACGTGGTCGTCTTCGATATCGGCGGTGTGCTCGTCAAGCTCGGCGGCATGGCGAAGTTCGTCAAGTGGACCGGCCAGACGCCCGACCAAATCAAGTCGCGTTGGTTGTCATTCGACGCCGTCAAAGAGTTCGAGTCTGGACGACGCTCGTTCAGGTTGTTCGCGTCGGCGGTGATTGAGGAGTTTGGGCTTCCGATCGGTGCGGACGAACTGCGGCACGAGATGCAGTCGTGGATGGGCGAGATCTTCGACGGCGCGCAAGAGATCGTGGCGATGACACGGACACAGCGTCGGGTGGCGTGTTTGTGCAACGCGAATGAAATTCAATGGCCCAGGGTTCGTGATGATCTGGGGCTAGGTCAGTGGTTTTCCCACCAGTTCGTCTCCCATGAAATAGGGTTGGTCAAGCCAGATCCGGAGATCTACCGTCACGTTGAGCGCGAACTCGGGGTATCGCCCGGGCAGATTTCGTTCTTTGATGACAGCATGCCCAACGTTGAGGGGGCGACCCGAGCGGGATGGAACGCCTATCACGTGAGGCGGACCGAGGAACTGCGTAATCGGTTGTCAGCGCTCGACTATCTGTCCGCCGGGCCGATTCGACCACCAACCGCGACATGACACAGTCCGAGGACGTGGCCGCCATCGTCAAGAAAGCGCTCGACGAGGCGATGCGCGAACGCGGCCGTCTCAACGTGCTGATCGCAGGGCGCACCGGGGTTGGCAAGAGCACGCTTTCGGTCAGAAGCTGACGAACGATACGTCCACGCCCGGCGCCAAGAGCGGTTCGGACCGCGATCTCCCGTTTCCGTCCGGTGGCACGCACCAGCAGCAGGCTGGCCACATTGGCACAGGCGATCAGCAACACGAGGCTGACCGCGCCCATGAGCACCAGGAGTGAGGTGCGAACGTTTCGAACGAGGATCTCTTGAAGGGGAACGGCGCCGAAGACGCCGCCCTCTGCCAACGCGTCCGGAAACTGCTGCACGAACGCCCCGGAAGCCTGCTCGAGCCCGGCCTGGGCCTGAGGTAGTGTCACACCCGATTGGAGCCGTCCCGCCACCGAGAAGTAGTGGCCCTGGTCGGTCGAGTTTGGGTCGAGCTGAAACGGTGTCCACACGTCGCGCTACGTCGCGAAGTCCCGGAAGTCGAAATCGGCACTGACGACGCCAATCACGACATGGGGTTCGGCGCTCAGCGACAAGCTTTGTCCGATCACCTCCGGATCACGGTCAAACCGCCGCTCCCAGAACTGCTCGCTGATCACGGCCACGCGAGCGCCGTTCGGGAGGTCTTCCTCAGGATCGAAGGCTCGACCCTGCACGATCTGCGCGCCGAACAGTTGGAAGAAGTTGGCCGACGCCTGTCCCCAGCGGAGCTGCTCTGGGAGGTCGCCGCCCGTATGGTTCAACAGGCCGCTGCGAAATGCGGTGACGTGCTGGAAGAAGTCGGTCTGCCGTCGCCAGAAAGCGAACTTCGCGGGTGATCCTACGGGATTCAGACCTTGCGGGCTCTCGACCTGAAATCGAACGATCTCTTCGGAAGCCGGAAACGGCGGCGGTTTCAACAACACCGCGTTGACGACCGAGAAAATCGCGGTCGTGGCGCCGATCCCGAGCGCGAGGGCGGCGAGGGCGGCCAGCGTGAAGCCGGGGCTGCCACGCAGCGCGCGCACCGACAGTTTGAGGGCCTGCAGCACTGTCTCCATACGTTCAGATCCGTGCGCCGAGAATCGAAGCCGGGCAAGGCCCGCGAGGTGACCAGTTCAGTGGTTTGGACGGCGGACGGCAACCATTGGTTCACCGGCGATCACCACGGTCACACCCCATGGGTGACGGTATCGAGGCCGCTAGTTCTCGGCGGGGGCGCGGGTGCCGGTGAACTCCTGGAACGGCGAGAAGCCCGTGATTGGCGCTTCGGGGGCCCCCTGAATTCCGCCGTCGGCGTCGACCTCTCCGCTCACGGCGAAATCGGCGTTGAACCGCCCAAACAGCCGAAGCTTCATATCAAAGCTATAGGCATCGCCGTCCCACACGATGTTCTCGGCCGGAATCGCCTGCAGACCGCCGAGTAGCGGGATGTACCACGTGCCGTGGCCGCTCTGGGGCAGGTGGAGGACGGTCGGGAGAGGGTCGGGACCCAGACGCATGAACTGTTGCGCCATCGGGTGCGTCGGGAGTTCCACGCTGAAGGTCGACCCGGCCGGCAGCGAGGCCAGCAGGGCGTCACGTCTCGTTTCATTGGTCGCAGGAGTCGGACTGACGCCCTCATCGGCGATGAACTCGAACACGTTGAACATCATCTCGTCGCTCGTCTCCAGCCCAAACCCCACGGCCTTGTCCGGATCAGGGTTGTTCGGGTTCGCCGCCGAGTTGTCGTAGTGCGCGACGATGTCGAGTCGCGTGCCCGCGGGTAGGGCTACGGGCCGCTGTGGGTAATAGAACAGTTGCCAGTCGAAGTCGTATTTGGGCACGTTGATAAGCGACCGGCGTTCGCCGTTCGGATAGTTGGCAATCAGGTCCATGTCGACCCCTCGCACGTGCATGTGGGGGAAGAAGGAGATGACGCTGACGTCCTGGTCGATGATGTAGGACGAGCGGACCTCGTGGTTACTGGCGTTGGCCGGGATCTCGAACGACATCGTGCCGCTCAGGGCCGCCATGACCTCCTTCTGCATATCGCCGTCACCGAAGTACAGCCCGATCTGGGTGTGGTCGGTCTCGGGTGTGCCGTTGGAATGGTAGTGGGCGTTGACCCGCCACCGCTGGTTCGGATACACCCATCGGCCCATCCCCTCGGGGAACTCGTGCGGGTTGGTGCCGACCGACCAGACCGCGAGCACATCGAAGAAACCGCTCTCGATGCCCCGGTCCTGGGCGCCGCCGCTGCTGGTGAAGATCACGGAGTGATGCGTCACCTTGCGGTTGCTGGGACGCACCTCAATCGCTCGGATCCAGCGCTTCTCCGGCAAGTCGAGCGTGTGGGAGAGATCCGGATAGTAGTCTTCGCCCTCCGCCGGGACATTCACTTCGGGAAGGGTCACGATCAGGTCCGGCTCGCCAAGCTGCCAGTCGTCGATGAAGGTCCGGCAGCTCCGGTAGGTCGCTCTGGTCGCCACGGGGCGCCCCCGCGTCAACCCATCGGGCGATGGTGTCGATCTCGCCCGGCAACAACCGCGTGTCGTTCTTGAAGAAGCCATGGCGGGCGTCGGCGAACCACGGCGGCATCTCGCCGCTCGTCACCTTGTCCTTGATCCCGCGTGCCCACGGCCGCACTTCGTCATAGGAGCGCAGCGCCATCGGCGCCAGCTCACCGGGGCGGTGGCAGGAGACGCAGTTCTCATAGAGGATCGGAGCCACGTCCCGCGTGAACGTCACCTCGGTCTGGGCCGCCGCCGGCACGACCAGTCCACCGATGGTCAGGGTCGAGACCGCGAGCAGACCGCACACGGCCCCCCGGCTGATCTGGCGAGACAAGGTCGTCATCGGAATTCTCCTTCTGGTGCGGGGCTGCGGGGGTTCCGACCGGCACAATACCACAGCGCTTTCGCGCGACAAGCAACTGTCGTGAAGTCGCAACCTCTCAAGACAGGTAGGGTCGACTGAAGCCCTTCGCAACGCCCTGGTCACCGGCGCCCGCGCATGGCGACACCTGGGGCGAGGTTACGGAACGCTGGGCACCGGGTTACCCCGGATGTCCGTCAACGGCTTGTACCCGGAGGCCCGGGCCCGCCCCTCTTCGGCGCTGGTGTAGAACCCGGATGTGGTCAGCGTGATCGTGATCTTCTCGGAGCCGATGTTCTCCCAATACCAGCCGTGAATGCCGGTGAAGGGCGCCGTGTAGGTGCCGTGTCCGTCATTGCGGTCCTGGGCGTCGAAGCTCTCGGCATAGCCAGCCGGGGCGCCGTCGGGCGACGCGTGGAAGTTGTAGGTCACCGGGCCGGTTGCCTCCCACGTGAACACCATGTTGCTGCCCTCGTCGAGTCGATAGAAGTACTCCACCCACTCGGCCGGATAGAGCGTGAGCTCCGCGCGGTCCGTCCGGTACTCCCCGTCTTCGGCCGCGAACGGTTGCGACTGTCCGAGCGCGAGCAGCCCGAACACGCGGCCGGTACCTAGCAGATCGATGCCGTACTCGGCCGGCAGAATCGCACCGAATAGCAGCGCGGCCGCGGTGACCGGGGCTACCGCCGTCGCCATGAGAATCTTCCGTCGGGAAGGCAGTTTGCCGGGTTCGTCCATTTCTCTCGCAATGCTATGGGGACTCGGACGTGACCCTACGAAAACAGGACGTAGTCGACGACCTGAATGCCGGCCAGCAGAAACCCGCCGACCATGAGTGCGGCGTTGGCCGCGAAACTGTAGGACACGAAGCTGGGCCGGGTTCGCCAGTAGCTCAGCAGCGCCACGACGCCAAGCAACGCCAGTATTTGACCGATCTCGACCCCTAGGTTGAAGCTGAGGATGTTGGCGACCAGCCCGTTGTCAGACACCATGAATTCTTGCAGCTTGGTGGCCAGTCCGAGACCGTGGAAGAGCCCGAACACGAGCACCGCGATTCGGGTATTCGGTTTGAAGTGGAACAGACGTTCGAATCCGTTGATGTTTTCGAACCCCTTGTAGACGACCGACAGCCCGATGATGGCGTCGACGACGTAGGCGTTGACGCTGACATCGGCGAGGACGCCGATCAGCAGGGTGAGACTGTGTCCCAGCGTGAACAGGCTGACGTAGAGCACCACGTCTTTCAGCCGGTACAAGAAGAAGATCACGCCGATCAGAAACAGCAGGTGGTCGTAGCCGGTCACCATGTGCTTGGCGCCCAGATACAGGAACGGGCCCGGCGCCGGCCCGTCGACGGACTGCACGAACCCGGCGTTGGTGCCCTCCATGGGATGGGCGAGCAGCGCACGGTTCGAGACGACGAGCGCCAGCGCGACGACGGCGAGGGCGCACGCGATACGTCTGGGCAGGGTCACGTGCTGCCAGTGTACGACATCGCCCGAGGGTCCTTCCTGAGAAAACGTGCTACGAGGATTGTCCGATTTCAGGAACCGAACGGCTCGCCGGGAGGTTCCGAGGCCGGATACGGCTCATCGTGCGAGGAGGCCGCCTTCCGCTCCTGCAGCGCCTTCGAGAGCAGATAGGCGCTAATCAGAATCGGAGCGACCGGCCACCACTCTTCGATCCAGTCGAGCGTGATCCCGAAGCGGGTGTTCGCGAGCAGGATGACGCCCACCGCGATCAGCGCCACCCCGCTGCCAATGGAGCCCCCAAGACTCGGCAACTCCATATTCATGTTGGGCAACTCGATTCCCTCCATGCCATCCAGGGCCAGGTTGTACAGACTGGCTCGGCGGCCGGCGTCGACGACGTTGTACACGAAGAAGAACGCCAGAAAGATGCTCATAACCGGGAGCAAGTTGTTCTGTCCGCTGCTGCCGGCCAGAAACGTAATCGTCGAACCGAAGATGATGTTGTGGATGAAGCCGAGTTTGTATTACTCCACGTAGATCTGACCCACCTCCGGCATGAGCGAGAGCAGACAGGCGAGGATGGGCGACTTGCGCTGCAAGCCTCGCGCATAACCCGCCGGGCGGGGTGCGTAGACGGCGGCCGGTGGAGCCGGGGCTCCGCCGCGAACCCCACGCGGTCGCTCGCGGGGCCCCAACGCCCCACTCCGCGGCGGTTTCTTCGTCATCCTTCGTTGATCAAAACAGCCATGCCATTCGAGGCGCCAGGACATCGCACCGTCCTGAATTGATCAACGCATCTCATCCGGAAGGGTCCAGGCACCCGCTACAATAGCGTTCATGTCTCGGGTCTGGTTAGTGGTCGGGGTCGTCACGCTGCTCGGCACCGCCGTGCGCGCCGACGACTGGCCGGCTTTCCGCGGACCGACCGGTCAAGGGCACTCATCCGAACACGGGCTCCCGGTCGAATGGAGCGAGTCATCCAACGTGGTGTGGAAGACTCCGGTGGTCGGTCGCGGGTGGTCGTCTCCCGTCGTGGCCGACGGCCGGGTCTGGTTGACGACCGCGACCGACGACGGTGAAGGGTCGTTGCGTCTCCTCGGCTACGAGGTCGACACCGGGCAAGAGGTGGTGAACGTTGAAGTGTTCCGGGTGGCCGACACTGCGTCGTCCAACCCGAAGAACAGTCAGGCGTCGCCCACGCCGGTTGTCGACGTCGACGGCGGCCGGGTCTACGTGCACTTCGGCGCCGACGGCACCGCGGCCGTGACCACCAGCGGCGACGTGGTGTGGACCACGACCTTTCCGCATGTCACGCAGCACGGCAACGGCGGCTCGCCCGTTCTGCATGACGGTCAATTGTTCTTGAGTGTGGATGGATACGACACCGCCTATGTCGTGGCGATCGACGCCGCGACCGGGGAAGAGCGCTGGCGTACGCCTCGGCGTCAACCGATCTCGCAGGCGTATTCGACGCCACTCCTGATCCGCGTGGGCGACCGCGACCAGCTCTTCAGCATCGGCGCGTTCCGCGCCACCGCCTATGACCCCGTGTCAGGCGACGAGTTGTGGGAGGTGTCCTACGGCGACGGATTCTCCAACGTACCGGCGCCGGTGTATGGGCACGGCATGGTCTACATCGCCACCGGGTTCCAGGTGCCGTCGCTGATCGCGGTGCGGGCTGACGGTCAAGGCGACGTCACCCGTACGCATACCGCCTGGACCCTTCGACGGGGGGCGCCCTTGACCCCGTCGCCCCTGCTCGTCGGGGACGAGCTGTATGTGGTGTCCGACCTCGGGGTCGCCACCTGTGTGGACGCGGCCACGGGCGCGATTCACTGGCAGCATCGGTTGGGCGGCAACTTCTCAGCCTCGCCCGTATGGGCCGATGGTCGCATTTACTTCCAGAGCGAGGAAGGCGAGACTAGCGTGATCACGCCGGGCACCGAGTTTCAGTTGATCGCGACCAATGAGCTCGACGGCACGACGCTGGCCTCGCCGGCGGTGGCCGACGGGTCGCTATTCATCCGTAGCCACGATCACCTGTATCGCATCGGCGGTCAGTCGTAGTCACAGTTCGTAACGCCATCGTCGTCAGACCCGAAGAAATACAGACATGCTACGTCGCACACCGATGATTGCGATCGTCGCGCTTCTTGTTGGGACCGTCGCCGCCATGGCCGCGTCTCGGGCCTCCGCTGAACCCGTGACCGTGCTCTACGACGACCAGGTCATCGAGGTGGAGCGGACACTGGCGGATCCGAACGACCTCTGGGTGGTTCCCGCGGACCTGCCACGCGTGAACGGCTTCGAGCTGAAACCAGAAGGCGCCTGCCTCGAAGAACTCTGTATATCGGTCCTGCAGGATCGGGACAGCGACATGTTCGTCACCCGCGCCGGTCAGGCGTGGTTCAACGTGACAGCGCTCGCCCGGCGGCTCTAACAGGCGTACGCCGCCGACCACGCCCACCGGGTCTGGAGCTTCGGAGAGATGCCGGTGACGCGAATCAGGTTCCTCCGCACATAGAACAGCAGCAGCGGCCCCACGACCAGCGTCAGGTTGTAATCGACGGGCTCGAGCCAGCGCGTCGGACCGAGATAGTTCGCGTGATCGAACACGACGACGGCTGTCACCACCGCCGACATCGTGAGCAACCCGCCAAGCAGGCGGCCCGTCCTGGCCGACGCTCCGGTCGACCACAGCAGGGGGAGACCGAGCCAGGTCCCGAAACCGGCCCCCACGAGACTGATCGCTGTGAGTGCGCTCATGTATGTTCGGTCACGGATCCAGGTGGCGGCACCGTCACGACAGCAACCGGCACACACGCACCGCCACGCGTTGTCGCAGAGATGTGAACACTATTGCAGACCGCCGCGCACCGACGTAATGCGGTGGGTGTTGAACCCCAGCCAGTGCATGCGGCCCTCGTACCGGGCGTGCTCGATCTTGACGCAGCGGTCCATGACCACCGACAGACCACCCTCCTCCGCGATTCGTCCACCCTCTTCATTGACAACGCCGAACTGACACCAGAGCGTCTTGGCGCCAACCGCCACCGCCTCCCTGGCAATCTCGGGCAGCGCGTCCGGCGCGCGAAAGACGGCGACGAGGTCGATTGGATCCGGCACGTCGGAGAGAGACTTATAGCTCGACTGTCCGAGAATCGCTGACTCGCGTGGATTGACCGGGATGACGCGGTAGCCATGTCGACTGCAGTAGAAGCCGACAAAGTAGCTGGCACGCAGCGGGTTCTTCGACAGCCCGACGATGGCAATGGTCTTCGCCGTGTGCAGGACGCGTTGAATCGTCGCCGGGTCCTGATAGCGCGTCACATCAAACGGTGGATTCATGTGGATGACACCTTTCCAAAGCCTTGTTCGAGATCCCAGATCAGGTCGTCGATCTCCTCGATACCGACCGACAACCTTATGGTGCCGGGCCGCACCCCGGCCGCCTCTAGTTCGTCGTCGCTGAGTTGACGATGGGTGGTGCTGGCCGGGTGGATGATCAGACTTTTCGCGTCGCCGACGTTGGCCAGGTGCGACCACAGGGTGACCCCCCGGATGAACTCCTCCCCGGCCCGGCGGCCGCCGCGACAGTCGAAGGAGAACACCGCGCTTGCGCCGGTCGGCAGGTACTTGTCGACCAGTGGGCGATATCGACTGGTCTGCAGGCCCGGATAGGTCACGCTCGACGCGAGGTCATGTGACTCGAGGTACGTGGCGACGGCAACGGCGTTGTCGACATGACGCGTCATTCGCAGCGACAACGTCTCGAGGCCCTGCAAGAACAGGAACGCGTTGAATGGACTCATCGCGGCGCCGAGGTCGCGCAGGGTCTCGGCCCGGAGCTTCATCAGGAAGCCGTGGGAGCCGAACGTGCCGTGAAACTCGAGACCATGATAGGCGGGGGACGGGTCGGCGATGACCGGAAAACGACCGTTGGACCAGTTGAATTCACCGGACTCGACCACCACGCCGCCAATGCTCGTCCCGTGGCCGCCAATGAACTTCGTGGCGGAGTGCAGGACGATGTCCGCCCCCCACTCCAGTGGTCGACAGAGAAAGGGCGTGGCGAAGGTGTTGTCGACGAGCAGCGGCAGGTCGTGAGCGTGTGCGATGGCGGCCACCGCTTCGATGTCCAGGACGTTCCCGCCGGGATTGCCGATCGTCTCGCCAAAGAACACCTTGGTGTTTTCGCGCACGGCCGCCTTCCAGGCGTCCGGATCGTCAGGGTCAACCCACGTCAGATCGACCGACATCTTGCCAAGCAGGTGCTTGAGCTGATTGACCGTCCCGCCGTAGAGCGCCGACGACGACACGACGTGGTCCCCGGGTGAGAGCACCGTAAAAAGGGTGGCCGCTTGGGCGGCGATGCCGCTGGCGAACGCTACGGCGCCGAGGCCACCCTCAAGACTTGCCACGCGCTCCTCGAACACGGCCACCGTCGGATTCATGATCCGCGAGTAGGTGTTTCCGTACTCCTGCAGGTTGAAGTAGGCGGCAGCCGACTCCGGGTCCTCGAACACGTAGCTGGTCGTCTGAAAGATGGGGACCGCGCGTGCCCCGGTGTTGGGATCGGGACGTTGACCCGCATGCACTTGCCGGGTCTCGAACCCGAACCGACGAGACTCCTCCATGTCTGGTGACCTCCTGCCGTGCTGTGCGCCTACTGCTCCAGGAACGCCCGAATCAGGGGTGTCTGGCGTGCTTCCTCCAGTAGGAAACAGTCGTGCCCATAGGGGGCATCGATGATGTGGAACTCGACGTCCTTCCCGGCGGCCCGAAGTGCGTCCGCCAGCTCTGCGGAGCCCTCGGGAGGATAGAGCCAGTCGGAACTGAACGCGATGAGCAGCGTGCGCGCGGACACGGCGCTGACGCCCCGCGAGAGCTGGCCGGCCCCATACTGCCGGGCCAGATCGAAGTAGGACAGTGCCCGTGACGTATACAGATAAGTGTTGGCGTCGAAGCGCTTCACAAACGTGTCGGCCTGGTGTTTCAGGTAGCTCTCAACCTCGAATTCGGGGGAGGTGAGGGTGTAGCGGATGTCATCTGCGGACTGAAGTCGCCGGCCGAACTTATTCCTGACCGATGTCGCCGACAGGTAGGTGATGTGTCCCACCATCCGGGCCACCCCCATCCCCGCGGTAGGCGCGCGCCCCGTCCCATAGTAGTTCCCGTCCTGCCAGTCAGGGTCCGCCGTGATCGCGTTGCGGGCGATGGCGTTCCACGCGACCCCTTGGGGATGCAGCGCATGGGTGCTTGCGATCGGGATGATCGCGTCGACCTGGTCGGGATACTGCACGGCCCACTCGAGGGCCTGCATCCCGCCCAGCGATCCGCCAGCGACGGCGAACAGTCGCGTGACACTGAGCTCGTCGAGCAGCGCCCGTTGGGACTTCACCATGTCCGTCACGGTGATGACCGGGAAGTCGGACCCGTACGGGCGACCGGTGACGGGATTGCGGGACGAAGGTCCGGTGGTGCCTCGGCACCCTCCGAGCAGGTTCGGGCTGATGATGAAGAACCGGTCGGTATCGAACGCCTTGCCGGGGCCGATCATCCCGTCCCACCACCCCAGGCCTCGACCACGTTCCGCGTCTCGTTCTTCGGCCCGAAATCCGTCTCGCGTGTTCCCGGCGTCCAGGGCAGCGGTGTAGCCCGCCGCGTGCGCGTCACCGCTCAACGCGTGGCACACCAGGATGACGTTGTCACGTGCGGGGGACAGCCTCCCGTAGGTCTCGTAGGCGATACGGACGTGCGGCAGTTCCCGACCGCAGTCGAGCGACAGCGGCCGCGGCAACTCGAGGAACCGGGTCTCGACAGTGCCCAGGGAGCCGGTGGCGGCGTCGGGGGTCGGCGCTGTCATCGGGCGATCATATCGCTGCAAGGTGCTTCATCCCGTTGTATGCTTTCTGAGCTTGAAAGGCCCATTCCGATTCACACCATCATCCGTCACGTCACAAGGAGACCACTATGGGCGAATCCGCCGTGAACAATGGAGTCAATGTCGATGCACTGCTGGCCGCGCGGGCGGCGCTGACCGAGGCGCCCGCAGCCGCCAAGTTCAAGTGGCGGGCATCCTGCAAGTGGCGGAACGGCACCCACAGTACGTCGTCTGTTCAGGGTTTCCACGGCCTCGGTGAAGAGCAGAACCACAAGACAGAATTCTCGTTCGACGCCGACCACCCCGAGGTCTTCGCCTCAGAGGATCTTGGTGCGACGCCCATCGAGCTTGTGCTCGTTGGTCTGGCAAGCTGCTTGACGGCCGGAGTCGCCGCGGTCGCGCAGAATCGAGGCATCCAGCTCAACTCGGTCGAGGCCAAGCTCGAGGGCGACATGGACATCCAGGGCATCCTCGGAATCGACAGCGACGTGCGCAACGGGTACGACGATATCAGGGTCAGCTTCGACATCGATGCGGACGCGTCGCTAGAGGACATCGAGGCGCTCGTGGCGCAGTCGCAGAAGCGCTCGGCCGTGTATGACGTTGTGACCAACCCCACCAACGTGACCGTCGCGGTCAACAAGACCACCGCGGCATAGCGCTCGGGAGACGAGTCATCGAACAGGTCACCACCGTCGTCATCGGGGCCGGTCACGCCGGGCTCGCGACGAGCCGGTGTCTCGCCGAGCGGGCGATCGACCACATCGTCTTGGAACGGGGCGAGGTCGCCAACTCGTGGCGTCGGGAGCGGTGGAACTCTCTGCGGCTCCTGACGCCCAACTGGCAGACCCGACTCCCCGGGCATCGATACGAAGGTGCCGACCCGGACGGCTTCATGACGGCGGCCGAGGTGGTCGCGTTCATCTCCGACTTCGCCGTGGCCGCCGAGGCGCCGGTGCGGACCCACACGACGGTCACCTCGGTGCGGCAGACCGATGGCGGCTATCACGTTGCCACCGATCAGGGCGACCTGGGCTGTCGGTCTGTGGTCCTGGCGAGCGGAGCCTGCAACGTGCCAAATGTGCCACCGCTGCGCCGATCCGTGCCCGCGTCCATCACGTGCCTCACGACGATGGACTACCGCGAGCCAGGTCAGCTATCGGACGGCGGGGTGCTCGTGGTCGGCGCCTCTGCGACTGGCGTGCAGTTGGCCGACGAGATTCACCGCTCCGGTCGACGCGTAACGCTCTCGGTGGGTGAGCACGTGCGGCTACCGAGGACCTATCGCGGCCGCGATATCTTGTGGTGGATGGACGCCTCCGGCGTCTGGAACGAGCGCTACGACGAAATCGACGATCTCACACGCGCTCGTGGTTTGCCATCGCCGCAACTGGTCGGCACCCCCGAACGCACGACGCTGGACCTCAACGCTTTGACCGACGCCGGTGTGGAGTTGGTGGGCCGATGGGGTGCGATCCGAGATGGCAAAGCGCTCTTCTCGGGAGGGCTGCGCAATCAGTTCGCCCTGGCCGACCTCAAGATGAACCGACTGCTCGAGACGTTCGACGAGTGGGCGCGCGATCATGGCGGCAATGCCGACACCCAGCCTCCCGAGCGTTTTGAGGCGACGCGCGTGCCAGCGTCGTCACGGCTCGAACTGGACCTGACCAGCGGCACGATCAGCACGATCGTGTGGGCGACCGGTTTTCGCCCGGACTACAGCTGGCTCGACGTGGCGGTGCTCGATCGAAAGGGGCGCTTGCGCCACGATGGCGGCGTGGTCGACGCCCCGGGTCTCTACGCCATCGGTCTCCCGGTGCTCCGGCGTCGCAAGTCCAGTTTCATCCACGGCGCCGAAGATGATGCGCGCGACGTGATCGAGCACCTCGCCGGCTACCTGGCCGGCTAGTCAGCGTGGGAGACCCCCCGGCTGTGCCGGAGTGCTTGCGCGATTCGCTGTTGGTGATGTGGACGTATCCCCTTGCAAGAAAATGCGGTTATGCCAGAGCAGACGTCACCGGCGCCATTTTGGGCTGCAACCTATTGCACCGTCACGTCTTAACGTCCATGACCCACAGCGAATGGCGCAAGCACCGACCGGTTACAGGGCAACTAGGGCAGAGCGAACACGAACAGGTTGTTCGCGGTGCCGGGCACGAGCTCCGGGGTCAGCCGCATATTGTCGCGTGAGCTCAGAGATGACCCGGTGCTGGCCACGACATATTGAGTGCCGTCCACGGCGTAGGTGATCGGAAACCCGGTGACGGACGACCCGAGGTTGATCTCCCACAACACGTCGCCATTGTTCTGGTCGAACGCTCGGAACCGGCCGTTACCGTCGCCACCGAAGATCAACCCACCCCCGGTCGCCACGAGTGAGGTCGTCCCCGCTCTCTGCTCGTAGACCCAGTCGATCTTGCCGGTCTCGGCCGAAATCGCCTGCACGGTCCCGACTTGGTCGGTACCAGGGGCAATCTGGTCGCGCTTGGCCAGCGCATACAGCGTCACGCCGCCTTCGGTCGTGGCCAGCATCCGCGCACAGGCGTTGCGCAGCGGGTAATACATCATGTTGGTCAGGGGGCTGTAGGCGCCCGCTTCCCAGTCCTTGCCGCCAGTGACGAACGTAGGACAGATCAACACCTCGTCGCCCTCGCGCTCGAAGACCAGCTCTCCGTTCAACGACACCGCCCCGGTCGCCCCATCAATATTGGTGATGACGTTCTGCGCGACAGTCGGCGTGGCCCACAGGAATTCGCCGGTGGCGCGGTCGAGAGTGTAGACGATGCCAGTCTTCCCCGGAATGCCGGTCATCACTTTCCGCACCTCACCGGACCGCAGCCGCGGGTTGATCCACGGCACTGTCGCCGGGTCGGGAGCCACCACGGTGTCGAGCAGCAGCCGCTCGAAGGGGTGGTCGAGATCCCAGTGGTCGTTCATGTGCTGGTAGTGCCAGACGATCTCCCCCGTGTCGGCATCCAACGCCAGCGTCGAGTTGTGATACAGGTGGGTCTTGTCTGTGCCCCCGAGCAAGAACTTCGGGGCCGGTGAGGTGACCGAGGTCCCGACGTAGACCATGTTCAGCTCGGGGTCGAAGCTCGGCACCATCCAGGCGCCCACATGCCGCCGCTCCTCGAACGGCACATTGCCCCACGTCTCGTCGCCCGGCTCACCCGGTCCCGGTATCAGGCGCCGCCGCCACAGCTCCTGCCCATTCGTCGCGTCGTGCGCCACCACGACGCAGGCGTTCGGTCCGCCTTTCGGCGCACAGCTGCGACCGGAGACGACCTTCCCATTCGCCACGATGGGACCCGACGTTTGATTGGCGGGGTTCACCTGGTAGTCGAGAATCTGAGTCTCCCAGACCAGCTCGCCGGTCTCGGCATCCAGGGCAAAGACGAAGTCGTCGGCGCTGGTATCGATGATGAAGTTGCCGTAGATCGCCAGGTTGCGGTTGGTGTCGATCAGGCTCCCGATCATGTAGTCGGCCAGGTCGTCCGGACGGTCACGGCGATACTCCCAGAGGAGATCGCCGGTGGTCGCGTCAATGGCCTGGATGACGTCACGAGGGTTCGGCATGTACATCACGCCGTTGTAGACGAGCGGAGTGCCCTGCTGGAGGCTGCCGGCGCCCAGCGCACGCGTCCACACCATCCGGATGTCGTCGACGTTGCCGCGATCGATCTGATCCAGCGGGCTGTATCCCCAGCTGTCCAGTGTCCGACGCCACATGAGCCAATCGTCAGGATCCGGGTTCTGCAGCACGGCGTCAGTCACCGGCACGAACTCCGACGCTGGCTGAGCGAGTACGGCGTCGACACCCGCGATGAACGGAAACGCCGCAACTGTGAAAACCACCGCGACTGCCTCACGGCCAGCTGTACGCATCGTTGCTCCTTGCCCCTTCTCCGAGTGGACGGGTCGTCTCCGTGGCTGTCAGACTACCCCACACGCGCCCAGGCGACGACGTATCGTCACACGCGCGACACGGCCACTGGATCGATCGCCGCTGGGACCTGCTGCTGTTGCGTCACAATCGCTTCCTCTCCGTTTTGACGGACTCGCGTCGAGCCGCCGTAGACGGCTAGGAATGGTAGAGCACCCGCCATTCCTAGGGCCACTGTTCCGACCAGCCTTCCCGAGCGACCGTCAGAGCCCCAAGGCTCGGAGCGCCGCGATCCGACGCAGCACCGGCGGATGAGAATGATGCAGGAACACCTGTAGCGGATGCGGGGTGAGGTTCGCGAGGCTGTCGGCCGACAACTTCGTGAGCGCGGTGACCATGGGTTCAGCGCTACCGGTAGTCTCGGCCGCAAACGCATCCGCCTCGAATTCGTGCTTGCGCGAAAAGAGGTTGACCATCACGGACAGGATGAGCTCGATCGGGGTGAAAAGGAGTCCAAAGAAGACCATTCCGGCGTACGCGGATGGCTCGGATACCCCGAAAGCTTCGAAGAGTCCCGGTTGGTCCAGGAAAAACGACAGCAACCAGAAGAGGGCGCCGGTGTGGGCCAGGCCGAGCGCCAGGTTCTTCCAGATGTGCCCGCGCTTGTAGTGCCCCACTTCGTGCGCGACCACCGCCACGAGTTCTGGAGTCGTGTGCCGCTCAATCAACGTGTCGAACAAGCCGATTCGCTTGCGGCTACCGAATCCGGTGAAGAACGCGTTGGCCTTGGCCGATCGCCGCGAGCCATCGATGACGAAGATGTCGGCGAGCGGAAAGCGGGTTGACCGCGCATAGTCGACCAGCGCCTCCTTCAGGTCGGTCTTCTCCAGCGGGCTGAAGGTGTTGAAGAGCGGCATGATCCAGGTGGGCGCCAGGAATTGCGCCGTCAGCGAGAAGGCGGTGGTCGCCCCCCAGCACCAGAGCCAGGCCGCCGGTCCGGCCCGTTCGAACAAGAACAACAGCAGCGCGAGCAGCCCGCCGCCCAGCACCGTGCCGAGGGCGAGGCCCTTCAGCCGGTCGAGCAGGAAGGTGAGCGGACTGGTTCGGTTGAACCCGAACCGTTCTTCGATGACGAACGTGGCGTAGAGCCGGAACGGCAACCCGAGCACCGTCATCCCCATGAGGAGGGCACCGACGAAGAGCAGCCCGGTCGGCACCGGGCCGAGCCCGAAGGCCCGGCAGCTTTCGTCGAGCCATCCGAATCCGCCGAGCTGCCAGAACAGGAGCAGCGTGGCGAGGCTGACGGTCCCCTGCAGCAGCCCGAACCGACTTTGCGTGCGCGTGTACGCCTGCGAGCGAGCGTAGGAGTCGTCGTCATACACCGAGCGGAAACCGTCGGGAACAGTGGCGCTCATCGCGCGCACGTTCAGCACGCTCGTCACCACCGACAACAGGAATTCGCCGACCAGGGCGACCAGGACGATCCAGGCGTAGACGTTCATCGCAGATTCCACAAAACG
>Ga0310121_10001512_pt1 | contig 23603 bp, 20 predicted proteins | sample CB27_Tmax_986_MG_FD_203504 | JGI IMG/M metagenome (GOLD analysis project Ga0310121, IMG submission 203504) | Marine microbial communities from Western Arctic Ocean, Canada - CB27_Tmax_986 | ecosystem: Environmental > Aquatic > Marine > Oceanic | place: Canada: Western Arctic Ocean | collected...
AAGTCCGCTCCCCTCCGACGCGATGACCGCGTTGATCGCAGATCACCGATATACCGATATAAGGTGTAGCTCGTTGATGGCCTGAGCTTGGGGGTGAACCCTGTATGGCTGCGTGATCCCTCACGCGGACCTTGCTACATGGGCATGAACATGGTCATGCCATTGATCGAGACCTCGCCGATGAAGATGTGTCCAGCCGCGTCCAGAGTGACCCCCTCGCCGATGGTCCCATAGGGACTGTTGTTCTCGTGCGGGGGAATGAAGGCGTGGACCGAGCCGTCCCTGGCATTCCCGATATAGACCCCGCGCCGCATGCCCGGATTCCGTTCATCGCCCGACTCCGAGTCGGGCACGTATATCGTGTCGTTCTCGTCGATGAACACGTCGTTCGGACGCCCGAACTGGTCCCACTCGTCGACGAAGTTGTACTCCGCGTCGAAAATCTGGATGCGGTTATTACCGCGGTCCGCAACAAAGAGGCGGCCTTGTGAATCGAAGGCCATCGCATGAGGAATCCGAAACTGTCCGGGGCCGCTTCCGTACTCCCCGAAACTCCCCAGGAAGGTTCCGTCGCTCGAGAACCGAGATATTCGACCATGCGGACCTTGATAGGAATGGCCTTCAGAGACCAAGATCTCACCGTTCGGTGCCACGATGACGTCGTTTGGCTGGTCGAGCGCCTCGGGCGGGGCACCCGCGGTCCCAGGCGTCCCGATCACCATCAGCACCTTCCCTTCAGGACTGAACTTCACGACCTGATTTCCCTTCTTCGCTGCGTCCGGGGCCGCCTCGAGTTCCGCCTCGCGCGCACCACGGCCGTCGGTGACCCAGACGTTGCCGTCCGCGTCCACATACATTCCGTGGGGCCGAACGAACATGTCAGCGCCGAAGCTGGTCAGGAGAGTGCCGTTGGGGGCGAAGCGCATCACTGGGGGGTCGTCGGACATAACGCAGTTATCACCCCCGCACCGCTCGAAAACCCAGATACTCTCGCCCTTCGGGTCACTATAGATCCCGCTCACCCTGCCCCACTCACGGCCCTGAGGTAACACACCCCAATTGCGGTGAGTCATGTAGGGGTTGGGAAGGCCTGTAGGCTCGAGCGTCTCGGAGGCGGCGGCCATGTCCGAAGAAGCGGCGGACGCCGAGGAGGCGCCCGCACCACTGTCAGTTTCGGTTCCGCAAGCCGTGCCGGTCATCAGACTGATCGTCCACAGGATCGCAAGACCGTTGGTCGACCTCGCCGAAAACCGATTTTGGGACCAGACTGACACGACGTACCTCCTGATTCGTTGAACACCGTTGGGGAACGGTCGCTCACCCAGGGGCGTAGTGATTCACTTCCAGGTACCGTGGCTGTTCGATTCTGGTTCAAAGTTGCTGCTCGGAGGATGGCTGGCAAGGAGCGACGCGTGAGGTGGCATCGCCCGAACATGACCGAGACCCGGTCGTCGAAGCGAATCACGACCAGATCGACTCCTGCGACGAGAGCGTAGGCCGGACTGCGATCTTCGAGGTCACTCCAGGTCGCAACCTTCACGCGGGAGGCTCCGAGAGTGGGCATCGGCATCGGTAACTCCTGAGATGAAGGGGCTGCGCACCTTGGACCGGATCGGGATGACGAGACCAAGCATATCGAACCCGTCAAGATCGGCGCCCGAATTCCACGTGAGGCGGTGTCCCATGGGGGGACAAAGCCAGATTCCGTGGAAATACCTAACCGGAGACTGAATCTGGGAATCGGTAGCGGCGGCCCCTTCGGGTTGCCCATAGCCTATGATGCCCGTATGGTGGGCGGTTCAACACGTACCGTTGGCAGTTTGCTCAGACTCTTGGCATCATCACTGCGTCTACTGAATGTCCTCGGTCACGCGAGTCAGACCCGTTAGATACCTGGGCCCACGTCAGATACCCGGGCCCACAATCAGCAAGGGAGAGCACCAATGGAACGCGACAACTCCTCGCGATCTCGTCACCCGTCCCCCGTACGATGGCTCGCTCTAGCGTTCGGCGCCGTGCTCGCACTGCCCATGGCAAGCGTGGCTCAGGGACCCGGGACGGAGGACGGTCAGTGGACCTATCTCGGCGGTGACGCGTGGCACACGCGGTACACCCCGGCCGACCAAATCAACGCGTCGAACTTCAACGATCTCGAGATGGCATGGCGGTTCAACGCGGCCAGCTTTGGGCCGGCCACGTCTCGGGCGACCCCATCCTACGTAGACGGACAGTTGATCACGGTCACTGGAGAACGTCGCGCGATGATCGGGCTCGACCCTGCAACGGGCGATCTGCTCTGGAGCTTTACCGAGCCGAACACCCCGCGGTATGAGTACTCCATGAGGTACTCCTACGGCAAAGGCATCGCGTACGGGGAGCGTAACGGGCGGGGAGTCGCCTACATCTCGACGCCGGGTTTCTTCCTCCACGCCCTGGACGCTGTAACCGGCGAGCCACTCGCAAACTGGGGAGAGCCTGTTCCCATCGAGGGATTCCCGCCCACGGGCAGCCAGGATATGCTGGCCGACTTGATAGACGGCTGGGGACCGTGGGAGAACTGGGATGAGCCGTACGACGCGTACGCGGGGATCCCACTGGAACTCGGATACGTCACGACTTCCTCGCCGCCGATCGTGGTCAACGACGTCGTGATCGTCGGAAACTCCGCCGAGCAGGGCTATCTTCAGACGCGCATCGAGAACCTGCCGGGCGACATTCTGGGGTACGACGCGAATACGGGTGCGTTCAAGTGGAAGTTTCACGTGATCCCGCGGCCTGGCGAGTTCGGGCACGACACCTGGGACAACGATGCGTGGGAGTGGACAGGCGACGTATCGTCCTGGGCGCCCATGGCGGCGGACCCCGAGCTCGGACTGGTATACATCGTGACGAACGACGTCACGATCGACTACTACGGCGGCCACCATCCAGGCGACAATCTATTCAGCGCGAGCATCATCGCGCTGGACGTGGAAACGGGCGAGCGGGCGTGGCACTACCAGATGATCCACCATGACATCTGGAACTACGACACGCCCACGGCTCCGGTCCTGATGGATGTGAATGTGGACGGTCGGGAGATCAAGGGGCTCTTTCAGGCGACAAAGCAGGCATTCGTGTACGCTCTGGACCGCGAGACTGGTGAGCCGATCTGGCCGATCCCGGAGCGCCAGGTCCCGGCGTCGACCGTCCCGGGCGAGAGGCTGTCTCCGACGCAGCCGTTCCCGACGAAGCCGGATCCGTATGACCTTCAGGGTCGCACGCCGGAGATGCTGATCGACTACACGCCCGAAATCTACCGGCAGGCGCTCCAGGTCGCGCAAGACGGGGCTCTCTTCAACGGCTTGTTCGACCCTCCCAGGACGATCGACGATCCCCTCGGACCCGCCTGGAACTGTCCCGGTGGCGGAGGAGGCACCAACATCCACGGACCGCCTGTGGCCGATCCGGTCGAAGGGGTGATGTTCCTCCTATCGACACAAGGCTGCTTCCGGCTGGTGGTGGAGCCCGGAATCACTTCAAACATGGATAGCCCCGAGCAAACGGGAACGACACACTCGGACTGGGTAGCGGCGGCCACCAGCATGCCTGGGGGGGCCGTAGCGACAATGAACGGTCAGCGGGACGGTCTGCCGATCTTCAAGGGTCCAGTCGGACGGATCACCGCGATCGACATGAACACTGGTGAGCATCTCTGGGTGATCCCCCATGGGGACGCGCAACAGGCGGAGCAGGACATGATACGCAATCACCCGCTGCTTCGAGGCGTCCAGGGTGTGGAGGTCAACCGCGGACGTCCTGGGGGGGGAGGCGGGATGGTCGTGACACCGACGTTGCTCCTGCACTCCGGCCAGACCGCGGACGACACCTGGGTCCTCATTGCCGTCGACAAGCGGACTGGCGAACGGGTGGGAGCAGTGGAGATTCCTGGACGCAGCCGGTATGGGATGTCCAGCTGGGTACACGAGGGTAAGCAGTACGTAATCATCCAGTTGGCGGACGGTCTGGCGGCGATGGCGCTGCCGTAAATGTCACTTCCGTAATGTTCGGTGGATCCCCTTCGGTGGATCCCGGAAAAGCCCCGGGGGGCAGGATGCCCCCCGGGGCTTTCATCTTGGCTATTCGGGGATGATCGACGCCCTGGAGATCGCCATCGGCCTGTCGGGACGCAGGTACCGTCGTGGAATGCGAGCCATCTGGTACCCATCATCTATGCCGCATTCAAGGTTCTCAACTGAAGGAAGCCGCCACGGGCCGGGCCTCACACCACGAGCATGGCCTCCACCACCAGCCCTGGACCAAAGGCCAGCGCCACGCAAGGGAGCCCCGCACCCACCTTTCTAAGCCGTTCCAGGACGAAGAGCACGGTGGGCGAAGACATGTTCCCGTGGCTCCGCAGTACGTCCCGGGACACGTCCAGGACGCCATTCTCCAGGGCTAGCGCGTCCTCCACTGCCTCCAAAATCCGTGGCCCGCCGGGATGTACAGCCCAACTCCCGACATCGCCCACGGTAAGGCCTTGGTCCCTCAGCCAGCCCTCGAGCCATCCCCCGAGGTTGTTCCGGATCAGCTCGGGGACCTCGGCCGAGAGCGTCATGCGGAAGCCGTGGTCACCGATGCGCCAGGACATTGCGTCGCTGGACTTGGGGATGAGAAACGCACCCTGGGCCTGCACGGTCCACCCGCCGGTCATTCCATTCGGTGCGGGGACACCTACCACCGCTGCCGCCCCGTCCGCGAACAGGGTGTTGGCCACGATCATCTCGGGATCCCACCCATAGCCGAAGTGAAGGCTGCACAGCTCAACGGCGCACAGGAGAACCCGCGCGTCTGCGTCCGCCGCCTGAGACGCGCCCACCCGCAGCCCGTTGAGGGCTCCGTGGCACCCCATGAATCCAACGTGAGTGCGATGCACCGTACGGGGGAGCGCTAACGCGTCGATGAGGGCGGCGTCGAGACCCGGGGAGAAGAAACCCGTACACGAGACCGTGACCAGATGCGTGATCGCATCCGCCGGGGTGGACGCTTCCTCGAGAGCGCGCCGCGCCGCCGCCTCGGCCAGAGACGGCGCTTCAGCTTCGTACGAGGCCATGCGCTGACCCGTCGTGGGCCCCCGATCTTCCGGCCCTGAGGCAACAGGGTAGAATGGCACCCGCTCCTGCAGCGTTCCTTGGTCGGCCCGCATCACCACGGTGTTGCGGGACTCCACTCCGGACCGGCCATACAACATGCGCAGAGCGCGAGCCTGTTTGTCGTCGGCCGCGCAGAAGGAGCGGCTAGCCTCGGCGGCGTCGGATTGTTTCAGCACACCAGGCGGAACGGCCGTACCCAGGCCCAATAGGTGGAGCTTCACCATAAGATCTCCCTCCGAGAGTGTGGCGTCGTCGAGGTGTGCGTCACCAGGGGATGGGCCAAGCCCGGGAACGCGCTGCACGCACGCAGAGCCATGCGCACCATCCCGGGACGCCGTAGCCCCCAGGCCACGATCCTGCAGACGTGCTGACCGCGTCGAACCTGGCGTCGGTGAACCTGTCTCCACTGGCGTACCAGTGCCGAGTCCCAGCGCGCGACTCCGGAATGCACCAGAGGTGCCAATGCCAGCGCTCCCCACAGCGCCCATCCCATGCCCTCACCCGTGAACGGCTCGACGTACCCTGCGGCGTCGCCCACCAGGAAGAGACGCTCCTCCGCCAGCGAGGAGAGGCTGCGCGTGAGGGGTGGCGTGCCCTTCCAGCCGCGGTGGGTCCGTTCCGGGAGCGGCGGCATGCCGGCCGACTCCAGGTGCGCTCGAACGGCTCGATGCGGAGATCCGTGGAGGCGCACCCATTCTGCGTCGAATGCCGCGGCAACGTTGAGGCGGTGATCCTCCTGGCGCACCAGGCCTACGTATCCCGCAGGCCCCACCACCATGTGCACGGCTCCGGGCGCGTAGCTGGACCCTCCTCCTTCCAGCACGGCGCCCACCCCAACGCGGGAGCCCACCTGAACCGTGGCGAGGGGCGTGGGCCGCGCCTCGGCCGACGCGCGCAGGCCGTGAAGGCCAGCTGCCGCGACGACCACCCGGGCACGGACGCTCCTTTCCCCATCGTCACCCCGAACCGTGAGGGTCCGGCCTCCGTCGCGCACCGGCCCCAACTCCGCGGAGGCTCCGCGCGCGAAAATGACACCCTCCTCCACCGCGGCCTGGACCAGGGCGTAGTCCAGTGCCTCTCTGGACATCGCTACGGAGCCGTGGAGGGCCACGGACGCGGTCCTCCCCCAGCCCGTCATTCGGAGTTCCGATAGCCGGGGCGCCTCGGCACTGGCCAACAATCCGCCGAGGCCGACGTGGGCCAACGCTCCCTGTGCTGCCCCATTCATACAGGCCCCGCAGACCTTCCAACGGGGAAAGGACTGGCGCTCCAAAAGCAGCACGGTGCATCCCCTACGGCCGAGCTCCAATGCTACCATAGCACCGGCCGGGCCGGCCCCAACCACCACCACGTCCCAAAGCCGTCGTTCAAGACCGCTCCCGGCCCCTGGGCCGCCGGTCATGGTCCCCTCCATCTCAGAACGAAGCGTTCGGGCCAGCCACGGCGGATGACCGCCCCCAAGAGCCCGGCCTCTGCGGCCATGTCTCGCACCTCGAGTAGGGTGAAGGCAGCGCACACCGAACGGGGGCCGTCCACGTGGGCGACGTCGGACCTGGACAGGAGACGGAGCCCTGACCACGCGAGCACGTACCCAACGGGCCCACGGAGCAGGTCCTGAACCAACACCCATCGGCCAGCCGCAGCCATACCCCTCAACAGATCCACGGCCTCTCCATGGGCAAGATGGTGATGGAAGAGAGACGAGCACACGAGATCGTAGCCCCCGGGAAGGCCCTCGGCCACAACATCCCGGGCAAGGAAATCCGCCGCCACGTTCCAACGCTCCGCCTCGCGGCGCCCATGCTCGAGCGCGACCGAGCTCAGGTCGCACCCGTGGACCTCCAATGGAATCCCCGCGGACCGAGCCCTGCGGGCCACATCCACCATCACGTCCCCGCCACCACAGCCCACATCCAGAAGCCGTACTGGCTGATCCCTCCCCCCATCGCGCCGCTCTCGGCTCAGCTGCACGACATCTCGCCAGACTCTGACGGCCACCATGGAGATCCGGTTCACGCGCGCAAGCGCCCTGAGGGCCTGAACGTGTCGCTCCGGATCCAGATGCGGAGCGTCCATGAGCTCGGGCTCCCGATGCCGGCCCCGCAGATCGGGCAACATTACCAGGGCATACAGCACCTCAGGTCGGAACGAACGCCACGATGGGGAGCCGACGGAAAGGCACGAATCGCGTCATCGAGGTTTCACGTCCCTGCTCAAGGGCGCTGGTAAAACGTCGTGAATACGGGCCAGATCTACGCCAACCAGGCCGACGCACCCGTGGTGGTGATCATGTCGGGCGGAGGGGCGAGCTCCACGGCGAAGACTCTGGAGGATGCCACGAAGCTCGGTGTGAAATACACCTTGGCGAAGCCATTCGGGATGGACGAGATGTTGGCAGTGGTGGAAAAGGCTCTGGCTGAAGGCTAAACGCCGATCCCCTCGGGGTCATTCAGCCGATCGCGAAACAGTAGAAGAGCCCGTTCCCTCCCGTGGCGACAAGGTCCTCCTGGCTGCAGCCGCGGCTCAGGTGCACCGCGTTCCAGGAGGCGTTCCCGCCACCCAGACGGTCGTGATGTCCGACCATCGCCCTGCCCTGCCCGTTGCTCGTCCAGTTGTTACAGGTGGTGGTGTTCGCAGCGCCAAGGAGCGCACGTCCGTGTGAATCCGAGCCCGTCAAGATGTCGTGCTGGTTGGGCTGATCACCGATGCCATTTACCAGTTCGCCATTCTCATCGACTGCGATCGGCTTTCTGACGTTGTTCCGGTCGCGCTGGAAGTCTCCATGGAGGTCGGCGACGTTCGCAGCGATGATCTGCCCATTCGCGTTGTACCAAGGTCCTTCGCCGATTTGATCCCGTGCATGTATCACTGCCAGTCCACCAAACCCACCCCCCAGCGTGCTGAGGTATGCGTGCCAGGTTCGGTTCCCCGCACCCACAGCCGCCGCCAGGGTCTGACAGTGCTGGTTGGCCCCCTCGCGGCCCCCCAGGTTCGCTCCGTCGCCTGGACCGACACTCGTGATGAAGAAGCCCATCGGCTGCTGCTGGTTCTGCCCGCTCACCCCCGAGGGGACCAGCAAGAACGTCATCAAGGCCACTGCAGCGAGTACGCCGATCGATTGTCTCATCTTGGTTCCTCTCTTCGGTGTTCGAGCATCCGTCCTTGGCACGTACAGACTGGGGCCCCATCGAGTCCGCGGTCCGTGAGTCGGGGATGATAGGGGGTGCCTGGCCGCCTTCGCAACCTTCAGTCAGATGGGCGGATCAGCCAGCCGTCTCAGTCTCGGTCAGAGGGTTCCCGCTCGCCTCCCTCAGGCCGGTCGGGCTCCGCCTGCAAACCGGCTCATCAGCGTCCCCACCGCCAACACGGTCAGCGCCCCTACCACGTTGTAATACAGATACGAGATGTCGGTCGTAACCGACACGAGAAATACGGCCAGCATACCGGCCAGCAACCCCCAGAAGGCTCCGTTTCCGTCGGCCTTCTCGACCATGAAGGCCAATAGGAAGACACCGAGAAGCGAGCCGTAGAAGAACGAACCCACCTGATTCACAGCCTCGAGGAGTGACCCCAGCCGGCCCGCGTAGAGCGCCACACCACACGCGAAGAGCCCCCAGAAGAAGGTCGAGATGCGGGACACGCCGAGGTAATGCGCCTCACTAGCCCCTGGTCGGAAGTGCCTTCGGTAAAAATCGATGACGGTCGCGCTCGAGAGCGCGGTAAGCTCGGAGTCGAGCGAGGACATGGCCGCCGCAAAAATCACGGCGATCATCAGGCCGAGGATACCCGCAGGCACATAACGGATCAAATAGGACGGGAACACATAGTTCACATCGTTCGACGACGCCCCCCGAATGTCGGAGATGATCGCCTTGGCATCCTGGCGCAGACCACTCAATTGCCCGTCGTACTGCCCGATCCTCTGTTGGAGCCCGCTGAGGTCTTCCCCATCGTGCCTGGCGTCGAGCAGATCCAGAGTGGCCGCCCGGCGGAGCGAGTGGACGTTTCCGTGCTCCAATTCGAGCCGCCGGAACTCCTCGCCGCGCGTGCTCTCGTGCACCATCGTGACTTCCGCCGAGTTGAAGAGCAGGGGTGGACGCTCGAAGTGATAGAAAACGAACAGCAGAACGCCGATCGAAAGGATGGCGAACTGCATCGGCAGCTTGAGGAAAGCGTTGAAGATCAGAGACAGCCGGCTGGAGCGCAGGGACTTGGCCGTCAGGTAGCGCTGTACCTGGCTTTGATCTGTGCCGAAGTAGGCGAGCGCCAGAAAGAAGCCCCCGATCATCCCCGACCAGATCGTATAGGTGTTGGTGGGGTCCCACGACCAGTCGATGCTGGACCACATCTCCTGAATGCCGCCGATGTAGACCACATCGCCCAGGCCCACCTCAGCTGGTAGCGTGCCGAAGAGAATGACCAGGGTCGTCGCGATGCCCACGAACATCATCAACATCTGAATCACGTCGGTCCAGATCACCGCCGTGATTCCACCGGCCATTGTGTACAAGATCGTGATCGCGCCCATGATCAGGATCGTGACCCGCTCGTCCCATCCCATGATCACCGACAGCACGATCGCGGGAGCGTAGAGAACGATCCCCGCCGCCAGTCCCCGGGAAACGAGAAACAAGAAGCTGGTCAGTGAGCGTGTCTTCGCGTCGAAACGGCTCTCCAGGTACTCGTACGCCGTGAAGATCTTCGCGCGGTAGAAAAACGGAACGAAGACCACGCACAGCAGGATCATCACGAGCGGCTGCGGCAGGTAAACCTGGATGAACTCCATCCCGTCGTCGAACGCCTGCCCCGTGGTTCCGATGAAGGTGATCGCGCTGGCCTGCGTCGCCATGACCGAAAGACCGATCGCACCCCAGGGAAGGCGGCGGTTAGCCAGGAAAAAACCCTCGACCCCGACGTTCTTGCGGCTCTGCCAGAGGGCGAAGCCAACTACGGCCCCGAAGTAAGCGGCGAAGACCGCCCAGTCGAGTGCGCTCACGCTGGGTGGCCCATCACGGAAGACCGTGGTCGAACGTGACCGTGAAAACGTGCAGAAGGGCGATCGCAAGAACGGTATAGACGATCACCGATCCATAGACCCAGCGCCAACTCGGGAAGGGGCCGATCGGCCCGCTCTCGTCTTCAGGTCTCCCCCCAGGACCCTCGGAGTCCATGCCGCTCACCGATCGATCCTCCTTGTCACTCACCCCTCATCGGCGCTCATGATACTCGTTCCAGTCCTCAGCCGTCAGCGACACGAGATTGGCGAATAGGCGGTGGGCCCCCGGCACACCAGCTGGGAGCTGCCGAAAGAACGCGAGGGCGACATACGCGTACAGCCCTTCGCCAACGGGAGCCACCAGCAGCGATCCACGCGTCGGCTCTTCACCCGGGTCATTGAACTCCAGCAGCGGGGTGAATCGGTCGTCCCAGTCGGCCAAAAAATAGAGACCGCGCTCCTGCACCCACCCCTCGAAGTCCGTTTCGGTGATACGATTCGGGGAAACGAACACTGGAGAACCTGGGTCCAATAACGTGAACGGAGAGTGCTCATCGGTGACTCGCGGTGCACCACGCCCACTTCCCATGCTGACTGTGTACGGAGCAAAGCCACCTCGCGGGTACTCGTATTTGTTGTACTGGACGATCACCGTGCCGCCAGCTTCGGCGAACGCGAGGATCCGGTCGTTCACCGCTGCAACGTCCGGGCGGGTCTCATACACGCGGATCCCCAGCACCAGCACGTCGTACCCGGAGAAGTCCCCCTCGCGGACGCGACCTGGACTCACTTCCTCGACCGATGCGCCGAGCTGTCGCAGCGCCGCGAGGCCGTCGTCCCCCGATCCCATCACATAGCCGACCCGAATGCCCTCTCGTATACGGACCGGGAACACCGCCGCACGCATCTCGGCCGGGCGTAGGTACAGCATCCGCTCCACGTGGGGGTAGTCGATGATGTCGACCTGCTCATCGAAGCGCACACCATCATCCCTCGTGGCCACCGCACGGAAGACGTGCTCGCCGGCGTCCACGGCGCCGAGGGGGCGTACTTCGAAGGTAAATCCCCGCCCTGCCCCTTCGCCCCGCAAATCGAACGGGATACTCACTGGCGTGACGCCCCACCCCTCGGGGACCTCGAACGAAAGTACGCCCGACGACCCGGAGGCCGACTCGCTCTTTAAGAGAACCGTCACGGGCCGGGACTCGCGAGAGCCCTCGGGCCAAGCCATCCCAGCCGACTCGATCGCAACCGAGACCGCAGGCGTAGCGAGAACCGGCTCCCGGAATTCACCGAGCGCCCTGTCAACGCCCACGTACTCGGCGGCGGCGCCCCAGACCAAATGAACGGGGCCGTCGATCTCCGGGATATGGATGTCGAACTCCCCAACCGCCCGCAGAAGGGGAAGCGCGTTGCGCGGCAGGCTCTCCGAGCCCGGCTCACCCGTCCACTGGTACATGTCCCCGTCGCGCGCGGCTCTCAGGTAGTACAGTCTTGAAGCGGAGAGGCTCTCCCGGAGCCGAACCCGGTAGCTCCACCGAACGATGTCACCAGATTCCAGGCTCTGGGGCGCCTCCGTCTGGCCAGCGGCGCCGAGGAACTCGGCGGGAAGACCCACCTCCTGTTCGCCCCCCACGTTCTGGATCATGGCCCCGTCGATGCGGAACGGCCCTGCGTTCCAGAGCTGGACGTCCAGACTCACATCCTCGCCGGCCACCACGAGATCGTCTCCGGCTCGCACGTCGATCACGACGGACGCCGCGTCGAGAAGCGCGGACCGAACCAGCGCGGCGCGGACCGCCAGAGCCTCCGCGAGCGGCAAGGCGGAATCTCCGAGCCCGCGAATTAGCCCGAATATTAACTCCAGGTTCACGTAGGCCCGAGCTAGGGGAGCGGCCGCTCGGCTGGGTTGGACGGCGTCGAGAGAGGAGCTAGCCTCCTGAATCGCCATCCGATACGTCGTGATGGAACGCCCCACCGCAGGGGCGGCCTGCGCCGGAAGGAGGTCCGCGAGACCAGCTAAGGTCGTGTCGACCCCCGCGAAGATGCCGGTGTCGGAGTTGATCCCGCCGACACGGCTCCGTATCAGCTGAAGCCCCGAGGTGCGATCGCCGAGGTTCTCCGCCGCTCCCATCTCCTGCGAGCGATGCATGCTCCGGCTCTCCATCGCGAGCTGGTGGTAGGAGCGGCCGAGGAGCGGATCGAACGTACCCGTCTGAATGGTGGTCAAGGCCCCCGCCCCGGAGCGGGGGCCACGAAACCGGACCGAGTGATAGAGCTTGACCGTCCTCCACGGCTCTCCCGCGACTCCCCCCAGGTCCGGAAAGCGGTCGGGGTCGGCCGCAGCATCGAACGCCTCGTTCGTCAAGATTCCACTCGCCTGGTGCTGCCCATGCCCGTCGCGAGGCGTACCGGACCAGACCGATATGATCACCTGTGGACGGAACGTTCGGATCACCGACACGACGTCCCTCAGGACCTCCTCCCTCGGCCAATGCTCGAAGGCCTCGACGGCGCTCTTGGAGAAGCCATAATCGAACGCGCGCGTGAAGAACTGGCGTGCACCGTCCAGAGCACGCGCCGCCTCGAGCTCTCCCGTACGAATGATTCCGAGACCCTCACCCAGCTCCGGCCCGATGATATTCTGCCCGCCGTCTCCGCGGGTCAGAGATAGGTAGGCCACCTCGACGCCCATCCCCCGAGCGAGGGTCGCAAGAAGGCTGGAGTCCTCGTCGTCCGGATGCGCACCGATCATCAGTACTCGTTTTACACCGTCGAGCTGGCGAAGCGCGAGGCCTACCTCGACGACGCTACTTCCCTGGGGCCCGACCTGGGCCGAGACGGGCGCAGCTACAAGTAAACCGACCACCCATACGAACGTGCTACCAGTCATCGTCATGGATGGAACGTACCTCCAACATCGAAGTCGAGAAAACTCCCGCACGCCCGCGAGCATGCACGAAGTGTACTCTTTCGCTTGTCCGAAGTTCAAAGCCGTGGATATGTTGGGGCCGAATTTGGGATCATACCAGGCCCGCAGTTCCTACTGCGTCCGCCGTCTGACAATGGAGCGTCATCGATGAGTCAGCCCCGTGAATACTGGAGTTCCAACATGGGCTTCATCCTGGCTGCGACTGGTAGCGCCATCGGGTTGGGTAACTTGTGGAAATTCCCGTTCATCACGTGGGAGAACAATGGCGGGGCCTTCGTTCTGCTCTATCTCATGTGCATCGCGGGGGTGGGCCTACCCGTCATGATGGCCGAGCTCCTGATCGGCCGGAAGACGCAGAAGAGCCCGGTGGGGGCGCTGAAAGAGGCGATCGGTCCCTGGTGGAGCTGGGTCGGCGCCTGGGGTGTCATGGCGGGCTTCATCATCCTCAGCTACTACTCGGTGGTGGCCGGGTGGTCGCTCTTCTACTTCGTAAAGACCATGGGGTGGAGCCTCGGCGTCTTCCCGGCGGGCATGGACGCCGGAGATCTCTTTACACAGGTGACCGGAAACGGAGGCCTCCAGTTCCTCCTCTCGGGGCTCTTCATGGCGGCCACGGTGGGGGTCGTGTACTTCGGGGTGCACGGCGGAATCGAACGGGTTGCCCGTATTTCCCTCCCGATCCTGTTCATTATCCTGGTCCTACTCCTCATCAGCGCGCTCACCATGGATGGCTCTGGTGAGGCGCTCGCCTTCATCTTCCGTCCGAACTTCAGCGAGTTGGAGCCCCGGGGCATCCTGGAGGCACTCGGCCACTCGTTCTTTACCCTGTCGCTCGGGATGGGGGCGATGATCACCTACGGCTCGTACGTGGCCAAGAACCGGTCGATCGTCAAGGCGGCAGGCATGATCGTTCTTCTCGATACGCTGATCGCGCTGTTTGCCACGATCATCATGTTCTCCGTGATCTTCACGGTTCCGGGGATGGACGGGCAGGTGACCGGATCGGCGGCCGGGATGCTCTTCATCTCGCTGCCCGAGCTCTTCTACAACGTCGTGCCCTTCGGGGCGGTTCTGGGGCCCCTGTTCTATGTCCTGGTGACGTTGGCGGCGCTCACATCCACGATCTCGCTACTCGAGGTCGTCGTGAGCTACTTCATCGACGAGCGGGACATGCCCCGGCCCAAGGCCACGCTGGTAAGCGGCGGCGCGATCTTCGTCTTCACCGTGCTCTCGGCTCTCTCCTTCGGCGCACTGCCGGCCCTGTCGACCTTCGAGATCTTCGAGGGGAAAGCGGGTGTCTTCTCCACGCTCGACCATTTCGCCTCGAACTGGGCGCTTCCGCTCGGCGGGTTGCTGATCACGCTGGGCGCGGGCTGGTTCATGACCCGTGAGGCGACCGAGGGAGAGCTGGTGGACGAAACTACGCCCGGATGGTTCCGCTACGGCGCCTGGCGGTTCTTCATGCGCTATGTGGCGCCGATCGCGGTCGCGGCGATCCTGATTGCGGTGATCTTCTTCGGCGTGGACTTCTCGTAGATCGCATTGTCGACGGGGAACGGTCGAAGAACATCCGCCAAGCCGACGGAGCCAACGACGAACCCGGTCCACCCGCTTGACACAGCGATTGAACAACGCCAGGCCGGGTGTGTTATTTGGGCGGCATTGGAAACCTAATACCTCCCAGTGCGTTCCCTCGAAGGGGACGGCACGAACCATGAAGCATATCCTTAGACAGGAGAGCATGAACCAGGAAGCGTACTTCGTTAGTCACCAGTTTTTGCGTAGGCCTACTCGTCACGCTGGGGGCGTGCGGCGACGACCCCACCTTTCAGCTGATCTTTGGGATCTACGCAAGCTTCCAGAGTCCTCACACAGGCCACGCCATCAGCGTGGCCGTGGTCCGCACCAGCGACGGTGTGGTGGAGGAGGAGCAGGCCGGCACGGTCTCGGGTACCGCCGACCCCGCCTTCTCCTTCACATCGCTCGGTCTGCTGGAGGAGGGGGAGGCCCACCAGGTCCACTACTGGATCGACTCCAACTTCGGCGGCGGGACTGTGGGGGTCTGTGACCCCAAGGCGAACGATCACCAATGGAACGTGGCCATCGCAGCCGTGGCGCACAACGCCGCCAACACCGTCGACGTCTGCACGACATTCACGCAGTAAAGACGTGGTCGCATCGCGCAAGCATAAAGTTCGGTGACACAGGGCCCTACCGGTTGTCCGGTAGGGCCCTGTTGTGCTGAAGCGTTGCCTCGGGAGTGCGTGCCCGGTATTGAATGATTCTGTGAAAGCCCTCGTCACTCGCCTCAAGAAGCTGGCCCTCAGCCCACTCTGGACGGAAACCGCAGGCTATAAAACTCGCCGCCGCATACAGCTTCTTCTCAGCATGCCTTTCGTCCTCCTGGCGGGGGTGACCTGGGGTTGGTTTTCCGCCCCGGCCATCGGGGAGGGATCCGGGTTCTTTCGGAGCATGATGGGGGCCTCGGGCTTTGGGCTACTCTTCTACCTGGAGCACAGGCTGCTCCGGTCGTGGCGGCATTGGCCGACCGCATCGGGCTGGGTGCTATCGCCGCTCTGGCCTGGGAGGTAGGCGTAGTTGGTGGCCTCATCTTCCTCTTCACCAGCGTCCTGGGCGCACCGGTGATCCCGGCGGTGGCTTTGGCCTTCGGCTCGGGCGTGCTCTACAGCCTCGGGATGGAGTACGTCGTGTTCGGTTCGGGTGCAGACCATGTGGCGAATCTCCTGGGCCAAGGCCGTGGCCGGGCCGGCCCAGGAGAACCGGACTACTCCTACGCGCAGGCACTGGAGAAACGAGGAGATCTGGAGGGCACGGCAAAGATCTACAAAGACGCTATGTGGACCAACCGGAGGAATCCCCAAGCCTACCTTCGGCTGGCGGATCTCCGGACCCGTGAAGGCCTTCACGAAGAGACCGTAGATATCCTACGCAAAGCCTTGGACGTGGCACGGTTCAGCGCCCAGGGCGAAGCCCTGACCGTCCGGGAGATTCATGAGATCTTCTCGACGCGGCTTGGTGACCCCACGAGGGCCGCTCGGGATCTTGCCCAATACCTCGAGCGCCGACACGAGGGCGTGCACGTCGAGTGGGCCCGTCGCGAACTCGCATACATCAAGGGGCGCATCCGCGATGAGGGCTGAGGCCCCGGGCCTGCCACCCGGAGCCGTCACCCATCGCCTACGAGAGCCATTAGGGAGAAGGCCGCTCCCAGCAATGCGATGGCCACCGCTAGGCGACATAGTGGGTGAAGCTCGGTGTTCCTACCTCGTCTTCCGGTGTTCCATACATCGTGCGGTTGATCCGAATTCAACCCTCGCATAGCCTTCTTGCATCTTCCGGTCATGTCGTCAATCCGGTGCACGCACATCATGCGAGGGCCCCGGACGTCAGTGTCCCGGAGTCGAAAGGACTCCAAAGTAGATGTTGGTCAAACAGAGGTAGCCCCAAATGGCCCACCACCGGCCCATCATCCTCTTCGACGGCGTCTGCAACCTCTGCAACTCGGCGGTCCAGTGGGTGATCGAGCGCGACAAAGAGGGACGATTCGATTTCGCTTCCCTCCAGTCGGACGCGGCAAGCAAAGAGTTGGAGGGACGCCTGGGTACAGAAGAGATAGACGCGCTCCCGGACAGCATCGTCCTCCTCGACTCGGAGGGCGTACACACCCGTTCGGCGGCGGCCCTCCGAATCGCTCGAAGGCTGGGCTCCCCGTACACGCTGCTCCGGCTGGGCGTCGTACTACCCCGTCCCATCAGGGACACGGTCTACGACCTGATCGCCCGCAATCGCTACCGCTGGTTCGGTCGGCGAGACACCTGTATGACGCTGACCCCCGATCTCGCTGTGCGCTTCCTCGACGCTGGCGAACCCGGCCCGCCCACTGCTGATACAAAATGACAGACCGAGGGGGCCGCGTAGTAGACGGTCTCGTTCAAGGGAGAGCCTCCAGTCGCCCATGCAGTGCTACGTCATCCGAGCCCCACGCCTACGTCATTATACGTAGAGTTTATCGCCCTGTGACCCCTTAACTTCGGGGTGTCGGTCGGGCAGGGATTTGCCGCGGCCGCCGAAACCCCACGTGGAGGGCCGAGTGATGCGGGGCCAGCTCTTCTTCGCCCATCGAGAGGGGCCGATCACTGCCTCTTCGATGACTCTACAGTGATCATACTCAGCGTGTCCTTACCGGAGCTGGCGTCGACTCTTGGCGCCCCGATGTACGCGTTGCCCGTGGACATTTTCCGCATTTTCTCTGGTTTCGTCGGGCTGGAATACTTCCGGCGCGCCTTCGTTCAAACCCCGGATTCCAGCAGCCCCGATGGGCTCATCGACCACGAGATGTCTCAGCGGCTGTTCCCACCCACGCGACTCAGTTTGTTTCAGCCGGGCGTGCCCATCGGCGTCCTTCGGTCGGTCTTCCTGCTCGCCTGTTTCGCATCAATCCTGGTCATCTTCGGCCACCAGACCAAAGCCGCCGAGGTGGTGCTCCCTTCGGTGGAGGGCGCCTGCCACGGAGCGGTCGCTTTCACCGATGAACACACGCATGAGGGCCCGCTCACCTCTGAACTTTTCGGCCATGTCACCCCCTCACCCTCAGGACCGATGCCGCCGCGATTCCCATGAGCACCGCCGGCAGTCCGAGCACGAAGCTTAGCCCGGTATAAAGAGTGGCCCGGGTCCAATCCCCATCACGGAGGAGCGTCACGGTTTCGTAGGACGAGGTACTGAAGGTCGTGAACGCCCCCAGAAAACCGATCGTCAGCATGGTCCGAAGCGAGGCGCTCACCGGAAAAGCCTCCATCGCTTGCATCCCGAACCCCAAAAGAAGCGATCCGGGGACGCTTACGACGAGTGTGCCGAGTGGGAAAAAGCCGGCGAACGCCACGTTGACCCACCCCGACAACCAATACCGGACAAGGGCACCCGCCGCGCCGCCGACCGTTACGAAGAGCCACATGTCGGCTAGTTTCGGCTGTAAACCGTGACCGCGTCAAATCGACCCCATCGAGGGATGCCCCGGCGAGCAAGAAAAAATCCGGCGATTCCTTGCCGGATCCCGATGGTCGCTACTGGACTCGAACCAGTGACCCCTACGATGTGAACGTAGTGCTCTACCAACTGAGCTAAGCGACCTGTTTCATACCCCCACGGGGAATCGAACCCCGGTTTCCTGGCTGAGAACCAGGTGTCCTAGGCCACTAGACGATGGGGGCAAATGCCCGCCTTCTTGCGACGAGGGCCGAAAGAATATACACGAACCAAGGCCGATTCAACCCCGGAACGGTCGGGTGTCTCTGGGTTAACTCAACAACTCTCGTGCGGTCTACACTGCCTCTGACGAAGCCCTGGAGAAAATGAGCGACAAGCTGAACGACGAATCCATCGACGGTTGGCTGAAAGGCCGAAAGGGATGGAAACGGGCGCAGGACGCCCTCAACAAGAGCTTCGATTTCCAATCCTTCCGTGACGCCATCGTTTTCGTAAATCGCGTCGCCAGCCTCGCGGACGACTTGGATCACCACCCGGACATCGACATACGGTATACCACCGTACGACTCTCGCTGACGACCCACAGCGCCCACGGTCTTACCGAGAAGGATCTGAAGCTGGCCGAAAAAGTGGACTTCGCCACTTCGGCGGCCTGACCCGGCAATGGTCTACTTGTTGAGAGCCTCTTCGATCGCCTCGACGAGACCGTCGATGCCGAAGTCTATCTGTGGCTCGGTCGTCACCGCCGCCGGCGCGATCTCGACCACTTCCCCCTGAGCACCTGCCGGTAGAACCAGAAGCCCCCGCCGCAAGGCCGCCTCGGCCACACGCGCGCCGACGCCCGCGGCAGGTGGTCCACCGTCCTCAAAGCCCAGCTCGACCCCGATCAGCAGCCCACGACCGCGTACCTGCCTCACGCCGGTCATGTTCGAGAGTGCTTCGTTCAACCGGCGCACGATGTGCTCACCCAGGGCGAGGCTGCGCGCCACCAGCCCTTCCTCTTCCAGAACGTCGAGAAACCCCAGTGCCGTCGCACACGACAGTGGATGACCGAGGAACGTACTGGTATGCAGTGCCTCACCCCCCGACTCGGGCCAGGCATCCATGACCTCGCGGGACCCGAGGCAGGCGCTCAGCGGGAGCCCACCACCGAGCGCCTTTCCGATGCATACCAGGTCCGAAAGGATCCCCTCGCGTTCGTGCTCGAAGACCACACCCGTGCGACCCAGCCCGGTGAAAATTTCGTCGAAAATGAGGAGCGAGCCATCGGCCCGCGTCAGCTCGGCGAGCCCCGCAAGAAACCCCGGAGGAGGAATGCGGACACCCGCGCGGCCCTGCACAGGCTCGACGACGACGGCGCCGACAGCCTGGTGGGGCTGACCCCCAACCATGGGAACGCCCTCCGACAACAGCCGCTGTACCTCGGCGAGGGCCACCTCGGCTTCCTGCTCGGTCTGGGGATACGGCGCGAAGTACACCCCTTGGTGGACACGGGCGCGAAAGGGCTCCCTGAAGTCGGGGCGAGCCGTCACGGCGAGGCTGCCAAGCGTGAGGCCATGGTACGCACCTTCGAACGCGACGACCCCAGCGCGGCCCGTGCCCAGCTCCGCGGTCTTCAGCGCCACCTCCATCGCCTCCGAACCCGATGAGCCGAGCACGGCCCTCGTCTCCTCCCAGGGAGCGAGCGCACTCAGCCGCTCCAGGAGGGCAAGCTTGAGCGCAGGGGGATGCACATCTCCCATGCCATGGACGAGTAACTTCGACTGTTCCACCAACGCCCGCTGGATCCGGGGATGCGCGTGACCCGCGAACGAGACACCGAAAGCTCCCGTGAAGTCGACGTAGATGTTTCCATCCACATCACGAACGTTTGCACCCCGCGCTTCGTCCCAAAACACCGGAAAGCACTCGGACAGATACGTGACGTTGCGGGACTCGACCGAGCGCAAGCGCTCCCCGAGCGCCCGTGAGCGGGGCCCGGGCGCTGGCACCACCAGCGACGGTAGGACCTCACCGAAGTCGGGCGCTGGGTCGGGCACGGTGTCGGCCACGGGGCTATTCCCCTCCGAGCTGGCCCTCTGCGGGCATGCCCATGGCGTGGTAGCCCATATCCACGTGGAGGGTCTCGCCCGTGATCGCCGCACCCAGCGGTGAGCAGAGGAACGCGGCCACGTTCCCGACGTCTTCGGCCGTGTTCACGCCGGGCAGGGCCGCATTCGCCCGGTAGTAATCGACCATGCGATCGATCGTGCCGATCGCCTTGGCCGCGCGGCTCGCCAACGGTCCGGCCGAAATCGTGTTGACCCGGATACCCCAGCGCCGCCCGGCCTCGAACGCGAGCGTCCGTGTATCACTCTCTAGCGCGGCCTTCGCCGAGCTCATGCCTCCGCCATATCCTGGAACAACACGCTCGCTCGCGAGATACGTCAGCGAGACGACGGCCCCGCCCTCACGCATCAAGGGGCCGAAGCGCTGGACCAGGCTGACCATCGAGAATGCGCTGGCGCTCACTGCCTCCAGGTACCCGGCGCGGCTGGTTTCCACGAGCGGCTTCTGGACCTCGGGGCCATTCGCCAGGGCATGGACCAGAATGTCCAGGCAACCCTCGCCGAGTTCGTCCCTGAGGCTGTCGGCAACCTCCTGGATCGTATAACCCGATAGGTCGCGGTATCTCTTGTCCTCCCGAATTTCCTCCGGCACATCCTCCGGGGTGTCGAACATGGCATCCATCGGATGGATCTTCTCGAACTCGATTTCACCCCCTCCGGGAAGACTCAGATCGAACTTTCCGCGCTCCATACTCTTGGTGAAAATGGTGAGCATGGGGGGCCACGTGCCGACGCGCACCGACGCGCCGGCCTGCACGAGCGCCTGCGCGATGGCCCAGCCGTACCCCTTGTTGTCCCCGACGCCAGCGACGAACGCCCTCTTTTCAGTCAAGTCGAGGGAGAGCATTACATTCAGCTCCTTTGTGTTGTTTTACTCGTGTGTTGTTTTACTCGTGTGTCGTTTTACTCGTGTGTCGTTTTACTCGTGTGTCGTTTTACTCGTAATCCGGCACGAAGGGCTCGTTCGGTCCTATGCTAACACGAAGGCAAGGAGAGCCAGGTAGACACTCAAGAGGACCACCCCATCCCTCCGCCGAATCACCAATTTGTGACGTACGATCGGCACCAGCAGAACCGTGATCACCAGAACCGCGGGATACTCCAAGCGCAGCACATCACCACTGATGTCCAGTGGCGCAACGAGCGATGTAACTCCCAGTACGCCCGCGATGTTGAAGACGTTCGAACCGAGAATGTTCCCCACTGCGATGTCCGCCTGGCGCCTCACTGCGGCAACCGCGCAGGTGGCGAGTTCAGGGAGTGAAGTGCTAATGGATACCAGCGTGACGCCAATCACCAGTTCCGAGATCCCCATCTCCTGGGCAAGGACGACGGCAGATTCGCGGATGGCGAAAGCCCCCAGCACGAGGCCCGTAACGCCCAGAATGACGAAGAGTACGTCTCTCGCGATCATCCGAGGAGATAGACTGATCTCCTTACGGGTGAACTCCTCGTTCTCGAGCGCTTGCCCGCCCTCCGTCTTGCCCATGCGGACCACGTAGGCAAGGTAGAAAGCCAGCATCGTTGCCAGCGAGAGCCCCTCGAGGCGTCCGATTCGTTGGTCCCAAATCAGCGGAAGCAGCGCCACCGTCATGAACAACATCACGGCCACTTCCCTCGTCACAACCTGCGTGGAGACGCGCAGAGGCCGCAGGATCGCGCTGATCCCCAGGACGAGGCCGACATTCGCCAGGTTCGACCCCATCACGTTACCCATGGCCAGATCGGGATTGCCGCCCAGGGACGCCACAACAGAGATCACGAGTTCGGGAGCTGACGTGCCCATGGAGACGACCGTGAGACCCACGACGATCGGGCTCACTCCAAGCGAGGTTGCGAGCCTCGCACTTCCACGGACGAGCCACTCGGCCCCGAAATACAGAACGCCGCCCCCCCCGAGGAAGAGCAGGATCTGCTGCGTCATGCGCCCGTCCCCTCACGCCGGTTGAGCCACCTCCGCATCTGCTTCGGCGTCATCGTGTTCAGTACATCTCCTTTGTTCAGCCAGGCCCGCCGTGCCTGATCCACCCCGTAGGACATGTGGTCCAGCCTCTGGACCGAGTGAGCATCGGTACTGATGCAGACCTTCACGCCCAGCTCTTTGGCCCGGTGCGTGTGAACGTCGTTCAAATCGAGTCGATTCGGGTTCGCGTTGATTTCAACGGCGACGTCCAAATCCCGCGCAGCCTGCAGCACCTCTTCCATTTCTATCTGAAACGGCTCCCTCCGAGCGAGAAGGCGTCCGGTGGGGTGGGCAAGGATGTCCACCTGTGGATGCTGTATCGCCGTGATGACCCGATCCGTCATCACAACCCGATCCATATCCATGAGCGAGTGCACGGACACCAACACCAGATCCAGTGACTCGAGGACCTCGTCGGTCATGTCGAGATCCCCATCCCGGAGAATATCCACCTCCAAGCTCTTGAAAATCGTGGTCTCGTCCAGCCCCTCTTGAACTCGGGCGATCTCTTCCCACTGACCCACGGCCCTTTCCGGCGTGATGCCGCCGACCATGGCCAGCGCCGGGCTGTGGTCGCTGATGGCCAGATATCGATACCCCCGGGCCTTGCACGCCCGGGCCATCTCCTCGATGGAATCCTTCCCGTCGCTCCAGGTCGAATGCATATGGAGATCACCCTGAATATCCTCCAGCGTCACCAGATCGGGCAGGGCGTCGTCGCGTGCCGCCTCCACCTCGCCACGGTTTTCGCGCAGTACGGGGGGGACCCATGTCATGCCGACCGCCTCGAAGACGGATGCCTCGGTCTCTCCTGCGACGCGTTCACCATCTTCCTTCCCCACATCAACGGGGTCCACTCCCTCGGGCATTCGGAACACGCCCCACTCGTTCACGCGGAGGCCCAGCCGCTGCGCGATCTGGCGAACCGCAACGTTGTGCTCCTTGGATCCCGTGAAGTAATGGAGCGCGGCTCCGAACGAGCGTTCGGGAATCACGCGTAGGTCGACCTCGAGGCCGGACCGGAGCACCATGCTCCCACGCGTGTCCCCCGCCGACACGATCCGTTCCACCGACCCGAACGCGGTGAAATGCTCCATGACGCCTGGAGCCGGCAAATCTGCTTGTACGAGCAGGTCGACATCACCGATCGTATCCCTGCGCCGTCTGTAGCTTCCAGCAACCTCGACGCGCTCCACACCTGGGTCCTCTCGCATGTGCGCCAGGAGCGGACCGATCAGCTCGTCCACCTGCGAGATGAGAAAGCGACCGGCGTACCGTCTGAGATCCTCGATCGAGGTGAGGATCTTTCCCACGCTCGTCTTGCCGAACCCCTCGAGGCTCTCGACCCGGCCCGCCTTCAGGGCCGCCTCCAGCTCGTCGACGGTTGTGAGCCCCAAGGACTCCCATAGCTTCCTGGCCTTCTTGGGCCCCACCCCATCGAGCTTGACGAGCTGCACCAGGGACC
>Ga0310121_10001513_pt1 | contig 23600 bp, 14 predicted proteins | sample CB27_Tmax_986_MG_FD_203504 | JGI IMG/M metagenome (GOLD analysis project Ga0310121, IMG submission 203504) | Marine microbial communities from Western Arctic Ocean, Canada - CB27_Tmax_986 | ecosystem: Environmental > Aquatic > Marine > Oceanic | place: Canada: Western Arctic Ocean | collected...
TTGCCGGCGCTATCAATGGCACGTAGTTAAGGCGGATCTTCGTCACTGGCCATCTTTGGCAGCCGGTGCGGCCGCCCTACAATTGTAGGCCGGGCGCTCCGCCTGGCGATGGATCGATGCGCTTAATCACGTGCCATTCCGGACTGACAACTTCTTCTCGGGGTATCTCCCGCCATGGCGGGATCAACCCCGCGCTACAAGCTCGGATCCCTAACGGGATCATTCCCTAACGACATTGGCCCGGGCGACGAGGGGGACCGACAACCTGGGCCCGGCCAGACTGCGGCGGTCGCGTTACGCCAGGATTTCCTTCCGCACTTTGCCCTCGTCGGTGGGGCCGATGAGTCGTGAGTTCAGGCCGCTGCGCATCACGCCGAACTTGAAGGGATCGAGGCCGAGTTGATGCAGGATGGTGGCCTGCAGGTCGCGCACACTCATGGGATTCTCGGTCGGGTAATAACCGATGTCGTCGGTCGAGCCGAAATTGAGGCCGCCCTTGATGCCGCCGCCGGCCATCCACATCGTGAAAGCGAAGGGGTGGTGGTCGCGACCCACGAACTTCCCGTAGCGTCCTCCGCGGTTCTCGCGCATGGGGGTGCGCCCGAATTCTCCGCCCCACACCACGAGGGTTTCCTCCAGCAATCCGCGCTGCTTGAGATCGCGAATCAGGGCCGCGATGGGGCGGTCGATCTGCTGCGTCTTGACCGGCAGGTGGGTCTTCATGTCCTCGGGCTGCGAGGAGCCGTGGTGATCCCACCCCCAGTCGTAGAGCTGCACGAAGCGCACGCCGGACTCGACCAGGCGCCTGGCCAGGAGGCAGTTGTTGGCAAAGGCCGGGTCGTCTGCCGCCGCCACCGGCTTGTCGCCCACCGACTTGATGTCGGCCGTCGACTGGGCCCCCGGCTTGGCGCCGTACATCTCGAGGATGTGGGCGGGCTCGCGCGAGATGTCCATCACCTCCACCGCCGCGGCTTGCATGCGGTAGGTCAGTTCGTATTGCGCGATGCGTGAAATCGTTTCCGGGTCGCCGATCTCGCGGTGCTGGAGTTCGTTGAGTTTGCGCAGGGCATCGAGCTGCCGCCGCCGCGTGGCGCGGTCGAGCCCCTCGGGATTGGAGAGATAGAGGACCGGATCGCCCGTGTTGCGGCACTGCGTGCCCTGGTAAACGCTGGGCAGGTAGCCGCTCGCCCACACGCTCTTGCCGGCGCTCGGAGTGCGGCCCCCGGACGCCAGGACCACAAACCCGGGCAGGTTCTCGTTCTCGGAGCCGAGGCCATACGTCACCCACGAGCCCATGGAAGGACTCCCGAAGCGCGGGTCGCCGGTGTGGAGCAGAAGCTGGGCCGGCGAGTGGTTGAACTGGGTGGTGAACATGGAGCGGATCACGCAGAGCTCGTCCGCCACGGTGGAGAGATTCGGGAGCAGTTCACTGATCCATGTCCCGGCGCCCCCATGTTGCTTGAAATCGTAGAGCGGTCCCATCATGACGGGATTCTTGCCCGGCTGGATGAAGGCGAAACGTTTCCCCTCGAGGTATTCCTTGGGACACGGCTTGGCGTCGTGCTTCACGAGCTCCGGCTTGTAGTCGAAGAGCTCGAGCTGGGTGGGCGATCCCGCCATGTGCAGGTAGATGACGTTTTTGGCCCTGGCCGGAAGCGGACCCTTGTGTGGTGCCAGCGGGTTGGGCGCGTCGATTCCCTCGGCCCGCCCGGGTTTCCCCATCATGGTCGCCAGGGCGGCTCCGCCCAATCTGAGTCCGCCCCGCGCCAGGAAGTGGCGCCGCGTCAGGGCCTGCAGGTAGCGTTCGTGTTCCGTCACGGATTTATCCTTTCGTCAGCACTTCGTCGAGGTTCAGCAATACGTTCGCCACCACCGTCAGGGTCGCAACCTCAACCAACTTCATCCCTTCGGGCAGAGGCCCCAACGGCTTGGTTGCGATCGCCGAGGCAGATTCCTGGTCCTTTTCGTAGACCTCGCGCTGAGCCTGGAAGAGTTCCCGCAGGGGCTCTCTTTCGACGGCCCGCGGTTTCCTCCCGGTGACCAGTTCAAAGATCGCCTCCAAATGATCTGCAGAGCTCTTCCCAGGACTCTCCGCAACGACTCGGCGCGCCAGAGCTTGCGCCGCTTCCTTGAAGACGGGATCGTTGAGGGTCACCAGGGCGGCGGTGGGGGTGTTTGTCCTGATGCGCCGTGGCACGCACACCTCCCCGCTCCCGGCGTCCATCAGGAGGAAGGACGGATAGGCGGAAGTCCGCTTCGCAAAGGTATACAGCCCACGGCGGTAGCGATCCTCTCCCTCGCTCGTCACCCACTTGTGCCCGTTGTAGACCGACTTCCAGATCCCTTCCGGCTGGGGCGGCATCACGGGCGGACCGTACATCTTGCGGCTGAGAAGGCCGCTCACCGCCAGGGCCTGGTCGCGAATCATCTCCGCTTCCAGGCGAAACCGCGGACCGCGGGCCAGGAGCCGGTTGCGGGGATCGCGCTCCCGCCACTCCGGACGAATCTGCGAGGACTGGCGATAGGTCGCCGACATCACGATCGTCTTGCAGAGCTTTTTCAGCGACCACCGGTGCGCGTCGCGAAACTCGACCGCCAGCCAGTCCAGCAATTCCGGATGGCTGGGCAATTCCCCCTGCGTGCCGAAGTCTTCTTCGGTCTCCACCAGGCCCAACCCGAACATCCGCGACCAGATCCGGTTCACCATCACGCGGGCTGTCAACGGGTTCGCCCCGTCCATCAGCCAGTGCGCGAGGCCCAGCCGATTCATGGCGGCTCCCTTCGGCATGGGATGCAAGGCGCCCGGCACGCCCGCCGCGACTTCGTCCCCGGGGCTGAGGAAGTCTCCCTTCACGAGGAGCCTCGTCTTTCTCCGGCCGTTTTCGGGCAGTTCCTGCATGACCGGCACGGCGGGCGGTTTCATCGCCATGGCCTCCCGCTCCAATTGCCCTTCCAGGTCCGCGAGTTCCTTTCCGGCCGCGTCTTGGTCCGCCCCGGGATCCGCCAGCTTCTTTCGCGCTGCCGCAATCCGGTCCACCAGCGCCTGGTGCCCGGCATAGTGGAATGGCGAGGGCAGCGCGCGCTTCGGTTCATCGCCGCCGCGATCCGCATCGGCGGTCTGGTTGAGAAAGTCGTAGAGCTGGTAGTACTCGCTCTGGGTGATCGGATCGTACTTGTGCGAGTGGCACTTCGCGCAACCGACCGAGAGTCCCAGCCAGATCAGCCCGGTGGTATCGACCCGGTCTTTCACCGCCGCGGTGCGAAACTCCTCGTCGCTGGTTCCACCCTCCGTGTTTGTCATCGTGTGCCGGTGAAAGACGGTGGCCAGCACCTGCTGCGAGGTCGCATTGGGCAGGAGATCCCCGGCCAGTTGCTCGATCGTGAACTGGTCGTAGGGCATGTCGTCGTTGAGGGCCTTGATCACCCAGTCGCGCCACGGCCAGACGGTCCGATGATTATCCTTTTCGTAGCCCTGCGTGTCGGCGTAGCGCGCCAGGTCCATCCACATGCGGGCCCAGCGCTCACCGTAGTGCGGCGACGCCAGGAACCGGTCCACCATCTTCTCGTAAGCGTCCGGCGCCTGGTCGTTGACGAATTCCGAAACCTCCTGCGGGGTCGGCGGCAGGCCGGTGAGATCGAAGCTCACCCGCCGCACCAGGACGCGGTCTTCCGCCCTCTTGGCCGGGCGGAGCTTCTCGGCGCTCAAGCGCGCCAGCACGAAGTGATCGATTCCGTTCACCGGCCCGGCGCCCTCGGCCAGGCTCGGCAGGGCCGGCCGCTTGGGCGGCACAAAGGCCCAGTGCTCCTCGTACTTCGCTCCCGCCTCGACCCAGCTTTTCAGGAGATCGATCTCCTTCGCGGTCAGCTCGCGCTCCGAATCCTCCGGCGGCATCCGCTCTTCGGGATCCTGGTGCGTGATGCGCAGGTAGACCTGGCTCTCCGCGCTCTTCCCCGGGACCACGGCCGGTCCTCCCTTGCGCTCCGCCACCGCTCCCTCGCGCGTGTCGAGGCGCAGCTTCCCTTTCCGTTTGGCCTCGTCCGGTCCGTGACAGGCGAAGCAGTTCTTCGACAGGATGGGACGGATCTCCCGCGCGAAGTCGATCTCGGCGCTCCCTCCGGGCGATGCGGAAAGGAGCACCAAAACTGCCACCGGGCTTACAGGCAAAATCATGATTAACCGCATCAATGGTAGAGATGCTAGCCCCGGAGGCCATCAAATTTGCAGGTGACTCCAAGATAGGCCCCGAAATCGGGAGCCGTGTTCAGCCTTATCCCATCTGAACACTGTACACTGAATACTACTTCCACCAAAATGTGAGCCTCAACCAACCCACCCCTCTCCTCACGCCAACAACTCCCCGCGCACCACGGCATCTCCGGCCGGGCCGACGAGGCGTTGGTCGAGCCCCTGCACCCGGTGGGAGAGCTTGAGGGGGTCGAGCCCCAACTGGTGGAGGATGGTGGCCTGGAGATCCTGCACCGGGATCTTGCCCTCTTTAATGAAGTAACCGAACTGGTCGGTTTCCCCGTGCACGAGGCCCTCCTTCATCCCCCCGCCGGCCATCAGCATGGTGAAGGCGTGCGGGTGGTGATCGCGTCCCAGCAAGTCCTTGCCCTTGTGGGCCTGCCGCATGCAGGTGCGGCCGAATTCTCCGCCCCAGATCACGAGGGTCTCGTCGAGCAGTCCGCGTTGCTTGAGATCGTTGAGCAGGGCTGCCACGGGCCGGTCGACCTGTCCGCACTTCTTGGGCAACTGGTGCAGGAGGTCTTCCTTTTTGTGGCCGCCGTGCGAGTCCCATCCCCAGTCGTAGAGTTGCACGAAGCGCACCCCTTGTTCGACGAGGCGGCGGGCCAGGAGACAATTGTTGGCGAAGCTGGCCTCCCCGGGCGCGGCTCCATAGGTCTCGATGGTTTTCTGCGACTCGCGGGAAATGTCCATGACCTCCGGGACCGAGATCTGCATGCGGTAGGCCAGTTCGTACTGTTCGATCCTCGTCAAAGTCTCCGGATCGCCGATGCTCTGGTGCTGCAATTCATTGAGGTCTCGCAAGGCGTCCAGGCTGCGGCGTTGCCGCTCGCGCGTGATGCCGTCCGGATTGTTGACGAACAGCACGGGTTCGCCCTTTGACCGGCATTGGACTCCCTGGTGCCGGCCCGGCAGGAACCCGGAGCCCCAGACGCTCTTGCCGGCACTCGGTCCCTTGATGCCGGAGACGAGCACCACGAATCCCGGAAGATTCTCGTTCTCGGAACCCAGCCCGTACGAGCACCAGCTGCCCAGCGAAGCAGAGCCCAGCCGCGGGGATCCGGTGTGCAGGTAGAGTTGCGCGGGGGCGTGATTGAACTGATCGGTGTAGAGCGATTTGACGATCGTCAGCTCGTCCACTTTCCCGGCGAGGTGCGGCATGAGTTCCGAAACCCACGCCCCGCCCTGTCCGTGCTGTGCGAACTTGTGCGGCGATCCGAGGAGAACCGGGTGCCCCTTGATGAAGGCGAACTGCTGCCCCTCGATGTACTCCTTGGGGCACTTCTCGCCGTTGTGCTTGATGAGTTCCGGTTTGTGGTCGAAGAGGTCCAGTTGGGACGGCGAGCCGGCCATGTGAAGGTAGATCACGTGCCGGGCCCGGGGCGGGCGGTGTGGCCCCCTCGTCTTTGCGCTCTCCGGCAACGAAGGCTTCCCGAAGAGGTTTCCGCCCAGCGAAGCCATCGCCATCGACCCGAGACCGATGCGGCAGTCGCGAAGGAAATGCCTCCTGGTCCGGTCTCGCAGTTGGATTTCGAGGGGAGTCATCGGCTCAGCCCTTGGTGAGGGTCTCGTCGAGGTTCAGGAGGACGCGGCTCACCAGTGTCCAGGCGGCCAGTTCGGCGGGATCCAGATCTTTCGGCACTTCGCCGAGCACGCTCGACGCGACCTTGCCGGCCGCTTCCGGATCGCCCTGGAAACTCTCCACTTCCTCGCGGAACAAGTCCACCAGGCGCTTCAGTTCGGCATCGCTCGGCGGGCGCACCAGAACCAGTTGAAAGGCGTGCGAAGCGCGGCTCTCCGGCGTGCGATCACTCGCCACATCGAGCATGATGCGGCGCGCCAGGGCCTGCGCGCATTCCTGGTAGACCGGATCGTTCATCGTCACCAACGCGGAGAGCGGCGTGTTGGTGCGAATCCGGCGCACCGTGCACACCTCGCGGCTGGTGGAATCGAAGGCTGTCATCGATGGATACGGGCTGGTCCGTTTCCAATAGGTGTAGAGTCCGCGCCGATAGCGGTCCTCGCCCGTGCTGTTCGACCACGACTCCCGGCTGAAGGCCTCCTTCCACAAGCCGGCCGGCTGGTAAGGCATCACGCTGGGGCCGCACATCTTCCTGCTCAGCAACCCGCTGGCGGCCAGGGCCTGGTCGCGGATCGCTTCCGCGCCCAGCCGGAAGCGCGGCCCGCGGGAAAGGAGGCGATTGCGCGGATCGAGACGCAGGCCGGCCTCCGTCACCCGCGACGACTGCCGGTAGGTGGCGGACGTCACAATGGTCCTGCACAGGCGCTTGTTCGACCAGCCCTCGTCCATGAATTGGCAGGCCAGGAAGTCGAGCAACTCCGGATGGCTGGGCGGCTCGCCCTGCGTTCCGAAATCCTCGCTGGTCTCCACTACGCCGATCCCGAACAGTTCCTCCCAGATCCGGTTTACCGCCACCCGCGCCGTGAGGGGATTCCGCCGGTCCACCAGCCACCTGGCGAGACCGAGTCGATCCGCCGCCGCTCCTGCGGGCATGGGATGGAAGGCCGCGGGAACCCCCGCCTCCACCTTCTCTCCCTTCCGGCGAAAACTGCCCCGTTCATGAATATGGGTCTGGCGCATTTTGTCGGTGGGGAGCTGCCGCATGACAGGAATCTTCGGAACGGACCCTTCCAGTTTCTTCAACTCAGTCTTGAGTTCCTCGAGCGCTTTCGGCGGACTGTCCTGCGACGGCCCGCTCTCCTCGATCGCGGCGATCCGCTTCCGCAGGTCCGCCAGCTTCTCCTGCTGCTGCGGGGTGGGCAACGGCATGGTGGGACGGTTGTCGTTCTGGTCGTGGTCCTCGGTCTGGTTGAAGATCGCAAACAGCCGGTAGTACTCGCGCTGCGTGAGCGGGTCGTACTTGTGCGAGTGACAGGCCGCACACGCCGCGGTCAATCCCATCCAAACCTGCATGGTGGTATTGACCCGGTCGCCCACCGCCGCGGTCCGGAACTCTTCGTCGTCGGTGCCGTTCTCCACGTTCGTCATCGTGTTGCGGTGGAAGGCGGTGGCGAGCCGCTGGTCGGGGGTGGCATCCGGAAGCAGGTCACCGGCAATCTGCTCGATCGTGAATTGGTGGTGGGGCATGTCCGCATTCAGCGCCGCAATGACCCAGTCGCGATAACGCCACATGGTGCGGCCCTTGTCCGATTCGTAGCCGTTGGTGTCGGCATAGCGCGCGAGGTCGAGCCACTTGGAAGCCCACCTTTCTCCATACGCGGGAGAAGAAAGGAGCCGGTCGACGAGGGCTTCGTAGGCCATCGGATTTTCGTCCTTGATGAATTGTTCAACGTCCTCCGGGGTGGGAGGGAGACCGGTCAGGTCGAGCGAGAGCCGGCGGATCAGGGTGTAGCGATCGGCCTCGGGGTTGGGCGCAAGGCCGGACTTCTGCAGCCGGGCCTGAATGAAGTCGTCAATCGGTCCCCGCCGCCAGTCCCCCGCCCCGGGCTGCGGAGGTTGGGGGCATTCGGGAGCGACGAAGGCCCAATGCGGCGCGGCGGGCGCCCCCGGATCGCGCTCCTCCGCCCAGCCCTGCCAGGCTGGGAGCAGGATCATTGCCGCTGCAATTGGGACCGGCTTCTTCATCACGTAACGGTCCGGATCGTATGGCCTGGAGCGCGGGATGCGATCACATTTGCATGTGACAGGAGCGGAGTGACTCGCTCCGCTCCCGGTCTTCAGACATGGCGGGAGTGCCTAGGCCACGATCTTGTGCAGCACCTCGCCACCGATGTCGGTGAGCATGCGAATTCGCCCCGCGTGGCGGTAGGTCAGCTTCTTGTCGTGGAGCCCCATCAGGTCGAGGATGGTGGCATGCGCGTCGCGCACGTGGATCTCCTCTCCCGCTGCCGAGCGCAAACTGTAATCGTCGGTCGCGCCGGCTGTGGCGCCTCCCTTGACGTCACCACCGGCCATCCACATGCAGAGAGCCTTGGAGTTGTGATCGCGCCCGGGATTGTTGCCGGTGCTGGCGCTGGGCACGAAGGGCGTGCGTCCCATCTCGGAGGCCCACACCACCAGGGTCTCCTCCAGCAATCCCCGTTGCTCGAGATCCTGCAGGAGGGCTGCAACCGGCTGGTCGACCTCGCCGCAGCTCTTGATCATGCGGCCTTTGACCCCCCCGTGGTGATCCCAGCTGTCGCCCCCAATCTGCACTCCGTGCACCAGCATGGTGTAGCGCACTCCCCGTTCGACCAACCGTCGTGCCAGCAGACACTGCCGCCCGAAGCCCGCCGTCTTGCCCTTGTCCAGTCCGTAGAGATCGCGCATGGACTGAGGCTCGTCCGAGAGATCCACGATCTCCGGCGCAGCGGTCTGCATGCGGAAAGCCAGTTCGTAGGCCGAGATGCGGGCCTCCAATTCCGAAGCGTCCGGCCGCGACGAGAGGTGCAGTTCGTTGAGGCTCCTGATGGCATCGAACTCGCGGCGCTGTTCCCCTTCCGTCAACGAATTCGGCCGCGCCAGGTTCAGGATCGGCGTCCCCTTTTCGCGGAAGAGCGTCCCCTGGTAGGCCGCCGGCAGGTAGCCGTTGGCCCACACCGCCGCTCCGTTCACCGGGGAGCCCCGCGGATCCTGGATGACGACATACCCCGGCATATCCTGGTTCAGGGTTCCCAGCCCGTACTGAATCCACGACCCGACCGAAGGAGCCCCGGGAAACTGGCTTCCGGTCGTGACATGATAGGTCGAGGGCCCGTGATTCTGGTTGTCGGTCTCGATCCCGTAGATGAAGGCGAGATCGTCGACCCGCTTCGCAAGGTGCGGAAACAGCTCCGAGATCCAACGGCCCGACTTCCCGTGCTGCTTGAATTCGAAGGGACTGCCGACGCAGGCGTGAGGAAAGGAGAGCTTGCCCTGCAGCTCCCCCGAGACCCCCACGTCGCCGGTGATCGGCTTGCCGTGCAGTTCGCGGAGGCGAGGCTTGTAGTCAAAGGAATCCATCTGCGACACACCGCCCTGCATAAAGAGGAAGATGCAATGCTTGGCCTTGCGCCGAAGGTGCGGACGGCGGGGCTCGAGGGGATTGGGCGGGGCGGAGTCCGCGGCGCGCAGGTCGTCGGCCAGCACGCTCCCGAGACCGAGCGCCCCGAGGCCGTTGAAGGCCTGGTGGAAGAAGTTCCGGCGCGTCCCAGGATAGGCGAATGGCGGGCTGTGAATATCAGTCGACATAAACAAATTCGTTGGCGTTATACAGGACCCGGCACAATCCGGCCAGTCCCTTTTCACTCCCGGCAAAGGCGCGCAGTTCGGAGGTTTCCTGCGGGTTCGGGGGCCTGCCAAATGCGATCAAAAACGCTCGTTTGATCCACTCTTCCGGATCATCGCCCGCCTCCTTGCGGACCCGCTCCGCGAAATGCTCGGCCTCCTCGTTGGCAAAGTCGCCGTTGTACATGGCGAGAGCCTGCAGGGGGGTCACCGAGCTGCGGCGGCGCGGGAGGGTATCCTCACACACCAGGCCATCGAAGGTCTGCATGAACGGCATCGTCAGGGTGCGTTGCTGGTAGATATAAATGCTGCGCTTCCTGGCCGTCTCCCCCAGGTCGGTGGCCCACTTGCTCTTGGAGTACTTCACCCGATCCTCCATCCCGTCCGGCAGGGGTGGAAAGATCGGCAAGCCGAACACCTCCCCGCTAAGCCGGCCGCTGGCAGCCAGCACCGAATCGCGCACCGCTTCCGCCTCCAGGCGGCGGCGGTTGGAGCGCCACAGCAGCCGGTTGTCCGGGTCGATCTCCTCCGCGCGCGCTTCGCTGCTCTGCGAGCTCTGTCGATAGGCGCTGGAGGTCACCATGAGCCGGTGCATGGCCTTCAGGCTCCAGTTCTTTTTCAGGAACTCGACCGCCAGCCAGTCCAGCAACTCGGGATGCGAGGGCCCGCCGCTCAGCTTTCCAAAATCGCTGGGCGTCTCAACGATCCCGCGGCCGAAGTGCCGGTACCAGAGCCGGTTCACCATCACGCGGGCCGTGAGCGGGTTGTCGGCGCTGGCGATCCACTGTGCCAGCGCCATGCGGCGGCTCCTGGTGGGCCAGCGCTTGAAAGGATCGAGACGGATCTTGGCCGGCTCCTGGTTTCCCGTCACGCAGCTCGGGAAGCCGGCTTCCACCACCTCGCCCGGATTGTCGTACTCGCCGCGAATCATGACGCGGGAGGTCGGGACGCCCGGTTCGTAGGGCGGGCCATGGGCGTGCCGCAACGACATCGCGAGCGGTCGCAAGCGCTTGAGGTGCTGCGTGATGAAATCCCCCCGCCTGGAGAGAACCCGGTAGCGGCGGCGTTCTTCCCTCGTCACCAGCGGGTTGGCAGGATCGTTGATGGCGTCGTCCAGCGAGTTTCCTTGCCGCCGGTTGGAAATGGCCACGCTGATGTGCTGGTCGTTGCCCCCCACCGCAAGGCAGTACTCCTCCCGATCCTCGGTCGCGGAGTAGACCACCACCAGTGCCCCCTGCCGGTCCTTCAGGAAGGCCGCTTCGCCAGCGGCGCCCACCAGGAAATCGTCGTCGAAGCGCACCGCCGGCGCGCTCGCCTTCCCCAGCGCGTCCAGCACCGGGGTCCGGCTTTCCTCCTTCCGGCGCAGCGCGATTTTCCCGACCTTGTCGATCCACTCCGTGACGGGGGCGCCCTTCGCCGGGTTGGGCGTCTCCGGGTTGGCGTCCAGGTCGGAGCCATCGAGCCAGAACCGCAATCCGCCGGTGGGCGGCCGGACTTCCTCTTTGCCCCCCACCGCGTACTTGGCATCCAGGTAATCCACGAGTTGCTTGCGTCCTCCTTCGTCCAACGGCTTCTCGAAGATCAGGATCTCCGCGAGCTTCCCGTGGAAGGAATTGCCGGGAGCCGCGATTTCGGCCCCTCCCCGCGAATACTGTCCGAGGCCGATATACTCCGGTTTCGCGATCTGCGCGAACCAGTGCCCCTGGTTGCTTCCCACCAGGGTTCCCAGCTCGGCCGAAGCAACTCCATCCGAAAAGTACTCCCACTTCTTCCCGTTGCTGTTGGCGATGGTGAAATGCAATTCGCCGTCGGCGGTTGTCGCCTTGTCGTAGATGTAGTTGTTTCCGAACGACCCACCCTCGCTCTGAATTGTGAAACCGGCGCCGCTCACTTTGAGGCGCTTCTTGAGGTCAGCTTGGAGCACCTTGAATTCCGCTCCCCCGTTGGCCTGTTCCTTCGCCAACTCGGCACGCCGCTTCGCCACCCACTCCTTCTCCCCCTTCCGGTAAAACGCGGCCGGCAGCGGACCGCCGATCTGCAGTCCGTCCCCGCGCTCCGGCGGCATGATCTGCACCGTGTTGAAGAAGGCCTTCATGCGATAGAAATCCTTGGTGGGGATGCGGTCGTACTTGTGATCGTGGCACTTGGCGCAGCCCACCGTGAGCCCGAGAAAGACCGAACTCACCGTCGTGGTGATCTCGCTCAGCATCTCGTGCCGCGTTTCGTCTCCCCGGGGCTCCGTGAAGGGGGCCAGCCGCAGGAAGGTCATCGCCACCACGTATTCCGGCTTGGGAATCGGCAACTCCCCCGCCCCGCCGATCTCATCAAATTCGTCGCCGGCAATCTGCTCCTTGATGAACTGGTCGTAGCGCTTGTCCCCGTTCAGCGAATCGATCACGTAGTCGCGGTAGCGCCACGCCCACGGAAGGTCGGGATCACCCTCGAAGCCGGCCGTGTCGGCGTAGCGCGCGAGGTCGAGCCAGTAGCGCGCCCAGCGTTCGCCGTAGCGCGGGTCATCCAGTAACTTGTCGACCATCTTTTCGTAGGCCCCCGGATCCTCGTCGCGGACGAAGGCTTCGACCTGCTCCGGCGTGGGGGGCAACCCGATCAGGTCGAAGTAGAGCCTGCGGATGATGGTGTGCCGGGAGGCCTCGGGCGCCAGCGTCAGGTTCTCGGCCTCGAGCTTTTGCAGGAGAAAGGCGTCGATGGGATTGCGGACGCGCTCCTTGCTTTCCACCGCGGGCGGAGCGGCGGCCTGCGGCTTGTAAAACGGCCAATCCGCCTTTTGGTCGTCCGCCAGCGTCGCACTTCCGATCGCCAGCGCTCCGATCCACAGGGCTGCCTGACGGGTGAAGGAACTGAAAACAGAATTCAATTTCAAAACGGGGTCGGTGAGCGGGAACAAGACTAAGGCGAATCTCCCATTTCTCAATCTCATAGTCATCTTCAATCGGATGATCCGGCCTCTCGGCCCGTGAACCCTTACGAATCGGGGGATGCCGCCCTGTCGCCGATTTTCTCCGGCCCTGTTTTTCTTGTGCGTTCCCGCGCAGGTCGGGCCCGCCACCCCCAATTTCGCCCTAACGCGGCGCACCTGCCCGTAGTGGCACGACCCGACTCCCCGGCCTCGTTCCATTGTAGGGCGAGCGCCCCGCTTGCCGCCTTGCTTATTCATTTGCCTTCGCTCGGGACAACCCCTCCATCCACGCCAGGGCCGCCTCCGGCACGATCTCGTGCCCGCCATCGAAGATCGTCACGGTCGCCTTCCCGGAGGTCCGCCGGAACAACGGCTGCTTCGCGCCGTAGGTCGGGTCGGGCGTGTCCTTCTTGAGCTTCGCGGGAACCTGCGCTTTTTCCGTTAAGTACCTGATGTCCTCCGCGGAAACACGATCCGCCGGTTCGGCCACCTCATTGAACGCGAGGAGGGAGTGACTGATGGGAACGCTGCCGTTGTGCCCGTCCGTGATCCCGGTGTTGATATGAAGCACCACCTTGCCCTTCGCGTTGGCCAGGTAGGTCAGCGGGGATCGCCTGCGGTATTGCTCGTCTACCGCCGGGCTGTCGCCGGGCTTGCCTCCGCATGACTTCACGATGTCGTCGGCGTATTTCTTCCCCTCCCGTTGTTGATACCACGCCTTCAAATCTGAAATGGAGGCCCAGGCCGACACCCCGGCCCAGATCTCTGGATGCTTGCCCGCCATCACCAGGCAGTGGTATCCGCCCCCGGAAGTCCCCACCAGGAAGACGGCCGACGCGTCGATCTTGCTCGCCCCCTTCGCATACTCCACCGCGCTGACGATGTCCTTCACCACCAGTTCCGAGCCGGTCGCCTCGGGCCGCCTCGCCGGTCCCCGGAAATCCGGGTGGATGTAGGCCCAGCCCTTCTTCATGCACCACTCCGCGATCGGCTGGTGGTGGTTCTGCCGGTAGTCCCCGGACCAGGTGTGCAGTGCAACGACCAGCGGCACCGCTTTCTTCGTCTCCGGCGCAAAGAACATGGCGTGCTGCCGGGTGTTGTCGGCCGCGCTGAGGTACTCGATATCCTTGAGGGCCTGGCCATGCGGCCCCGCCGTGGCAATACACGCGAAGACCGGGAGGAAAATTGATTTTCGCATTGGTCTTGGTCTTGGATTTGGTCTTGGAAATTCGGCGCGATCCCTTCCTGGACCACCCGCCCGCAAATCTGGTGACTCCGGCGGCCGGAGTCGAGCCCGCAGACCAGCGACCGAGGAGCAACGCCGAAATCGGTGAAAAAGACCGCGGGATCACCTCTCGGGCGTCAGCGAAGTTTACCAATCTAACAAAACCAGCTGTACAGGTATTTCTGCGACGGTGCCCTAGTCCCAATGCCTTCAGGGAATGATCCCGGTAGGGATCACAGCTTGTAGCGCGGGGTTGATCCCGCCATGGCGGGAGATACCCCGGGTAAGAAGTTGTCAGTCCGGAACCGATCCCGGCAGGGATCGCAGCGGCACCGTGGACGCCCTGTAGCGCCCGGTGGCACCGCATTCTGATGCCATCCTCCGGCCCTTCGGCGCGGTCAGGGGGGACAATAGAGGGACAGGTCAGAATGCCAGCCCGGTCAGAATGCCAGCCCGAGGTGACCAGGCCGCTGCGATCCCGGCCGGGATCACGGCGCCATGCCATGGCGCCCGGTCCGGATCCGTGAGGCTATTCCCTGAAGGCATTGGCCCTAGTCCCGGGCATCCTTCCCACCTCCCGCACCGCTCCCTGCGCCACCTCCTTGAACGGGTCGACGGGCCCGCCGCTGAATCAACAGCCGTCACCACGCCCGGCACTCCGATCCCGTGGCTCTGCACGGCTCGCACCGTCACCGACTGCCCGCTCCAAACCAGCCCTGTTTCGTCCCACCATGCAGGAAGAGCTTCCCCTCGGGACTCGCCAGCACCAACGCCACCGTGGCATTGCCGATCGGCTCGAGTCCGAGGTACTCGTCGCCACCGATGTTACGTTTCCCTCCAAAGTAGGCGGCGGACCCGGACGCGTTCCGGCACAGCTCCAGGTAGGGCATCCACTTGCGCATGACCTCCTGGTGCCCGGCGGGACTCGCCAGGCGCAGCCCGGCAAACCCGTAGATCAAACCAATCGACGACATGGCGTGGGCGTGGCGCATGCGCCCCTGGTGCTTGACCAGGGAGTCCGCAAACTGCCGGGCGAGTTTGGGCTCTTTCCCCGCGATCGCGAGCGCCGCCGCCATCGCTCCGGTCCGCGCCGGAATGTCGGGACTCCACGCGGCGCGGGAGGAGTAGCCGATCGCCCCCGTCTTCTGGTCGATCGATCCACGCACTTCCTTGAAGGAGCGATCCCACGCCGCCTGGTCGATTTTGTATTCGCACTTGGCCGCGAGGGCCCACGCCAGGTGCGCCTGGGTGTTGATGATCACGAGTCCGCCGCCATTATAGGGAATCTCGAAGTGGTGTCCCATCGTGCCGTTTGCGGTGACACGCGCCGCCAGAAAGTCACAGCACTTCGTCAGGTCGGAGTGGTAGGTCTTGTCGCCGGTGGCGAGCTGATACTCGGCCAGCAACATGGCGGTGGTGGCCGCCTGCCAGTTCTTTGGGCCGCCTTTCGGGTTCTTCGGATCGGTCTGCGAAATACTTTTGCGCTGGAGAAAACCGAGTGCGCGCACGATGGCCGGCCGGGACTTCTCTTCGTCCGCGGCGAGCAGCGCCAGCGTGCAGAAGGCCGACATGTAGACATCGGCATCGCCTCCCACCCCCGGTTGCCAACTGCCATCATTCCGCTGCGTCGCAAGGAGGTGTGCCGCGATGCCAGCCAGGTACTCCTTTCGCTTGGGACACTTTTCAGGAAAGGAGGCCGCAAAGGCGGGCGACTTCGGAACGGGAATCACCAGGGCGATCGTCTTGTCGGCACGCCTCACCTCCAGTTTGAGTTCGGATTTGTCCGCTGCGCAGGCGGCCTCGATCGCCACCGCCAGATCCGTCTGCGGCCCGGCCACACCGGTTTCGGTGCTCTTGGAGAACGGCTCGCACTTGCGCCCGCCAATCGAAACGATGCGGTCCTCTGCCCGCAGGCCGCCCTGCTCCGCCGCCCCTCCCTTCCCGACGTCGATCACCAGGATCTCGCGCTCCCCATCCGCCAGGCGGCCGGTCGCGGACAGAACGCCCATCGGAAAATCCTGGAACCCTCCCCCCTTGTTGTTGGTGAGCCTGGGCTGGTAGGGAGCCGTTTCCTGCGCGGACAGGAGGCAAGTGATCAGCGGCATGCCGGCAATGGCGAGGAGCGATCGGACCTTCATCTATTGCTTCTTCTGTTGGGCGAGCATCTGATCAAGCTCGGCGAGCTTGAATCGCGTGGCGACCACCGAATGCTTGGCTGACCCCGCCTTGTACTTCACGTAAGTCAACGCCACGATGGATCCATCCTCCACTTGCATGACGCCGGGATAACCGCAGTCGCGGCCGGCATGACTGTGCAAGAGCTTTACCCGGTACTGGCCGGGCTTGTTCTTCCGAATATCCTCGTAAGTTCCAACCCACGCCACGAAGTGCCCGTTGGTGGGGCTGCCCCGCCCCCAGTCGCGGAAGGCCACGACCAAGCGGCCGTCGTCCGTGAAAGTGCCCAGGTGCCGGTCACCGGTCAGACCCCAGGGCGCGTCAACCGGCTCGCTCCACGATTTGCCTTCGTCCGCGGAGAACATCATCATGGAACGCCCCACGTGCCGGTTCTCCCGCATCAGGCAGCAGAGCTCCGTGCCGTCGGGCGAGCGGAAGGCGAAGGGCTCGCACAAGGCCCGGTTCGCGAGGGCCGCCGCGACTCTCGGGGTCGCCCAACTGACGCCTCCGTCGCGCGTTTCCGACTGCATGACGTAGATCGTCTTCCGGGGGAAGCGATCCAGATCCCGGAGCTGCTGCGCCCCGATCCAGTGCGGCTGGGCACCCGGCTGCAGCCAGTGCGATTTCACATGATAGAACCCGAGATAGTGGCCCGGCTCCCTCCCTGCAACCACGCTGCTGAAACTCATCACGCACGCAAAATTCAGCGGGGCGGGCACCGTCCAGGTTTCGCCTCCATCCTCGCTCAACAGCCGCGGCATGCCAATTTGCCACCGTGGCTTGTCACGGCGCACCACTCCGTTGGAGATCGAGGGCGGGCCATCATCGACCGAAAACCGTTGCGCGAAGATCCATAGCCGTTCCGCACCCTCGGCATCGACCATGCGAAAGATGCTCGGACAGTTGCGAAACTTCGCGAAACACTTTGGCAACCTGTCATCGAGCCGCGTCCAGGACTTACCACCGTCCTCGCTGCGCGCCATCGGACCGGCATTTCCACCGTGGTTGAAATTCCAAACCGTAAAGATCGTTTTCCGATCGGGCATCAGCAACGAGTAGGGGTGTCCCTGGTATTGCTCGTTGGTCCCGGCCGCGATCACGGTGTGCCGGCCGAACTCCTGCGAGATGTCGAGGATCGGCAGGTCCGGGCCGTCGGCGAATGCCAGCGGTGAAAGGATGGAGCCGATGAAGACGGGGCAGGTCAGAATGGATAGACGTCGCATGGTGTTCACTCGCCGGGACGATCCAGCAACCAAGCTCTGGAATGCCGTCCCCACGAGTCAAGACATAACGTCGATCGGTCCGGAAGCCTTTCCGGAATTGCCAAGCGAAAGCTCCTCGAACCACAACGCTCTCGAAACAAGGTGTTGTGGAGGCTTTCCCGCGGCAGCTAGGATCGGCGGCATGAAAGGCCTCCTCGCCCTCCTGCTCGGTTTCGCCCTGCACGGTTCGGCCCACGCCGCGACCAGGCCGAACCTCGTGGTGGTCTTCATCGACGACATGGGATGGGGCGACTTTTCGTGCTTTGGAAATGACGCCGCGCAGACGCCGCAGGTCGACCGCCTCGCGCGCGAAGGAATCCGCTTCGAGCAATTCTACGTGAACTCGCCGATCTGCTCTCCGTCCCGCACCGCGATATCCACCGGCCACTACCCGCAGCGCTGGCGCATCACCTCCTATCTTTCCAATCGCAAGCACAACGAGCAGCGAGGCATGGCGCAGTGGCTGAATCCCAGGGCTCCCATGCTGGCCCGCTCCCTGCAGAAAGCCGGGTACGCCACCGGTCACTTCGGGAAGTGGCACATGGGCGGGCAGCGCGACGTCGCCGACGCCCCTCCTATCACCGCCTATGGCTTTGATGCCTCCCTCACCAACTTCGAGGGCATGGGGCCCAAGCTGCTGCCCCTCACCCTCGAGCCCGGCCAGGAGAAACCGGGAAAAATCTGGGGCGACGCCCAGCGCCTCGGGGACGGCTATCGCTGGATGCTCCGCTCCAGGATCACCGCGGGATTCGTTGACGAGGCCCTGCCCTTCATCGCCAGGGCCGCCAAGGAAAAGAAACCGTTCTACATCAACCTCTGGCCCGACGACGTCCACAGCCCCTTCTGGCCGCCGGTCGACAAATGGGGCAACGGCAAGCGCGAACTCTACCTCTCCGTGCTCCGGGAAATGGATCGCCAGCTCGGCAGGCTCTTCGACCACATCCGCGACGACGAGGCGCTTCGCGACAACACCCTCATGCTGGTCTGTTCCGACAACGGGCCGGAGCGCGGAGCCGGAGTGGCGGGCCCGTTTCGGGGCTACAAGACGCATCTCTACGACATGGAAAGCGATCGCGCCGAATCCAGGAACCTCGCCGCGGAGCACCCCGAACTCGTGGCCCGGTTGACCAAGGCCCTCCTCGCCTGGCACCAGTCCATGCCGCCCGACAAAGGCGCCGAACTCGCCGGGAAGTGACGCGCCCGGTTGCGGCCTTCGACTATTCCTCCAACTTCCCGAGATACTTCTCGACCACCGGCTCGATTGATTTGGCCCAGATCTCGTAGCCCTTGTCGCTGGGGTGGCAGAAGTCGGGGAGCAGCTCCGCTTTCGCGCTTCCATCCTTGTTGAGTAACTGGTCGTTGATGCTCAGGAAGGTGATCCCCCCGCCCCATTCTTCCGCCTTGCGTTTGGCCAGCGCGGGCAGTCCGGCATTGATCTCATCGACCCGCAGGCGGGCGGGATCGTAGGGCTGCTCCGCCAGCGGGAAGACCGCCAGGTGCAGGATGGGCGACTTCGGGCAACGCTTGTGAATCTCGTCCAGGATCGCCTCCAGGCCGTCGATCGTCTCCTGCGGCGTGCATTCTTTCCGGCCCACGTTGTTCACGCCCATCATGAGGACCACCAGCTTCGGGGAGATGCCGTCGAAAATCCCGTGCTGCGCCCGCCACAACGTTTGATGGGTGCGATCTCCCCCGATCCCGTAGTTCACCGCCCTTCGCTTCCCGTAGAACCTGTCCCACACCGCCTTGCCGGCCCGGTTGCCGCCAGGCACGCCGGGCTTCACTTCATTGTCCCAGCCGTGCGTGATGGAATCCCCGATGAAGACCAGGTCGACCTGTCCCAGGGCCTTCTTGTCGGCGAGGTCCTTGTGGTGATGCCCGCCGTCCCGATTCACCGGCGTGTTCCCCCGGTGCTTCTTCGGCACCTCGCCCATGATTTCCTGCACGGCCGACGCCATCGCCTTCGCCCAGAGTTCGTATCCCACGGCACTCAGATTCCGAAGGTCGGGTCGCAGCGCCGACTTCAGCAAATTGCCCTTCTCGTCGAGGAAGGTCCCGGAAATCTCGAGGTAGGAGACCTTTTCCTTCCCTTCGCACAAAGCGGGCATGCCCTTGTTGAGCTCCTCGATCCGCTTGCGAATGAAGCTCATCTCCAGCTTGTCCGTTTCGGTGTATCCCCGAATCTTGGCGCTGGTCTTCACCAACTCGTTGCACTCCTCGATGCTCTTCAGGATCGGGTCCCCTTCCACCGCATCGCGGGGAAGGTTCGAGAGAACCACGATTCTCGATTCCGGACAGCGCTTCTCCAACTCCTCGACCACCGCCTTGATCCCGGCCGGGATCTTGCCGTTCGAGCGCCCCACCCAAGTCTTGATGCAGCGGTCGGAGGTGATGTTCTCCCGCCCCACCATCACCGTGATGAGCTTCGGTGAAATGCCGAACACTTCGCCGTGGCCGATCCGCCAGAGAATGTCCTGCGTCATGTCACCCTGCACCCCCAGGTTCAGGATGTTCCGCCCGCGAAAATACTTTTCCTGAACGTCTTTCCCCTCCGCCTCCCAGCCGGCTGTGAGACCATCGCCAATCATGACCCAGTCCACCCGGCTCATGGCCTCCTTCTTCAGAAGGTTCCTGGTGTGGGCCTTCATCCACTCCCCCTCCGGGTTGCCATCCCGGTGCTTGGGCAGCCAGGGGGTTCTCGATCTCGCCGTCGCGCTCGGGACTGAACCGGCCAGGCAAACCACCAGGACAACCAGAAACCAGCCTGCAAATCGTCTCTTCATAAGGGAGCAATCATGTCGCCCTCCTCACCTCCTGTAAACTCACTTTCTCCACCGCGCGACCCGCGCCATCGCCTTTCGCCCGCCGCCCCGTCAACCGCTCACCTGAAATCGTTGACGTTAACGCTTTCAGGTGAGGCCCCGGGCGGGCAGGGAATCACCTTGGCTCCTGGGGTGCGCCGGCACCGGGAGTCTCGCCCCGGGAGTCCGGCTCGCGGCGATCCACGAAGGTCCCTCCCTGCCCCCCCGGGCCCGCATCTGGAGTGAATGGCCGCGCTCAGGGCACCGTCACGCTCACATCATCGATGTACCATCCGGCGAAGAACTCGATGTCGTCTGAATTCAGGCGGAATTCGATCTTGATGGACTTGCCGAGGGCCGCGGCGGGCAGGACCCGGGAGGACTCCTCCCAACCCGTCGAGGTCCCGTCCACGGGGTCCCCCAGCACCGCGATTTCCGAGTCGTTGCCGGCATCCAGCACCGCCACCGTTCCGGAATCGAAACCCGTCTCGATATCGTAGAACTGGAAAAAGCGCAGGGTCGCCCCGGCCGCGGTGGTGAGATCGATGGCCGGAGAACGCAGCCACACGTCGGCTTCCGACGTGTAGTTGCTCGAGAGGTTGGTCCCGTAACAGTTGGTGCCGCTGTTGGCAGACGGCGGACCGACGAGGCTGGGCGCGCCGAGTTCCCAATCGGTCCCGGGCTGGTTGAGGGGCCCGGCCCCCACCGTCCAGCCCCCCGGTCCGCCCTCGAAGTCCTCGGAGAAGACCGACACCGGCGGAGCCGGGAATTCCTCCACCACGAAGAGGCGCAGGGGCTCGGCGGGCAGCGCGAAGGTCACGGTGTTCTCCGGCGGTGTGGCGGCGAGGTCTGCGTTGCCATCATAGATCGGCCAGTCGGCGGGAGTGTCATTGGGCGGAGTGGGGTCCGTCGCGCTGCGCAGGTTGTAGAGTTTCCCGTCCTTGCTGTCCCAGCTGATGCTGAGGTTTCCGGTTCCCGCCTCGTGGGAGATCCGGAGCTGAAGCGGCGGACCCACCGCGCCCGTGAAGAAGCGGATCTCCTGCAGCTCCACGTAGTGCGAATCGTTTCCGTGCGAGATCTTGAACTGCTCGTTGGCCACGATGTCGGCCCACGCCACCCAGCGCACGTTGGCGGTCGGCGTCAGCTCCTTGAACACCCCGATCTCGCTGGTGCCGGCCTGCACATTTAGGTCCTCTTCGATCTTGGTCCAGTTCTCGGGGCTGTCGATCGGGTTGCCGGGGCTCTCGATGCTCGCCACGTAGACATCCACCGTGATGGTCTCGCGCCACAAGCCGTTCGGTCCCGGTCCCGAGTTCTGCACGTTCCAGACCCGCATCCCGTTGATGTCGAAGTTGCCCCCCAGGTCCCAGGCCGCCCAGTTGGTGGACTGCACTTCCACCCCGCTTTCGTTGTAGTGCGCCTCCCAGGCCGTGTTCCAGCCTGCCACGTTCGGATCGGGGTGCGTCGGGGCGTCCTCGTCCAATCTCCAGTCGGCCTTGGCAAGATTCGGACCGGTCAGGCCCGAGCCGTCGATGGTGCGGTCGATGTGGCGATTCCCCTCTGTTACCGGTTCCCAGGCCGTGGCCGCCACCGGCGTGATCATGGTGGATGCCACCTCGGCGACTTGCGGATCGCTCCCGCGGTTGAACTCCTCCAAGTTGTCGAAGGGGTCGCCATCCGGGTTGCCGGTCTTCCCGTTGTCTCCGCTGTCGTCGTTCGGATCGAGTTGGTTGTCGATCTCCCACTTGTCGGGCAGCATGTCGGCATCCGTGTCGGTGCTGTTCGGATTGGTGGGCGCCCCGCCAAAGAGGGTGTTCAGGCTGCCGTTCTCCTCGAAATCGTCGAGCCCGTCATTGTCGCTGTCGGGATCGGTGGGATCGGTCGCCGCCGCGTCGAAGGGGTTGGAGGTTCCCGCCACCTCCGGCCCGTCCTCGAGGGTGTCGTCGTCGCTGTCCGCGTCGTTGGGGTCGGTCCCGTTCTCCTGCTCCTGCAGGTTGGTGAGCCCGTCGCCCGCCCCCCCGTTCTCGAGGTCATCGCCGGGATTGAGCGCCGTGGCAGAGGGCGGATCGGTGTGGGCCAGCTCAAAAGCATCCGTCAACCCATCGCCGTCGGTGTCATTGGGATCGGGGTTCGAAAAGAAGCGGATTTCCTGCAACTGGACGTAGTGCGAATCATTCCCGCAGCAGTCCTTGAATTGCTCGTTGGCCACGATGTCGGCCCACGCCACCCAGCGGACGTTCGGGGTACTTCCCAGGTCCTTGAAGACCCCGACGTCGCTGGGCGCAACGAGGTCCACGTCTTCCGCGATCTTGGTCCAGTTCCCCGGATCGTCGATCGGATTGCCCGGGGTATCCATGCTGGATACCAGGACATCGGCCGACGTGGTCACGCGGAACAGCCCGTTCGGTCCCGGTCCCGAGTGCTCCACGTTGTAAACTCGCATCCCGGTGAGGGTGAAGGTGGCCCCCAGGTCCCAGGCCGCCCAGTTGGTGGCCTGCGTCTCCGCCCCGCTTTCGTTGTAATCCGCCTCCCAGACGGTGTTCCAGCCGGCCGTGCCGGGCTCCGGGTGGGTCGGGGCGTCGGCATCCAGGGTCCAGTCCGCGTTGCCGACATTCGGGCCGGTCAACCCCGACCCATCGATGGTGCGCGCGATGTCACGAATTCCCTCGGTGACCGGCTCCCAGGCCGTGGCCGCCACCGGCGTGATCATCTCGGCGAGGGCATTGGAGGCACTGAAGGCCAAACCCAGGACGAGGAGACGGCGAGGAATGAATTTGAAGATCGGCAACGGGGTCATGGATTCAGTTGGGGTCGGGGATTTTGGTGGCACGAAGGTTCGGGTCCGGCTCGGGAAACCGAACTGCTTTCAACCCGGGACGTCTCGATCACACAGCCGCGGCCGCCCGCAGGCAGGCCCGGCTTCCGAATTTCTTGTCGGATGCTCTCAGGACCTCCGGCGGCGCAGGGCCAGACCGGCCAGGCCAATCATCGCAAGCGCTGCCGAGCCGGGCTCCGGAACCGCAAAAAAAACGGATCTCCTGCAACTGCACGTAGTGCGCATCGTTTGCGCAGCAGTCCTTGAACTGCTCGTTGGCCACGATGTCGGCCCAGGCAACCCAGCGGACATCGGAGGTGACGGGCAGGCTCTTGAAAATCCCGAGGTCGGTGGGAGCCTGGAGGTCCAGGTCATCAGCGATCTTGGTCCAGTTCCCCGGATCATCGATCGGGTTGCCCGGGGCCGCCAAGCTGGATACCAGGATATCGGCCGAGAGGGTGATGCGCCACAGTCCGTTCGGCCCCGGGCCGGAATGCTGGACGTTATAGAGCCGCATGCCGTTCAGGGGAAAGGTGGTGCCCAAATCCTAGGCCGCCCAGTTGGTGGCCTGCGTTTCTGCTCCGCTCTCGTTGTAGGTCGCCTCCCACACCGTGTTAAAACCGGCCGTGCCGGGCTCGGGGTGGGTGGGGGCGTTGGCGTCCAACTCCCAGTTGGTGCTGCCGACGTTCGGCCCGGTCAGACCGGACCCGTCGATGGTGCGGGCGATGTCACGAACCCCCTCGGTGACCGGTTCCCAGGCCGTGGCCGAGACCGGGGTGATCATGATGCTGACGGCGTGGCTGGATGCGGTGGCGAGTCCCAGCGCCAGAATGCCGCAGGATGTCTTGAAGCGGCAATGTATTTTCATGATGGCTTGGAATTTTGTTGCTGTTTTGCACCACGGATGGCGGGGCCTTCCGACCTGACCCACC
>Ga0310121_10001514_pt1 | contig 23590 bp, 21 predicted proteins | sample CB27_Tmax_986_MG_FD_203504 | JGI IMG/M metagenome (GOLD analysis project Ga0310121, IMG submission 203504) | Marine microbial communities from Western Arctic Ocean, Canada - CB27_Tmax_986 | ecosystem: Environmental > Aquatic > Marine > Oceanic | place: Canada: Western Arctic Ocean | collected...
AAATCATGTAGCTGCTCAGTTACCGTGCTAATTTGCACAGACAATAAATCTCCTACTTGCAAACGATAATCTTGTTTGTTCGCTTTTACTTTTTTTATTTCTTGATTTGACCTGATATATTCCAAATCACGATTGGTAATACAAGAAGATAAAATAAAGATAGATAGCAATAATAGAACTGAAAATTTTGATTTTCCAAAATAATATATATTCATGAAATTGTAGTGTTTTTACTTGAATTATGGAGAACAAATATCGGAAAATTATTTCAGATAAGCACAAGAGAAAACAAAATCCCTATTTTCAGTAGACTAAAAGGTCTTTTAATTGCATTTCAAAGCGTGCCTTTGCTAAAAAATTACCTTCCAGCTCATAAGCAAAGGGAACGGGAGTATCCATTGATGCTGAGCGCTTTACAGGAGCATCTAAATACTCAAAACATTCATCAGCAAGCATGGCCCCTATATCAGCTCCAAAGCCACCAATCATACAATCTTCATGCAATACAATGGCCTTACCTGTCTTTTTTACGGATTTTAAAATACATTCTTTATCTAAAGGAATAAGCGTTCTTAAGTCTACTAAATCAGCTGAAATGTCAGGATTATTCTTTAACACTTCCAAAGCCCAATGTACTCCCATTCCATAAGTAATAATACTCACTTGATTTCCTTCTTTGATTACATTTGCTTTTCCTATTTCAGTAGTAAAATAGTCATTAGAAACAGATTTGCTTAAACTTCTGTAAAGCGCTTTATGCTCAAAATACATTACCGGATTGGGATCATTTATTGATGCATTTAGCAATCCTTTTGCATCTTCAGGAAAGGCAGGATAAACTACTTTTAATCCTGGAGTATGAGTAAACCAAGCCTCATTGGATTGCGAATGAAAAGGACCCGCTCCTACTCCAGCACCTGTAGGCATACGCACTACTACATCAGCATTTTCTCCCCATCTGTAATGCGTTTTTGCCAAATTATTAATAATTGGATTAAAGCCTGAAGTTACAAAATCGGCAAACTGCATTTCCACAACTGACTTATAGCCATTTATAGATAAACCTAATGCAGCACTAACAATAGCCGATTCACAAATAGGAGTATTCCTCACTCTTTCTCTTCCGAATTCCTCTAAAAATCCATCCGTAATTTTAAACACACCTCCATAGTCAGCAATATCTTGTCCCATGATAATCAGATTATCATGCTTTTGCATACTTTGTCGCAATCCATCAGATATAGCGTCTATCAAACGCTTTTCTGATTTATTAGTTGAAGGTGTAATTAACTCAGCATTATAAGAATGATAAATATCAGCTAATTCTTTTTCAGGAGTCGATTCAATTTTGGGCTCATTATCTGCAGTTACCCAAGCTGAATCTATTTTAGATTTAATTTCTTTTTTCAACAGCTCCACAGTAGCTTCATCAATTAATCCTTCTTTAATTAAAAAAGCTTCATAATTTTCAACAGGATCTTTTTTCGCCCACATTTCCATCAATTCTTCAGCAATATATTTTGTTCCTGAAGTTTCTTCATGCCCTCTCATTCTGAAACTCATACACTCCAAAATTACTGGCTTAGGGTTTTCAGCCATTTGCTTTTTCAAATCTTTAACGGCTGAATATACTTCCAAAATATTATTTCCATCAATCGTATAGGCCTCCATTCCGTATCCAATGCCTTTATCGGCAAATTTCTTGCACCTGAATTGTTCAGAGTTAGGAGTAGATAAACCATATCCATTATTCTCAATCACAAAAATAACCGGTAAATCCCAAACAGCCGCAACATTTAGCGCTTCATGAAAATCACCCTCACTTGCTCCTCCGTCACCCGTAAATACAGCAGTTGTTTTTTTATTATCTTTCAATTTATTAGCCAAGGCGATTCCGTCTGCAACCCCCAACTGAGGGCCTAAATGTGAAATCATACCCACAATATGGTGTTCTTGTGTGCCAAAGTGAAAGGAACGATCACGCCCTTTTGTAAAGCCACTCGCCTTTCCTTGAAACTGAGCAAATAAACGATTCAAAGGCACATTTTTACTCGTAAAAACACCTAGGTTTCTGTGCATAGGTAAAATATATTCATCTTGATCCAATCCTTCAGCTACTCCTACTGAAATAGCTTCCTGTCCAATACCTGAAAACCATTTTGAAATTTTGCCTTGACGCAATAAAATCAACATTTTTTTTTCTATTAATCTTGGTGTAATAATAGATTTATACAAAGCTATTAATTCATCATCCAATATTCCCTTTCTGTTAAATTGCATCTTTTGATTTTGTTTGGTGCCAAAACTACTTAATATTTTCTTTACTTTGTTAAAAATTTAAAAGATGGATTGGCAAGACATTTCGGCAGGTATAGTTTTAGGATTAGCACTAGTATACTTAATTAAAAAATATACAAAAAAAGACAAAAATTGCAATAACGGAAACTGTTGTGATCATTAATGAAATACTTATTCACTTACTGTAATCGATTACTTACTCTACATGAAAATTAGATTTGTCATTAATCCTATATCAGGTACTGGCAAGCAAAAAGGCATTGAAAATTGTATTGCAAAGCACTTGAATAATTATGAAATTGTCTATACCAAAAAAGCAGGAGATGCAACAATTTTGAGCATTGAAGCAGTGGAAGAAAACTTTGATGCAGTAGTGGCTGTTGGTGGAGATGGAACAGTAAACGAATGTTTAGTCGGATTGCTGAATACCAATACGGCTTTGGGGGTTATTCCTTGTGGATCAGGTAACGGATTTGCCTACCATATTGGGATGAAACACAAAGTTGAGCAAGCAATTATACAACTTAAAGATATTCGTATTGAACAAATAGATAGTTGTACGGCCAATGGAAAGCCTTTTGTGAATGTTTCTGGAATTGGATTTGATGCTCATGTTGCCAATTTATTTTCCGAATTGAAAGAAAGAGGATTTGTTAATTATATCAAACTAATTGCTAAAAGTGTGTACAGCTATAAGGCTCAAGTATATACCTTACAGTATGATGGAATTGACAGAACCGTAACGGCCTACATGATTTCCTTTGCCAATGCCAGCCAATACGGGAATGATTTTCGCATCTCTCCTATGGCAGATATGCAAGATGGTCTATTGGATTTTGTAATTGTAAAAGATTTTCCAAAATGGAAAATTCCATTCTTCTTATTAAAAGTAATTAGAGGGAAAACGCACTTCTCCAAATATGTGGAGATTATTCATAGTAAACACATGAAAATAAGCGCCAACAACACCCTATTGCACTTAGATGGCGAACCTTACAAAGCAAAAAATCCTGTTGCAATCCAATTATTGCCAAAATCTTTAAAAATATTAATGCCAAATGGTAAAAAATAAGAAGAATAAAAAAGGAGTCATGTATTCCACTAACCCTAATTTTGAATTTGAATACGAGAATCAGGAAATGGAAACCTTATCTAACAAAGAGCAACACTTAAAAGTGTGTATTGATAAGCATAGAGCCGGGAAAATTGCAGTCATCATAAAAGATTTTGTGGGCACTACTGATGATTTAAAAGCATTAAGCAAACTGTTAAAAACTAAATGTGGTGTAGGTGGTAGTGCTAAAAACGGAGAAATAATTATACAAGGAGATGTGAGAGATAAAGTAATGGGAATTCTAGAAAAAGAAGAGTATAATTACAAAAGAGTTGGCGGATAAATAACATCTGGATATATAAGAAGCTTGTGTTAATATATTGATCTTTATTAAACTATATGTATCTTTACATTCTTATATAACAAAAGATTATAGAATTATGAAAAAAATATTACTATTAGTATTATTAGCCGTGCTTGGGCTACAAACACAAGCACAAATTACGCCATGCGATTCAGTTGGATATACAATTACATCAAGTGGAGGAAGTGCATTATTACAATTAAACGGAACACTTACTTCAGGTTTTCCTGGCTATGTGTTAAGTTGGGATTGGTCAGTATGTGATGATGCTTTATGTTTTACAGATACAGGCCAAACAGCATACTTTTCTCAATTTACTATAACTGATACACTTAAAGTATGTTTGACAACTATTTTAACTACAAATCTTATGACTTATACTTGCATGCAATGTGACAGTTTAGTTTATGATGGATTTGGTGGATGGATGTTAATGAATATGGGTAATCCAACAGCAATTACAGAACTAACATCTTATAATGAAGTAGATGACAAGATATATGATGTATTGGGTAGAGAATGGACGTGTTCCTTTGCTAATTTACCTAAAGGGCTTTATATTATTAATAATAGAAAAGTTCTAAAAACTGAGTAAAAGTGCCCAGAGCGGGAGTCGAACCCGCACGTCCGTAGGACACATGACCCTCAATCATGCCTGTCTACCAATTTCAGCACCTGGGCGAATAACACTTGCAAAAATACATAAAAAAGAATCCCGCTAATGCGGGATCTTTTTGTTTTTGGTGACCTGGCTGGGGCTCGAACCCAGGACCCTCTCCTTAAAAGGGAGATGCTCTACCACCTGAGCTACCAGGTCATTAAAAATCGGCTGCAAATATATTACTTTTCTTTAATCAGAAACAGTTTTGTAAAATAATTTTAATAAGAATATCTATGCTATTTATTAAGGAAAACTACAATAAAATTTGTTTATTTGAACACTAAAAATGTAGCTTATTTATGGTCTATCTTATTGGTTATATGGGAGTCAGAAAAACAACTATCGCTAAGCTATTAGCCGATAAGTTAAAACTACCCTTTTTTGATACCGACCAAATAATTGAGCAACAAGAAAACAGAAGCATTGCTGAAATTTTCAAAAAAGAGAATGAATTGTATTTTAGAATGTTGGAAACTGAACTTTTAAAACAATACAATAGTAGCGGAATTGTTGCTTGTGGAGGTGGTTTAGCCATTCATAACAATAATATGGAACTTATAAATAGTAAAGGAATAAGTATCTATTTAAAAGCTTCTGCTAATCACTTGTACAATCAGCTAAAAGATGACAAGAAAAGCCGACCTTTAATTGCTAATATTACTAATGAAGAATTAAAATTATATATAAAAAAAGAACTTATAAATAGAAGTCCTTTTTATGAATTAGCCCATTATACTATACTAGTAGATGGTAAAAATATAGCTGAAATTTTAAGAGAAGTAAACGCCCTTATTCGTTCCTTTTAGTTCAACATTAATGTATTCCTGCAAGGTGGTAGCTAATGACAAGCCAACATAATCCGCTTTTATAGGGTACCGGTTATGATTACGGTCCACCAAAACTAAAGTTGATAATTTACTTAAAGGAGTTGTTAAAAAATGCTTAGCCGCATACATTAAGGTTTTACCAGAATTCAAAACATCATCTACAAGTATTACTACTTTTTCAGCATATTCTTTTTCTTCCAAATTCAAAGTTACCTCTTTGTTGTATGGATTATCTTTATCTAGTTCCAAGTGCGCTAACTTAGTTTTTATCTTTGATATTTTTTGAATAAATACCACTAGTTGCTTTGCCAGAATTAAGCCTCTTGCTGAAATTCCTACAACAATAATCTCTTTTTCAGACACATTATTTTCATACAACTGCCAAGCTAATCTCTTTATTTTTTGGTCAATCTCTTGTACGCCTAATATTTTTGATTTTTCCAACATTAATAAGCAACATTAACAAATTTACCCTCAGTAACGGTTACGCTTTGGAAAGTTTGTAAATTATTACATTCAGCATTAAATGTTCCTGATACTGGATTTCCTGTTTTAGAAAAAATAAGCTCACCACCTGTAGTGTTAGGACAAGAAGCAACATAAACTCTATTGCCAGTAGGGGTATAGGTTATTTCCTCACCTTCAGTTCTATCATCAATATCAAAAATAAAAATTATAACCTCATCAGAACCATTACTCGCTACAATTTGTAGAGTATTAGGAGGAACTATAGTAGCTACAGGATTATTATCGGTAAAATCAACTCCATTTATTTTACACGAAAAAGCATAAGTAGTTACTATTGTTTCCTCCTCTTTTTTGCAAGCAGCAAAAATTACTGCAATCGCTAAACAAGTAAATAATAGTTTTTTCATTCTTATATTTTTTTCAAATTTTAAGATGCAAATATATTAATTAATTGAGTAGAACTTTCCCTTTTACAGTATGATCTACTCCAAGTTTGTCGGTAATATGAATAACATAAGAATAATAACCAGCCATTACCTTAGCTTCATTGCTTATCTTCCCACTCCACCCCTGATTCATATCAGCTGAATAAAATATTTCTTCTCCCCATCTGTTATAAATATACATAGCAAACTCAGCTACGCCTTGTCCTTTAGGATAAAAAATATCATTCAATCCATCATTATTAGGAGTAAAAGCTTCAGGAACATACAAAGTATAAACAGGGTCAATAATAAGCGTATGCTGTATTGTATCACTACAAATATCATTCATAACTATTAAGGAAACCTGATATGTTCCTTCCTCAAAATACGTGTATAAAGGGCTATAATCATCAACATTTGAAAACCCATCTCCAAAATCCCAATACCATGAATTGGCAAAAATTGAATTATTAGTAAAAGTAATTTCAGGATTTAGCATATCAGCTGGCTGTGGATAAAAATCAAAATTAGCAATTGATCTGTTCAATATATTAAGTATCAAACTACCACTACCAATAGCAGAACATCCATTAGCATCTGTTACAGTAGGAATCGTATAATTTCCCTGAACATTAGCAAAAATAAGCACAGGATTATTTGTAGCACTTATTTGCTGCTGCCAGGCGCCATTTACGGCATAAGATAAATTCCAAGGCGGATTACCACTAACAGCAACCAAAATAATTGCAGAATCTCCCGTACAAATAGTAGCCCCTATATTCTGATTAATAGCTGCTGAAGGAGAAGGATTAACACTAATCGTAGTACTTACGCTATCTACACAACCAATAGCATCTGTTCCTACTAAAGTATAAGTTGTACTTATGGTAGGGTTAGCATTAACCATAACACCAACAGATGCACTTAAATTTAGTGGTGGAGACCAAACATATTGGTTAGCTCCACTAGCGGATAAGCTTATGTTTTCACCTTCACAAATTATTGGATTTACTGGTGTTATTAAAACTGTAGGCATTATACCTACATTTAATTGAAAATTAACAGAATTTGTACATCCAAGCAAATCTGTGCCTGTAATAGTGTAATTTGTTGAGGATGTTGGGTTTGCAATAACATTTTGACTATTAGTACTGCTTAAACCAAATGAAGGACTCCAATTATAGGTATTTGCTCCAAAAGCAGAAATATTAATGCTTGATCCTTCACAAATGTCAGCATTTGTAGGGCTTAATATAATATTTGGTTTTGGATTGACATTAATTGCTGCTGAGATTACATCAGAACAACCATTTAAATCAGTTCCTGTAATTAAATAAAATGAAGTTGTAATTGGACTTGCAATCACAGAAGATCCAATTGTAGTATTCAACCCTAAAGCAGGAGACCAAACAAAATCAGAAACACCACTTGCTGTCATTATAACACTACTTCCTTCACAAATTGTAGAAACATCTGGAAAAACACTAATTATTGGCAATGGATTAATATTTATTGTAATTGATGCGATTGCTGAACAATTATTTAAATCAGTACCAATCACTGCATAGGTTGTTAATGATGTTGGCATTGCTGAAACACTAATTCCTGTGTTTATATTAAGTGATGATGAGGGCTGCCAGCTATAAGCGTATGCTCCATTAGCACTTAAGATTGATGTTTCACCAAGACAAATAGGGTTTGTTGAACTACTAACACTAACAGTTGGATTAGAATGTACTGTTACTGGCAATTGTATTATTGATGTGCATCCTAATAAATTAGTGCCTATTACAGAATATGTTATATTATTTACTGGATTAACAATAACAGTATCATTATTTATTGAACTTATGGATGTATTAGGCGCCCAATTGTAACTTTCTGCTCCTGATATAAAAAAAGATACAGAATCACCTTGACATAAATTTGCTGAACTAGGAAAAACTGATAATGATGGCCCAGGAATTACTCCAACATCAACCTGAATTGTATCTTGACATCCATTTACACCCTCTCCTATTATTGAATAAGTAGTGGAAATTATAGGGCTTGCCTGTACAATACTTCCTAAGTTAGTATTTAAAGTAGAGGAAGGAAACCAAGTATATATTGATGCTCCAGAAACAGTAATATTAATGCTAGATCCTTGACATATAGTTGAGCTTACAGGATTTACAGAAAGTAACAGTGCTTCTAATGAATCTAAAGCGATAGTATCAGTTAATATACAATTTCTATCATCAAATACTTGCAAAATATACACTCCTGTATCTAATGCAATTAGTGAATCAGATATATTTGCTGTTGAAATAGTTGAGTCGATAATATTCATATTAATGTCATACCAATTATATGTATAAGGTGCTTGTCCTCCATTTCCTAAAAGAGTAACGTTTATCTCACCATCATTACCATTTGCACAACTTACGTCTTGTGTTGTAATTAAAGAGTTAAAACTAAAACTTGGGTCTTCAGTTAAAGTAAGGGTAAATGTCCCTAATTCACTTACTGATGTAGCATCAACTACGATATAATAAGTTCCTACATCACAAAGTGAAGTGGAAATTTCTGATTGATTTCCACAATTATTATCATTACTTGCTATTGCGGTTAATGTAGTATCGTACACTAAATACAAATAACTGTCAAATTGTGCGCCATTTGTACCACACACAGATATATTAACTCCTGATGGATTACTAACATTAAAAGAATAAATAACATCATTTCCTGTGCTGTAAGGATAGTAATCAGAATAACATTCATTACTATTAAAATGATTAATAACTCCAGGTGTTAAAATACCTAAATCAATAGCATTAGCAAAAGATGTGCCTTTTGTATAACGCCAAAATGTTTCTATATGTGGTTTATAATAACCATCCGTAGGATTTGGCTGTCCAGATTGGGAACTAGGATTTACACAACCACTGCCATTAATATAACCATGACTATACCACTGACATGGAGGGCCACTTCTGTAACTTAATCCTTGATAAAAAGGATCGGCATCACATCTGTAATCATCCCCAGTTTCAACACCAATACAAAAACCAAAAAGATAAACCCCACAACACTCCATATCATTCCATGTGCATGATGTACCTGTATTACAAAAACCTATTAATTGATCTGAAGGCAAATCATCTTCCCAGGCATCTATTTTAAAATCCAGATACTGTGGAACTGTAGTGACAGGAAAAGAAAAGTTTGCAAAAGTAGTATTAAAATCAATTGAATTAGCGCCTCCAGCAGTTGGTGTAAAATTAAGATCCTGATTACAAACTCCACCTGTCCAAGGATAGCTATTCAAGTTGTCTTTAGTCCAAATCTTAAAGCTTAGCTCATCTGGGGCAAACCCAATCCCAAGTAAGGATTCATCAGTTGCTGCAAAATTACCTTGTACTTCTCTTAGTTTTACTTCCAAATCGATTGGTCCATCATTAAAGGATTGCGAAAATATATTAATACTTAGCAAACATAAAAGAATAGATATTTTTAATATTCTAACTATCATTGTATTATTATCTTCTTTTATATTGAAAAATCATCTGTTTTAATTATTACATAATAGCTTGCAGTGGCAGGAGAAACTGAAATAAATAATATTGCTATTTTACTGCTGCTTTTCATCTTTTATTTTAAAACCCAAATTTACAAAAAAAACAATTACCAGCCTAAAACATAGATCCGAGAAAAAACATTTTATATATTTGCCTAACACGAAAAATACGCGCTTATGAAAAAAACTTTACTCTTCATTCCATTTTGTATTGGATTAGCCATCTTCTTTTATCCAACAACTTCCAACACAAAGGAAAACGGTTCTCCAGGAGGAAAAACTGATTCTCCAATGGATGGACAGAACTGCACAGGATGTCATGGCGGAACTATTAATTCAGGAATAGGTACTGCAACAATTACAACTAACATACCTGTAGCGGGTTATGTTATAGGAAATACCTACACCATAACACTAACAGGAGTGCAATCAGGTATAATAAAGTTTGGTTTTGAATTAACTGCTGAAAGCGGGAACAATAAAACGGGTGACCTTATGATAACCGACAATACAACTAAATTGGCAAATAGCAACAATGCTGTAACTCATAAATCTTCAGGAACTAGTGGAAATTCAACTAAGAGCTGGTCAATGGATTGGACACCAACAGCTAACAGTACTGGAAGTACTACTTTCTATGCCGCACTAATGTTTGCTAATGGAAATGGGAATGAAGATTATGGAGATAAGGTTTCTACAACTTCACTTGTTGTAAATGAAGCAGTTGTAAATGCAATCAATGATTTTTTATCTGTAAAAAATGATTTTACATTCAACACAGCAAGCAAAACAATTGAAACACAAAAAACTGTGGATGTATATGATATTAGCGGAAAACTAGTTTTAACAACAAATAGTAATTCAACTAATATATCTCATTTAAAGACTGGAATTTATATTCTTAAATCGATTGCAAAAACACAAAAAATTATATTGAATTAATTTTCAATAATCTCAAATTCGGTTCTTCTGTTTGCCGCTCTTCCTTCAGCAGTTTCATTAGAATCAACAGGATTAGATTGTCCGTAACCTTTTGCGGACAATCTTTTTTTATCTACACCCTTCGCTAGTAAATAGTTTACTACAGCATCAGCACGCTTTTGCGAAAGCAGTTCATTAAAGGATGCTGCACCAATATTATCTGTATGTCCTGAAATCTCAATTTTGAGTGTAGGAACATCATTCAACAGGGTAACCAAACGCTCTAATTCTGAATAAGAATCGGCTTTAACCTCCCATTTTCCTGTATTGAAAAATACATTTCTGAGCGTTATATTGCTACCCACTTTTATATTTTTCAGCTCAATATCTTTATTCACACTATTAAACCCATCTTCTTTTGGTAAATCAAAATTTTCTGAATGAAATAAATAACCATCAGCAGCCACAGAAATCCCATAATTAGCCCCAGCCGGAAGCGATAATAGAAATTTTCCAGTGGCACTATTTGAATGGAATGAGGTGTAAATTTTTCCTGTTTCATTTAAAATAATTTCTATTGCCGCCTCAATAGGTTTTTTGGTAATTGCATCAATTACTTTTCCTTTAAAAACAGTTAATGATTTTTCTTCAACAATTATAGGTTCAGCAACTGTATTATCACTTTCAGGCTTTGCAATACTTGCCATCAACTGATCTTGAACATCTGAAGTCATTGGCTTATCAGCTCCCCAGTAGGTGACCCTGTAAATATCCAACCCCCCCTTACCTCCATCCCTATTAGACGCAATATAAGCATATCGCCCACTAGCAGTCGCACTGTAAAACAAATCATCATAAGGAGTGTTGATTGGGTAACCCAAATTAATTGGCTCTCCCCAGTGCCCTAAATCATCAACATAGGAAACAAAAATATCATATCCGCCAAGAGTATTATGTCCTTGTGAAGAAAAATACATTGTTTTTGCATCAGGATGAATATAAACTGAACCTTCTTGAAATTGAGTATTTATCGCATGTCCTGCACTCTGACCTTTTCCCCATAAATTTCGCTCTCTATTCATCACCCCTGAAAAATAAATGTTTTTATTACCACTATACCCTCCATCAGTAATATAATACACTTTTATATCTGGCGGATCAAAAGATGCAAATGTTTCATTTCCATCCGTATTTCCACCCCTTAATTTTTCTCCCATTTTTCGGGTTGGAATTCCCCATTTTATACCGCTTAATTTCGATTCAAACACATCAGTATTCCCATCTTCTTCCTTAAAAATAAGTAACCTCTGCCCATCATAGGAAAGCCCTCCTGAAACATCATTATTTTCAGTATTCAATTCTGAAATTGGCAATACTTCATGAAACTTTCTGGCACTTAAATTAGCATAATAAATATTCTGATCATACATACCATATGCATTCACTTTTTTTTCATTCGGCTGATTGGAAGTGAAAATTAGCAATTCACCATCCGCACTCAAACAAGGACTCCATTCATCATATTCAGTGTTTATTAGAAGATTGTCTACCCAAATGCTATGTTCAGTAGCCAAAATCGTATTTGCACCTTGACATTCTTTTATGTATTTTTTAGCAAGTATTTCATAGAGTTCATACACCTTTCTTTTGGCAGTTACTGCAAATTGCTCAAATTGCTCAATTGCTTGCGCATACTCTCCATTCAACTGCAAAGCCATAGCATAATAAAATAAAAAATCAGACGGCAAATCAGCATTCAACTCTTTCGCTTTTTCCAAATAACTATAAGCCTCCTGTTTCTGATTAGTAAACAATAAACTACTGCCAATTTTATAATTCAATTCAGCATTATTAGGATTAAAATTTTGAGCTTCTTGATACTTAAAGATAGCTTGTTTAAAAATTACCGTTGCATCTTGCATTGCAAGTATTTTTTGCACACCATTTTCACGAAAATCATCTGCAATTGCTAAGTTTTCTTTTGCCAATTTTAATCCTTGTTTATCTTCTTTAAAATTTGAATTTTTAAACTCTACATCTTGTGAAAAAACAAGATTAGTCAACATAAATAAAAAAGCCAACAACAGACTTTTCTTATTTGTATTACTCACAATCATTCGCTAAATATTTTTTTGCCATAATAATTCCCAACTCTTTCGCTTTGTTCCAATCCGAACAAGCACCATCTTCATCACGCACCATTTGTTTGGATATACCTCTATTTAAATATGCTTTTGCATAATTTTTATCTAGCTTAATTGCTTTGTCAAAATCAGCAATTGCATCATTGTATCTTTTAAACTGATGATGAATAACACCCTTATTATTATATGCAGGTGCATATTCAGCATTTACAATTAATGCCTTTTCAATAGCCAAATTTGCTTTATCATATTCTTTATTTTCTAATAAAATACTTCCTTTATTATTATAAGCCAAAACATAATTTACATTTTTTGAAATTGCTAAATCATAATAACTTAATGCCTTTTCAGTTTCACCTTGCTTAGCATAAACACTAGCCAAATTATTATATACAAATGCCAAATTATTATTTAAAGCAATAGCTGCTAAGTAATCCTTAATTGCAGCATCAAATTGCTCCAATTTACGATAGCAACTCCCCCTGTCATTTAAAGTATATGCATTTTTATTAATGGTTAATGATTGCGTAAATAATTGTTCTGCCTCTTGATAATCTTTAGCTAAAAAAGCAATTACTCCCAACTGGCTATAAGCTTGATATTCAGTTTTATTGAGAGAAATAATAGTTTGATAAGTTTGTTTTGCGATCACTTTATCTGATTTTAATTGCAAAGCTGCTGCCGAATACAAAGACTGAAGGCTTGTAGAATCCAAAGAAAAAACAGTTCTATAGTCTGCAATTGCTAATGCATTATTTAACCCTTCATAACATTTTGCTCTACTGATGTAAGCAGCAGCAAAAGCGGAATCAATAATAATTGCATTGGTGAATTGGACAATTGCCTCCTTTAAATGATCATTATTCATGAATTCCAAACCAGTATTGTAAGCATTCCGCGAATTAGATAACAACTGATTCTGTTCGTTAAGTGCATTAATAGAGTCTCTAAAACTAATTTCAGAATTGGTTAAAGTGGAGTCCAAAAAAATACTATCTGAAGTTTGAGCAAAAGGAAAAATGGAACACAAAACCCCAAAATAAATTAGGAAAATAAATTTATTCATACTTGAATTATTAATGCAATAAAACTATAAAATATATTGGGTTAAAATCAATTATTACTAAAAAAAAATATCAACAATTGTTAGCAATATTTCGCTTATTTAACTAAAAATACACTTATTTTTAGAATAAAAACAATATTAATTTTTCTATAAACTATTTGTTTATTTGTTTTTTATATTTTAATTGAGTTTCAAGTACTTACAATTTTTATATGACATCATGTCATGCTGTTTTTTTGGCAAAAATACACAAATTTTTATGAATTTTTGATTTTGTAAATTTGCCGCATGAGAATTGACATAATTACATTATTTCCTGAATTTTTTGAATCTTATTTTGAATATTCAATTTTAAAAAGAGCACAAGAAAACGGCAAAGTAGAACTTAAAATTCACAACCTAAGAGACCACTCTACTAACAAACAAAAAAGTGTTGACGACTATCAATTTGGTGGTGGCGCTGGAATGGTAATCTGCATACAACCTATTGATGACTGCATAAGTAAATTAAAAGCAGAAAGACACTATGATGAAATAATCTACCTATCCCCTGACGGAGAAACGCTAAATCAACAAATTTGTAATACTTTATCAACGCATAGCAACCTAATTTTATTATGCGGACACTACAAAGGAATTGACCAAAGAGTTAGAGAACATATAATCACCAAAGAAATATCCATTGGTGACTATGTACTTACAGGTGGTGAAATGGCGGCTGCCATACTTTCAGATGCCGTAATACGATTAATTCCTGGCGTAATTTCAGATGAAACTTCTGCTCTTACCGATTCTTTTCAAGATAATTTACTTTCCCCTCCTATCTACACCCGTCCATCTAATTACAAAGGATGGAAAGTCCCTGACATATTACTGTCTGGAAATGAGAAGCTTATAGCTAAATGGAGAGAGGAAGTGGCTATAAAAAGAACAGAAGAAAGAAGGCCTGATTTATTTGAATAAAATTGTTTGTTCTTAAAATAATTAAATAAAAAAATATCCGTAATATTGCAAACCGATTTCGAGACCTAATATTAGAAAGATGAACATTACTGAAACTATAGCAAAAGAACTTACTGCAACAAAAGAATTACCAAACTTTAAAGCAGGAGCTAACATTACAGTTTACTACACGATTAAAGAGGGAGAAAAACAAAGAACTCAGTTTTTCAAAGGAGATGTTATCCAAAGAAAAGGAAGTGGAGCAACTGAAACTTTTACAATCAGAAAAATTTCACACTCAGTAGGTGTTGAAAGAATTTTCCCTATTAATTCACCCTTAATTGAAAAAATTGAATTGAATAAACAAGGTAAAGTAAGAAGAGCAAGAGTTTTCTACTTAAGAGAATTAACTGGTAAGAAAGCAAGAATTAAAGAAATTAGATAATCTCATTAACATATTTAATACGGAATCCTGCAATCGCAGGATTTTTTATTGCCTAATAATTTTAAACTCTGTTCTTCTATTATTTGCCCTCCCCTTTTCAGTAGCATTATCTGCTTTTGGAAACTGCTCACCATAACCATTATAACTAAGTCCGCTAGCAGAAACGCCACTAGCAGTAATCAGATCATACACTGCCTTAGCTCTATTTTCTGAAAGCAAAAGATTATCATTAGCCGCTCCAATATTATCGGTAAAACCATTAATTTCAATCACTAAATCTTTATTCAGCTTTAAGTAAACTGCAAACTCAATAAGTACTTGTCTGGCTACAGAATTTATCTGATAAGAATTATGCCTAAAGTAAATATTTTCAATTGTAAATGACTTCCCCTCCTCTAAAGATTCTAACTCAATATTTAAAGCTGATGGAGAAGCAAAAGCAGTGTCTTCAGCAGAAATATAGATGGAATTAAAAGCGAAACCTTCTTTTTTTACTGTAATTAATACATCATCATTTTTAGCTAAAGTTAAAGAAGAAACATAAACGCCCTCCTCTACTTTTACAGTTGTAACCTCATTGGTATTTATATTCTTTATCTCCAATTCACCATCCCAAAAAACCTGTCCATTCTCATCCATTAGTTCGCCTTTTAAAAACAACACTCGTTTCGGCTTAGCAGCATCATGCAAAGCAAAAGAATAAACATCCCAACCTCCAACTCCTTTCAATTGATTAGAAGCAAAATAAGCTCTATTTCCATCCGTACTCACAAAGAGAGAAATTTCATCAGCAACTGTATTGATAGGATAACCTATGTTTATGGGTTTCTGCCAAGCCTCCAAACTATCTTTTCTGGAATAAAAAATATCAAAACCACCTAAGCTAGGGAAATTAGTAGAAGCAAAAAATAAGGTTTTTCCATCCGTATGCAAATAAGGAGATTTCTCATATTCATTACTATTAATATTTGATCCTAAGTTTTTTGGAGTCGTCCATTTTCCGTCAACTAAATTAATTTCATATAGATCCATTTTTCCATAACCCCCACTTCTATCACTAGCAAAAATGATGGTTTTCCCGTCTGATGATACTGTAGGCTGTGATTCCCAAGTAGTAGATTGAGAAATATTATCAGAAAACGGTTGCACCTCCGACCACTCTCCATTATGATTAAAAACATAATAAATATCGCAATTGTTATAGCCTTTTTCATTTCGAATACATTTGGTATAATACAACACCTTATTATCAATAGTAATGGAAGCTCCTCCCTCATTACTTTCTAAATTAAAAGGGTAATTCATAGGACTACCTGCCTTAAATTGTTTATTTATTTTTCGACTCATTGTAAACTCCTCAACAATAGTAGCTGTTATGGATTGCAAGCTTTTTTTATCAGAGCGCCTAGTAAAAAAAGCAATTTCCTGATCAGGAGAAATAATAGGCAAATACTCATCATATTCAGTTGATATTCCTTCTACAATTTTAGGATTAAATGAAATAGGATTATTAATAATCTCAGCAATAACCTTGGCTTTAGAATACAAATTTACTGCATCAGCATAATAAGGATCAGCAATCTCTAAATCTATACTTTTTTTCAGGTATATATCAGTATTCACATAATCCTTTCTTCTGTAAGCAATTTCCCCTAAAAAATAATACGCTTTTGGGAAATTATCAGGACAAATATCTATAGCTTTTAAAGCCTCTGTTTCAGCATTAAAAAAATCACCTCTTAGCCACAACACTTCAGCTTTTAGCGCTTGAAATACCGCATAATCATTTGTGCGTCTAAGTGCGTCTAATGCAGGATAGAAAGCTCTTTTCTCAATTTGCTTTTCAATTTTCTTAACTAGTTGTTTTTCTTTTCTTTTCTCAGGAAAGCAATTTTGAGCATAAGAAGTTGGAAAAGAAAAAGAAAGGAGAAAAGAAAGAAGAAGACAGATTCTCATATTTAACTCATTAATTCAGCATCAGAAACTGGACTTAATTGTCCTTCAGTAGAAGCAACAACCGTTGCAACTGTAGCATCACCGGTTACATTAACAACCGTTCGCATCATATCCAAGATTCTATCGACTCCAAATATAAGTGCCAGTCCTTCAACTGGAACTCCAATAGCTCCTAATACAATTACCAACATCACCATTCCGGCTCCTGGAACTGCAGCAGCTCCAATTGATGCCAATGTTGCTGTTAGTACAATGGTTAGTTGTGCAGGAAGATCCAATGGAATACCATAAGCTTGTGCTATAAATACAGCTCCTACCGCTTGATACAAAGAGGTTCCATCCATATTGATAGTAGCACCCAAAGGCAATACAAAAGAAGAAACTTCTTTAGAAACACCCAAATGATCCTCACACCTTTCCATGGTAACTGGCAAAGTTGCAGCAGAAGAGCTTGTAGAGAATGCCAACATCTGTGCCGGAGAAATTCCTTTAAAGAAATCAACATACTTTATTTTTGTAAATAGCTTTAAAATAATTGGGTATACTACTAAAATCATAAGTAGTAAACCAACGATAACTGTTGCGGAATATTTACCTAAAGCAATAAATAAAGAAGAGCTTGCCCCAAAATCAACCACCAAACCTGCTAGCAGAGCAAATACCCCATAAGGGGCTGCAAGCATGATTAAATCTACAATTTGTAGGATAATATCATTTATTCCATCAAAAAACCCTTTTACATGTATTGTCTTTTCGCTAGGCAACATAATCATAGCAATACCAAAGAAAATAGCAAAGAAAATCACTTGCAACATATTACGATTATTACTGGATGCAGAAAAAATATTTGTTGGCACAATATCCACTACAAATTGAAGTGGCCCCTCCTGTTTTACTTCTTTTGCATCTTCAATTTTTTTATTAGCACCTGTTTGAGTATTTTCACTAACATCAATAGATTTCATATCAAAACCATCTCCGGGTTTTACTGTATTTACAAGTAGTAAGCCAATAGTAACCGCTATTACGGTAGAGGTGAGATAAAGAGCAATGGTTTTACCTCCAATACGGGAGAGTTTGGCAATATCAGATAAAGAAGCAACCCCTTTTATAAGAGAAGCAAATACCAAAGGGACTGCTATTAATTTTAGTAGATTAACAAAGATAACACCCCAAGGTTTTATCCAATCGTTGGTAAAGTCCACCCAACCTAATTTATTAGCAATTAGGCCATACAGCACCCCTAATACCATTCCAATTATTATTTTCCAGTGTAGTGCTAGTTTTTTCATATTTTATTTAATTGAATATTTAGTTATTTCGGCATTGCAAGAATGATGATTCTCACACCACTCCTGACATTTATCACTCCACTCTTTTTCTTCAAAACTCATTTCACAAATTGTGCATTTGTAGATAGTTGATTCTGTATAATAACTTAAACAAGTAATTAATATTATTACTACGATTATTATTTTCCAGTGTAATGCTATTTTTTTCATCTATTTAATTTTAGAATTTAAACTACGCCAACCCCCTCCATTTATAACATGCGTATACCCCTTAGCCACTAATAACTGCTTAGCTGCTCCACTTCTCATTCCTGATGCACAACAAGTAATAATCGTTTGGTTTTTATCCTTTAAGTATTCCAGATTATTCATCAATTCTCCTACAGGAATATTCAGAGAATTTTCAATATTATCTCCATAAAACTCAGCTGGAGAACGAACATCAACAATAATTGCCCCTTCTGCTAATAAGGCTTTATAATCTGTTGTATCGAAAAATCTCTTTTTTAATAGAAACAATACAAGCACACACAATAATAGCATTGGTAAATACTTCATAATCTTAAATTTTATTCGTTTTACTTCTTAAATAATGATCTGCCAAAGTAAGTGCCATCATGCTTTCTACAATAGGCACTGCTCTTGGTACCACACAAGCATCATGCCTGCCTTTTCCTTTAATTTCTACTGTATTTCCATCCGCATCAATAGAATTTTGTTTTTGCATAAGAGTTGCTACTGGCTTAAAAGCTACTTCACAATAAATGTCATTTCCATTACTTATTCCTCCTTGTATTCCCCCTGAAAAATTGGTTTTTGTTTTCCCACTTTCATCTAATAAAACATCATTAACCTCACTCCCTTTACTTGTAGCAATATCTACTCCACCAAAGCCATATTTAAAACCGTGTACTGCATTTATAGAAAGCATTTCTTTTCCTAAATCGGCATGCAATTTATCAAAAACAGGTTCTCCCCACCCTGCAGGAACTCCAGTTGCAATTGCAGAAATTTCTCCCCCAATAGTAGCCCCCTCTTTTTGTGTCTTCTGAATTTCTGAAATCATTTTATTGGCAATTTCAGTATCAGGACATCTTACAACATTAGCGTCAACTTGAGATAAATCCATGTCCTTATGGCATTTATTCATTTTTACACTACCAACTACACTAACATATGCAGTTATTTTTACGCCAATTTTATTTAGAATTTGCTGAGCAATAGCCCCAGCCACTACCCAATTTGCAGTTTCTCTTGCTGATGACCTTCCTCCTCCTCTATAATCTCTAATTCCGTATTTTGCTTGATAAGTAAAATCGGCATGAGAAGGGCGAAAAGTATCTTTTAAGTGGGAGTAATCCTTACTCTTAGCATCTTCATTTTTAATTGTAAATCCAATGGGTGTTCCTGTAGTTACTCCTTCAAAAATTCCTGATAAAAATTCTACTGTATCTGATTCTTTTCTTTGAGTTGTGATTTTAGATTGTCCCGGTTTTCTTCTGTCCAATTGTTTTTGAATATTTTCAAAATCTATATCCAAACCAGCAGGGCAACCATCTATAATTCCGCCAATTGCTTTTCCGTGCGATTCACCAAAAGTAGTCAGTCTAAAAATCTTCCCAAAGGTATTTCCCATAGTGAGCAAATATACAATAATGATTGATGTGAATTTTGTATTTTCGCGCAATCAAAAAAATCTATGAAAACTGTTATCAAAAATATTGCTGAACTTATTCAAACGGAAGATACCCCTAGGAAATGGGTGGCTGGAAAAGATATGTCAAGCATAAGTACAATAAAAAATGCTTTTGTTGAAGTTGAAAATGGAATCATTACTGCTTTCGGTAGTATGGAGCAGTGGACTGGAATTGAAGATTGGAACGATACTGAAGTGATTGATGCTGAAGGCGGAATGGTTTTCCCTACTTATTGTGATAGCCATACGCATTTGGTATTTTCCGCTAGCCGTGAAGATGAATTTGTAGATAGAATAAATGGACTGAGTTATCAGGAGATTGCTGAAAAAGGAGGTGGTATCCTGAACTCTGCAAAAAAATTACAGAATACAACTGAGGATGAGCTTTATGAAGATGCGCTAGCCCGTTTAAACGAACTTGTACAAAAGGGAACAGGAGCTATTGAAATAAAAAGTGGCTATGGATTAACCCTTGATGCAGAACTCAAAATACTTAGAGTAATCAAACACTTAAAAGAAAATACGGATGTAAGCATAAAAGCTACTTTTTTAGGAGCCCATGCTCTACCATTGGAATTCAAAGACAATAAAGAGGGTTATATGGATTTGGTAATTAATGAAATGTTACCAAAAATAGTTGAAGAAAAATTAGCTGATTATGTTGATATTTTCTGTGAGGATGGCTATTTTACTGTTGATGACACCAAGAGATTACTAGAAGCTGCAAATAAATATGACATAAAAGCAAAAACGCATGTTAATCAGTTCAATGCAATAGGAGGTGTAAAAGCATCTGTTGATTTAGGAGCACTATCTGTTGACCATTTGGAAGAAATGATTAAAGAGGATTTTGATGTGCTTTCAGGAAGTGATTGCATGCCAACGTTACTCCCAGGATGTTCTTTCTTTTTAGGTATCCCTTATGGTCCTGCAAGAAAAATGATAGAAAAAGGACTTCCTCTTGCTTTAGCAACTGATTACAATCCTGGCTCTTCCCCTAGTGGGAATATGAACTTTGTAGCCTCATTAGGCTGTATACGACTTAAAATGACGCCAGAAGAAGTGATAAATGCAACTACTATCAATACTGCATATGCAATGGGAGTTGAAAAAGAATTGGGAAGTATATGTATTGGGAAAAAAGCAAATTTATTTATTACTAAATCTATTCCTTCTTATGCGTACTTACCTTATAGTTTTGGGCATCATGTAATAGAGAAAGTAATGATAAACGGGAAATTACAATAAAAGAAAAGCCCTACTTTTCAGTAGAGATTTTCTTAAACTATAAAAAATAAATTACTTATTTTTTTTATTTCTTTTCATGTAATAATAGTGAGTCGTACTTTTGATATTAGAAACAACATTTGCTGACATAAATTCCCAACCTTTCTCAGCAGCAGCATTAGCTGCAGCAGCCATTGAACGCAAAGCCCTAGAAGCACGCCTCATCTCAACAACCTCATCATTTTTGATATTACCATAATCAAAAACAATCATAAGCCTTTCAGGGTTTAACATTCTTTTCATGTCTCTTTCTTCATCAACATCTTTACTAATAGTATTAAGTTTAGTACTATTTTCATTCCCTCTCATATTCATAGGCATTGCAATCCCTCTTATCACCATATACTCAACACTTGCTTTTGAACTTTTAATTCGCTCAGTAGCTGGCTTATCTGCTTTCTTACTTCTTTTTTGTGCAATAGTTAAAAGCGGAACAATTGCTACTAACATCATTATTACAATCTTTTTCATTTCTTGTTTTTTTAAATTAATTAATTATGTTTACTAACGCAATAATACAAAATATTATTGTCCTCCTAAAATAATAGGCAAATCACCATCCCCATTACCAATTACAATTACCTTAGCATTTTGTGATTTTGCAATTTCTTGTGTTGCTTCTACTCCTTTCCATTTTAAAAGTTGAGGTGTAATAGTTCTATTCACAATCTGTTGAAATTTAGCAATACCATTTGCCTCAATCTCTTTTCTTTCTGCCTCTTTTCTGGCTTTATCTATTTTAAATTCATACTCTAAAGATTCTTGTTCTTGAACTAATTTCTTTTCTATACCATTTCTAAGAGTTAGAGGTAATGTAACGTCTCTAATCAAAATTGCATCTAAAGTTAAGTATTTAGCTTCAACTTTTACTCTAGCAAGAGACTCAATTTCATCTTCAATTGCTTCACGCTTAGTCGAATACAGTTCTTCTGGTAAATAATTACCAATAACCTCACGAGTGACCGATCTGATCTCAGGTTTTATTATACGCTCTAAATAATCTCTTCCTATCTCATCATGCAGATATCCAATCTTTTCTTGTACTGGCATATATCGAAATGACAAATCAATTTTAATTGAAAGTCCATTTTTTGACAATACCTCCATTTTTTCAAATGTCTCATGAATTTTTACATCATAAACAAACATATCATTCCATGGGGCTATAATATGAAACCCTTGTCCATATACTACTTCCTTTTGCAATCCTCCTCCAAATTTTTTAAATAATACTCCTTTTTCTCCTGAGTCAATAGTTACAAACATACTTGAGCCAAACATCACTACAAATATTAATCCTACTACACCCATTATCATTGCTTTTGGCAATCCCTGATTTTCCATAATTTAATTGTTTTAGTTATTTAATTGTTGTTTAAGTTTTTCTTCATCCATCTTACGCCTTTGTAAAATATTTATATAGCTGTACGCTTTTTTTTCTCCTAATTTTTCTGCTTTATTTGCCCATTCAATTGCAGTATCTAATCCTCCTTTTATTTCAGAAGCTATAGCCATATTATAGGTTGACCTTCTAGCTATTTTCTCATCAGGATTATTAACTAAATCTTTCCAAATATCAATTGCAGCATCCCAATCACCTTTTTTAACATATGATTTAGCTAATTTTAAATCATCTGATTTACCCGTATAATAAGTTCTACTTACCTTTATCCACATTGGAGAAATACGAAAACCATATTGCTCACCAGCAAACAAACCTGACTCTTGAATGACTCTTCTTTTTGATGGTAAGTTGAGTTGAGCTTCTTCAGGGTTATTTCCCCAAGCAGTAAAATCTTTAACTTCTGTAAATTTATTTTCATCAATAATCTGTTTTTTATTTACATCATATATTCGCCAGCCCGATTCCACACTCATAGTCAATGTAGCTGGATAACGCAATTCTTTTATTTTTATTTTTTTTACTTTTCGTGTACGAGTAACAGGAGCACCAAGTCTAATCCAGGAATCAGAATCAAATGTTTCTAATACCAATAATGCATCACTATCGTATGATCCGCAAATGCTCTTTACTTCATTCCAAGCTAAAGGGATTGGAAAAGAAGATGTACCCGTTCCCTTTAACTCAATTCCATCTATATTTTTCAAAGTAAATCGTTCAGAATTAGTAAGCATATTTACAAGTCCATCAACACAATATTCGGCTCCCTTTCTATCCGCA
>Ga0310121_10001515_pt1 | contig 23571 bp, 29 predicted proteins | sample CB27_Tmax_986_MG_FD_203504 | JGI IMG/M metagenome (GOLD analysis project Ga0310121, IMG submission 203504) | Marine microbial communities from Western Arctic Ocean, Canada - CB27_Tmax_986 | ecosystem: Environmental > Aquatic > Marine > Oceanic | place: Canada: Western Arctic Ocean | collected...
AGCGGCCCCGCCGTTCTCCGTGCGCCTCGAGGAAGCCGGCATCGGCCGCAAGCTTGAGGTCTCTACTGGCCACCTGCAGAGATATATCCGCCACGGATCGATACGTTGCATTTCTGACCTTGAGCCCCAGCGCGGCCTCGGCTGTCGCGAACAACAAGCGCTCGGGAAGTCCCGCCTTCTTCAATTCTATCTCGAGCATATTCCAAAGGCGCTCCAGTTCACGAGATCGCCGAAGCAGGGTCGTGGCCTGCAGGAAGTGTGCTGTTAGACAGAATCGAACCCAAGGCCGGGTGTCTCTTTCCGGCTGCCAACTGCCGTCGCCTACCTCGCTAAGCACGTCATAGTATGCTCTGGTGTTCGGCGCCCGCCCGAGATATTCCTCGATGCTCGAAAACGGCAGTGCGACAATGCCAGTTCGGGCCAAGACAAGGGATTGGAGTCCTCGCGCCATCCTCCCATTACCGTCCGAAAAAGGATGGATCATTACCAGGTTCAAATGTGCCATCGCACCGAGGACCATTGGAGGTACGTCGTGATTCGAGTTTAGGTAGTCTACCAACTCCTCCATGAGGTTGGGCACCATATCTGCATCGGGTCCCTCATAGACAATTCGGTTTGATTCCTCGTCGCGAACGTAGACCGGACCAGGACGCCACCGCCCAGGGTTCTTGGTCAGATCGTATTTGAGCATCATGTAATGCAATCCACGAATCAGATCGGTCGAGTAACCGAAATGAGGATCGTCGGATAACGTCAGGATATACGTCATCGCCTCGCGGTAGCAGACAACGGCAGCCCATGAAGTCTGATCTGCGTCCAACGGCTCTTCGTTCTCAGCGGCGGCGATCGCGTCTTCGATCGACACGTTATAGCCCTCGATGCTGTTCGATCCACGGATGTTACGTGCGAACGTGTTTCGTCTCAGCAGGCCTTGCCACGATGCGGAACGTCCCGAACCGCGTATTTCAGACTCTCCTTTACGCCGTTAATCCGATGTATGACCGCCAGTTCTTGTTCGTCTAATACGGGTGGCTTGAACATGTAAATAGCCTTATTGCCATTGTTTTTATAACATATTCTATTTGTGTCAAATTGTGTCAAAAACGTGACGCAACTAGCTATTAACTTCCCCACATTTCACCAACAATCCCGCCCCCCTTGCGGGATCGAACCGAATTCGGACATTTCACGTATTAGTAACCGTTATCGATAGCGAACAAGGAGACTACTATTCGCAAATTTACTTTAGGGTTTGTGGGTGCCGCGGCAGTGGTGGCGGGCCTACTCTTGATGCGGCAGCAGAAGAATCCGCTGAAGGACGTAGTAGCCGAATCCGAAAGTGCTTCGACGATCACGCTTGACCGGATGCGCGAGCTAGGCCTCTAGCCCCATCCCCCGAAGGTCAACCAGGGCGCCGATCGATTCTGATCGATCGGCGTAACTCAGTGGTCTATCCCCGTCGGTCAGTCGTCGACGTGCGTCAAACGTCGTCGAAGTGGTCGGCGTTCTTCGCGGTGTAGCTGGTCCACTCGGGTGGCACGTCCGTATCCGGAAAAATCGCCGTCACGGGACACTCCGGCTCACACGCTCCGCAATCGATGCACTCTACGGGATGGATGTAGAACATGTCCTCCCCCTCGTAAATGCAGTCGACGGGGCATACCTCGACGCAGCTCGCGTCTTTGAGGTCGACACATGGCTCGGCAATGATGTAGGTCATGGCTGATACGGGGGGTAGCGTGATGGATGCGGGAATCGATGAACAGCTAACCATTAATGCAGAAAAAATCGGGTCCGTCAAGTATCCCGCGTATTGGTGTCGGGTATGGGTGTCACGTATCCCGGGCGCCACTGAGGTACCTCTCCCCGAAAGCTCGGCACCAACTGGTGTAACGCGCGGCCAGCTGGGCATGCGTGCGCTCGGCCATCCTTCGGTAGACATCGGACGCTTCTTCGTGTGCCGCTCGGGCCTCAGGCAAATTCCCCCAAAGATGCGCGTGGCGGACCTGGTCCAAGCGCTCCGCCAAGGCCACGAGGACGACGTCAGGATCACTGGCGAGCAAGTCCTCGAGCAGCTTATCGGAGCCGGAGCGAGGCACTGCGGTGCGGAAGGCCGTGACGTCGGGACTCATGTGAGCGTTGATCTCGTCATCGGGCGCCTCCAATTCGATCCGGCGCGTATCGAGTAGACAGGCTGCTGCGAGCGCCACGGGCTCGAAGAGACCGACGTCATCCAGGAGGATCACCACGGTGCGGCCCGGGTGCAGATAGTCGTGATCGTGGTCGTCATCGATGACGGCCAGGCGCGGCGCCATGGCCGCCTCGATCGCGCTCCGGATGAGATGTCTGCCTGATCTGTCCACCCCGGCGGTTTGCGCGGTTTGCTCGACGCGGACCGACATCAATTCCCACCGACTCGGCGGACCGGCGTTCGACGGGCCGGCGGCGGCGCTCACCTACTCCTTACTCCAGGGCACGTCCCCATGCCCCGCCCGGTCGTTTTCAAGACGAGCCCACACGAACAGTAGATCGGACAGCCGGTTGAGGTAGGGCACGACCCCGGGGTCCAAAGACTCCTCTCTACCCAGAGCGACCACGGCGCGCTCCGCCCGGCGGCACACCGCCCGGCATACGTGGAGCATCGCCGCCGCCCCGCTACCGCCGGGCAATACGAATTCGCGCAGCTCAGGAAGCTCAGTGGTGGCCTGGTCGATCCACAGCTCCATCGTCTCGACCCGGTGCACGGGAACGTCGGGCGTCTGGGGCTTGGGGCGCAAATCGTCCCCCCCGGGGGTGGCGAGGTTGGCGCCGAGAGCGAAGAGATCGTTCTGAATCAGTCGAAGCCCGCTCGTAACCTCGGATTCAGGGAGTGAGGCGAGCGCGAGACCGATAAACGAATTCAACTCGTCTACCTCTCCGTAGGCTTGGACCCGCCTGTCGCTCTTGGGCACCCGTCCACCACCGAAGAGTGCGGTGTCACCGTCGTCACCGGTCTTCGTGTAGATGGGCATGGGATCAGCGCAGCCGAGTCAGATTCCGGAGCTGCTGGGCTTTCTCGAGGAGAGACGACGTGGATTGTTCATCCTCGGGAGAGCCACCCAGCATATCTCGCAAGTCGAGCATGACCTCCAGGTAGAGCTGGTCGCGCTGGAACTCGAAGTCCAGGCGCTCGCCCACCGCCCCTTTGGGCTCCGCACCGCGGTCCAACTCATCGCGATAGAGCTTCTCCAGGTTGTCGAGGATCCGCTGTCGATCTCTCATTCGATGCTCCCCCCTATGACGTCGCCCCCGGGGCCGCTTTGAAAGAACTGGCTCAGCACGGCCTTCATCTCGTCGATGTGTCCCTCAAAGTAATGGTCCCCTCCCGCGATTCTGGCCAGGGTCACGTGGGATCCCAAACCGGCCACGAGCGGCTCGATCTCGGGACCCGAGCCGAATTCGTCCTCCTCACCCTGAATGATGAGGATGGGCTTGGCGACATCCGCGAGAAACCGGTAGTCGTACATCCGAATGGGAAGCCCCAGGCCGAAGAGCGCGACGACCCGGGGATCGTCGGCCGCCGCCGAGAGCGCGACCATCGATCCGAACGAAAAGCCCCCCGCGACGAGCGGCAAGCCGGGATGCCTTTCTTCAAGCCAATCCAGCGCGGCCCCCACATCCTCCTTCTCGCCGAATCCCTGGTCGTAGCTGCCGGTGCTGGTCCCCACGCCGCGGAAGTTGAAGCGCAGGGCGGCGATCTTCACATCCGCGAGAGCCTGCGCGGCCCGAAACACGGCCTTCGTATGCATGGTCCCCCCCTGGAGGGGGTGCGGGTGGCAGACGACAGCGGCGCCCCTGAGCGTGCCCGGGGGCTCCCGGTGAGCCACTTCCAAATGTCCATGAGGGGCGGGGATGTTCACTTGGGGTCTCCTACTCTCTCTCGGCTCGTTTCTCGCCCGCTTCTCTGACTTTCGTCGCTCCCGTCTCGCCCGGGCCCAGCGGCCTCGCTATCTTTGGCCCCCGTGCCCGAAATGGATTTCGAGGACACCACTCTAAGCGCCGGCGAGTCTCGTCGCTTCGGGTCATCCGGAACGCGGATTCGTCCAATGGCATCTAACAAAAGCGACGACCAGAAGCTCGCGGATCAAGCCAACGAATTGTACTGGCGGTCCGGGCAGAGCGTGAATCAGATCGCGGAGACGATGGACCTCTCCAAGAGCGGCCTGTACACCTTGATCCGCCCGTTGCCGGCCAAGCGTGCTTGCCCCGAATGCGGCGAGGGGCTGGTCTTCTTGAACCGGACCACTGAGCAGAAGACGATCGCGTGCTGTCCGGAGTGCGGGTACGAGGGCGAAGCGCCGGAGCCCGGCTCCGAGGTGCGACCACCCAATCGGCCACCCAAGAAGAGAGCCCCCCGCCGCACGACCCGCACCGCCAAACCCAATGGGAAGGGCCGGAGCCACTTGGAGACAGGGAGCGACCCCAAGACCGGAACCGACCTCGAGACCACAGCCGGCAGCGCGGCGGTACCCAAGACGAGCAGCCGCGGATTCAGATCGAAACGTGTCCTGTGGGCGTCGGTGCTCCTGGGTGTGGCCGCCGGGCTCTATGTGACCCGCCGCTCTCGCTGATCGCGTGGGCCCGCGACCGGCATGGCGACCACCTCGAGGGACCCGGGAACGATCGTTACGCCGGACCGTCTCGACGCGGCGTCGCCCCCCTCATCGACGTCGCTCTGGTCGCTTTGATCACGGCGCGCACCAGCGGGTTTTGGTTCATTCTGAGTGCGGTCGCCGTCGCTTTTTTCTTTACGCGCGCCAAGAAGCAGAAGAAGAAAGAGGGGACCTCCAACGTGTTGCGGTTCTTTCTCAGGTGCGTGGGGTCATGGCTTTGTCCGTGACGGCCCTCGTCTTCGTGGGGATATGGGTCGGGAGCCAGAGCGACGATTTCGGCCCGGCCTTTTCGCTGGAGGACCAGGCCGGGGATCCACTCCGACGCGGGATCGAGGCGTGGGTCGACGACCTGCAAACCCTTATCGGGAGTCTCCAGGAGGGTGCCCAACTCATGCGGGAGGGCGCCCCCAAGGTGCCCGGAAACTGGGATCGGCTGGTCACGGATCGCACCACCCAGCCAAGCGGGGCGCGGCCGGCCTAGCCTGCGCCGATTCAGCACCGACCCATGGACCCCACGAGTATCTCCCTGCCTTTCGCGTTCTTCGCGGGCTTAGTCTCGTTCCTGTCGCCGTGCGTGCTTCCCGTCGTGCCGGCTTACCTGACCTTCGTGTCCGGGCTCACGATGGATGAGTTGTCCGATGGCTCAGTGGCGGCCGGTGGATCCGTGACGGCCGCGCGACGGACCGCCGTGCTCCATGCATTGCTCTTCATCCTCGGCTTTCTTCTGGTCTTCATGACTCTGGGTGCGTCCGCCACGGTGGCGGGACGAGCGTTCAATCGACTCCTTCCCCTGATCAGCCGACTGGGCGGCGTTGTCGTGATCCTGTTCGGGGTTCTGCTCCTCGACTGGGTTCGGCTCCCACCGCTGGCACGGGACCTGCGCGTCCATCTCAGAACCAAGCCCTTGGGCGCGGCGGGCTCCGTGCTCGTGGGAATCGTGTTCGGCGCGGGATGGACGCCGTGCATCGGGCCCATCCTGGCGACGATCCTGCTCTTCGCCTCGATGGAGGCGACGGTCGCGCGGGGCACACTCCTGCTGGCCACGTACGGCATCGGGCTCGGTGTTCCGTTCCTGGTTGCCGCCATCGGGTTCAATTGGTTTCTTGTGAGCGTGGAGACGTTGCGCAGTTGGGCCCGGCCGATTCAGAAAGTCGCTGGGATCCTTTTGGTGGTGATCGGCGTTCTCCTCATTACCGGTGACTTTGCCGCCGTCTCGGCAACTCTCGCGGACCTCGGACAATGGATCGACCTCGAATTGTGATGAATCGAATTCACGGCACCGGCTGCGTGACGCCCCGGAGCCGTCGAGATGGATGGCGGCTTCTGCTCGCCTTACTGGTCACGGTCGGGGCCGCAGCGGCGTGCACGCGGGGCGACTCAGGTGGGAGCGATGAGGACGTGGATCTGGGCGGGCGCCTGACCACGAGAGGCGCCGGTGACCTCCTTCCCTCCGGCTTTACCCCCTCCGCGGGGGGCCGCGGCCTGGAAGTGCTCGAGCGAAGGGCACCCACAGGCCCGGCGCCTGAAGACGTGACGGTCGCGGAGCTCGGCGTCGATTTTGGAGCACCCGAGGCACCCGTTCGGATGATCGAGATGTTCGACTACGGTTGCGGCTACTGCCGAGCGTTCCACCAAGACACGCGCGGACCGCTCCACGAACAGTACGTGGATGCGGGGCAAGTCTTGTGGAAATCGATACCGTTCATCCTTGGAAGGTGGCCCGAATCGGCGCCCGTGACGCTCGCCGCTGAGTGCGCGCGAGACCAAGGACGGGATTACTTCGAGGCGATTTCCGACCTCCTCTTCGCCAATCAGAGCGACTGGAAGTCGGCCTCCGCACCCGAGGAAGTAGCGGAGGGGTACGCCCAGGAGGTGGGGCTCGATATGCCGAGGTACCGGACCTGTTTCGAGAACGACGAGTTTCTCTGGAGGGTGCAAGCACACACCGCCCTCGCGAACGAACTCGGCGTCCGGGGGACGCCCACGTTCCTTCTGGTCGGCTTCGGAACGATCCCTGGCGCGCTGCCGTTGGAGACGTTCCGGCAAGTCATCGATACCGTGCTCGTCGAGGTAGCCCTCGAGCAGCTATGAGCGTGAAACGGGGTTAGGCGCCCTGTCCCGTATGGTAAGGCGAACGGTGTGAGTGTTGCGGGCAGTACTTCGCCGACGCATCAGAGTGCAGTCCGGCGGTACAATGGGGTCGACTCCGGGAGCGGGGCAAGGAGTCGAGGAGAGGTCGGTTATGGAGTCCAGGGACTGGACGGACGACCCTCCGCATCCGATCTTGACGAAGAGTCAGTGTCGGCTCGCCACGCTCGGCGTGCCAGCGGGGGCAATGCCCCGATCCATGTTGGACACCTCCGGAGACTGGAGAGTCGAATGAAGCCGTCCGTTACTTCACATTTTTGTGTGCTCGCAGCATTCCTCGTCGCAACGGCGCCGACCCTTCTCTCTGCGCAGGTGTCCGATCCCGACCCCAGGCGCTTTGCCGATGCGATCGCAGAGTTCGCGGCGTATGACGCCAAGAACAGCTTTCCGGCCGATGCCACGCTCTTCGTCGGCAGCTCCAGCACCGTGCGCTGGGACACGGGAAACAGTTTTCCTGGGATGCCGCTCCTCAACCGCGGCTTCGGCGGCTCTCAGATGTCGGACGCGGTCTATTGGGTCGAGGAGACCGTCCTCAAGTACTCCCCAAGGACCGTCGTCCTCTATGAGGGCGACAACGACACGAGCGCCGGCAAGCGGAGTCAGCAGCTTCAGGAGGACTACAAGGAGTTCGTCGAGGCGATCCTCGAGGCTCAGCCGTCCACACGCATCGTCATCCAGTCGATCAAGCCCAGCCTGGCGCGTTGGGACGTGTGGCCTGAGATGCAGGAGTCGAATGCCGCCATCGAGGCGTATGCCCAGCAGGACGCTCGTGTCGAGTTCGTCGACATCGGCACCGCCATGCTCGGCGCGGACGGTCTACCGATTCCGGAGCTCTTCGTCGAAGACGGGCTGCACATGACACCTGCCGGATACGCGATCTGGGACGAAATCATGATGCCGGTTCTGATGCCTGACCATATGCGTATGCATATGCGCATGATGGACGAGATGCCCATGCACGGTCAGGGGGGCACGAGCCACTAGGCGCTTCCTGCGGACTCGTTCCCCAGATAGCGCAGAAAAATCGAGGCGAGCTCGCTCGCCAGGTACCGGTCTTCGATGCCGTCGGGGCGGTCTCCCCAGGCGAAGATGAATCGGCTCCTGAGCGTGGCGAACACCATAAGCGTGGCGAGTCGGATGGCCTCCTCCGGCTCGTCGTGCGTGAACGTCTCCGCCCGGAGCATCAAGACCTGAATCAGATGGTCGGCAACGGTGTTGTCCAACTCCGCCGTCTGGTCCAATAGATCGTAGCCCTCGTAAGTCATCGCGTGCACTAGGAAGGCACGCAGCAGGGCCCCGTGAGCGTGCATCCATACGACCGCCATTCGGGTGAACTGCGTCACGATCTCCTTGGTACCGGCCTCCTCCCACCGTCGCGGCTCGAGCACGCCGGCCCAGCCCTCCTCAGCGTCGGAGCGAAAGCGGATTGCCAGGTACGCGAGTAGCGCATCCCTTCCGTCGAAACGCGCGTAGAACGTCCCCGAGCCGACGCCGGAGCGGAGCAGGATGCCTTGCACCGTCGCCCCCCCCAACCCGGACTCCGCGATGAGGTCGTGAGCGGCCGTGATCATGCGTTCGAACGAGGCTCGGCTTCGGGGTTGCTGAGGAAGTCGCACGCCCGGTGGGGGAGCGGTCTCGTCCAGTCGAGGAAAGGCCTCCCGACGGGGGTCGCTTTCGGAGCGCGCGTTTCCTCCCGCCGCTCCCTCAGCTGCTCGCTCTACCGCTCCGTCCACGGCTCCCTCCAACTCGACTCAGACCCAAGGCACGTCCCTACTCAGAGAGTCCCCATCGACACACCCTATATAGAATTTGAATTCAAATTCAAATAACAGCGAAAGGAGTTCGTTCCGCAAGGGTTTTCGATGTCAACTCCAGATGTCGAAGAACTCCACGCTCGCCCCAGCCGGGGGAGGCTGCGGTCGATCTCCCACCAGGTGAGAGACCAGTGCGGTGCATAGATCCTCGAGGAACGCCGGCTCGAGGCGGCACGCTGAGGCCTCCAGCGCTCGACAAACCGTTCCCACGGCCACCTCAGGGTCGGAGTGAACGATCTCATCCCGCTTTCGCAGGAGCAGATGCACTGAGTCCTCCCGCACACGGGCCCGAATCCGTAGCGCTGCGTCCGAAGAGCCGGCGCCGGGGCCACGAAGGGCCCGCCCGATCACGTCTCTCGCACCCCGGTGCACTAGGTCCAGATCGACGTAAAGCCTCGCGAAACCCCTCACCAACTGCTCGATGGGCTGTTCGGCCATGCCCTCGGCCATGGCTTCGGACCACCGGTGCTCGACGCTCTCCCAGATGCGTTCGTCCAGATAGACAAGGAGATCACCCTTGCCGTCGAAGCGGGCGTAGAAGGACCCCACCGACGATCCCGCCTGTCGGGCGATGGCCTCAACCGTGGTAGCCTCTACGCCATTTTGCCCGATCAGCTCCAGGGCGGCGCGGGCGACCCTGTGTAGGGTCTGGCGACTCCGGTGCTGCTTTGGCGGTCGAGCCGTACCCTTGTCCATGGCGTCCTGCTGAGGAGAGCCCTTGGTGGAGAGGCGCGTGCGCCCGAAGTGATAAATAGAATGTATATTCTAAATAGCGCCCGACACCCCGATCGGCAACTGGGGCCTAGAGGTATCGGGACGGAGGGAGGATTAGAACACCGAGGATTCGCTGGCCGAAGTAGGCTCCAAGGTCCCAAATATCCCCGGTGATGAGGTGCGTGGCTCCAGCCGCGACAGCTCCACTGAGTATCGGCCAGTCCTTGTCACGGAGCTCCACGTCGCCGCGAACGTCTGTATCCAGGAGCACGGTGGGGACAATCTCTACCGACTTCAGCAGAGCGGCCAATCGCTCCCTTTGATCGGGATCCGCCAGATTCCGCGTGGCCTCCTTGATGGCGTAGTCTAATAGGATGTGACATGGCCGATCTCAGGTATCTCATCGGCCCGTTTAAAGACCACACCACGGGGGAGCCGAGCCCACCTGCGAAGTCCTTGACACCCCCCCGCGCTGAGGTAGAGTAGTTCTGTCTACCTTCATCTGGTAGGAATTTTCCCGCGTAGCTCAGTTGGTAGAGCAGACGGCTGTTAACCGTCTTGTCGCTGGTTCGAGTCCAGCCGCGGGAGCTTCTTGGGAGACGAGGCCGAACCCTACGCCCGGCCTCCTTCGCCTCCATGCCGGTGGTTCCCGCCTGGACCTGATCACCCGTTCTTTTAGCTTCAGTGCTGGTCGGTTGTCACCCGGCAGAGGCGCAAAATCGTTCTTGGAACCATCGCTGGGCCACACATAAGTTTGGACTGGACCAAAAGGCATCTCGGATGGAGGGGGGCGATGGGCGAGAAAAAAGAGGACGGTACGAGCAAGGGCGGCATGTTCAACGACAAGTCCGGCAAGCAACTCCCGCTCGCCATGCAGTACGACTACACGAATTTCTACTTCGGGGCGGGGGACGATGCGTTCGGCATGCTCGAGCCCTTCGACGAGTGGTGGAAGGACTCCAAGCCGTCCGGCTACTACTTGTACGGCCTTCCCATGCAGGGTTCCCCCACGACGCGAGTCGACATCCGTAACACGAAGACGGGCGAAGTCCACAGCGACCTCCTCAACTTCGCCTCCTACAACTACCTCGGCTTGTCGTACCGGCCTGAGGTCAAGGAGGCCGTGATCGAGGCCGTGCACCGCTACGGCAACGGTGCCTCCGGATCGCCGATCCTCAGCGGCTCGCTGGAGGTGCACCACGAGCTCGCCAATCGCCTGGCCGAGTTCAAGGGCAAAGAGGCCGTCCTGCTTTTCCCGAGCGGCTACAGTGTGAACGTAGGCGTCATCGCCGGGCTCATGCGTTCGGGCGACCTCATTGTCGCCGACCAGTACGCGCACGCCAGCCTGGTGGACGGCATGATCCTGTCGAAGGCCAACAGCCGCTTCTTCCGGCACAACAAGGTCGATGACCTCGAGCGCAAGCTGAGCCGTTACGACGGCAAGAAGCTGGTCCTGATCGAAGGCGTCTATTCGATGGACGGGGACGTTGCGCTCGTGCCCGACATCGTGGAGGTCTGTCAGCGCTACGGAGCCCGCATCCTGATCGACGAGGCTCACTCGACTTTCATCTACGGAGAGACGGGTCGTGGCGTGGCTGAGCACTTCGGGTGTGATGACGAAATCGACATGCACATCGGCACGTTCTCCAAGAGCCTGGGTGGCCAAGGCGGATTCGTGGCCGGATCTCGGCAGCTGATCAATTATCTCCGAGGATTCTCCCGGTCCCGAACCTTCTCTTGTGGGCTGTCTCCTGTCGTGGCGGCAGGAATTTTGAAGGCGCTGGAGCTCTTCTTAGAGGAGCCCGAGTTGAGGACCAAGCTCTGGGACAACGTCGAGTTCATGCAGAAACGCCTTCGCGACGCCGGCACCTCCATCGGAGACTCTGAGTCGCAGGTGATTCCGATCATGATACGGGACGACGCGCGAATCTTCGAAATGGGTGAAGCGCTCATGCACGAGGGAATCTACCTGAACCCGGTCAAGTATCCCGCCGTGCCGAAGCACAGGTCTCGCTTCCGGATGTCGATCTCCGCCGCTCACTCCCATGAGGAACTGGAGGAAGGAGCTCAGATCATCACAAGCGTTCTGCAAAGGTACGGCATATGCCAGACGGCCGAGGAAACTATTACTTCAACCACGGGCTGAGCTGTCTCTTTGAGATGCCGACGTCCGACGCGCGCCGGCTGGTCGCATCGGATCTCGAACCGCTCGAAGTCCAGCACGAGCGCAGCGTTCTCTCAGTCACCGTGTTCGATTTCTACAAGGGCGACGCCGGTGTATACCAGGAGGTCGTGCTCTCGGTCCTGGTGCCGCCACTCGTAAAGCCTGGTGATCCGCTTCCGAAGTCGGCTCTTTACCCCTTCCTCGTAGCTACGAGTACGGAGAGGGGGCGAAGGGAAGGCGTCGAGCGCTGGAAGCTGCCGCACCTCGAGCGAAACGTCGAGATCACGTTCGCTGAGGCTGAGGGTCAGATTTGTGCCACGACGAGCGCCGATGGGGAACCGGTCTTCGCGCTGACGGTCACGAGTCATGTTTTCGAGCCTTCGGAGCTACTCTTTCACGCCTTCATGTCCGACGCCGCAGGGCTCTATAAGTCGGACATCATCATGCGCGGCGAGAGCTGCAGTGAACACGAATTCGAGACGGGCTCCCTCGTGATCCATCCCCACGAAATGACCGAAGGGCTGACCATAGACGAGATCGCGACCGTCCCCTTCCGTGAACAGTGGATGAAGAAGGGCGTGGAAGTCTTCGCCCCGCTCGAGGCCATCTAGACTCCAGGCCATCTAGAAACGATCCTGCACAGGAAGTCCCAACCGACCATGCCACTCGATGCGATGTCCCACGATGAGCGCCGCGTCTTCGTCATCTTCAATCCCGCGTCGGGGCGCGGTCGTGGCGCAAAAAGAATCAGCCGGTTCCTCTCGCTGCTCGGGAATCACCTGCCCGGTTTCACGCACGCGGGAACCTCGAGGGCGGGCGAGGAGGGTGATCTCGCGGAGCAGGCGATTGCCGATGGGTTCAACCTCATCGTCGCCGTAGGCGGGGACGGGACCTGGAGCAACATCGCGCACCGGATCGTGTTGTCGCACAAGGAGGACGTGGCGCTGGGCCTTCTCGCTTCCGGCACGGGCAACGATTTCGGACGCAATTTCAGCGTGTCCATCCGTAACCCCGAGCTCGCCGTCCAGACGCTGGCGAAGGGGCGGGTCCGAAGCGTCGACGTGGGCAGAGTCATCTCGCGCGGGACGCCGCTGAGACCTCAGTCGGACTCACCCGGGGCGTCGACCGGTCGCCACTTCCTCAATCTGGTCGGGTTCGGATTCGACGTTGCGGTCATCGAGGACACGGCCGGCGCCCGCTTCCTGCGGGGAGAGTTGCTGTACAAGGTGACCGCCTTGAAGAATCTCTTTTCCTACGCAGGCGTCCCGTTGACACTCAGGAGTGAGGGCCTCCCGGTGGACGGTGAGCAGCTCATGCTCACCATCTCGAACGCGCCCTTTTTCGGGGGCGGCTTCCTGATCGCTCCGGAGGCCGAACTGACCGACGGACTCTTGCACGCGTGTGCCATCGGCAACACCGGTGCCTTCACGCGGTTCCGTCTCTTCAACGCGGCGCCCAAGGGGCTGCACGTGCACTCGCCCCATGTCCAAATGCGTCAGGGCACCCACTTTTCGGTGCGTTTTTCCGCGCCGCCGAAGTACGAAGTCGATGGCGAACTCTGGCAGGCTGAGAGTGCTGAGGTGCTCCTCGAGACCGTTCCTCAGGCGCTTCAGGTGGTGGTCCCGGACTGAACGTCAGGCGTGCGGCTCAGAGGATTGCCGCGCGCCGTCCGCAGTAAGGCGGCCCGCGACGAGCACCCAGCGTTCGTCCGCGAGGAGTTCCGCGTCATGCTCGTCGTGGCTCACGAGAACGATGGGCGTCGCGCTATCACGCGCGAATGCGCGCACCATGGCGGCGATCTCCGACCGAAGGGGCCGGTCGAGCGCCGAGAACGGCTCGTCGAGGAGCAGCATCCGGGGGGCCGCCAGAAGGGCCCGGCCCAACGCCACCCTCTGTCGCTCGCCTCCTGAGAGGAACCGCGGACGCCGGTCGAGTAGATCGGAGAGAAACAAGGACGCGGCCATTCTCTCGACGTCGGGCTCGCCGGCACCGGCGTAAGCAAGATTTTCCCTGAGCGAAAGGTGGGGGAAGAGCAGGGCGTCCTGCGGAACCCACCCAACCCTCCGTTCCCAAGCGGGCGTGTAGACGCCGGAATCGGAATCGAGCCAAACGTCGCCGCCGAAGCTCACGTGGCCCAGAGCCCCGGGCTCGAGTCCGGCCAGAGCCCGCAGGAGGGTGCTCTTCCCCGACCCCGATGGACCCACGATGGCGACGTGGTCGCTCTCGGGCCGCCAGTCGACGTCCAGCTCAATGGCGTCAAGGGGAACACGGACGCGTACGTGCAACTCCGACCCCCCGGCGGCGGCCGTGCTAGCCATGGGTGCTGTCCTCAGCGGCCACGGGACTCACCTCAGTGGCCATGGTGGTCCTCCATTCTGCGGCGCTGCCACCTCGTCAGCCCTTCGAAGCCGAGGAGGGCCACCAGCGAAAGCACCACGCTGGCGATGACCAGAAGCCAGGTGGCGCCCCGGCCCGAAGGCGACTCGAGCAACGAGTAAACCGCCAGGGCAATCGTGCGGGTCTCCCCTTCCATGTTTCCGGCGAGCACCACGGTCGCACCGAACTCTCCCAGAGCACGCGCGAATGCGAGTACGGCCCCCGCCGCGATCCCGGGGAGGGCGAGCGGCAGCGAGATGCGCCGGAACGTGGGCGCCTTTGGCACGCCCAGCGTCCAGGAGACCTCCTCGAATCGTCGGTCCACGGTGTCGAACACGGCCCGGATCGCCATGACGTACAGAGGGAAGCCCACGACCAGCGCCGCCAAGGTCGCTCCCAACAGCGTGAACGGAATCGGCAAGCCCATCGCAGCGAGCAGCCCCCCGAGCGCCGAGTCCCGACCCAGTACGCTCAGGAGCAGGAAGCCAGTCACCACGGGGGGGACCACCAACGGCGCCATGACGATCATCGAAACGAAGCTCTTCCCGAGGAAGTTCTTACGGGCCAGCAGCCAGCCCATCGCGACCGCCGGAACCAGCCCCAGGAGAACGGCGCTGAGGGCGACGATCAGGGACAGTCGGACCGCCGACCACGGGTCCAACCCCGGCGACGCGTCCAACCCAGGCGCAGGAGTTAGAGTTTGCGTCACCGGCCCGCCGACGCTCGCCGGCCCAAACCCCGATGCCGAAAACAGGGCCGCCGCCGCCGCGCCACTCAGGAAGTCGAGAAAGGCCTCGGCCGTCTCTCGGAATTCGGTACGGCTGGCTATGGCCCCTGAATAGGCCGGCTGGGGAAAGTCCTCTCCCTCGAAGGCGAAAGCCAGGCTCACACGCTCCTCCGCCAAGGCGTCCGACCGGTACACGATGCCGCCATCCGCCTCAGCCCTGGCTACCCACTCAAGCGTCCCCCTGACGCTGCCGCCGCGCACGACGCGCGGCTCGACCGAGCTCCAGGCGCCCACGCTCTCGAGCGCCGCCCTCGCATATCGGCCCGCTGGAACGTTCTCTCCGGCCAAGGCGATCCGAGCAAGATCCGCTCGCGCTATGGAACCGGGGGCCCCGGGCGGATCCGGCGCCCCAGTGGGCACGACGAACACGAGCTGATTCGTCGCCACGCGTCGGATGGACAGACTGTCTACACCACCCCGCTCCTCAAGCCATCGCATCCATTCGTCGTCGGCCGAGACGAAGACATCGGCCGGAGCACCCTTGATGACTTGCGGCGCTAGGCGCGAAGTCGCGTCGAAATTGAAGCGCACGGGGACCCCGCCCCGGGCATCCCAGGCTCGGGCCACGACGGGTAACACGTCTTGGAGGCTGGATGCCGCCAGCACCACCAAAATCTCCGGCCTTTGCTCGGTTGCTTGCTCCGCCCCCCACTCAGCTCGCGCAACCGGAACGGCTGGACTGAACTCTGGCACATCCTTTGCGCCGGTTGGCTGCAGCACGAACAACTGGACAGCAGCTACCGAGATGAGCCATTCTGTAGAGAGGAGAACTGGCAAGCAACGACCCGCTTTTTTGGTCCCCGGAAAGGCCAGTTTGACGGCCCGACAGTAGGGGAGTTGTTGGTCCCTGGAAGTCGCCCAGGTTAGATAGCTGTCCGAATACCGGCAAGGAGGTCGGCCAGGGCGGGCACTCACGAGAATGCGAGCAATGGAAGCCAGCTTGAGGCGGAGCCAACAAAATTCAGCATGACAGAGGCATTGATCATCGCAGCGGCCGCCCCGGTCCTGATGGCCGGATGGGCTCTGCTTCGCTCCTCGAAGAGGGGCACCAAGGGGACCGCGCCTAGTGGTGAACCCAACCTCCTCCCGGACCATTCACCGGTGGGCGCGCTCCTTCTCGACCCGGAGCTTCGCGTCACCTGGGCGAACGACGCGTTTTGCGGTCTCTTCGGCCTGCTTCACAGGGAGTTGATCGGCCGCGAATTGTCGGACGTCGTTGAGCAGGAACTAAAAGACTTGGTCGAGGAACCGGACGCGGTCCAGGCCGGACTGATGGAAGCCTACGGGTCCGTGGCGAAGGGCTCCTCCTTCGAGTTCTACGTGCGGGCAAGGGACGGTCGGGGTGAACGCTAGATTGAGCACACATGCAAATTGATCCAGGAGAAGCCGCTCAGCGGCGGCCTGACACCGCGAGTCGCTTGGATATTTTCCCATCCGGGTCTGCGGGAAAGTGGTCGGCGCGCTCGTTATCGCCTATCACACGGCACGCCCCTGGACGTCGGACGAGAGTGGATTCGCGACCTCGATCGGGGACCGCTTGTCTTTCATCGCCGAACCCGGAGGGACTGCGGACCGCGTCCCTCGCGACCTGAGGGCGAAGGAAATTGAGCGTCGCCGAGGCTGTGATCGAGGCACGCACCTACGAGCTGGACTCCTTCGGGCACGTCAATCACGCCGTTCATCTCAACTATTTCGAGCAAGCCCGCTTCGAGGCCTTGGCCAAGTGCGGCTTTACGTATGACGTACTCGCGCAACGGGGTTGGGCCATCCATGTTGTGCGCGTCGAGGTGGACTACCTGAGCGAGGTGCTCCTGGGAGACCGGCTGCGGATCAGAACCTGGGCAGGGGAGTTCCGGCGCACCAGCATGGTCATGCTCCAGGAGGCCCGGCGGGATTCCCGAAAGGGTGAGTCCGAGTCGACGCTGGTGGCCCGAGCTCACATCGTGGCCGTGTGGATCGGGGAGAACCGCCGCCCGATCCGGGTTCCCGAAGAGGTCCGGGACGGGTTCGGAGCGCTCGAGGCGCCCGAGGCCTGAGATTTCGAGGTCGCGACGGACGAAGCTAATTTCAGGGGGGTGTAGCTGATTGCGCGATGTATTCAGCTAAGTTTACGCGGTGGATTTAGCTAACTGAACGATGGGATCGGCCAGATGAAACCACCCCATGGATGATCGCGAGAGCCTGAGGGCCCTGCTTCTGGAGCGCTCCGTGCGCCTCGGCGACTTTACGCTCTCGAGTGGAGCCAAATCGCCGTACTACGTCGACGCCCGGCGAACGACCATGACCGCCGAGGGGCAGAGGCTCACCGGCAAGATCGGATACGATCTGATCGAGGAGGCCGGCTGGGACGTGACGCATGTGGGGGGCCTGACCCTGGGCGCCGACCCCGTGACGTACGCCATCGCGCACCACAGCACCGCTCGTGAGCGTGTGCTCGATGGCTTCACGGTGCGCAAAAAGTCCAAGGAGCACGGAACCGGACGGCAGATCGAGGGGGGCCTTCCCACGGACGCCCGCGTGGTCATCGTCGAAGACGCGGTGACGAGCGGCGCGAGCGCGATCCGGGCGATCGACGCGGTTCGCGAGCACGGAGCAACGATCGTCGGCGTGATCTGCCTGGTCGATCGGGAAGAGGGTGGGCGGGACGAGCTGGACGAGCTTGGGTTGCCGCTACTGGCGGCGTTTACGGGGCCGGAACTGCTCGACGCGGCAAAGGCGGCGGTGGCTGGCGCTTAGTCAGGACCTCCTTTTTACCAGAGGTCCAAGCCTCCCGGTCTACCTGAGGCCCAAAGCCTCCCGGAGCTGGGCCGCCGTCATGTCGGTCACGTACACGCTCGAGCCTTGATCGAACTCCCGCGCCCGCGCGAGCGACCCGACTACGACCGGATCGAAGCCGGCGTCCACCACGAGGGCCGACACGATCCGAAGGGCGTCCTGGTCATCGCCAGCGATCGGAATGCCGACCTTTTCTCCCTCACGGTGAGCATTCTGCTCCACCGACGTGTTGCGGATCGCGTTGAACGCACGCACTAGGCGGACACCCGGAAGGTACTCGGCTGAGGCGACCCCCGTCCCTTTGGCCAACGCTTCCTCCGCCATGGGTCCGTCGCGCCGCGGGTAGGGATTCCCGCAGTCGATGACGACCTTGCCCTGCATCAAAGGCGCGTAGTCCTCACCCACCTGCGGGAGCGCGGCGTAGGGCACCGCGATGAGGACGACCTCTCCGAAGGCGGCGGCCTCTGCTGGAAGGCCGGCACGCGCCCTGGGACCGGCTTGCGCGACCAGGTCCGTGAGCTCTTCGGGATGGCGGGACGAAAAGAGGATCTCGTGTCCGGCCTCGGCCCACTTGAGGCCGACCGCCCCTCCGATATTTCCCGACCCGATGATGCCGATCCTCAAGGGGACCTGCAGCGTCCCGGACACACCGGACGCCCCGAGCCGTCCCGGCAGAAGCCCGGGCGCGAGAACGAAGCCGGTCGCCGTCGCCCCGGCCCTCAGAAGAAAGTCGCGACGTGACTGCTTGTTCTCGCCTTTGGTGTCCGGTCGCGTCATGGGTATCGAACCTCCCCACCGTTGACGTGGAATGTCTGGCCCGTGATGTAGCTCGCGTCTTCGGACGACAGGAAAGCGTAGGTGTTCGCGAGCTCCTGGGCGAGGCCCAGACGTCCGAGCGGTATCCGGTTCAGGTCCTGGTGTGCGCCATAAGCGCCGGGGACCACGTGGTTCACGAGGATATTGTAGGGTGCCAGCTCTATGGCGAGCGCGCGGGTCATGCCCACGGCTCCCATCTTCGATCCGCAAACGTGCGCCCAGTTGGGTCTTCCGTGAAAGGAGTTCAGGCCCGACACCGTGATGATACGCCCGTAGCCGTTGGAGATCATGCTGGGAACGACGGCTCGGGAGCAGAAGAAAGGACCGTCGAAGTTGACGGCCGCCGCCGCTCGCCACTCCTCGGTGCTCATCTCAGCGAGGGAGCTAGACCCTCGGAAGCCGGCGTTGTTGATCAGAATGTCGATGCGGCCGAAGCGCTCCAGCGCCTCAGCCACCATCAGATTCACTTGCTGCTCAACACCGATGTCGGCCAGCAGCGCGATCGCTCTCACGCCGAGCGCCTCGGCCTCGCGGGCGACGGCCTCGGCCTCCTCCCTGTTGGACCGTGCGTTGACCACCACGTCCGCGCCCCGCCTCGCCAGCTCGAGCAGAGTCGCACGGCCGAGATTCCGGCCGGACCCCGTGACCAGTGCGATCTTGCCCTCGACGGGCCGAGCGGAGGGAGACAGGGTGGCACCGACCAGTGGCATCGCCATCGCCGCCCCCATGCCGCCCAGAGCAGTCCGTCGTGAAAGCGGTTTCCCTTTGCCCGTCTCCATGACTCAACTCCTGTGTTGGCGGACCTGTTTCTGGGCCCGCCCGTGGCACCAGCCGCGGGCGGGCTCCCGTCCGGTGTTCGTGCTATCGGTAAAACGGGATCGTGATTTCCGGATTGATGTAATCGTCCGGGAGTACCCGATCGGGATCCGGACGCACGCTCAAGTAGTCCACATGGTCGGGGATGTTGGACCAACCATGCGGCACGCCGGCCGGGATGATGATGACGTCGCCGACTTTCACGTCCTTGCTCTGCACATTACCCACGATGTTTCCGCTGCACGACGGCCCGTTCAGTAACTCGTACCCGTTGCTGCCTGGTGCGTTTCGGCGGCCGCTCATGATCTGGCCGCCGGTGACGAGCGTTCCACCGCCTGAGATGACGACGTATGTCTCAGTCTGATGATCGTGCGAGATCCCCCTCGCACCACTCGCCGGGCCGTCGGATACTCCGCAGAGCTGAGCCGGCGGGGGAGCTGCACCACCGCCACGGCCAGCGCCGCCTGTGGCTCCTCGGTGAATCACGCCGACGGAGAGGTTGAGCTTCCCGATGTCCCGGCTGACGATCTGCCGATCGGTCCCTGGAACGGCATTCACCTCCTGGATCTGCTCCACGGTGATGTACGTGGCAGACCCGACAGACATGGGAGTCTGGGCAGTCACGGCGGCGGGGAGCGCGAGTAGCGGCAGAACGAGCACCGACCAGGCTGGCTTTCTCATGGAACTCTCCTTCTTGAGTGGGAGAGCCAAGCTACGGAGCGTGAGAAGGCGGGTCAATCCGGTGGGCCGAGACTCCCGTGGAGCAGCCGTGACCAAGCTGTGGTTTGTTGCCTCTCGGCGTCGTCGTACCCTGAATTCAGTGATTCCCCCGCCACAGAGCCGCTTTATGGGTGCCCTGAAGTGCCTACACTGAGAAGACTTCTCGACGAGATCCACGGCCGTTCGCTGTGGCAGGTGCTCGGCGTGTACCTGGCTGGGGGATGGGCAGTCTTCACGGTGACCCTCAACCTGTCCGACGCCTTGCTGCTCCCGACGTGGGTGGCCCGATACTCGTTGGTGTTGGTGCTCATCGGCTTGCCCATCGTCCTCGTCACGTCGTACGTGCAGCGGGGGCTCCACAAGCGTGTTGCCGTTCCCCAAACCGGAGTGCGCCGCTTTTTCGCGTGGCGGAATGTGCTCATCGGCGGCGTGCTGGCGTTCGCCGCACTGGGCTTGGTCACGGCCGTGAGAATCGTGATGCCCGCCGCCCCCCCACAGCTTTCGGCAGGGAGTCCCGTACAGCAACTGGCTATTTTCCCCACCACGGTGCGAGGGCGCGCCGACATGGTGCTGCAGGAGGAAATCGTAGACCTGCTGCGTGGCAAGCTGGCGGTGCTTTCCGACGTTCAGATCGTCGATCCAGGGACAGTCATCAAAGCCGCTCGCCTGCAGGTGCCGGGTGGGGTGGTCGATGTCGCGGCTGCGCTCGCCATCGCAGCTGAGCGTGGCTGGAGTCTCTTCATACTTCCCGTAGTCACGTGGAGCGGGGGAGAGATCCGCCTCCAGGCGTCGCTCTTCGACGTCGAGTCTCCAGCGGAGCCGCTGGCCCTCGCCGAGGCCGGGGGTGACGCCGTCGACGTGTTCGACCATATCGACGAGTTCGCCGTCGATATGGTTTTCGCTCAGTTCGGGCGAGCCAGTGCCCGCCTCGTGCGGTCCGAGTTCCGGGGCACCGAGTTCCGGGTAGCTTGGGAGAACTTCCTGTGGGGTGAGCAAGCGATGCGGAGGTCCCGGCACGATCTGGCGCTCGAGGCGTTCCAGTCGGCAACCGAGGCAGACGAAACGTTCGCGCTGGCGCATCTCCGGGCGGCGGTCGTCGCCGCTCTCATGGAGACGGACGGGGACTTCGCGCACCTCGTGGGATCGGCACCGAATGCTCTTCCGAGGGCCCGTGCGCTCGCCGACCGACTCGATGAGCGCGACCACGACTTCCTCGATGCGTACGAAGCGTTCCGAGAGGGCGACCGCGCCGAGGCGGCTTTCAACGCAATGCTCGTGGAGCGGCCCAGCGATGTCGAAGCGCGTTTCTTTCTTGCGCAAACGCTCCTGCGACTCAACCCGGCCCGCGGGCGCTCGCCGATGGCGGCTCGGGCCGTATTCGAGGAAGTGCTGAGAGCGGATTCCGGCTTCCCGTGCCCTATATGACCGCTCTTATGGCTCGTCGGGAGCGAGCATGACTACGTGGCCCCAGACAGCCTTAACTCGATGCTCAAGGCGGCGCGTGGCGGGGGGGGGCTCACTCACAATGACTTCATCAACGCTGTCATGTGCGGTGACGAAGAGATGGCCGAGGCGCTTTTCACTCGCTTCGACAGACGGCCGGTTCCGTTCAACTTGGCCTATCCTGTGCGTGTCTCCGAATGGGGCGGAGATTTCTCCATGGCGGAAAGAGTGGCCCGAGGCCACACTCGGTCGGAGAACGTCGATCCCATCCGGATCGCGGGGCACCTCAACCTCGCGCGGGTCCTCGTGGGTCAGGGAAAGTGGCGAGCCGCCGCCGTGGAGCTCGATGTGGGCGCCGACGCAGGCGCGCGTGTCAAGAGCCGTCCTGGCGAGACTCCCTTTCCTTTCGATCCCACGTGACTATCAGGCGAGTACGATGGGGGAGCTGCAGCGCTGGGAGCCGCCGGTACCGGAGCCGGGATCGCCGCCCGAACGCGCCTATGATCGGCATGCCCGACTATATGTCATGGGCTTGCTGTCCTCGAAGTTGGGCGACGTGACCGCGGCTCTGGAGTACGCGGATGCGATCGAGGAACTCGCCGACGTTGCCGCGACCGCGGTGCCCGGAGATCTGGCGACGACGGTTCGGGCGGACGTCGCTTGCCGGCAGAGGAGCAGTCCCGCGGACGTTCTCCGCGCCTTCGAGCCCCTGAGCGGGCAGGTCCCTGCCGTCCCCTGGGATAACCCGGCTTTCGGACAGGAGCACGCCAGGTGGGTGCGGGCTTCGGCCCTCCAGCAGGCCGGAGAGAACGACGAAGCGCTTCGATGGCTCAAAGACACCTTCATCGCGACCCCCGGTGCCGTGTATTACCTCGCTCCTACCCGGTACCTGGCGGCCCAGGTGCTCGATGCCGCGGGTCGGGCCGAGGAGGCAGCCGAAGCCCGCGCGACGTACCTCAAACTTTGGGCAGACGCCGACGGGGGGATTTCGTTGCCTGGAGGCTGACATCCTCCAGTCGAAGATCCCGCCGCCGAAAATCCGCCGTCTGAGCCGTAGCGACCTCTAGGGCTCCTAGTTGCCGTTCAGGCGCACGAACTTCTGGATCCGGTGCCCAGTCTGCACTTCACCCGTGTAGAGATTCCCCTGGGAATCGAAGTCCATGTAGTGGAGCCAATCGAAATTGCCCGGTTGTTTTCCGCCCGTACCCCAAGAGTAGACCGGCTCGAGGGTCGCTCTATCCAGGGCCCACACCTTGTTGTTGGTGCCGTCGGGCACGTAGAGGAAGCGTTGCTCAGTGTCGAGTGGGTCGAACTCGGCGCCCCACGTGGATCCGGGGCCGTACGTCTGCGGAGCGAGAACGCTCTCCATGATGTAGGTCCCGTCCGTATCGAAGACCTGGAAGCGGTTGCTGGGACGGTCGCTCACGTAGACCCTCCGGTCGGTGGAGATGGCCAGTCCGTGGACAGGCTGACGCCATGTACGGCTTGGCGGAGCGTTCGGATCCCACGGGCCCGGGTCCTCGTCCACCGGAACCTCACCGTAGGCTCCCCAGTGCCGTATGTACTCCCCGGTATTCGCGTCGAAGATCGCCAGCCGGCGATTACCGTAACCATCCGCCACGTAGAGCTCGTCGGTCAAGGGATCCACCTCCATGGTGGCGACCCGGTTCACCGATTCCGTGTCGTTGCTACCCTGGCTCACACCTACGCCACCGATGGTGAGTATGTGGTCACCGTCCTGTGTGAACTTCATCATGTGATGGTCGTCACCGCCGTTCCCGGCGACCCACACGAATCCCTGGTAGTCCACGTGGATTCCGTGCTCACTATTGAACCACTCGTATTCCCCGTTGGGGTCGTCGCCACCGCCACCGCCCCACGCTTGGATAACTTCGCCCGCAGGGTTGAAGGCCAACACAGACGGCGCCGTCGTGCAGCAGAGCGATTGGACCGGATCGCTTCCCCACGCCTGGTCGCGTTGGGACATCGGCGGCGTCGAGCCAGCGTTCGTACCCTGCACCGTGAACGGTCTGTGGATGATCCACACGTTGTCGTTGCTGTCGACGGAGGTGCCAGCGACCTGCCCGATGATCCAGTTGTTGGGAAGGGGCTGGGGCCAGAACGGGTCGACCGCGAACTGTGCTACGCCTTCCGGCACTCCGGGTCCCGACGCGTCGGATGGCACTCTGGCCATGGAAGACGCCGTCGCGGCATCGTCCGTCGCGGCATCGTCCATCGCGCATGAAGACGTCGCGAGGGCCACCATCGAAGTTACCAAGACTACGCGAATCCAGGCGGGAGATGAGCTCATTGTTCGTCACCAAGTCCAGGGGGGGGATTTTCCAA
>Ga0310121_10001516_pt1 | contig 23532 bp, 20 predicted proteins | sample CB27_Tmax_986_MG_FD_203504 | JGI IMG/M metagenome (GOLD analysis project Ga0310121, IMG submission 203504) | Marine microbial communities from Western Arctic Ocean, Canada - CB27_Tmax_986 | ecosystem: Environmental > Aquatic > Marine > Oceanic | place: Canada: Western Arctic Ocean | collected...
AACCGCTTCCAACCATCGTACAAATCTTAGAAGGCCACGAGCTTTCGAACGTCGGTAGAGTGTTCATGGAACGCGAGCCAATGACATTCTATGAGTATTCGGGTGGCGGCGTCACGGTCATGGAGCTCGCTCTCTCCGATGTCCGTAGACGTCCATTCGTGGATCTAATGCAGGACGGAGTGCTCACCCCGATTGGCATGACGCGCAGCTCTTATGCTCAGCCAATCTCTCCGGAACACAACAACAATGCTGCCCGAGCACATGACAACAACGGTGAGTCCCGCGGTCCAAAGTGGCATGTATATCCTGAGCACGCAGCCGCGGGCCTCTGGACGACTCCCACTGATCTAGCCCGTCTTATCATCGAAGTGCAGCGCTCTGCTCGCGGGGAGTCGAATCGTGTGCTTTCTCAGTCTATGATCCAAGAGATGTTGAATCCAGTCGGCGTGGGGCCCTTCGCAGTCGGTTTTACTGTGAGCAAGATCGGCGAGGGCTGGTACTTCAGTCATGGTGGAAGCAATTGGGGATTCAGGGCTCTAATGCTTGCACACAAAGTGAAGGGCTATGGCCTGGTCGTTATGACTAATGCCGACCAGGGATCGACTGTGATCGACGAGATAAGCCGTCGTATTCAACACACATATAACTGGGACTCAGTAGCCTCTGCCGTAGAGCGGGGATACAGGCGCTGAATAAGGTCAAGCGCCCTTGGTCATAACGGAGAACGATTAAGTGATAAGCTTGCGAGCCGCATTCGGTAGTGCTTGGCTTCCGTTCTGGGTAGGCGTTGGTTTGCTCGTCAGTAATGGTGAACTGAGTAACTTGGGAATCGTCTTGGTCTGCTGGGGTCTTCTCCGGTGGATGCTCAAAAGAAGAAGTAAGAAGGAGGGGTGCCACTAAAGTTGTAGTGGCTCGCTACGCACCCCACACCGCAGGAAGCCGGTCGAATAGCCAGAGCATTGCAAGCCCGCCCAAGGCATAGCCAACTGCGGGCTCGAACCGGGGAACACGAAAACGTAGGGTTTCTCCCACCATCCTATTCAGTAAGACAAGCAGGGCGACGAACGCGAGCTGGCCGGTTTCCACTCCCAGGTTGAAGGTGAGGAGGGCGAGCGGGACGTCCGCGCTACGCAACCCAATCTCCCCAAGGGCTCCCGCGAAACCGAGCCCGTGCAACAATCCAAAGACGAAAGCTACCAGCCAAGGTCTCCGGTGTACGAGATGCGTATGGCCGCTGTACCCAACGACAATCTCCCGGGCCAAAAGCACGATGGACAGCGCGATGGCAGCTTCCACAGGGCCCCGGTCTAGCGTGACTACCCCCATTACGGCAGCTGCCAGGGTGATACTATGCGCAATGGTGAAGGCCGTGATGGTCTTCACTAGAGGTCCCACCCCCCGAACCAATAGTAGGAGTCCAAGGACGAAGAGCAGGTGGTCGATTCCGAGAAGGATGTGCTCGGTCCCTAGTGCAAAGTACCTCTCTGCGAGGCGGAATCCGGATCCTGCACCCGCAAGAAGATCTCCTAATTGAACCGGTACCGTATTGCCTTTTCCTCGGAAGTACGCGGAAGCATCGGTACCATCGCTCCAATGGGCGATCGCCACAACGCCTGCCAGATCCCAGGGGAGAGTGATGACATCATCGAACATAAGCTCGTCGTCACACTGGAACCGGAATAACGCCACCGTTCCGCGCACTCCCTCCTCCGGCAGATGCCGACAGCCGGACGGCAGCACACCTGGAGAATCTCCAATAGGAGGCAGGCCGATATCGACGATGGATAGCGTGTACCTACCCTCTCCGACCTGGTCGATGAAGACACGTGCGACGGAGGTGATCCTCACGTCATGAGCTGCTGCAAAGCGAGCTGTCAGCACAAGCAGCATCGCGACCAGAACCATGATGCCGAGTGGCGCGAAGCGCGCAAGACGTCTCACCTCGAGGGTCCCTCGCCGACGAACTTCACTGAGTAGAGTTCGCGAAGCTCGGCGATTCGCTCCTGAAGGAGTGCTTCTTCTTTTTCGCCGATCCAGTCGAATCGGACTTGTCCCAGAATCGCATCGAAAGCAGGGGGAATCACTTCATCGAAGCGATCGGTAACGCGAAACCAATGTTCTCCCAGAGCCGTCTGCTGGGGTCCGACCCATACTCCCGGCTCAGCTTCGAATACCTTTGCCGCAGTCTCCGGCCCAAAGACAAGTGAGAGGTCGTCTATGGTCACCTCTGTCAGGACGGCATGCCTGAAGCGCTCATTTTCTGCGAGACGCTCGACATCCAGTCCGGTGCCGAGCTCGGGAGGCAGCGTCCCCGATCCACCAGCCATCACCACAACCTCATCCACAGTCACGGAAGGCGCACGCACGTAACGCAGTTGGTTCTCTTTGTAGTAGGCCCGAAGCTCAGCCTCGGTGGGTTGAATAACCCCGCCGCTCAGGATGTGGAGCATCTTCTGGGATAGGATGGACCGGATCCGTTGGTCGTCATCGAATCCGAGAATGCGAGCCTCTCGTGCCAAAATCTGCTCGTCAATATAGGTGCGTTCAGCTAGCCTGCGTTCTTCCTCACTTAGAGGAGTATCCCTCTCGATCTGCTGGATGCGCCATGCGACCTCCTGACGGTCAATCTCGATGACCTCGCGACCGCCAGAACTGACGAACTCGGTGACGAGGAAGAAGATCACCGCGATGAGCGTGAAATGGACGACGGGCTCCCGCAATGCTCGCTGAAAAAAAGAGGGTTGCGACGTCGTATTACTCATCTCTCAATAGAGGGGGCCTTCAACGCGGCCCGCTAGCGTCGGCCGTCTCGTCGCGTAAGCGGGTTCAGGTAGCCCCGACCACTGAGCCCTTTCTTCTTTAACGCGATCCCTGTCAGGCACTCGTCGACGACTTTCTTGGAGTTAAGTACGCTCGTGTACCCCGCATCGAGAAGAGGAGCCAGTTCGACTAGGTCAAACCCCACCACGTTGTTCTCAGCGCAGAGACCTCGGATGAGAGGGAACACTTCTCGGGGTGTCAGCCCACCCGCTACCGGTGTACCAGTTCCCGCAGTATACGCAGGGTCCATGACATCGATATCAAAAGAGATGTGCAGATACTCCGGGCCGTCATTCGCTTCATCGAGAACCAGATCCATAACCCCTCCCCAACCGTCACGATCAATCTCCGCCATCGTGTGGTAGCGCAGATTGTTTTCCCGCATCCACTCGAACCCGTCTGGCCCGGGCCACCCACCACGAAGGCCCACCTGAATGTAATTTTCGCCAAGCACGTGTCCTTCCTCGATCAGCCGACGTATCGGGCGGCCATGGGTGATCAGGTGACCTGTGCGAGATTCTCCAGCGTCGTAGTGAGCATCGAAGTGGATGACACCAACGTTTTCCTTACCATAGACATCGGCGAGGCCGGCGACATTGGCGTATTCGATGGAGTGATCACCACCGATGATGATGGGGATCGCGCCCGTCTCCGCAATCTCCCGGACCATCCGTCGGATCGATGGCATGCTACGCTCCAGACTCAGCTTGTCGATGGGCGCGTCGCCATAGTCGACGCCCTTCAGCTCCGTCCTCCACTTCACCAGCGTCTCCATGCTGCCGCCACCACGGCGGAGCGCACGCATTGCGGTGGGTCCTTCGCCAGCGCCTCGATATCCGCTCCCCATGTCGACAGGGGCTGCGATGAATGCCACTTCCACTTCGCCAGCAACCAGGTCCTCAGTCGTCATCGCGATAGGCAACCCGAAGAAGGTCAGTGGTCCAAAGGTCTTAATCGGTCCCGGCTCTCGGGGTGGGTCTTCCGAGATATCTCTCTCTTTCCACACCTCGAGGTCCTCGGCGTTCGGATCCAACCGAATGATCGTGTCTGCGGAAGTCGCCTCCTCCTGCTCCCCAGGTTGCTCGCCCGATGCCATCTCCTCGGTGGCTTCTGGCAAAGCCTCTTCCGTGGACTGTGGCGGTGTCGTGCACGAGACGACCGACAGCGCGACGAGAAGCAGAACTACCGACGACACCTGACGTGTCATAGGGGTAAATCTCCTATTCTTTGAATGCCTTCTTTCTGGTCGGATACATCGTGACCAATCATAGTTCACCGGTAGGCTCGGTGAAACCGGTTGAGACTAGAAGATCCCCTGAGTAAAACACTGTTGATAGGTGGCAACTACAGAGCGACCCAAAAAGGAGGTTAGGCCAGTGGCATTGCTACCAATAGCTCTCATCCAAGCTAATCGGATACCGATGGAGTATTCCGAGCAGGGATTCTCATTCAGGGAAATGGTTTTCTTGTTCTTACTTGTGCTCGTATCCGTGTTGTTGGTAGTTCGTATAATCAAATTGTTTGGAAGTAGGGATTAAACTTCCAAATCGCCCGTAGGAGTTTCCTCCCGCGTGGCATTCCTAAACAGCCGTGCAGATCCAAGAAACAGCGCGATAAAGAACCCGTTCAGAATCAAGATCTCGGGCACAGAGCTAACGCTGCTCTGATGCTTCCCGGCGAGCAACGCGATCACGGTGACCAACGCTTGAGCAAACGCTGTCGCGAACAAGGCTCGTGCCATCCCATGTGCCTGGAAACGTGCGATGACGGCACCGATGATTCCGATAGCGAGCACCCCGAAATACATCAAGTCGAAGGGGTCACCCTCAATTCCGATCACGCCAACGGCACCGATCAGCCAGACGAGGATGAATGCTGTCGCGAGCGCAAGAACCGTGGCGAATCTATAATTGTCCATCTTCATCGGGTTCTCTCTACTGAACCCATGGCTAACGTGAGTCCCTCACCGCCTCATTACCAGCCTACGGCATATGCGGCCCGCCGAGGGTCTGCACCAGCCGCGAAAGTCCCAAAATTAGTATTTTTTAGTATGGCTTGGATGCTACCCAGTGAGTAGGACGGGGCTAGTTGTACATTATGCCCTAATCCCTGCAGACCTTCGAGGTGCTCTACTGAGATTCGATCTTCGATCCGCATAGTGATTTCAGAACCAGCTCTGTAAAAATTGGGTGTCGCGAACAAACTAAAGCGTGGCGCCTCTACAGCTTCCTGCACCGACATACCTAGATCCAGAATATTCACAAGAACTTGGAATTGCGTCTGCCCAATCGTCTCACCACCTGGAGTTCCTAAGGCCAGTATGAACTCGCCATCCTTAAGTACGATGACAGGCGAATTATTTAGGATAGGGACCTGTCCTCCCCGAGCATAATTCACGTGGTCAGAATATGGAGACGTCGAGCCTATACGAGTTCCATTATTGAAGGTGATTCCAGTATTTCCGACAACAACACCAGTCCCGAAAGCTCCTCCATGAGTTGGCGTACAGGCGACTACATTCCCTTCCCCATCCATGATCGAAAAACTAGTGGTGCTTCCCTCGTGACTACGCTCTCTGTCTGATCCCAAAATCAGCCCTCTTCTAGAATCCCGAGATCCACTCGAAGATCTGTCATAACCTCTCGGCTCCCCTGCAGTGGGGTACACCATGCTATTAGCCTCTGAAATCAAATCACTGCGAAGAGAAAGGTAGCTTTCTTCGAGCATGCCTTCCGTTGGAACAAAGAATTTTTTCGGATCGGCCACATACTGGTAAATATCTGACTTTGCAATCTGGATAGCCTCGGCAAGAAGATGGGTGAAAAGTGGGTTTCCTGACCCGAGGGCCCCCAAATCAAACCTTTCAACCAGCTTCAATTGCATCAAAACTTCCAGCCCTCCTCTTGAGGTCGTAGGAGAGGAATAGATGTCGTAGCCCCTATAATTTATGTGTATCGGATCATCCCATATGGGGCTAAAATTCGAAAAATCCTCCTCAGCGAATAGCCCTCCTTCCTCCGTATAAAACCGTACGAACTCCTCTGCGATATCTCCGTTGTAGAATCTGGAAAAAGCAGCATCTAAAGCTTCGTTACGACTTCTTCCTTGCTGCAATACACGCTCTTCTTCTTCGATAAGTTTACGGAACGTAGAGGCTAAATCCGGCATCTTAAAAAGCTCGCCGACTTCTGGAACTCTATCTTCTGGAAGGAATGTCCGAGCACTCGTCGGATACTGTCGGAATAGCTCCGCTTGAGATGCGATAGCTTGGACTACTGATGCTTCTATAGGATGACCGTCTGTAGCGTACTCCAGAGCTGGGGCTAGGACCTCTGAAAGACTCATAGTCCCAAACTCCTTCAACATGGAAACCCAACCACCCAGTAGGCCCGGGACTACCCCTGCATAAATTCCCTTGTTGAGTTCTTCGGCTAACCTATCACCAGCAACAAGAGCTTCTGGAGCCGCTCCCGCGGCCGTTAGGGAGCGGACTGCTCCGGAACTCTTATCGAAGAATGTGAGAAATCCATTTCCCCCTGCTCCCGACATCTGTGGACGCACCACATTCAGGGTAGCTAGCACCGCTACAGCAGCATCGATTGCATTTCCACCCGACATGAGAATCCGCAATCCCGCCATCGAAGCCAGAGGATGACCTGCAGTAACTAGCCCGTTTACCCCCGGCACTTCGGGACGGTGACTCTTCTTACCCGCACTCATCTGCAACGGATACGCATTTTCTTGTGCCATTATTGACCCAACATCTGAGAAAATAGGATTCACAAGAACAGTCGAGACTATGAGAAGTACTCTATAGATATACAAACTGATCTCCCATCCTAATTTGAATTTCATCTCCATCTTGATCCGTCAATTCGGCCCTCATTTCTCTTCTGAAATAGATGTGATACGGGGCTAAGGTGTGCCCTACCGTCTAGTGCTTCTGTCCCTACCCAAGAAAGGAAGAAAATTTCTAGAACCACCAAGAAGACAGGCTACTAACCAACAAGACGTATTGGGAATCATAGAAGCTATAAAATGTATGAGGAATTCATCTCTGCTTTGGTCTAAAAGTGATGCAACCAACATGAAGCATGTTGCCAGAAAACCAATCCAATGAATCAGAGTTGAAGATCGTGAAACCATCTACCTCCCCCTTTGGGTGGCGACGACAATCTTGGCACCTTCTATGCCGAGAGGCTACCGTGCCAGCCCTAAGAACAACTGGTGTCGAGTGAAGACGTTGCTCGGGCTTTCCATGACCGGAATGCCTCCGGTACCCCGACCTCCGGTCGCGTTGTCGGAACCCAACCCAGTTCCTCCCGGGCGCGTCTCGAGGTGAATGGATTGTTACGCGTCAACATGTCGAGTGTGCCCTCCGTGTGAGGGGCCAGGTCGCTTCGGCCGATTGCGACAAGGAGTGGCTTGAGTACACTGAAACCGATCTTCGCCACAGCTGTTGGGACATGGACCCGGCGCACCCGGCATCCGAGTCCCTCGGCTCCGTACCGTACGAGATCTGACACAGTAATCGGGAAGTCGTCCGTGAGGTGATAGATCTTCCCACCGGCACTTTTGTTCGTGCCAACCAGCAACGCCCCTTCGGCGATCGACCGAGCATGCGTGAGGCTCATGATTGAAGCTCCGCCACCCAGAAGCGGGAAGAACCCGCGTTGTAGAATAGGAGCAATTCTCGGCACGAACTGCCGGTCCCGCACGCCGTACATGACAGGCAGTCGAACGATGGCCGTCCACGCCGTGCCGCGCGCGTGGGCTTCGAGGACGAGGCGCTCCGCCGCCTGCTTCGAGCGGCCGTACACTTCGTGCTCAGGTAGCTTTGGGAGTGGGACTGATTCGTCGGTTGGGACTTCTCGATAGCGAGCTCGACCGAAGACTCCGGTGGTACTAAAAAACACGAAACGGGCACCCGCTGCCGCCGATGCGTGGAGGACATTTTCAGTTCCCCCCACGTTCCCGAGCCTGAAGGCTTCCCAATCGGTGCCGACGCCCACGGAAGCCGCAGCGTGAAAGACGAGTGAACAGCCTGATGTCGCTGACATGATGGATGCCCGGTCGGTGATGTCTCCTGCAAACAGCGTCGCGCCGGTCTTCTCAAGCCACCGGGCTCGTTCCGGACGACGGACCAATGCCCGGACATCCCAGCCTTCGTCGAGAAGTCGCTCCACCAGGTAGGAACCGAGTAGGCCGGTCGCCCCGGTGACTAGGGCTAAGTCACTCACGGCTTGGAACCGCTTCCCCGGAGTTGACGGGGAGGGCGTAAGCGACCACGTAGTCGCCTAGCCTCGTTTGAAGATCGCTGTGGCCTCCGGCATTGATCACGACGTACTGCCGGCCCCCGACGCGCGCGCGGTACGTCATAGGCGTAGCCTGTCCACCAGCGGGCAGCTTGTCGGACCAAAGTAGCTCACCGGTCTTTAGGTCGAACGCGCGAATGCGACTGTCTAGCGTCCCCGCTATAAACACCAGTCCCCCGGCGATCAGAGGTCCCCCAAGGCTCGCCGAGCCCCACAAAGTGGGTGTGGGGAGACCTTTCGCAAGGTCGCTCAGGCCCCCCAGAGGTATTTCCCATTGGAGCTGGCCTGAACGGACATCGATCGCATGCAGGAGACCCCAGGGTGGCTTGATGCAAGGCAAGCCGATCGGTGACCAAAGCAGTTCCCGCTTCACCACGTAGGGTGTCGGCGCTTGCCGGTCAAGCAGGCCACCTCTAGTCAACGTGGTGACGGCCTCCTCAGCCTGCTCAACAGGAACTAGGGTTAGGACGTTGGCGGCTCGGTTGGTATTGGTCACCAGGAGTCCCGAGGATGGATCGTACGCCAACCCCCCCCACTCCATACCGCCGAAGAAGCTCGGGAACGTGATCGACCCCTGGAGACTGGGCGGTGTGAAGATGCCCTCGGACCTTACTGCCTCTATTCGACGGCGACAGGAGCGCCGATCCAGAGGCGTGAGTCCCCAGGCATCTTCGGGGGTCAAAGCTTCCGCATGCAGGGGCGCCGGTAGCACTGGCACGGGTTGGGTCGGCCACGCCTCCTCGCCAGGCACGTCGCTAGCGGGAACAGGGCGCTCTTCGACCGGGAATAGCAACTCGCCCGTAAGTCGGTGGAAAAAGAACAGGTACCCCATCTTCGTGCTTTGAACCACAGTCGGGATCTCGACACCATCCCGATGGAGCGTGAAGAGAAGTGGCGGGGAAGGCAGGTCGTAATCCCAAAGGTCGTGGTGCACCATCTGATAGTGCCAAACGACCTCTCCTGTAGTGCCTCGCAGCGCCACCAGAGAATTGGCATAGCGGTTGTCGCCAGGTCTCCAACCGCCATAGTGGTCAGGGCTGGGGCTGCCGGTCGGGACGAACACCAGGTCGTTTTCTTCGTCTGCGGTGAGCGTGGCCCAGGCGTTACCTGCTCCCGGCGGTAAGTGAGTTCCGTTCTCGGGATTGTGGTCCATCTCCAACAGAGGCTCCCAAGACCAAAGTAGGGCACCGGTTCGTACGTTGAACCCTCGCACGACGCCGCTCGTTGCATCGGCAAACCTATTATCGAAGATGCTCGACCCGACGACCACCACGTCCCTGAGAATCGCAGGCGGTGCAGTCTGCTTATACTGGCCTCGACGCCCCTCGATTCGCGCGACATCCGCACCGAGATCCAGCCACCCCTGGTCTCCGAACGCCTCACAGGGCCTCCCAGACAGGGCATCGAGGGAAAACAGACGAGCATCGAACGTCGCAAGAAAGACACGCTGCGCGCACTGCGCGCCTGGGGTCGCAAGCGAATCGGTCCATACTGAATGCCCACGCATCGTCACTTTGCCCTGAATGGAGTCCGACCGGTCAATGTGCGGGTCAAAGCTCCAGAGTTCCTCGCCGGTCTCAGGATCGAGCGCAAGTGCTCGACTAAACGGAGTGACAACGTGCAGAACCCCGTCAACCATGACTGGCGTAGACTGGAACGCCGTAGAAGCCTCGCCGTTCCCACCTTGGCTGACGTCTCCGGTTCGATGGATCCAGGCGACCTCGAGGTATCTGACATTGTCAGGCGTAATATCGCGAAGCTCTGAACGGTGGTTTCCTGTAAATCCGTCAGGTGTGGGCCACTCGTGGGCTGGCTGGTTTGGTGGATCTGAGCGCCATCCGGCGTATTCGGCATCCGGAGGGAACCATACCAGCCACGCCACGAGGCCTGCCGCCAAAAGCACGATCGCAACCGATGGACGCAACTTTTTCACGGGGTTCGTGGGTGACCTCCTGGGGCGGGTGGTGCGGCAGTCATAGGCCAGCGGTATTCTGCGCCTGGCCCCGCAAAACCGCAACGTAGACAAAAGCACCATAATCAGACGTGCAAAACAGTGTTGTATAGTCCATCGGTGGGTTCGGTAAAACAGAAGAGCGTGCCCGTGAACCAAGAGGGGACACCTCCACCACAACACCCGACTATCACAGTCACACTTGGCAGGAAGAGGCCGCGGAAGCTGAGGTGGCTCTACCGAACGTAGATCCCGATCCCGACCAATAATCGATGGGTAATACCGAACCTGTCCGCATCCAATAGACCATAGAACCATCCACCGATTTGGTTTCTAACGAACGCAGATATGCCCGATGATGAAGCTATCTTGAGCCGGCCCTCCATGCCCAGGGTGAGTACCTCCTCCCCATTCGCACTGCTCCTAAATCCTGGGTCCGTTTCACTGAGGTCATCCTAAGCTAAGAAGCCAACACCGACATCTAACCCTAGTGCTGCTCTTTCTCCACCCATCATCCACCGGAGGCCAACGCCTACGGAACCAAAGTTGCGATGGAGGTCGTCTGAGGCTACTGGGAAATCGGTTCTCGCTAAAGTCAAGAACAACCCATGGGAGATGGGTCCACCGCGTGACAGAAAAGATAAAAATGAAACACTAGGGCCAACTTCGAGAGCGGTAGTATGCCCAAGATCAAAAAGGACCGTAGGGTGAACCGACCACTCAAGAGATTGCGCAGAACCCATGAACGGAGTGGTGATGCTGACCAATGCAATCCAAGCTATCTGTTTCATGAAGCTCCCAGATTCCCCTCTCATGAAGCGGTATATATCTCGGTTGACCTCTTGGGGTACTGCAGTGGTTGTACTGAACTCCGTCCACACAGGGTAAGAACCATTGGCGCCGTTTCTAGTGATCCCAATCCCCGAAGGGATCTTCCAAGGACGGGCTCTGGGGGGTGAATAGCTCGGCACCACTGTCGGTGATATACATGCAGTCCTCTAGCCGAACCCCGAACTCACCGGGGACGTAGATCCCAGGCTCGTCACTGAACACATTCCCAGCGATCAGCGGCGTGCGGTTCCCCTTCACCAGGTAGGGCCACTCATGCCCGTCCATCCCGATCCCATGACCAACCCGGTGAGTGAAGTACGTGTATCCCGGACCGTAGCCAGCGTCCTCGATCACCTTCCGAGCTGCCGCGTCGACATCCTCGGGCAACACACCCGGACCCGCCGCATAGTACGCGGCGGTCTGGGCCTCGAGCTCGATGTCAAAACGCTCTCTCATGATATCGGAAGGCTGACCAAGCACGAAGGTGCGACTCATGTCTGAACGGTATCCCTCGACCCCACATCCCCCGTCGATGAGCAGAATGGTGCCCTCACGGATCACTTGGGGAGTGATCGAGCCATGGGGTAACGCAGACCACTCACCAGTCTGCACGCTGGCTGAACCAGAAAAGCCGAGGCGCTGATGTGCTGAGCTTATGAGGCCGCCCACGTCACCCTGGGTCATCCCCTCTTCCATCGCTAGGTACGCCGCCTTGTACGCGGTGAGTGTTACTTCGTTGGCGAGTGTCATGAGCTCGAGCTCGTGCGCGTCCTTTACGCCGCGGCATCCGCCGGTCACCAGTGTAGCATCAACCACATCGATCGCGGGTGCCGCGAGTGCGATACCGTTGCTGAACCGGAACTGCAGGGTCTCCTCAGCACCGATCCTACCGGTCTTGATCCCACGATCTCCCAACCCTTGAGCCACCCGCTCATACGGGCTCTCGTGCTCCTCCCATGTATATACCTGAGACCCACCCAACGGGCCGAGCGCGAGTTGCTCTCTCGCTCGATCTTCCTCGAATGCGGGGCATACCACGAAAGCGTCGCCTTGGAGGGGGATCACAACGGTGAAGAGTCGTTCACCTCCACCCCAACGGATATTCGTGAAGTAGACCATTGAAGTACCACCGCAGAGGGCGAGGCCGCTGAGTCCTTGCTCGTGCATAAGCTGTTTGGCATTCTCGACCCGTGCCGCACGCTCGTTCGTCGTGATGGGATGTGCTCGGTCTGCCCAAGATTCCAACCGGGCGATCGAAGGAGGGAGTGCCTCTCCGGACGCCTCGGTCGGCTCGCATCCTGACAGCGTCAAACCTGCAGCGGCAGCGGTGGACGTTTCTAGGAAGTGACGTCTTGAGATCATTCGTGTAACTCCAGAACTGGGCGCCTCGCGATGCCGGATGGATTCTGGCTGGGATCATAACCTCGCAAAGGCGCTTTCAGCGACGCCTGTGATGTGTGCCGACTCGCACCATTTCCGCCCCCTACTGGCTGGTGACAGAGGGTGGTCATTGGCAGATACGCTTTCCCGCAGAAGATCCACAACCGATTCGGGAGCACCACGCCGGACGCACAAAACAGTGCTCTATAAAGCAGCGGTGGGTACGGTGAAATAGGTGCAGAACTATTTCCTCAAAGCAGTTCTTACTGGTCTGATTGCTATGACTAAAATAGAGACCGCAAACCAAACCCAATGGGTGCTCATTACCCAGTCTGCAAATCCTTTCCAAACTGAAACCCAAAATAAAGTAGCTAGAAAAACAGATAGTTTGATCAATGTTACATTCCAGAAATCAAAATTCTTAAGATTCATTTTCGATTCCCCCCTCGTGTAGTGACTCGAAAATTTTGCAGAAACTTTTTTGGAGCTTGGGATTCCTAGTCCAATCTGAAATTAAAAAATCTCCTGAGCAAAATACTGTTTATAGGTGGAGCAATCGGGGTGGGCAAAAAGAGGGTGCCCCCGGGTACTGGTTCTGGGGTGCACCAAACTGCAGAGTCTCATATCATGCACGCATGAGTCCAGGATCCACTTCCAACATTCTTACTGGCGTAGCGGGGGAATACTTCGTTGCGGGTGAACTTTTGAGGCGCGAATGGATCGCATCACTTCCGATAGCTCTGGGCGTGAAGTTCAGTTGATGGGACATCTAGAGGAAGGAGAGTCACGAGAGGCGTTGAGGCGATGGAGTGAAATCCTGCGTCCGTATGGAGGTGCAGATGTCCGCCGGAGCATGATCCAGCTTCTTACTTCGGCTCCGCCCTTCTTTCTCTGCTGGTACGCCTCTTACCGAGCCCTGTCGTTCAGCTACTGGCTCTCCCTGGTGTTGGCTATCCCCACGGCAGGTTTTCTCCTGAGACTCTTCGTGATCCAGCACGACTGCGGTCACGGATCGTTCTTGAAGTCCCAGAAGACGGCGAATCGTATCGGGTTTTGGCTCGGTGTCCTGACAATGACGCCATACCACTATTGGCGGAGAACCCATGCCCACCACCATGCCCACTCCGGTAATTTGGGCTTCAGGGGCTTCGGCGATATCGACGTGATCACCGTGAGCGAATACTACGGCAAGCCGTTCCTCGGACGACTCGGTTACCGGGCCTACCGGCATCCGGTCGTCATGTTGGGGCTGGGGGGATTATTCCAGTTCGTCCTCAAACACCGCTTCCCGTGGGACACTCCGAGAAATTGGAGGCGCGAATGGCGCAGCGTCTCGAAGATGAACGGGGTTCTAGCGGCTATCCTCCTCTTCATGTGGCTCACGATCGGCCTAAAGACGTTCGTCCTCGTGCATCTGCCGGTCCTGTTCCTCACCGTTTCGGTAGGAGTGTGGTTGTTTTATGTGCAACACCAATTCGAGGACACGTATTGGCGAGAGCACGAAGATTGGGCGTACGTCGACGCGGGACTGAAGGGCAGTTCACATCTCGTACTGCCGAAACTGTTACAGTGGTTCACCGCAAGCATCGGAATCCATCATCTACATCACCTGAATACGAAGATCCCGAACTACCGGCTTCAGGAATGCCTGGATGCGAATCCAAAGCTCCAACAGGTAACCAGGTTAACCATCTGGGACGCAATCAAGACACTCAAATTGTCGCTCTGGCACGAGGGTTCCCGAAGGCTGGTAAGCTTCAGAGACGCGAAGAACCTGGCTACCCCCCGACCCGCGCGTCCAAGATAAAACCAAGTGCGTTACGTGCATCAATCGACTCAACAAACCTCTCACTCATATTTTGGAGACCCTTCTTATGAGATCGACCGGGGGATGATCGCTCCTGATCATTCCTTTGACGAACCGGCCTGGGTCAGGGCCAGTACGGCGAACGCTGTGGCCGCGTCGGCCATGAAGCGCCCCCTGTCGGATGTGGGATCTCGCTCTGTGTTGAGTGAGGTGGCGGACCACTGGCCGCCGTTCGGATCCTGGTTCTGCACCAACCAGGCGAGGGCTCTACTCAGATTCTCCTGGTCGGGCGACACACCGGCCTTTTGCAAAACGAAGGTGATTAACCCGGTGGCGTATCCATCGCTCCCGGGATGGGGAGAGAATCCATCCTGCCCTTCCCATGGTCCCAGGGAAGTGAGGCTCCAGCCCCCGTCTCTGTTTTGCAGGCGCATGACGTCACCGATGAGGGACTCGTCTTGATCCGGTGTCAGAAGATCCGAGAGTTCGCTGGAAGCCCAAAGCAGCATGACTCGGTCCAGTGTCAGGCGGCTTTCCAAACCCCGCTGGAGATACGCACTGAGCGACACCACATGCTCCTGGATTCCCGGCGAAGTCGCGTAGTCGTTCGGTGCCACCCCGACCGCAACGGCTGCGAGGGCAGCTCCGAAGTAAGCCGCCCCTTCTGATTCCCAAGGGGCTAGTCCGAAGTACAGCCACGCCCAACCACCGGCTCCTTCTCCTCGGGTGAACTGAAGTTTCCACAGATTCTCGAACGCCTGTCGAGTTTCGCTAGCCAGCTGTCCCTCTCGGGCGTCACGACTGGATAGGATCAGCGCGTTCAGGATGGCTTCGGTCCCCCTCGATTCACTGGTTTTGGGGAGGCCCACTGTCTGATCCTGGTAGTATGGGTCCACTTCGTTCCACAACACCACTCGCTTGCTAACGTCCGCCAACAAGTCTGCCTCTGGAATGGTCGGGCCGGTTTCCCCAAGTGGTGAGCGTAGCGCGGAACGAGCCAACGCATACGGTAGCGTAGTATGGCACGAGACGCAGGACGTATCATGGTCGCGGGCCGCATTGGGCCAAGTCCTCCACCAGACTTGTCGTCCGTCCAGGTAGTCGGCGGCGGCTGCCTGATTCCACTCGGCTGCCAGAGCAGGCCATCTCTGCGATTCGACCGGGGAAGGTACGAGGGCAAAGCATATTCCCATTAAGCATGCCAGGGTGGGCGGCGGCCCCACGATAGACCAGAGGAGGTGCCTCTGCGAATTCTCGGTGAGACTGATCATGGCCTACCCGATGGGATGAGAGTGTCGCGTGAGCAAACTCATGCGGAGGCGGTAGCGCGTCATGACCTAAACCTGCCCCTGGACCCCGCAGGACCGCAACTCATCCGGGAGCACCACACCGGACGCACAAAACAGTGTTGTAATAGGTGCTCTAGGAGCGGATGTCACTGCAAAGAGGGAGCCAGGGGTGTTGGGCCTATACCCAATCTCTCCTTCGGAACATCCGAAGCGTGTCGGCGAACCGACCCAATTCTTCGGGCATGGCCGAGAGGGAGAGTCGGTTGTAGGAGAGCATCGGCGGGAACTGCCGTCCCACCAAGATCCCGCGCTCCCTCATACGACGGATGTACAGGGCCTGGTCACCGCGGATCTCGTGAAATAGAAAAGCGGTGTGGCTCTGAAAGTAGTCAAGCCCGAGCTCGTCCAGACAGGTGGTCACTACTTCCTTGCACTCAGCCCAGATTCTCAAGCTCTTCTCCCGCCAACCCTCTTCCTCGAGGGCAGCAATAGCACTGACCACAGCCAAGGTATTGGGATTGGAGCGGTTGGCATAAAGGTTGAGTCGGCTGGCGGTCTCGGCGGCACAGATGCCGTAGCCTATGCGGAGTCCGGCTATCCCGTAGAGCTTTGAGAATGTCCGGGTAACCAACACATTTGAGCTCTCATTGGCCCATTTTTCCGCCGACCAGTAGCTCACGTCATCGACGAAGGGGTAATAGGCCTCGTCCACAATGAAGAAGACATTGTCGGATGCCGATGAGAACCAGTCATCCAATTGGGCGCTAGGAGTGAGGGTTCCGGTCGGATTGTTGGGATTGCAGATGTAGACCACTGTGGGCTCTCGCCATCCCTCAGCTAGACGTCTCATGCGTTCGACGTCGTGAGCAAAATCGCTCGTGAGGGGAACCTGCTCGATCCGGTACGGAAAGGGCTCTGCGTAATGCATCGCGTTCTCGTAGGTCGGATTCGCCTGAAGGATGCGACTTTGCGGAGAAGCATAAGCCTGGACAGCCGTCCGAATGACTTCCGTAGAGCCAGATCCAAGAACTACCTGGTCTGCTCCCACACTATGGAGCTCAGCGAGTCGATCTATGAGCGTCTCCCTTTGGGGACCGGGATAGTGCGGCACTTCCTTCATCGCCTCAAGAATTGCCGTGTTTGCACGGGGTGGTATGCCGAGCGGGTTTGCGTTGTGGTTCAGCCGCAGGGTTGTGTCCTGAGCCGGGTGAGCTGTCGAAGACGCCCACGACCCAACCTCGCGGGCGAAGGCAGCGCCCGGAAAGGCGGCCAGCCCCACCGATGTTCTAGTTCCGTTTGCAATAAATACTCGGCGGTCCATTCGTACCTCCAAAGAGATAAAGTCAGTTGGCTATTCCTTAAGAGAAAACCGTCACACGCAGCCTCATTTTCATTCGGATAATCCTCTACCAAGTGCGGGAGCGTGTCCCTGAACCTGCCGGGGCACCCCGAAGATTCACAATTTATGCGGGAGCGCCACACCGGACGCGCAAAACACTGTTGTATAGTCCAGCGGTGAGTGCAGTGAAATGGGGCGGCAGAGCAGGTATCTTCTAGCGCGGCATCTCCTTCACATATACGTCCTGCTTCATGTAGGGAATCTCTATTTTCTCCTCGTTGAACCGGCGATACACCTCGGTGTTAAGCGCATCGGTGATGCGGCCGCGTAGAACGGGCTCTTCAATCCAGCACAGGAGTTGCAACTCAAGACCGGAAGCGCCAAAAGTACGAAATCGAACGCGCGGTTCCGGGTCGGCGCACACACCTTCGTGACGAATGCCGATATCGAGAAGCACTTGTTTAACCTGATCGATATCCGATCCATAAGCACACGCGACTTTGATGCGGACACGTTCCTTCTCGGTAGGTCCCCCGGTCTCGTTAACGATCTTGGTGTTGCCCATAACAGCATTGGGTACTGTCACTTCGATGTCGTCACGAGTCAGGAGGCGCGTGCTGCGTAGTCCGATCTGGGTGACCCGTCCCCGTTCTCCAGTATCGAGAACGATAAAGTCGCCAATCTTGTATGGCGCATCGGCCAAGATGAATACACCAGCGAAGAAATTTGCGACGGTATCCTTGGCGCCGAAACCAACCGCGATACCGAGGATTCCAGCCGAAGCCAGCCACGCGGTTACGTCCAGGCCCCAAACCAGGAACAGAAAGTATGCGGCCGCTCCAAACAGCAGCACATTCGACAAATTACGAAACATGGGTAGTGTGCGTTCGTCGACAAATCGGAAGCGGGCGCGGTGCTGACCCAGAGTCTCTAGGACCAATCGACTCACGCGCATGGCGAGACCGGAACCGATGAGAATAGCCATGGTTCCCAAGACACCGAACGTGATCGTTTTGATGCCACCTTCTAGTGCCAACAAGTCCGCGGCCAGCGACAAGCCACCGAGAAGTACGAACAGAAATAAGGGGCGATGCAGCATCTCGACGATGCGATCATCAAGGTCAGTTGTAGTTTTTTGCGCCCAGCGAGTAATCATCCTAGAGATGACCAAGTCGGCTGCCTTCGCGACCACAACGCTGAGAACGACAAGAACAAGGGCTTGAAAGCGCAGATCTGCAGCCAGGTCCCCGAATACACCGAACTGACTGAGTAATCTCTCTAGGTCCTGCATCACTCACCTCCCGAAAGTTATTCTCCTAATCTTCGATTACTGGAAGATCAAACCATAGAGCAGTAAGGGGTTGATCGATCGCCTCTGGTTTCAAAGCCTCGTTTATCCAACCAACTCCATCACCAGATGATAAGCGTGTACCAAATAAGTTGCCTTCCCCAGAGATAACATGCAGGTACTGTGGGCGCCCACATGTATTTGAGGTAAGCTTTTCGCTTCCATTTATTACAACTCTATAAATACTCGTGTCCTGATTAATTTTCATTGAATCACCTACACCATCCGGTGTCATAATCGGTGTCATTGAGCTGGTTTGAACGATGGTCTTTTGCTCATACTCTGGCTTAACACCAGCAACATTTGGCTCTATCCAAATTTGCAGGAACTTTAAAATATCTTTTCTTGAGTGATTAAATTCTGAGTGGGTAATGCCAGTGCCAGCACTCAGGCGCTGGATATCACCTGCTGGTATAACGAAGTGATTACCCATGCTGTCCCTATGTTCTATAGCACCCTCAAGCACATAGGAAATAATCTCCATGTCTTGATGTCCATGGGTATCGAAACCCGAGCCCGGGGGCACAGTATCATCATTGATTACTCTAAGTACCGAAAAACCCATATGCTCCGGGTCATAATAGTGGCCGAATGAAAAACTATGCTTCGATTCTAGCGAACCAACATTTGAAGATCCCCGATCACTCGCTGATCGTAAATAAATCACATTTGAACCTCTCTCTCTAATACAATTCCAGAATCATGAATCTGGCTGAATCGGACGCGCAAAACAGTGCCGGTAGGTGCGCTAGAAGTGGCTGTGACTGAGAGGGGACACCCCAGGGGGCCGTAAGTCCACGAGCTCGGCCGCAGGAGGCGCGGCAACTACACCTCTGCGGATGCGCTGTGATCAAACTACCTTCGCTGCCGAGATGACCAGTGAATGGCCTTGATCTTCCAGGTTCCACTTTCTCGTGCTAAAACCACGAGCTCGGCACCCTGCGAATTGATCTCGCGGTCACCCATTCGGCCCTGTGTAACACTGGTCGAATGAGCCCAAGCGACATCACCCACTAGGCTGACCTCAATCTCGCCGCGCTCTCGCTCCACCGCTCGTGCGAAGCGCATGTCTCCGGCAAGGTGTCCCGAGCGATAATGATTCTTGTCTTCGATTCCACCGCTCTCGAGGATCGTCACATCATCGGCAAGATGACTCAAGGCCGCAGCCGAATCGCCTGCCGCGAGAGCCGCATGAAAGGCGTCGACCACCGCCCCCACCTGATTCTCAGGGCGTTGTTGGCCCGATGCACCGGCAGCACCGACTAGGGTAGTAATCAAGACACCCCTGAGTACGCTTGCAGCTCGATGATATTGGGTACGCACAGGCTTGTCCTCTGGAATAAGGTTATTAGACGAAGAGCTGGTTCTAGCTTGACTTCCTTGGCGTCTGTTTATCACACCCGACCGCTATAACAGAGGGGGCGAATAGCAGGGTTTTCTTCATACTCGAAAATGCCCATGCCCTCTGAATTGCCGCAACGTATTCGCGAGCACCACACCGGACGTGCAAAACAGTGTTGTATAGTCCAGCGGTGGGTGCGGTGAAATAGGAGGGATACCCTACTGGAGGTCGCATTGCTGGCGTGGGTGAAGAGGTCGGACCTAATGGTACTCTTTTGTGAACCCGTTGCGGCTGTTCGTCACAGTGAAGGAACCATCGGCACGTGCAGAGACCTTGAGCCAGTGTCCCTCTCCTTTGTGGATAGGAGTAGGAGAAACGCCCAGTCCCCGTAGAGGTCCTGTCATCGGAGCAATTGGCATTGTACCTGGCTCATCGTCGACCCCGTTTGCTATGAAGAGCCCGGGAACAGTGTATTCCTGGCCGCTCAGTTGAGAGAAATGCAACTGCCATAGGTCCTCCAAACCTGGAGCGGAGTGCAGAACCTGCATCGCTTCAGGCTGTCCGCCTTTCCTCGTTCCGTTGTTCATGATCGCCGCGCGAGCTTCGATCGCGTGGACCACGACCTCAGTGTTCGAGCTGGGTTGTCCGTGGTGGGTTACCACAAAAAGATCGACGGTTCCGATAGGATTCCTAGGACACATTAGCTCGAACTCAGTGTTCGCAGTCAAGTCACCGAGATGGAGGACTCGAAACGCTCCGAACCGTGCGATGATCCCGACAGACTGAGCATTCTCACCGTTGTCTTCCTGCTGACGTGTGAAGTCGACACAGTAAGGGTTAACTGCACCTCCACCCCGAAGCGGCCGGTCGATGACCTGCTTCGCCGCTGTGACTACCCTGACATCTATTCTCCCAAGAGGAATCCTATCTCCGGGCGTCACAACAGTGTGTTCGCGATCCTGGTACAGCGCGCGATAGGTGGTGCTCAGGAATTCAGCTACAATGGCATTCGACTCAACGCTTGGCCCGTGGTCAATGAAGTGCCGGACCGGGACTTGCCTAGCCAGCTCCTGCATCGCGCCGTAATGGTCTCCATGCCAGTGGGTCGTGATCAGGTGGTTGATCTCAGTGACACTGGCATCGCGCATTGCGCTTATGATTCGACCGGCATCCCTGGCCGCTCGCTGTCCGCCGTTTCCGGTGTCAATCAGAAGCGTTTGGCCCGTCGGAGACACAAACAGCGTCGCACCTCCACCCTCGACATCAATCAGGTAAATTTCAAGAGCCTGACTACTCGCTTTGACCGGAGAGATACCTGATCCGAGTGCGATCAGACTGATGGCGAATAACAAGGTTTTCTTCATACCCTAATTCTGCCCCCTCACCCCTCAGGACCGCAACGTAGATGGGGGCGGTATCGGCAGATACTCCGATTAACCCTGCGAAATTAATCCTAATGGAGACTTGGTAGGAAGCCGCACCCTTGATATAGGGATCTGGACGAAATCGGTGCAGGGAGATTCCCCACTCGGATCGATGCCAGGACAGCGTGCTACCCTGGCCGGAGCGACTACCCGCACCCTAGACTACGGCCTGACTCAGTCCGAAAAGGGGGCCCCATGCGCTTCATGCTCAGCGCGTTCGCGATCTCGATCCTCTGCGCCCCTCTGCACGCGCAGTCTCCCGAGGAGGCTCCGTTCTGGCGGCCCGTGGTCATGGGCACCTTTGGCATGGTCGCGGCCGAACATCCACTCGAGTCGATGGCCGGATGGCAGGTGCTGGAAGCAGGTGGTAACGCCTTCGATGCGGCGGCTGCCGTGTTCTACATGACGACAGTCGTCGAGCAGCACCAAGCCGGCATGGGCGGGGACCTGTTCATGGTGGCATACCTGGCTGACGAGGACCGCGTCGTCTTCATCAACGGAACGGGAGGTGCTCCTGCGCTGGCGACGCCTGACTACTTCCGCGAGCTCGGGGGGATTCCGAGCGCGGGACCCGACGCCACCGACGTACCCGGCGCAGTCGGAGGCATCGACCTCGCGCTCACGACCTTCGGCTCCATGTCGTACGCCGAGGTGCTGGCGCCGGCAATCCGTGCCGCGCGGGAGGGCCACCCCCTCGACTTCTGGGCGTCGGGCTACCACCAACAGGCGGTATCGAAGACATCACCCTATCCCTCTTCCGTCTCGGTACTCATGCCCGAGGGCCGTCCACTCGGCCGAGGGGACGTGTTCGTGCAGGCCGATCTCGCGAAGTCGATGGAGATGATCGCTGAGGACGGCGCGGACGTCTTCTATCGGGGCGAGATCGCGAGACGCATCGACGACTTCTACGAGGAGATGGGAGGGCGCCTCCGGTACGAGGACTTGGACGCGTACGAGGCGGAACTGAGCGAGCCCATCATGACCCGATACGGGGACCTGGAGGTGTATCAAAGTGCCCCGAACTCACAGGGCATCGTGATGTTGATGGCTCTGAACGTCCTCGAGGGCTTCGACCTCCCGGCGATGGGCCACAACTCGGCGGACTACGTACACGTCGTTACCGAGGCCTTGAAGCTCTCGTTTGCCGACCGGAACCGATGGGTCGCCGACCCCAGGTTCGTCGACGTGCCTACCGAAGAACTGCTCTCCAAAGAGTACGCGTCGGCTCGGCGCGGGCTTATTCGCATGGACAAGGCCCTTGTAGCGCCTCCACCCGGCGACCCGGTCCATGGAGCCGCGGTCCTGGCCGGTCGGAGTGTGGAATACGAGTCCGGGCCGCACCCGATCGAACGAGGCGACGCCTATGAGGATTCAGGCGAGACGTCGTCGTTTTCCATCGCGGATCAATACGGCAATCTCGTCTCCGTGACGCACAGCGTGAACGGAAGCTTTGGGAGTGGCATGTACGTGCCCGGCACCGGGATCGTCCTCAACAACCGCATGCCCTACTACTCGACGGACGAGAACGACCTGAACGTGCTCGAGACCGGCAAGCGCACACGGCACACCATCAATCCGGCGTTGGCGATGAAGGACGGTCGACCCTATCTGGCATGGAATACGCCAGGCGGCGACAACCAACCCCAGGCGATGCTCCAGGCGTTTCTCTCGGTCGTCGAATTCAATATGAACGTCCAGCAGGCCGTCGAGGCCGCGACGGTGACGAGCAGCGCCTTCGCTGCATCAAATTATCCCAACCCGGTCCGTGGTATGCTGACCGTGCCGGCCGTGCTGGCCGATGGTGTCGCGGACGACCTCACCGCACGCGGCCACCGCATCGAGGTCGGCGCGCTTCAACAGCCGTACCGGATGACACTATCCGGTGCCGGGGCGGTGAAGATGGTGATGATCGATCCAGAGACCGGTGTCATGTACGGTGGGGTGAGCCCTGCGAAGAGCGACTATGTGATCGGTCGGTAGAGGCGGTGCAAGACACACATGAGTCCTGAATTATCGACCGCACTTTCTACCCGACATTTTACAGGGTATGGACGCGGATAAATTTATGGACTCAGCCATACTCCTTCACGATTTCGCCAGAAATGGCTACGTCCTCGCACTCCCTTGAAACATCTTTTTCTTACAGGACAGGATATCATGACCAACGGTGTGGCGGGCGCATTATGTTCCGTAGTACTCGCAGCCCCTGCGATCCTGAAACACAATGTTCTCAAGAAGAACTAAGAAAAATGGTTGGCTAATATTTCTCCGTCCATGTCTCAAGCTATTTCGCGAGTCGCCTCGTCAAGTGATAGGCCCATCACGGTACTTGTCGAACCATGCCTTGAGGTACAATTGGATCATCAATCTATGCGAGATACTGCGCGTCCCATGATACTCATCCGGGAGCTTCACGTGGAGCGTCTCCTTGTTGAGCACTTTGAGCGCCCGGTAAAATTCTTCGGCCTGACCGATGGGCGTTCTCAAGTCCGCTTCACCAGATAACAGCATGGTAGGTGTGGTGACGTTCCCGACGTAGTGAAGGGGTGAACGCATGGCATACTCTACTGGATCTTCCCACGGCATCGACTCGAACCGCCGATACCATCCGGCTCCGTCAGTCGTACCGACGAAGGAGTGCCAGTTGATAACCGGGCGTTGCGAAACTGCCGCCCTGAACCGGTCA
>Ga0310121_10001518_pt1 | contig 23505 bp, 22 predicted proteins | sample CB27_Tmax_986_MG_FD_203504 | JGI IMG/M metagenome (GOLD analysis project Ga0310121, IMG submission 203504) | Marine microbial communities from Western Arctic Ocean, Canada - CB27_Tmax_986 | ecosystem: Environmental > Aquatic > Marine > Oceanic | place: Canada: Western Arctic Ocean | collected...
CGGTGTTGAAAATGCTAGGTCGGGTGCGCCTTCAAAAACCCACGGTGAAGGCGATCGCTCGGAACGATCTGAAGGGGGCGGGCGCACGTCGCATGTTCGTGCGAGTGCGGGTGGCGATCACCGATGATGGATACGAGTGTTGGTCGACCGGGGAACAGGGGTCGGGGATTATGACGTCGATGGCGTTCGCGGACGGTCTGGCGATCGTGCATGAGGATGTGGACTTCGTGAAGGCGGGGGAGAGCGTGACGGTGCAGATTCTGGATTGGGCGGAGCTGGCGTAGGCGAGCGATATAATCGGCGTCCGCTCCGGGGCGTGTAGCTCAGCTGGTTAGAGCGCACGGTTCACATCCGTGAGGTCACAGGTTCGACTCCTGTCACGCCCACCGTCGCGGCCGAGTCCGCCAAGCTGTCCGAATTTCTTGTCGATAGCGCTGGCGCCGCGCTGCCATCCGTTCCGAGATCAATCGAGACGGGGCCGTTTTTTTGGGCTGGCCCACCAGGTCTTTTGTACCCGCGGTAAATGTATCTGAGAACGTAAAACGGGATGATGAGTGAGAGGGATATTGGGATAGCTATTGCTAGACCGAGAGTTCCCACTAGGGTTCGGATCGCCTCGCCGGTGCGGCATGCGAACGACTCCCTGATCTCGAAGGTCAGGCTGATAGCGAGCCATATCGAAGTCAGCAGAGTCGCGCTTGTGCTCAGGATCTCCGCCCGTTCCGAAGGCAACGCCAACTACTCCGAATACACCGCCACTCCCACCACAGCGATCGGGATGAAGGCCAGGGGGGGGCCATCGCCGCGAACCCCAGCGAGCAAAAGAGGCTGCCGTAGGGCGACGGCCTGCCGGCGCGCTCGTACGTCGGGGGCAGCTCCTCCAGCCAGTGGACGGCCTCGTCCGCCAGCGAAGCAAACGCCGCCGCCACGGGCTTCCAGAGGCGGGGCAGCAGCCCGATCATCACCCCGAGGGCATTGTCTCCGGGCTCCAGTTCGCGGAGGTGCGTCCCTGGCTCGCAGCGCTCGATTAGCAGCGCGGAACGGTCGGCTGTCGTGCTCCAACAGGCGCACGGCGCCGTCGCCGTCCCAGCACGCCAGCGCGGCGGCCTCATGGGCGCTCTCCCGATCCGGAAACTGCACCTTCAGCACTGCTCCGCTTCCATCCGCGAGAGTCGCCGGTAACACGAGCGAGACGTATGAGTCGTCATACGGCCTGCCGAGGCGCAGCGACCATAGCTCCGCGCATTCCCCGACCAGGGCCGGTAGAGCTTCCAGCCACACCCGGCCGCGTTCATTTCCGCGAATCCAGTCCAAGCCCCGGGGAATTTCCGGATTCAAACGGTACGCTTTCTTCTAGGTCTTTGGCTGGCGCCGGGTAGAAAATCGGAGCGTTGCCGCCGCGAGCCCCCCCCGGACATTCACCGCTCCGACCAGACTTGCGGCGACTGAATTTCACGCAGACCCTATAACATCGGGGGTCCATGGCGAGGCCCACCGATCCGCAGCGATTCGCCTCAGTTCCGGTCTGTGCTAGCTGCGTTTCGGCTCCGAAGGGACGAATTGATGATGATTCCGACCGTGCTGAAGGGCGGGGTCTTGCTGGCGGCGGCATTAATCGTTCTCACTGCATGTGAATCCGGAGGTGGCGCGGGCGAGATCGCATCCGATTCGGCGTCGGCCGGTTCGACAGCCGCAGAGACAAATGATGCGGTGGGCCCGGCTGAGGTGATCGAGCCATCGCCGACGCCGATATCAATCGCCACGCCGACGCCCATCCCAAGTCCAGCTGCCACCGAGGCGCCGGCAGTAGCTCCCGCCTCAACCCCCACCCCGACCAGCATGCCGACGGAGCCCTGGCCAACCGCCACTGCCGTGCCGACGGCAACCCCATCACCGGTCCCGACCTCGACGCCGATTCCGACTGCCGTTCCAACACCCGAGCCCCTTCCAACTCCCACTTCCGCGCCACCTAGCCCCACCCCGATTCCGCCGCCGCCACCTACGTCCACCCCGGAGCCGCCGGCGGCAAGTTCAGGTGTGAGTTTTAGCGCCCAGGTTCTACCGATATTCCTGGGTCGCTGCGTCATGTGCCACGGCGGCACTCAGGGCCTCTTCCTCGACTCCTACGGTGGGGTGATGGCGGGCAGTGTCAACGGTCCTGTCATTGCACCGGGCAGTCCCGACGGCAGCAAGCTGGTGTGGAAGATACGGGGGGCAGAAGCGGTGGGGGAACGAATGCCGTTTGGGGGTCCGTATCTGAGCAATGACCAGATCGATCTCATCGCCGCCTGGGTGGCTGAGGGGGCGTTGGACAATTAGTAACGGGTCGGCCCGGTCGAGCGGCACGAAGGGCTCCGGACGGCGGCCCCGGTAACCGTGCCGGGGGATTAGCCGGATGGCGGCGGCTGGCGTCCTCCGAGGTAGGCCTCTTTGACCTGTTCGTTTTCCTGGAGCGATGCGGCCGAGTCCTCCAGCACCATCTCGCCCACGCGCAAAACGTAGCCCCGATTCGCCAGGCTCAGGGCGGCGTCGGCGTTGTGTCCCACCAGCAGGATCGAGGCGCCCGCACGATTGATTTCGCGGATCGTGCGAAATATCTGCCGCACGAGAATCGGCGCCAATCCCATGGAGGGCTCGTCAAGCAGCAACAACCGGGGAGCGGCCATGATCGCGCGACTGGTGGCCAGCATCTGCTGTACGCCCCCGCTCAGGGTGCCGCCGACCTGGCCGCGGCGCTCGGCCAGACGGGGGAACAGCTCGGATAACTGCTCGAAACTCCGCTTTACCGCGTCCTTGTCGGAGCGGGTAAAGGCGCCCATCTCCAGATTTTCCAGCACCGTGAGCCGGCCGAATATCTGCCGCCCTTCGGGCACCAGTACCACGCCGAAGTGGACCACCTCGTGCGTCTTTACGCCATCGATCCGGCGGCCTTCCAGAAGGATTTCACCACTTCGCGGCGTTACCAGACCGGCAATGCTTTTCAGCAATGTGGATTTGCTGGCGCCGTTGGGAGCGAAACTAATCACCCCCGAGACGCACTAGTAGTTCGAAAAGGTCCGGATGGCGTCGTTGATGGCCTTTCGCCGGGTCAACAACTTTCCGTCCGCCGTTAGCTGGGACGCCTCGTCGATCGCCTGGATGATGATCGCATCGGTGTCGTAGGGGTGGGCATTGAACGGGCCCTGCGGCTCGCCGAACTTGTGTCGTGGTGCTCCAGGAACGAATTCAACGGATCCGCGTCAGTCTCGCCGAGATCGGCGAAGGATGAATACGACCCCTCGGCGTCTCCCGCGGCGGAGTCGATGCAACCTTGGCTTTTGATGCCGTCGGCTCCCATGAATATCGCGTCGGCGAGACCGACCTCGTTCTTCTGGGATACGAGCAGCGCGCCCTCAGTGAAACCCACCGAAGTAGATCAGGTCAGCAGCGCCGTCCGTTCCGGCGTGGGAACCGGACGGACGTCGTTAATTGTCGGGGATGAGTCGCGGCTGGACGTTCTCCAACTCGCGCCGCCGGTTGTGAGCCTTGATCTCGCCAATCACCTCCGAAAGGCTATCAACGTCCTCGAATCGTCGGTATACGGACGCGAATCGGACGTAAGCGACGGCATCTACATCCCGGAGCCGAGCCATCACCATGTTACCGATGCGACGTGCGGAAATCTCCGTCAGGCCCGCGTTCAACACTTCTGCGGTGACCGAATCCACCAGTTCCTCGATCTCCTCGATCGAGACCTGCCGGTTCATGCACGCTAGCCGCGCGCCTTCAAAAATCTTGCTCCGGTTGAATTCTTCGCGCCGGCCGTCCCTCTTGCTGACGAGGAATGTCGCCATGTCCGACCGTTCCACCGTTGCGCAACGATGGTTGCACTGCGTGCACTCGCGCCGCCGTCGAACTCCACCATCAGTCAACTTCGCCGCCAGGATTCGCGATTCGGTGGCTCCGCACTGGGGGCAAATGAATTGCTCAAGTCTCTCGTAGGTCGTGAATCGATGCTCACAGCTCAGGCAGTGACGGCGTCGCCTAACGCCCGAGGCGTTATCACGACTGTCTATGACTTTGAGATTGGAATCTTCGCACTGGGGGCAACGCATGAATCGATGATCCTCGGTCCATCACCGGCGATGGGTACGGGCCGCATTCCCTGAAGAATACACCGATGAAACCCGGGAGGACTCCGTTCCGCGGTCGACCTGGCGCCCGCCCACACCCCTGTTCGGCCCCCACCGGAATCGGTTCCCACGCGGGCCCGCCGCGGAGTGCCAGCCAGGATCGCGTCGCGGAAACACAAACCGTCCCCGTTTTAGAAATACCGGTGGCTGAGGGACGGCATTTTCGAACGTGTGGATCCGTAAATCACGCCACTACAATTATAATAACCATCCTTATGACCAGGCCCTAGAATGGTATTGCCAAGAAGGCATGCATGACAGCTATAAATATACCCCGAATATACCCTGAATTAATGGGCGTCTCGATTGCGACATGGTGCGCCCTGTCCTTGAGTGTTGGCACAGGATTTTGAGGATCTAATCGGGGCGAATGGGATCAGGTCTTGACGATCTCGTTTGGAGGCAAGCCCCACTGGTCGGCACTCCCGTTGGTATTCGGCAGGTACGTTGAGGCAGAATAACCGGGCGAGTGGCCCGTTGATGCCATGGAATAGGTCCACACGGGACGACCAGACCTATAACTGAGCCGGATTTCATACCTCGGGTCACCGTTCCATGGCCGGCCAGTGCCAGTGAATCGGTGGTTGTGCAAAAGCGGCTTGCCCTCCAGGTCAGCGAAATGGCGATGGGCCGAATACCCCGTCTCGTCGGGGGCGCGGACGTTCATCTTCGCCGCGATTCGAATCTTGGCGTCGCCGTCATCCCCGTTGTGTCATTGCCGGATCTCGAGCTAGTTGAGTCAGTACGCGTGGAGACGCCGGTGCCGTTCCCATACGTTCCAGGCTTGCCCTCATTTCGGGAACTGCCGCCCCTCATCAACGCGTTCCACAGACCAACCCGGCGTCCTGATGTGGTGCTTGTTGCTGGGCACGGTCGCTCACATCCGCGACGGTTCGGGCTTGCCTGCCACGCCGGGGTTGAACTCGACATTTCGGCCGTGGGCTGCGCTAAATCCCGATTGACCGGTATGTTCTAGGAACCCGGTCCCGATCCAAGCTAATCCACGACTCTCACGATAGATGGGGAAGCCATGGCTACGGTATTGAGGACCCGCCGCGGCAGCCGGCCATTATTGTATCTCTATAGGGTATCGCGTCGACCTGGCGGGGGAACTGACGGCCGCCAGTTCCATCCTAGACGGACACCGGCTGCCGGTACCCCTTCGCATAGCCCACAATCATGCCCGCGAGCTCTCCCGTGCCAATTAGGTGCCGCTGTTTTACCCCCAATATCCCTAACGATGCAACCACGCGCAGCACGGTTACACCCTACGCGTGTGCTATAGCTAGCGATAGCCCCATTCACCAACAGAATAATATAGGCTATTAATCATGGTCACTAATAACAGTCAGGCTTACGACAAGGTCCCTGACTTATATGACTTCGAGTATCCCGAATGCGCGGGACCGGAGCTCGACTTCTGGGATCTTCTTGCGAGCCAGTCAGAGGGTCCGGTGTTGGAGCTAGCAGTTGGGACCGGGCGCATAGCGCTGCCGCTCGCTCGCCTGGGACACGAGGTTTGGGGGATCGACACCTCCGAGCCCATGCTGGCCCGGGCGAGAACGAAGTTGTCCAAAATGCCGGCGCCTATCGGCTCCAATGTGCATCTGCTAAATCAGTCGATGTCGTCGTTCGATCTTTCAACTCGCTTTGCACTCATATACGCGCCGTTCAATTCGTTTCTACTCCTCGATCCGCAGAACGAAGCTGCGGCTTGCCTTGACTGCGTCCATGAGCACCTCAAATCCGGGGGAAAATTGGTTATTGACGCCTTCGCGCCGGGTCCGGATGATCTCCTCCCCGATGTGGAGACCCTGACGTATCTGGAGCATCATCCTGAGACTGGGGCCCGGGTCACGCGCGAGCGTCGCTATGAGTACGATTCTTTGAATGGCGCGGCCATAAGTAATATTACCTACACGCTGACTGATGATAGGCTACACTCCCGAAAAGTAGCATTTCAATATAGATTATACCTATATACATTGATCCAACTTACGGATACCCTTCGATCGCACGGGTTTGAGGTGTTGGAGACGTTCGGCGACTACCGCCGTCGCGCATATGAGAGGCCGGAGGACAATCTGATCCTGATATGTCAGAGTTCCCGGTGAGCAAGGATCGGATAGTTGGGTAGAATCGTGCCGTTCGGCCTTGCCCTCACGAAGGAATCCTCTGGTCATGAATGCGAATACACCGTCAAATAAGCCGCGCTCGGGGGAGAGGCGTTTCCGGGTGACATGTGATGTGTGCGGAGAAACGGTTGAGATTCGTAAATCGACCCTGGCGTGGACCGACTCAATTGAATGCGAGTGTGGTCACGAGATGGTTGTAGATAAGGTGCTTGAGGCCCTGCACTCTCAGGGTTGGAACGTGCATGATCTGATTCGGGGGCGCGGTCATTTCCATGAGCGTGTGAAATCGCTTCCGATGCCGCACGGTGGGTCGTTTGTTGCCGGTGAGACTCTCCGTCGTTCTGACACGGCCGAGCGTCGGGGTAGTCCGCGCTGGCCATTCCGCCCCGTAGAGTCCGCCCGGCCTTCGGAAAAGGGCTTTCGTCCGGTCGAATAGAGGCGCCCGAGCAGTAGCGGGTGCCGGCGCTGGCCGTCATATCTGAACGGCTTGAATGCCTGATGACCGGCCCCATCCGTCCTTGAATTCTCATCTGATTTACTCGCTTTGGGGTTTGCACCGGCACCGGGCTCTTGCCCCGCTGGGCCACCACCGCCCGCGTGTCTAAGATGCAGAACAGTCACTACGCGGTAATCTTTAATTATACATTGATGCAATATGGCCGAGGGTTTTCAAATTGTCGGGCGAGGTGAGCAATATCGTACATCCGCCAGCGGGACGACGGCACCGGACAGGCCCGGTGATGTCGCCGAGGAGAGAATGGTTGTACTACGGACCGCACGCGAAGAACAGCGGGGCCGCGCGGTTAGCGGACGCAATGCCTGAACCGCATCCGTCCATGTAGACCCAATCCCTCAAGACCAGAATCGAATCGAGAAGCCAGGACGCCCGGAATGGGCGACGGTAGGCGACGGCGACACCGACACCGACACCGACACCGACACCGACACCGACACCGACACCGACACCGACACCGACACCGCGGGTTACGGTGTGTGATCGGCGGGCTGCCTGGCGCCAATATCGAAGTCATCTGAGTCGCCGCGAACTGCTAACGGGTCGCCCGGCGGCCGCCGACCGGTGATGCGACTGAGGGTGAGCGACTGCGATGCGGAATTGCCTGCTGAAGAACGGCGTGTCCGATTGATTAGCGAATGCAACGCGGGCGCCGGCATCCGTCCAGGGTGAGCCGTCCGTCAGGAGCCACCTTGAATCGAGAAACCGGGGCGCCCGGCCAGGGTGATGTTCGGATTGCTTTCGGGAGCGTCAGACCGACACCTGAATTCGTATCGGAGACGGGTAAGACTGTTCGGCGGCCTGGCTGAGACCGATCCGGCGCCGAGAACGCATGATTTGTCCGGCCGGCGAACGCCCCGGGACAGGCGTGCCGGAAATGGCCGCCGCGAGCGAAACATCCGGGTTTGATTTACTCTTACCCGGCTTCGGTGCAAGGCAGCGGTGGCTGTGGGCGGTCCCGGGTTTCGCTCAGGAGAATTCGATCGATGTCGGCAACAGTTGGTCATGTGGGAATAGTCGTGAGCGACCTGGATCGGATGATCGACTTCCTGGGGGAAGCCCTGGGGATGCGGCTTCGACACCGATTTCGCCGGGACGGAGAATTTCCGGCGGCGGTGACCGGCACGGCCGGGGCCGATCTCGAGATCGCGATAATGGGATTCGACGGGCAATCGCAAGTTATCGAATTGCTCAAGTATCACAGTCATCCGCCGGCGACCTCGGAGCGCGACTCGACCGCGCCGCATACAAATCATGTGATGTACCTGGTCGACGACGCGGACGAGACGCACGCCGCGATTGTCAGAGCCGGGGGGGGGCCGTTCACGGAGCCGATCGCCTCTCCGAACGGAGCCAAGATCTGTTTTTACGCCCGCGATCCTGAGGGCGGGATATTCGAGATCATCCGTGTGCTCGATGCGAGCAATGAGTACCCGAACGAGTAGACGATGGGGGAGACCGATGTGGCTGCGACGCTGAGAACGCCTGCTGAAATTATTAAGCTGCGTGACTCCGGCAGGTTGCTTGCCCGGGTGCTTGACGAAGTGGCCGGCGCGGTGCGCCCGGGGGTGGGCACGTTGGAACTGGATGGGATGGCTTTTGAAATTATCACCGCCGGCGGCGCTCGACCGTCCTTTCTGGGCTATGCCCCGGAACCCGGCGTTACGCCGTTTCCGGGAAGCATTTGCGCGTCGGTTAACCGGGTTGTAGTGCACGGCATCCCGGGACCGGAGACGCTTGCGGCCAGGGACTTAATCACGATCGATTGCGGGGTGCTGCTTGAAGGTTGGCATACGGACTCGGCGGTGGCGATCGCGGTCGGACCGGTTGACGAGCGATTGGCCGGGCTCTTGCTGGCGACGGAGGCGGCGCTCGCGGACGCCATCCCCGCGCTCCAGCCGGGGAATCACCTGGGAGATGTCGGCGCGATCGTTCAGGAATCCGTTGCCGGGGCCGGATTCGCGGTGACTCCCGAGCTGGGGGGGGGCATGGTATCGGGCAGGCGATCCGGGAGGAACCGCAGGTGCGCAACTATGGCCGGCGCGGTGAGGGCGCCGAGCTGGCCGCCGGGATGGTGCAGGCGATCGAGCCGATTGTGAGCGCCGGGGGGGGCGAATTGCGGCTCGATCCGGACGGCTGGGCGGTGCGGACGGCAGCGCGACGGCGCATTTCGAGTACACGGTGACGATAACCGAAGACGGGCCGCTGGTGCTGACGGTGGGCTGAGGAACGACGGGTTCGGACTCCGCGGATCGGCGGGCGCGGGTCGCCTGTATTCAGAGTCCGAACGCCGACGCGAAGCGGGCGATCGCCGGGCATGTCAACATGATCCGGCCAAGCTAGCGAGGAGAGGGACCAGGCATGCAGATCACCGACGTGCAGACACGACTGTTTGAGTTCACGATGCCGCGCCGGCTGGGCGATGTGAACAGCCCCCAAGGCCGCAGCGAAGGGGCGGCCATGATCACGCGGATCGACACGGACCAGGGGTTGAGCGGGATTTCGCTGCACCAACCCGGGGCTCGGGCCAGCGTAGAGGACCTGAAGAGGTTGCTCATCGGAGAGGACCCGCGGGGGGTTGTGGGGCTGTGGCAGCGCATGGTCGATTCGGCGTTCAAAGGGGGCAATCGCGGGATCGTGACGGACGCGATCGCCGCTATCGATGTGGCGCTCTGGGACCTGAAGGCGAAGTTGCAGGGGGACCCGCTGTGGCGGACGCTGGGAGCGCTTTCGCCCCGGGTTAAGGCGTATGCCAGCGATATCGGGCTGTGCCTGCCTGACGAAGAATTGAGGGCGTTCTATCGGGAAATGGCGGCGCTGGGCGTGACGGCCGGCAAGGTGAAAGTGGGGCTCGATGCGGAGTCCGATCTGCGGCGGCTCGGAATCGTCTACAAGGAGTTGCAAGTGGCGGCGGCCCGGCCCGCGCTGATGATCGACGCGAACGAATACTGGTCGGCGAAGCAGGCTGTGCGGCGGGTGCGGGAGATCGAGGAACATTTCGACCTGACTTGGGTTGAGGAACCGGCCCGAAGATGGGATTACGCGGGGTTGAGAAAGGTGTCGGACGGCGTCAAGGCGGCGGTGGCCACGGGGGAGAATTTGGATGACATCGGCGAGTTTCTGCCGCTATTGGAACACCGGGCGGCGGATGTTTTGAATATTGGTATTTCGACTTCCGGGATAACGGGAGCTACGCAAGCGGCGCACATGGCGCATGGATTTGATACGCCGGTGACGATGATGAACACGCCAGGGAATTTCATGGCGCACCTGGCGGCGGCGTTGCCGAATCACACGATGATGGAAGTGGTGTTCCTGGAATCCAATCCGGTATTCGCGGTTGACACGCGAATTGAGGATGGTTGGATAATCTTGGGAGAGCAGCCGGGTCTGGGAATTGAGATCGACGCGGCGGCGCTGGCGGAACATGAGGTTCAAGAGGTGTCCCGGGATACGATGGCGAGCCCGTGGGGCCGGCGGATGGGGGCGGGGCTTTTCAGGGACTGAGAGGCGACGGCGTTAGGGAGCTAAATTCCGCAACCGTTGTAACGACGGCGTTACCCACAAGCCACAAGAACGGTGTTTTTGGAAGTCGGGTTGGAGCGAGGAAATCTGGTCGGCGAAGTGGGATCGAAGGTGGTCACAGGCCAATTTTCACAGAGTAGAAGGCGGAAATTGGCGCTGGCCGGTCGGTTCGGGGGTTAGGTGGATAGGCGGTCTGGAAACGGTGCGTTTGAGAGAGTGGAATTTGTGTTGCGGGGGTCCAGTGGACGGTCCGCGTTGGCGGCTCACAGGGAAGGGGCCACAAGCGGTGGTGGGCTTGTGGATGTTTTGGGATGCCGGTGAGCCGGGAGTCACAGGGTAACTTTCGCCAAAACCGGGGATTAGGCGTTTTATTGGATAGCTTGTGGTGAGAGGGGGATTCACACCACTCTGGTCGTTTATTAAGGCCTTTTCGAGCTGTCGTCCTTCATGCCAGGGGCGCGGAGCACCCAGCCGAATGTTGGAACACGGGATAGCTTTCTTGTTGATGAGATTATGTTTCGGGCTCAAAAACTCAGTATTATTCTGTGTATCTCCGGGAAATGAGAATGAGAGGGGGGAGGGAGGTTGGTGAGAGCAGGATGCGGGAGTGGGAATGGGAGGAAGGCGGGATTCCTTCGATGAAGGGAAAACGGGGATAGGGAGGGTGATGTGAAGCTGGCGGAAAGCGGCGGAGTGGAGGGATGCGCCAGTTGGTTGGAGTTGGAAATGGGGGCGAACGTCGAAGCTCGGATGGGTGGAAGCGCTGAGTATCGGACCCGGAGTTTCGGGCGGCTGACGACCGCCGGCGCGAGGAGATACAGACGCGATATTCTGGGTGACGGTAGGGACGATCCGAGTCTCTTCTTGCGTCCCCATGTTTTTTGGTCCATGGTCGGCTTGGTCGTTCCCTGCCACCGTGACGAGCTCGGACGGGAGCAGGTAGGTGGAGCGGATCAGATTCCGCGGCTGGCGGCGAGATGGCGATTGGCACCGCGCCAGGGCCTTCCGCAAACCGGCCTGCGGCCGGGGCATCAGACCCAAAACGCAGCCGTCCCTACCGCCCCCAGACCAACGGCGAGGCCGAGGCCTTCATCCCCATCGTGCTACGCGAGCGGGCCACGTCAGGCCGTGCTACGAGAACGCCCGGCGCCTGGCGGTGCTTCCCAGCCGGCTCAGATCCTACAGTCAGCGCAGACCCCGCACCGGCTCGAGGGCTCCCCGCCAATGACCGTTCTTGTAAACAAGATTGGTGGGAAGTACAGCTAGTTGCTTCGTTGTTGCTCCCGTGCCGCTCGCGCTTTCAGCAGCTTCGGTATCTGCGTCCGCAGCACCTCAAGCTCCAGTTTCACCAGATCACCCAGCGTCCTTTGCTCCAGCAACAGCTGCCTCCGCGAGGCGTCGATCTGCACCCCGGCCCCGACCGTTTCCGCCATGTCTCTGGGCGAGTCTGGCATCGACATCTGTCGCGACCACTGCCCCGTCGCCTCCAAGAGCCTGCGCCAATACTCCCCGAATTCACGTCTGAGCTCTTCCACGGCTTCGGCCCGGGCATCGTCGGGGTACCATTCCAGCAGATCGACCTCCGCGATCAGCCTTGGCCGCCGCTGCGTCACATCGCGCACCAGAAAGCGCTCCCGCCCGACGATCTGGATTCCCACGCTGCCGTCCGCCCGATGATTCGCCCCTACGATCTCCGCCACGGTCCCCACTTCATGAATCTCCACCTCTCCACCCCCCTCCGCCCTTCCCTTTCGCAGCAGGATGATTCCCAGCCGGCGGTCCTCTTCAAGGCACTGGCCCACCATCGCTAGATACCGCGGTTCAAAAATATGCAGCGGCATGGCCGAGCCGGGAAACAGCACCGTATTCAGCGGAAACAGATCGAGCAGCATATCCTCGCCCGGAGTCCCTACCTCTTGACTCTATCGCAACGCGGCCTACCCGGACCCACCCTTCGGCCTCAGAAATCTGATCCGGCGCGTCGGCGCTACCGGGACACCGTCACCCGATCGCGAATCGCCGCCAGGTGTGCGTACGCCCGCTTCATTTCCGTGTCGATTCGCGCCGCTCCCAGCACTCCGAGTCGGGCCGCGATCACCGCTCCATCAAACCCCTCCGCCACCAGCGTCGCCAGCACCCCCTGCACGTTAATCTCTCCGTCACCAGGAGGAACCGTCCGCAGCCGGCCCGGCACTCCAGCGTGATCCGTCGCCAGCAGCACCCGGGTAATTCCCGCCACCGCCGCCCCGTCCTCCGCCGGGTCAATACCCCTATGAAAATGCGCCTGCACCGGGTCGTAGCAGACCGCGAAGTTCGAACTTCCAAGCGCCCCATGCAGCTCCCGCAGGTCCTCCCCCGTGAGGGCGGTTCCCGGACGCGGCGCCAGCGTCAGCCCCACCCCCTCGGACTCCGCCTCCGGCAGCGCCTTGCCCATCCCGGCCACGAACTTTTCCCGCTCCGCCGCCATCGCCTTCTCACTTTTCGGCACTTGCCGGCCATCGTCGACCAGTTCAAACCGCTCCGGCGCCAGCACGGTCACGTCCTGAATTCCCAGGTACGATCCGGCCTTCACGTATTCCAGCAATTCCGCCGTCGAGCGAGCGTCTCCTTTCAATTCCCCAAAACTCGCGTGCCGGCATTGCAGCCCGTACGACGAAATAGCCTCCCGCAACTCGTCCAGCGGAGCTTTATCTCCGGCATCGTGGAGAAGCGGTCCCGCGGCGTGCTCGCGGCCCAGGCTCACAAACTTGAACCCCGCCGCCGCGATCCCCGCCAGCGCCCGCGCCAGCGGCAGCCGGTCGAGGGCGTAGGGGAATGTGGAACCAGTCAGCTGCATTGCCACTCCGGTCGTTTTCAGAAATCAAGAACCGCAAGAATACCCGCCCGCAAACGGCGGGTCTACAGCCGTGCGCCGGTCTCCCCGGCTCCATCCCCCGACCACAATTCCACCCCCATCACCACGTTGTCGATCAGCCTCACACCGCCCACCTCAATCGCACCCAGCAGTGCCAGCGGAGTGCGCGCCACCGTCAGTTCCTCCAGGTCATCCGTGTGCGCCACGCTCACGTAGCCCAGCCGCGCTCGCCGCTCCGTCGCCACCGTCTCCCGCATCAGTCGCCGCAGCGCGTCGCCGTCCGTTTCGCCGCCCGCATACGCCTCCGCCGCCGCCCGCAGCGCTTGGTAAAGCACCGCCGCCGCCTCCCTTCCGGGCCCGTCCAGCCGCTCGTTGCGGCTGCTCCATGCCAGGCCGTCCGCCTCTCGCACCGTCCGCACCACTCTCATCTCCACGTCCAATCTCAATCCCTCCACCAGCGCCTCGATCACCCTGGTTTGCTGCCAGTCTTTCTGGCCGAAATACGTAACGTCCGGCCGCACCTGGTTGAATAACTTCGCCACCACCGTCGCCACCCCATTGAAATGACCGGCCCGCGACGCGCCCTCCAGCCTCGACCCGATCGCTCCCACCTCCACCGTGATTTCCACTCCTTCCGGATACATTTCTTTCATCGACGGCGCCCACACGAGGTCGACCTCAGCCGAATTCAATATCTCCAGATCCTGTTCACGATCTCGCGGATACTCGTCAAAATCGGCCGACTCCCCGAACTGGGTCGGATTTACGAAGATGCTCGCCACCACCGTTTCGTTCTCCATCCGCGCGGCCCGCAGCAGCGCCTCGTGCCCCGGATGCAGGCCGCCCATGGTGGCTACGAAACCCAGGCGGCCACGCGAGATCCGGCGCGCGCGGCGCAATTCGTCCAGCGTCTCCAGTACTTCCATGCGCCCATCGTAGAGCCCTTGTCTCCTTCAAGCACATATCCGGTTTCGCCGCTCCGGCGGTACGCCCTTAAACTTGACCCAACATCGTGCCGACCTACGGGATAGCCTGCCCATGACCGACGAACTCGCCGCCGCGTTGCGCGCAGTTGTCGGTGACGATTGGATGGACACGGGCGGCAAGGCCGGCCTGCCCGCCGTCGATGGAGTGCGTCCCGGCCTGCGAGTCAGTCCCGGCGACGCCGAGGAAGTCGCCTCCGTCCTCCAGCTCTGCGCCCAGCACGGAGCCGCCGTCATCCCCACCGGCTCCGGTTCCGCCCTCAATCTGGGGAACGTGCCCCGCGGCGCCGATGTCCTTCTTTCCACCAGCCGCCTGGACCAGATTCTTCAGTACACTCCCGCCGACATGACCGTCAGCGTCCAGGCCGGAGTGAGCCTCGCCGATCTTCAAACCGAGCTGGCCCGGCACGGCCAGTTCCTCCCGGTCGATCCTCCCAACGCCGGCCGCGCCACCATCGGCGGGGTCGTCGCCACCGCCGCCTCCGGACCTCGCCGCACCGGTTACGGCGCCGTGCGCGACCTCCTTATCGGCATCCGCCTGGCCCATCCCGATGGCCAGACCACCCGCGCCGGCGGCATGGTCGTCAAGAACGTCACCGGCTACGACATGGGCAAGCTCTACACCGGTTCCCTCGGCACTCTGGGAGTGATCGTCGAAGCCAACTTCAAGCTCCTGCCGTTTCCCGCCAACGAGCAGACCGCCGCCGGCCTGTTCGCTGACGCCTCCGGATGCGGCCGCGCTTTGGATGCCCTCGTGAATTCCGTCCTCATGCCCAATTCAGTCGAGATTCTCGATACCGCCGCGGCGAACGCCGTCCTTGACGATTCCGCCGCCGCCGCCCGCGCGATCCTCGTTCGCTTTGGCGGCCGGCCCGAGGCCGTCGAGAGGCAAATCGGCGATGCCCGGGCCATCTTCGAGGAGTGCGGCGGCACGGCTCTCACCCTTGCCGGCGACGACCAGCTTCGTACCTGGGAAGGCCTGGCCGGGCTCAGCGAGGCCCCGTTCACCGGGCCGGCCGTGCGCTGCCGGGTCACCGTCCTCTCCTCCCAGGTCGAAATCATCTTCGCCCATGCCGAAGCCCTGGCCGCCGCCGCCGACCTCGATCTCGCCATCTGGGGACGCGCGTTCGATGGCGTCATCAACGTCACCCTCGCCGGCGACGGCGACCAGCGCCTCACCGCCGCCATCGAATCCCTCCGCGCCGAGGTCGCCGGCATTCCCGGCTCCCTCATACTGGAGGCTTGCCCTCTGGGCGTTAAGCAGCACACCGATATCTGGGGAGCGGGCGTCGACGCCGGCGCGGTCGAGATAATGCGATCCATCAAGGCGAAGTTCGACCCCGCCGGCATCCTCAATCCGGGCCGATTCGCCCATGGCATTTAGGCTTCCTCGTGACTAGCGGACCCATCTCCATCGGTTTCTCCGGGTCCACCGCGCCCGATCCCCACCTCATCCAGACCTGCATCCACTGCGGCCTCTGCCTCGATGAATGTCCTACCTATCGCCACCTGCGGGTCGAAATGGACTCTCCCCGCGGTCGCATCCAGCTCATACGCGCCGTCGACGAGGGACGCCTTTCTCTGGCCGACGAATCCTTCCGCGATCACATCTATCTATGTCTCGACTGTCGCGGTTGCGAAACCGCCTGCCCGTCCGGCGTCAAGTACGGTCCGCTGGTTGAGGCCGCCCGCGCCCAGGCCACCGAGATCGGCAACATCCCGCGCGGGATGAAGATCGCCAATCTCGTCCTGCGGCACGTCTTTCTCCGCCCCGGCCGGCTTCGCCTGCTGGCGGCCGCCCTGCGCTTTTACCAGCGCAGCGGGTTGCGGTCGCTGGTCCTGAAGTCCGGCCTGTTGAGGCTCCTCCCCGGCGATCTCGAAACGTCGGAAGCTATGACACCCATCATGTCTCCGAGCTTTCTCAATCCCTCCCACCTTCCCCTCGTCCCCGCCGAGGGCGAGCGTCGCCATCGCGTCGGCTTTCTGTCCGGCTGCATCATGAGCGTCGCCTTCGCCGGCGTGCATCGGGCCTCACTCCGTGTTCTGGCCCGGGCCGGTTGCGAGATCGTCATCCCTCCCGACCAGACCTGCTGCGGCTCCCTCAGCCTCCACGGCGGCGATCGTCTCACCGCCCGCCAGGCCGCCCGCCGCAACATCGACGCCTTCATCGCCGCCGACGTCGAAGTCATCGTCGTCAACTCCGCCGGCTGCGGCTCCACCATGAAAGAGTGGGGTGAGCTCCTCGCCGACGACCCCAAATACGCCGACAAAGCCCGTGACTTGGCCGCCATAGTCAGGGACTTCAGCGAGTGGATCGCCGAGATCGGGCTCAACGCCGATCCCGGACGCTTGGACGGGCGCGTGGTCGTCCAGGACGCCTGCCATCTCAAACACGCCCAGGGGATCACCGCCCAGCCCCGCGACCTCGTCGCCGCCATTCCCGGCGTCGAGCTCGTGGAAATGGAGAACCCCCACCTCTGCTGCGGCAGCGCCGGACTCTACAGCGCCCTGCATCCCGATCTGGCCCGCGACATCCGGGCGGACAAGCTCGCCTTCATCGCCGCCACCGGGGCGCAGACCGTCATCACCACCAATCCCGGCTGCCACTCCCACATTCAGGCCGGCCTCGTCGCGGATGACTCGCCGGTACGCATCGTTCACCTCGCCGAGTTCCTGGACGAAGCCCACCGCAACCTCGCCGCTCCCGCCAGTCAACAGACCTGATCCCGACCCCTGCGCCGGCTCTACTCCTTAGCCGACCCCTCGACCGCTAGATTCTCGCGGGAATCGCTTGACTCCACTTTTCCAGGCTGAATATAATTCAGTAGTTTGTGCGCAAGTTCACAAAGTTCTGGCGACAGGGGAGTCCTGTCAGAAAGTCTCCAATCGCTCGTGTTTGGGGAAGTGGTGAGAAGGTCGCGATTGTGAGGCCGGCGCCGTCAGATGGCGGGACCACTATTCCACTACAGGCCGGACACTGCCCCGGGCCTGACGATCGGTGGCGTGCAGGCACCCGAATTTGGAGGAGCATCGATCCGAATGCCATCGCCAGTTTCGTCCCGCGCGGCGCGTTTCGCCCCCGCGGCCCGATTCCCGGCTTTTCCGGGCGCCGTCGGCGCCCGGCATTCGCGTGATCGGTTGTCCTCGTCAAGTACTGGCGCGTTCCCGCGCCTCCACTCGATCAGTCTGGTGGCTTGATTGATGCGGGCAGGGGGCGGCGGTTTGGGTCGTGTTTTCTCAGGGTGGTCGGCTTATATGTGAAGGGTTAGAAGTTGTGCCTCCGTGTCCATGTTTCCAGATTTGTTTGTCTAATAGTTTGAGGTGATGTGATGGAATATTCCGCAAGTAACTTCCCCGCCTGCCGCGTATGTGACGCCGGCGATCTCGTTCCCCTGTCGGACTTCGGCGGCCAGGGTGCCGCTGTCCATTGGAAGGCCTGGGTCTGCACGAATCCTGACTGCCGGTTCAACCTGAAGATCCGCAACGGCGACGTCTACGCTAACGAGCCCGTCGTCGACCTGCACCACACGCCCCGGCGCTAGCCCGCGTCCGGCAAGTAACCGGCGGCGGCGCGGCCTCTGCTCGCGCCGCCGGCCAGTTACCGCCCGAGGGTGCTCCACATTCCCAAAATTGTTCCGCCGGGCCGGGCGCGTTACGCCGCCGTGACCCGTCGATCGGGTCCGTGCAGCGCCGGCTTCCACCGTCCACGGTGCCCGCGACTCCTATAATCGGTACTTGGTCCCCGCACCGGCCCTCGGCCTCGCCCCGGTAACTCCATGGCTCGCCATTCCCTTTCACATCTACCCCGCTGCCCCTTCCACCCCACCCGGGAGGCCACCGATCGCTGCGATCGCTGCTACACCCTGGTCTCGCCGGAAGCGCTGGAAGAGCGTGATCTCAGGCGACTATGCCCGCGCTGCATCGAAGCCCTGGATGTGGCTGAACAGGTTCGCGAAGACGCCCGCCTCACTCCCCGCAATGTCTGGCGCCGCTTTCGCGGCATCGATTACCGGGTCGCCGCCATCGGCATGGCCGTCATTGCCCTTTTGGTCGGCGCCGGTGCCTTCATGGTCTGGGTCACCGCTCGCGCCGAATTCGATCCCCTACTCATTCGTCGTGCCCGCGTCGGCTTCACCCAGAACTTCGACGTTGACAACGAAGGTCTCGATTTCGTCGAAGTCATCAAGAACGGCGTCGCCACCGCCACCTCGCAGAGCCCGGACCCGCTTTACACGATCGAGCGCCTGCACGACGCCCTGCCTGATACCCCCGTGCCTCCATGGCGCTCCGCCGACGCCGTCTTTCCCATCGACATCAGCCTCGCCGGCCTAGCGCCAGAGCTCCTGTCCAAAGTCGTGATCTGGAATCATTCCAACGAGGACCCTTCCACCTACATCCGCGAGTTTGAACTGTACATAACTAGCCCGGCCGAGCCCGACCGCCTTGCCCGGCGAGAGCTGATCGGCACCTTCACGGCCCTGCCCGCCGATGCCAAACAGGTCTTCCTGCTCGACGAAGCCGTCCTCACCACTACCACCATCGTCCGCATACTCGACAACCACGGCGGGGACTACGTCTCCGCCGCCGAAATCGGCCTTTTCAATCCCACCGTGAACACCAGCTTCGGCAACTCCAACATATCCCAGGGCCCCCTTCCCTAGCATCCGACCGGCTACACCTGCAGGCCTCCGCGCACCCCATGGAACCAGCATGCTCAACCGTCTAAAACGCCGCTTCACCGGCAAAACGATCGATCGGGGAGTCGAAAAGTCGCGCCGCGGCTTCGGCGCTCGCATCTCCTCCCTGCTCACCCGCTCCAGCATCGGCGAAGACGACTGGGAGGAACTGGAAGATCTGCTGATAACCGGAGACGTCGGGCCCGATTTCGCCCTCGACACCGTCGCCCGGCTTCGGCAAAAGATCAAAGACGAAGGAATCAAAACTCCCGACGCCATGCATGCCGCCCTGCGCGGGCTGATGGTTGACGCCCTCGATACCGACCCCGCCGAGCTGGCGTCAGGGCACACCCCGGGCGTAATCCTTGTCGTTGGGGTCAACGGCTCCGGCAAGACCACCAGCATCGCCAAGCTTGCCCACATCCTCCAGCAGGCCGGCTCCACCTGCATCCTCGCCGCCGCGGACACCTTTCGCGCCGGCGCCATCGAGCAGCTGAAGATCTGGGGCGACCGTCTCGGCCAGCGCGTCGTCGCCCACCAGCCCGGCGCCGACCCGGCCGCCGTCGTCTTCGACGCCTTCGAGGCCGCCGCCGTCGCTCGCGTCGACTATCTCCTCATCGACACCGCCGGCCGCCTGCAAACCAACCGCAATCTCATGGCCGAACTCGAAAAGGTGGCGCGGGTGATCGCCCGGCTCGATCCCGACGCTCCGCACGAAGTCCTCCTCGTCCTCGACGGCCTCACCGGGCAAAACGCCCTCTCTCAAGCCCGTTTCTTCAGCGCCGCCGTCAACGTCACCGGCATCATCCTCGCCAAGCTCGACAGCTCCGCCAAAGGTGGCGTGGTCTTCCCCGTTACCAAAGAGCTCCGGGTTCCGATAAAGTTCATCGGAACCGGCGAGTCCATCGAAGACTTGGCGGTCTTCGACCCCGCCGAATTTGTTGATGCCCTCCTGAAGCGAGATTCATGAACTCCGGCAAGACCCTCAAAGGCGTTGTCCTCGCCGGCGGCACCGGCAGCCGTCTTCATCCGCTCACCTCCGTCACCAATAAGCATCTTCTGCCCGTCTACGACCGCCCCATGGTCTACTACCCTCTCCAGACCCTGGCCGGCGTTGGCGTCAAAGAGGCCATGCTCATCACCGGCGGGCAAAACGCTGGCGACTTCCTGCCTCTCATCGGCGACGGCTCCAAGTTCGGATTCGAGCGCCTGCAATACGCTTACCAGCACGAAGCCGGTGGCATCGCCCAGGCCCTCGGCCTGGCCGAGGCCTTCGTCGGAGACGACGACGTGCTCGTCATCCTGGGAGACAACATCATCCAGGGAAATTTAAGCGCCGCCGCCGCCGGCTTCGCGTCCCAGCCCGGCGGCGCCAGGCTGGTTCTCACGGAAGTTTCGAATCCCGCCTCCTACGGCGTTGTCGAACTCGACGGCGATCGCATCGTCGGCATCGAAGAAAAGCCCGACACGCCGAAATCAAATCTGATCGCCACCGGCTTCTACTTCTACGACGACGCCGTTTTTCAGATCGTCAAGACCCTCCAGCCATCCGGTCGCGGCGAACTGGAAATCACCGACGTCAATAATCACTACGTCCACAAAGGGCGTATGACGTACGCGGTTCTTGACGGCTTCTGGGCCGACGGTGGCGAGTCCATCGACTCCTATCTGGAAGCCATCAATCTGGTCGCTTTCCACGGCGCCAACGATCGCGCTCCTCTGCCCTAACTCCCGGGTCCCTCAGTCGGTGCCACCAGCCATCGAAGGCAGAATCGTCACCGTGTCGCCGCTGTTCAAGCGCGCCTCCAACCCGCCTATTTCCGTCGCCTCCACGTCGTTCACGTAAACGTTCGTGTAAGCCAGCACGTCCGCATCCTCTCCCGTCAGCGACGCTCGCAGCGTCGGAAATCGGTCGAACAGGCTCTCCATCAAGTCGGAAAGCGTTTCCGCTTCGATCGGCACCACCGCTTCACCCCCGGTATGTCCCCTTAGCACCCGCGGCACTCTCACTTCTACAGCCAAGTCGCGCTCCCGAAATTTCTATTCCCAACGGCGATCGATTCGAAATCACCAAACCGAATTCTAGCTGAATGGACCCGTCGCCCCGTCAAACAAACTCAACCGGCGTGCCATCGGGGCCCATTGTCCGCCTGCGATTCCCGGCCGCGCCCACCCGCCAGAAAACTGCTAACATCCTTGTGCATCAACTCACCGTTGAGGCGAGGGAGGACGATGATGGCGGAAACTGGCGGCCAGACCGCTGTACACACCGATGGTGACGACGTGCGCGCCCAGTGCGGCTCTTGCCGACAGATGACTACCTGGATTTACCGGGAGAAAAAGTCGATGTTCGGTCTCAAGACCAGCCGGGATTGGACCTGCACCAGGTGTGGCACCAAACAGAGCGGCAAACCGGCCGCGGAATAACCCGGCGGTAAATTCGCTCCCGTCGCCCGCTCCCGCTCCCGCTTACGGGGCGGGTTTTCCCAAAGTGCGCCCTGCAGCCTCTATTGGCTATTAACCGGCCGGCACCGATCCGTTCCCCCTTTCCCCCGCCCGACTTCCCTCCCCACCCACCCGCACCTTGTCATCTTTGACAATACGGCGGCCCGGCCAGACAATACTCCATTCCCCTTCAGCCGGAAATGTGGGGGCGACGACCGGGCTATGAACCCGGTCCCGAAAGGGACACTTGCGCAAGATATCCATTCGCGGCGCGAGCGAAAACAACCTCAAGCACATCGACCTCGATATCCCTCACGATTCCCTTTCCGTCATCACCGGCCTCAGCGGTTCCGGCAAATCGTCCCTCGCCTTCGACACGATTTTCAAAGAGGGCCAGCGCCGCTACGTCGAGTCCCTCTCCGCCTACGCCCGCCAGTTCCTCGGGCAGATGGAACGGCCCCGCGTCGATCACATCGAAGGCCTCGCCCCCGCTGCCGCCATCGACCAGCGCGCCATCAGTCGCAACCCGCGCTCCACCGTCGGCACCATTACCGAAATCAGCGATTACCTCCGTCTGCTCTTCGCCCGCATCGGGCACGTCCATTGCCACCGCTGCCAGGCTCCCATCGAACCGCAGACCGCCGACAACATCGTCGAACGCATCCTCGAACTTCCCGACGGCGCCCCTGTCACCGTCATGGCCCCCGTCGTCCGCCATCGCAAGGGCGAGCACCGCGAGCTTCTGGCCCGGCTCCGCTCCACCGGCTACGTCCGCGCCCGCATCGACAGCGAGGTCCACCGCCTCGACCTCCTTCCCCAGCTCGCCCGCACCAAATGGCATGACATCGAGGTCATCGTCGACCGCATCAAGATCGGATCCTCCACCCGGGAGCGCATCACCGATTCCGTAGAGACCGCCCTCGGCCTCGCTGAAGGTTTGCTCATCGCCGCCACCGAAGACGGCGATCATCTGTACAGCTCCAGCTATGGCTGTCCCCAGTGTGGCGCCAGCGTAGAACCACCCGAGCCAGCCCTCTTCAGCTTCAACAGCCGTCGCGGGGGCTGCCCGAACTGCAAAGGTCTCGGGCGCGTCCTCGACCTCGATCCCCGCAACCTGATCCGCGACCTGGACCTCAGCATCCGCGAAGGCGCCTGCGCCCTCACCAACAAATCCGGCTACACCGTCTACGCCCGTATGCCCATGACCAGTTGGGAGCAGCTCGGGCGCGCCTTCAACTTCGACATCGACACCCCCTGGCGCGAGCTCTCCGACGACACCCGTCAGCTCATTTTCTACGGCGCCGGCCGCAAGACTTTCACCGAAACCGTCACCTGGTCGAGCGAGGAGGGAGCCAGCGCGGGCACCCGCACCCAGAAACGGCGCTGGCAGGGACTCATCCCCCTCCTGCGTCGCCGCGGCAAATCCGACGATGGCCTCACTGACTGGGTCCAAGACCTCATGTCAGACCAGGTCTGCCCCGAATGCCACGGCGCCCGCCTGCGCGACGAGGCCCTCGCCGTCACCTTCAACGGCAAGAACATCGCCCAGGTCACTGGACTCTCCGTCACCGCCGCCCGGGCCTTCCTCAAATCCAGCGAAATGACCGACCGCGAGGCCCAGATCGCCGCCCAGATACGCCGCGAAATCGACCTCCGGCTGGAATTTCTCGAAAAGGTCGGCCTCTCCTACCTCACCATCGACCGCGGCGCCGACACCCTGGCCGGCGGAGAGGCCCAGCGCATTCGCCTCGCCGCCCAGATCGGCTCCGGTCTCGAAGGCGTGCTTTACGTTCTCGACGAGCCCTCCATTGGGCTCCACCATCGCGATAATCTCAGCCTCCTGCGCACACTCCGGGCCCTGCGCGATCGCAACAACACCGTCATCGTCGTCGAGCACGATGAGCTGACCATCCGCCAGGCCGATCATGTCATCGAAATCGGCCCTGGCGCCGGCGGCGCCGGCGGCGAAGTCGTGGCCAGCGGCCCCCCCGCCCGCATCGCCCGCTCCGACTCCCCCACCGGACGCTATCTCCGGGGCGAGGACAAGATACCCATCCCCAAACGCCGCCGCCGCGGCAATGGCCACAAGCTCCGCGTGATCGGTGCCCGCGCCCACAATCTCAAGAACATCGACGTGACCATCCCCCTCGGCACGCTCACCGTCGTCACCGGCGTCTCTGGCTCCGGCAAGTCATCCCTCG
>Ga0310121_10001519_pt1 | contig 23489 bp, 25 predicted proteins | sample CB27_Tmax_986_MG_FD_203504 | JGI IMG/M metagenome (GOLD analysis project Ga0310121, IMG submission 203504) | Marine microbial communities from Western Arctic Ocean, Canada - CB27_Tmax_986 | ecosystem: Environmental > Aquatic > Marine > Oceanic | place: Canada: Western Arctic Ocean | collected...
GAGTACACATGGACACACACCGGAGCGGGGTCAAATCTAATCTATGTCGACCCACAGAATGATTTGGTGATCGTCTGTCGCTGGATTCGCGGGGGAGCATTTACAGACGTTGTCCACGCCGTGTTAGATGCGATGGGAGCCGTTGCGACTAACAACTGATCAGCAGCTTGCATGCGCAATCGGTTAGTTGTCACCGTTTGTGATACAGAAAGTATTTTAGGTTCAGTGGACGCCCTCGGGCTTGGGCCACTAGAAGTTGTTTGATCAGAGCCGATATGAAGCGGTAGGATGTCACATTGAGGGTCTACGGGCGTCACACAGAGAGGACGCAAGGTCGACATACCTATTGAAGAAAGGGCATTTCTTTGTGGCACGGTGCCTGCACATTGAGGGGCCAGCAAAGAGTGTTCTCTATAAAGGTTCAACAACACGTGATTGAATGATGAGGAATTGTCTTTCAACAATTCTGTTACTTGGCATCTTAACCGGATGTGATGGTAGCACCGGTCCTGTCATGTGCACCAAAGAGTTGCGTTTTGGGATCCAAATGGAGGTTGTCAACACCGAAAGTGGAAACCCAAGTGCTGCTGGTGCTACAATGACTCTAAATGAAGGTGCCTATTTTGAAAGTATAGTTGGTATCCAAAACAATTCGATGTTAGTGGGTGCCCCAGAGCGGGCCGGAACCTATATCGTTACCGTCGCACGTTCCGAATACCACACGTGGGTTCAAGCAGATGTTGTGGTGACCGCTGACGAGTGTCACGTAAAAACGGTTTCACTCAAAGCTGAGCTTGAGCCGATCTAGCACTCTATGATCAAGAATTAAGAAAAACCTAGAGAGACGTCGGATTTTCCCTGAAGGCAGGCTGGTTGATCACACGTCTAGGTTCTTAACGTACTTGGCATTTTTTTCGATGAAGGCCCGTCGAGGTTCGACATCGTCTCCCATGAGCCTCTGGAAAAGCTTATCGGTATAGGCCGCTTGATCGATTTCCACCCTTCGCATGGTACGTGCTTCCGGATCCATCGTGGTCTTCCAAAGCTGGTCAGGATTCATCTCACCCAAACCTTTATAACGCTGGATATTAATCCCCTTGGTGTCCCCATTCTTACCACCCATTCGTTTTACATACTCATCACGCTCTTGATCAGAGTACGCGTAGTAGTCGCTCTTGCCTTTATGCACCCTAAAGAGAGGTGGCTGAGCAATATAAATGTGGCCGGCCTCTATGAGTTGCTGCATATGGCGGAAAAAGAATGTGAGCAGCAACGTCCTGATATGAGCACCGTCTACGTCCGCATCTGTCATTATGACCACTTTGTGGTAACGCACATTCTCAAGATCAAACTCTTCTCCAATGCCCCCACCGATTGCGGTAATGATCGCCCGAATCTCAATGTTAGAGAGCACCTTATCGATTCGACCCTGGAGCCTCTCAACGTTAAGAATTTTTCCCTTGAGTGGCAGAATCGCCTGATATCCGCGATCCCGCCCTTGTTTGGCTGACCCTCCGGCAGAATCTCCCTCAACGAGATAGAGTTCACAGAGGGACGGATCTGAGATTGAGCAGTCAGCAAGCTTACCTGGCAGCACGCCGCCCTCCAGCCCACTCTTTTTACGAGCCAAGTCACGAGCTTTTCGGGCTGCTTCACGTGCGCGCGCGGCCTGAAGCGATTTATCAATAATCGACTTAACCGCCTTAGGATTTTCATCGAGGAAGATCGACAGATGCTCGTTCACGGCCGCCTCTACGGCTCCTCTGACTTCACTGTTCCCCAGCTTGGTCTTGGTCTGACCCTCAAACTGAGGCTCCATAACTCTCAGACTCAGGACACAGGTTAGTCCCTCACGGACATCTTCACCTGATAAGCTCTCGTCCTTCTTGAAAATGTTATTCCGTCTGGCATAGTCATTGATCGTACGTGTGAGTGCAGACCTCAGTCCCGTTAGGTGCATCCCACCTTCGTGGGTATTGATATTGTTTACGAATGTATGGGTATTTTCACTGAAGCCCTGGTCATACTGGAGCGCGAGTTCAATTTCAGCCTCAGGCTTAGAAGCCTCGAAATAACAAACTTTATCATGTAATGCCTCCCGGCTACCGCGTAAGAATTCCACATACTCCGCTATGCCACCCTCGTAATAGTATGCTTCAGAGGCACCACCATTACGCTCGTCCGTAAGTGTGATCTTTAAGTTTTTGTTTAAGAATGCTAGCTCTCGTAGGCGGTTAGAGAGCACCTCGAACGAAAACTCAAGATCGGTCATGATCTCAGAGTCAGGCTTAAAAGTCACAAGCGTGCCAGAACCCTTTGCCTCCCCCCGCTCTTCGAGTTCCTTAGCCTTAACACCCTGCTCGTAGCGTTGATGGTATTTCTTACCACCACGCCGAATTTCAACCTCAAGGTACTCGGACAAGGCATTCACCACGCTCACCCCTACTCCGTGGAGACCACCCGACACCTTGTAGGTGCTCTTGTCGAACTTCCCGCCGGCGTGGAGCGTAGTCATGGCGAGTTCCACACCTGGTACGTTCTCAGTAGGATGGATATCCACCGGGATCCCTCGGCCATCGTCCTCAACTGTGACTGAATTCCCTTCGTGAACTGTCACTTTAACGTGTGTGCAGTATCCGGCCATGGCTTCATCAATCGAATTATCCACCACTTCATAAACGAGGTGATGAAGACCTCTTGCTGAAGTTGTCCCGATGTACATTCCCGGGCGTTTTCTGACAGCCTCAAGGCCCTTGAGCACCTGGATCTGACCAGCGGTGTACTCTTCCTTCTTCTGCTTCTTCTTGTCTGCCATGTCCGCTCCGTGAGTATTGATCGCGGTCAGTTAGCCTCTATGCACTTTCCCCAAGAACAAAAATGATGCGCTCGAGTGGCACCTCTTCGAGACGTTGATTCACTTCGGTCAAAAACTGAGCCTTCATCATGTTGAGCTCCATCAACCAGGCACTCGTACGCACTTCAATAAAAAGAGTACGCTCCGAAACACTCCTAGCCTGCGTGACTGCGGCAACATGTTCGCCAACTATCTCCGGCCAGAGTTTTAGTACGGTCATGCGCTTGATCTGGTCTTTGATTCCATACTGCTCAAGCACACTTGGAACTAGTGAGCCGACCTGGACCGGTCCCCGACTATAGCTCATGTGGCTACGACCCCGGCTTTTATACGCCACCGAGGCAACAAATCACTGTGGATTCGCACGTGTTCTTCCCTCGGGGCAGTGAGCACCACCTGTCCAGTTTCCTCAGTCTCCATCAACTCAAGCACCCGCTCGCTCCGGCCACTGTCGAACTCGGCAAAAACATCGTCTAACAAGACAAGTGGCCGCCTGCACCTCGACTCACGGATGCTCTTTGCCTCTACAAGCCTCAGGGCAAGCGCGGCAGTCCGACGCTGTCCACCTGACCCGTATTGTCGTAAATCGAGCGGAGACCCTCTGTTATCCAACTGTAGCTGGATGTCATCCCTGTGAGGTCCTACGACTGTTGCGCCAACTCGCCGCTCACGTTCTGCTGTGACAGATAAGGCCTCCCTAAATGCCTCGGCAATCCCTTGCTCCGAACCCACTCCAGTCAGTGATAGGCTGGGTGCATATGCGATGCGTGCCGTAACTCCGCCTGAAACTCTAGCGTAGTAATCGCTAAAAGCCTCGCAACGAAGGTTGAGCCATTCTCTCCGAGCCTGAACCACGCTGGCGCCTAACTGAACGAGCCCACTATCCCAAGCCATGACTACGGATGGTGGCTGACCAGATTTCAAGGACACGTTCCTCTGGTGAAGTGTCTTTCTGTAATCTTGAATCGCGGCCAAGTACCCTGGCTGACTTAAGGAGAGGACCACGTCAAGAAAGCGACGGCGTTCCTTTGGCCCACCACTCACTAACTGGGTATCACGGGGAGAGAACACAACGGCAGCAAGCCGACCTAGCGCGTCTCCTAATCGCACCGGCTCGTCACCGTTAACCGAAACTTTCTTACGCCTGCCATTCCGCTCAAAGGCAGCTGTTACGACTTCGGTCCCGCATTCTCCATCCGTCGCCTGCATAGTCCCGGTTACCCGAAATAGTTCGCTATCAAACCCGACAAGCTGTTCATCGCGGGCACCCCGAAACGACCTAAATGTCTCTAAATAGTAGATTGCTTCCAGGAAATTTGATTTTCCCTGGGCATTGTCACCGATTAACGCGACGCCCTCAGGCGGAAACTCCAAATCCTGACTTCCGAGGTTACGGAAGTGGTGGAGTGTAAGCCCGCTCAGACGCATGAACGAGCGACTGGGAGGATACCTTGACACATACAGAAAATTAACGGTTTCGCCTAACCAAAACTACCCCGGACACGGCTATGTAAGGCACATTTAATAGAAGGGTTTTTCCGGTGCCACCACGTGCCCTATTAGCAATTTGGTCAACAATGGAAAAACGGACTCAAAGTCCTTACTATTCTGGGTCTCATCAGCGGTGTATGGGGGTATGCCCCCTTCTCCGTTTATATCTATTTCTATTCGTCTTGATCGGACGTCCTACCCAGGAGAGTTCATGAGCCGGTCTCTAAACAAAGTCATGTTGATCGGAAACGTCGGTGGTGATCCTGAGATCCGCACGACCCCAAGTGGGATTCGGATCGCTAAAGTCTCCCTAGCCACCAATCGCCGGCAGAAAAACGGTGACGAATGGACGGATGTACCAGAGTGGCACAACCTCGAATTCTGGGACAAACTCGCTGATGTTGTTGAACAGTGGGTAAAAAAGGGCTCTCAGCTATACGTTGAAGGTCGTATCAAGTACGACAAGTGGACAGACGATCAAGGCACTGATAAATACTGGACCAGTATCAGCGTAAGTGAGATGGTTATGCTCGGTTCTTCAGGACAAACAGGAACCGAGTACAGAACGCCGCCAGATAATCAGGGAGATACAGGCGGTAGTTCTGGGAAAACCGTTACGGACACCGATGACGATCTTCCCTTCTAAGAATCGAGAAGATCTCCATAGATACGCTTCAGCAGTGACGTTTCTGGAACTTGATTAGTAATTAGGAGCGCACTAGTCAGTCACTCAAAGCTGATTCTGGCTCTGATTTCCAAAGACCTAGGAAGTACTCTTCGTAGCTTTCTGGATGAGCTTGGTAATCTTCTAGCCAGACCTCAAACGGTGGGAGAGCCACCTTCTGGGATAACCAATCAGTTGCACTCCGAACCATCTCTTCGTAAGAAAGTTCACCTTCTCCGCTATCTTCTCGGTAGGCCCTCTGGGCTAAGAGGTAAATCTCATCTGGGGTCAGATAGAGAAGGAGATCTGCAACCTGAGATGAACAGTAATCGAGGTACTTAGCGCGCAGGACTTCAACTGGCTCCTCTGAGCCCCTCTCGACTCCGCCCACGGCCACCCTCCCGTTGGACATGAAGAACTGCCAGACTGCCGTCTGTGAAAGATTCCTACCTGCTAAAAGCTTTCTTGGGAAAAGGTACCGGCCCGTAAGCTCTTACGGAACTACTTTAACAGTCTCTCTCGCAAAGGCTGGCTATCCTGGGCTTGCTTTTGATCACGCAAGTGTCGGTAAATCGAGCGTCGTGTCATTCCGTACAGCACCACCCGACTCAGGAACTCCGGATCAGTTTCCTGAGCTTCTTTGGCCTGTTCAGCGATATCCCGCGGCAAGCGGACCTTCAACTGAACGGAACACGTTTCCCACATAGACGCACCTCACCCAAGATGACAGTGTAAAATTACGGATTTATACGGTACCTTACATCGCGGATCGGACACGCGATGCTGTACGGTGGGAAGGTGCCGGCATCCTTAGCAACGTGAATCACATTAAGGTTACTTAAAGGGACGCGCAACCCCTTTGTTACCTAAACTACATAAATTATACCAATTCCTAAGTCATTGTTACACAATGACTTAGGAATTCTGTCATTTTTAGAAACCAGGTGTTCCTAAACACCATCGCAGCTTAAACTCTTATTCATTTCATTCGCGGAAGTCTAAGTGGCTCACGGAGTTTGCTCACTGAGATCCAGCACACATCATGTGAAACGACGCACCACTTTTTTGTAAAAAATGGACTTTCGGAAAGTGCAACGAAAGAACGCTTTCCGTTCCACATTTAGAGAGGTCATCGAGTACGCGGCCGTCCCCTCCCAAGCATGTTATCATGGAACATGACATCACTAGGAAAGGCACGATTGGTCAGTCACAAGTCACCTAAACTGATCAGGAGCCACCAAGGCCTCACAAATGGTTCGAGCTCTTAACTACCAGAGTCTAGTCATCTAGCTCGTTAATGCACTGCGTGTGCTGATGACAACCGGTGACCAATCTCCACTGACCGAGCTTGGGGGTCTCGTACTCGAAGTCCGGCCAGAGTTTCTCGCTGACCAAACGTGTCCATCAAGTGACCCACAGACTCATAGCGGTTAGGCTCAAAGCGGGCCATGAAAGCAGCTAGACCACGCCTCATAGCCCCGAGACTCGCGCGGGTCTCCGTAAAGGTTGTTGGTAAGGCCAGGCGAACCTGATATTCGACAGAGTCGGCCTCAGAGATTACTTCGAAACGGCGGACTTCAGCTGAATTAAAAGCATCCAACAAAGCATGTTCTAGCGGAGCATCTGGCTCCGTAAAGGCTGTCTTGAAAGATAGCGCACACGCATCGTAATTCAGGTATGCACGGGTGATCCGGCCGGGGCCAAGAATAAATCTGATTGAAGTTCCTTCGTGCAAATCAAAATCACGACAAATATCACGATATCCGATCCGGAGAAGAGTCGGCCTCGTAAGCGGGCCAAAACCGACTCTTTCCAAAACCCTCAACCCGAGCTTATAGGCATAACTGCGAAGAGGTTTGTCCTGTTTTGTCTTCGCAGTTTCTGTGATCAATTCTGTAACGTGCCCAAGGGTAGGTTCGTACACCCAATCCAGTACAACCAACTCAGTGCTAAGATCCAGTACCTTTATCCGACCACTACCAAGATCGAGAACCTCAGCTGAGCCGGCCTGTCGTCCTTCTACAACTAGTGCAAGCCCAATGTCTTCTATCCTACCGCCTGGTGTATCCATTTCGTGCAACTCTCGGTATTGGACGACAGCTCGTGTAAGAGGTAGCTGACAAATTCCCGGGACATCCCCCATAGCCTCGGGCCGTGCCTGTATGTGAGTTATCAGATCCATAGGACTACTTAGTAGTTTTATTGGAAAAGAAACCCGGCCTTGTAGGCCGGGTTAGATTCCCATCGTGTCAGGAACGTAACCTCAGTAACAGCAAACCTCTTGCCGAAACTTGGTCGTGGTATCGGCCTTAACGATAACAATCCTTTGACATCGTCCGCAAGAAATAGTTTAGCTCTCGTAGCTTAGGACAGATAAATATTTCTTGCTCTGATACTTCGTCTCTAACATCTTCGGGCAGCCGACATGGATCGACCAAGATGACACTCAGCGAACGTAGACGATCAGTCGCCTTCATCCAGAAGGAGGGTGAATCCTGGGCCTGTTTTCTCGTGACATTTGTTACTCAGGCAGGAGAGTGGCGGGGGTATTTCTCTTTCCGCCCCGGGTATAGTGAGCTCAGTGAGGATGAAATCCGAACAACTGACATCTTCATTGAATCTTCCGAAGCAGAAATCCATGAGAAAGCGAGAGGCTTAGGGAAACCTCTATTGGCAGGGCTACTCGACTCAGTGCTGAATACACGAAGTCCGAGTGGTTTTGTTGGACAGCAGCTTCGTGGGCGATTCCGGAGATTACTACAGGACAATTCTCAAGACATCGCAGGAGATTGGGCTGCAGATGAGACCGTGCCTCCAAACGACATGGAGCTAGATCGTCTACGATCTATGTATAGCTCATATAGGCTAGACCAGGTTTCACACTTCATAAGCCTTATTACCCCAGATAATTTCGAAGGTACTGTCGATGAGATCTTGGCAGGAGAAAGTATTGATTTTTTATCAAAAGACCGCATCCAATTCGCTATGACGGTTGTGGACCATATCGAACGATTGTTGCCATTACCAGACTTTCAAAGCTGGGCTAAAGATTTCCTTGCCCATCCGGAGGCATACCGCCTCTATACGCACACATTACACAGGAAAGGACGACTGCCCTAAACTGAAACATCCTTATGATCCGGTTGCCGACACAGGGATCCGATTATAGACTTTTGGGCTCTGTTTTTCTGGTTTCACAGCAAAGGAGTGTGATCTCCTTGGAAGTAGTCGTACAGGATAATGAAAACCTCGAGCGGGCGCTTCGCCGCTTTAAGAGGAAAGTGCAAAGATCTGGGCTCTATTCTGAGTTACGGAAACGACGGTATTATGAGAAGCCCAGCGCACAGAGGAAGCGCAAACGGGAAGCGGCAATCCGTCGGGAACGTCGCCGACAACGTCGTAAGCCGACAGCTTCGCATTCGCAATAAGAGCTAGTCTCTCTCTAACCAGCCCGGAAGAACTGGCTGGGTTAAACGGGTAGCGCTATGGGTTTTTCTCCAGACCAGTCATAAAACCCCTTCCCACTTTTCCGACCAAACCTTCCCATCGTCACAATTCGTTTTAGTAGTGGGGGTGGTGCATATCGCGGATCCCTGTACTCATCGAACATGATTTCACTGATCTGGTACAGCGTATCTATCCCAACAAAGTCGCAGAGTGTGAATGGACCCATAGGATACCCAAGCCCAAGGGCCATAGCTGCATCAATATCCTCAACAGTCGCCACTCCGTGCTCGAGTTGCCGTATCGCATCCAGTAGATAAGGCACCAGCAGAAGGTTTACGACGAAACCCGAATTATCCTTCGCAGCAATCGGCACTTTGCCAAGAGCTTTTGAGAACTGCACCGTACGGTCTACGGTCTCTTGGCTCGTAGCGATTGTCCTAACAACTTCCACAAGCCTCATGACTGGTACAGGATTGAAGAAATGGAGACCGACGAAACGGTCTGCTCTAGAAGTAGCTGCCGCAATATCAGTAACCGTTAGAGAACTTGTATTTGATGCGAAAATTGTGTGCTCAGGGCAAAGTAGGTCCAGCTCGTGGAAGAGGTTTGCCTTGGCATCCAGATTCTCGATGATGGCCTCAACTACTATGTCTGCACTTTCAAGCTCTGACACTTCAGCTGTGAAGTGGAGGTGGCCCCAAGCAGCCTCTTGCTCTGTAAGCGTCATTTTCTCTTTTTCTACTGCCCGGTCCATGGATTGCCTGATCCGGTTCTTACCCCTTTCCACTACCTCATCATCAACTTCCTGGACCATGACATCGAACCCGCTCTTGGCAGCCACTTCGGCGATTCCACTTCCCATCAGACCGCATCCCACTACACCGACTCTTCTGATGTCCAAGACTTCCCTCCGTTCTCTTTAAAGATTCATTCTCCGGAGCGTTACTAGCTCCCTGTAGCCCCCCCCCAAAAAACAAATCCTCTCGTATTGAGCTAGAGCTTATGAGTCAACTTACTTCGAGCACTATGGCAGCACCCTGCCCCCCTCCGATACACGCGGAACCAAGTCCGAACTTTCCACCTCGACGACGCAACTCATGCAAGAGGTGAATCGTGATCCGGGCACCTGAGGCTGCAAGTGGGTGGGTGAGCGCAATCGCGCCCCCGTTCACATTTGTTTTTTCAGGATCGAGCCCTAATTCCTTTTCGACTGACTTATACTGAGCCGCAAATGCCTCATTAATCTCCACTAAATCCATATCCTCAAGGGATAATCCGGCTTTGTCGAGTGCTAGCCTTGAGGCGGGTGCTGGGCCGAGACCCATCACCTGTGGCTCCACACCAACAAAGCCCCACGAGATGATTCGACCCAAGGGTTCAATACCGTTCGCTTCTGCCCATTCAGCACTCGCAAGGATTGCAGTTGCAGAGCCATCACCCATGCCACTCGCATTACCTGCCGTTACTAAACCGTCATCCTTAAAGTACGGCCTTAGAGCAGAGAGACCTTCAATAGTGGTATCATGACGTATGTGTTCATCAGTTGCGTAGATCGTCTCGCCTTTTCTCGTCTTGAGCGCGACACCTGTAACCTCGGTATCAAAGCGGCCATCATCCCATGCTGCCTTAGCCCTCTGCTGTGAATGAAACGCAACCTCATCCACCTCCGGCCGCGTCACACCGTATCTTTCTGCTAGTTCCTCAGCAGTCTGTGCCATCGAGAGGCCGCAGTTTGTATCAGTCAGCGCGCCCCAAAGCAAATCTTCAAATTGCCCGCTTGCGGGTCCAAGCCTCAGGCCGCCCCAACGAGCACCTCGTACAACATGCGGCGCCTGGCTCATCGACTCAGTTCCGCCTGTCAAGGCTACGTCAGCTTCACCTAAGATGATCTCCTTGGCCCCCTGCACCACTGCTTCGAATCCTGATCCACACAGGCGATTGACCGTAAGTGCAGGTTTTTCATCAGGGATGCCAGCCCGAAGGGCAATATGCCGTGCCAAGTAAATGGCATCAGCAGAGGTTTGGAGGGCATTTCCAAAAAATGTGTGGTCAACTTGATCAGGAGTAATACCAGCTGCTTCAATAGCAGCAGTACTACTAAAAACCCCCAGATCAGTGGCAGAAAAGTCTTTCAGAGATCCGCCGAACGTGCCGAAGCCTGTTCGCTTTCCAGCGAGTACAACGACCTCCCGCTCATAACCCTGCGTTGCCATGAAGCCTCTTCGGAAAATGGTCTTACCGTGTTCGTGATTCTTGGACTAAGAGTTACCCCTCCGGGCCCTCATCGATTCATCGGATTCGGTTCCTAAATATCCTCAGCAAACAACCTGAAGACCTCCTGATTCTTCAAGGACGTCAGCATTGTTCGATAATCATCCCATCTGGGCATGGAGTCAGAAAGATGGTCATTACCTTAGCTAAATGTCTAGGTAGATTCACTCTCAACGTATGAAGCGATCCAACTACCAACCTCTTCCGTGCTTGATTTACCACCTACTAAATCAGGAGTGGTGATTCCGTTCTCAATCGAAGCGAGCACCCCCGCCTCTATCCGGTCGCCTAGGTGCTCATAACCGAAATACTCCAGCATCAGAGATACACAGCGGATCGCTCCAATCGGGTTGGCTACACCCTGGCCTGCGATGTCGGGTGCTGAGCCATGAACCGGCTCAAAAAGTGCGTACTGACCCGGATGTATATTGGCTGATGGGGCAAGGCCTAACCCTCCTGTGACCTCCGCAGCTAGATCGCTGATAATATCCCCAAACATGTTGGACGTAACGAGCACTTCATAATGGTGAGGACGGCGGACTAGATCCATCACCATCGCATCAACGTACATTGAATCCTGAGAGATTCTTGGGTAAGCCTCTCCTACTTCTTCGAAAACGTTGCGCCAGAGGCCACCAACAAAGCGCTGCACATTTGCCTTATCGACTAACGTCACCCGCTCCCGCCCCCGCGATTGCGCATACTCGAACGCTGCTCGAATAATACGCTCCACACCCTTCCGGGTATGGAGGTCCTCCTCTATGGCAATTTCGTCGGGAGTCCCTGTCTTGAAGCTCCCACCCAGGCCAGTGTAGAGTCCTTCAGTATTCTCACGAAATGTGTCTATGCGAAATGGCTTCTGAATCCCTGTTAGAGGGGAAATCCTCGCAAGTGGTAACACACAGGGGCGGAAGTTCACGTATAGATCAAGCTTAAAGCGTAACCCAAGGAGAATGGCTTTGATGTGCTCCATACCTGGCACACGCGGATCCCCTAGTGCACCTAGGAAAACAGCATCATGATCATCAGCTAGTGCCCTGAATTCTTCTTCAGTGATGGCTACTCCATCCCTCAGATAGCGCTCTGCACCCAAATCCCAATCCACAAGCTCTAAGTCAAGCGTTTCTGTATCATCCAGGGCAGCAAGCACCCTACGTGCTTCTCCCATGACTTCAACGCCAATACCATCTCCGGGAATGACAGCGATTCTGGGCATCTGACAACTGAGAGAGAAGTGTGAAGTTAGGGAGTACGACAGCAGATCCCTGCGAGCGATCGAGAGATTAAGGTCCGGCTTCTACCACCACCACCCCACGGCCGGGTGCTCCGTTCCCCTCTAACACAAACGGATAGCGTCCCGGAGGTCCATCAGTGAAATGAACAACGTATCTGCTGTCCTGGCTAATTAATGGAGGTGAAGCCACCTGGTCAGTACGCTCCAAGAAAGTTCGGGCAGCAACACTCAGGCTGTCCAATTCAAAAACGATCTCATGTACCAACCAATCCGCGGTTACAAATTCAACATAGCTTCCTGAAGTTACCACCGTCTCCAAGGGGTCAGCGCGCTCTCTATCTCCACCCCTAATGACAACCCGATGTACTTGGTCACGATCCCCAAGTCCTAACTCCAGACGGAGGACATCATCCGGATGCAACCCCGGATCTCCGGAGCATGATGTAAGCCAGGTGGTCAATAATACAGTGAGTAAAGCACGGCCAATCAACACATCCTGTGACGCGTATGTCATTCGTCTAACTCAATCTGCACAAACCCCGCATCTGCGGCTGATCTCAAGAAAGCTTCAGGATCAGCAAAAGGAATCTTGATCCCTTTTTGTTCGAGCCACCTTTCGGCTAGCCTACGCATGAATTCGACAAGGGGTTCATGAAGGAATCCTGCTCGCTCTCTCATTTGTTGGACGATCCCCACCCAGCTACCCCGTAGTCGATTACCATCACTTAATCTGATAATATGGGTAACTTGTTCAGCCGATGAGTGGACAGAGGTAAAGAGTTCAAGCTGGCCCGGGTCAAGATAGGATCCAAACTCTTCCACACCCTGCACCACCGACTCAATTTCAGCGAACAAGCGGTCTATGGAGTCCGGTAGATTTTCGATCTGGATTAACCGCTCCCGCCATGGGCTTAGGCGAGAATCACCCTCATCAATGTGCCAAAGCGCCCGCTTCAGTTCGATTAAGCGCCAAACAGCTAGGGCATCCCAGTGGTCACAAGGAGGAACTCCCTCGTACTCTCTCAACGCACCCTCCCAATCACCCCGATCGTAGAGAAGGTGGGCAAGATAAATTCTCGCTTCGTGTAAATCCGGATCAAGCCTAAGTGCTCGCCGTATCTGACGACTTGCAGCTACCTGGTCACCTAGCTGGTGCAGTGCATAACCCAATGACGCAGCTGCATCCGCACTATCAGGGCGAGCTGCTGACGCCTGGGCGAAGATGTCCCTGCATTCCGTGTAGAGAGCTTCCCTGTAGAGTGCCCTGCCCATTGTGAGCATAAGTTCGGTGTCATGATCATAACCAGCTCTTGCTACTTGCTCGAACAGAGCAAGCGCTTCCTGACGCTCTCCAAAACGAAGAAGCGTCTCGCCCAAACCTACTAGGGCATCTTCATTAGAATCATCCAAGGCTGATGCACGCTCGAAAGCTCTCCGAGCCCAGGCGTATTCCTCCCTAGCCAGCCTTGCATACCCGAGTCCTACATTCAGGTCTATTACGTTCGGGTATAGGGAAAGACCTTCCTTGAGTACCTGGAGTGCTCCATCATAATCACCATCACTATAGAGTTTGTGTGCCCGTTCGTCATATTCCTCCGAACTAAGAAACCGTTCGGGCATGTAAAGGCCTCCTTGCAGCCCACTAACACAGACTCGATTAGCACGCTAAACTCGCGCGTATGCTACCCCACAGTCACTACAGACGAGATTTTTCCCGGCCCTAACGAGTCGAAAATCAGTACCATGCCTCGGGCAATCGGGGTCCCCGTCTTGCTGGAGGACGTCCCTAACCTTCTTCCGTTCGGTTCTGGTTGCTTTGGGAATCACTATCTCATACCGAAGGGATGACACACTGCACTCGAATACTCCGACCGCTGTTCCACTCTCCTGTGGGCGGATGCCCAGCAGGATAAGAAATCCTCCATTAAGCGACTCCATTCTTTGTCCGGCATAATACTGCTTTAGGAGTTTCCTTGCTTTTTCTATCCGCCTCACTTCAGCCAACGCGCGCTCCCCTTTCGGATCAACAGTCTAAGTCGACTAAGTTCGTATGAAAATCACCCGCGCTCGAACAGGTATCCGGAATCCTCATGGCGTGAGTCCCCATTAGCGCTGACCGCGAAACTAGCTCCTGACCAAATAGCAGCTCCGCCCCAATCACCGTTCTTGTTTACCGCATAATAATTTACGTTGAAATTCGGCCTGCCATTTTCGTCACGCAAACGGTCTTCAACCGTCACATGAACAATCCGGCGAAGCGCCTCGAGACACGCGTCTGTAGGATGCATCCCGTTCCTCATCATCTCTACAACAGTATAGCTGCCGCATGTCTTGATTACTGCTTCACCACGACCCGTGGAGCCTGCTGCGCCGACGTCGTTGTCGCAATATTGCCCAGCTCCGATGATTGGAGAATCTCCCACTCGTCCAGGTATCTTATACGAGAGTCCAGATGTGGTTGTGACAGATGACAGATCACCGTCCGAGTCCACAATATCGCAATTGATTGTGCCCTGAGGCCGGTAACCATCATGCGAGTCGAGTAGGCCGTCTCCAAACTCTTCGGGTCCCCGGAAACGTCCGATACGTTCTCCTGACTCTTCCGGCAAGAGGTAATCGTCTCCGTCGCTCAGTCGGGCTCGCCATTCGATCCAGCGCTCTCGGGAAGATTCGGTCAATAGGTCTTCGAGTTGATGACCCATAGATAACGCGAATCGCTGTGCTCCTTCCCCGACCAATAAGTGGTGATCCGTATAGCGCATAACATCGAGTGCGACTAATGACGGTCTCTTAAACCCTTCCAGCGCAGCGACAGCGCCTGCTCCACGCGTTGGACCATGCATGAGGGAGGAGTCAAGCTGAACCACGCCCTGCTCATTTGGTAACCCCCCATAACCAACTGACGAGTCATTCGGGTCCTCCTCCACCAAATTGACACCTCTAACCACTGCTTCAATGGTGCTAGCCCCGTTCGCCAACTCTTCAATAGCCCGCGATACAGCACCAAGCCCATTCCCAGACGCGACACAAACCGGCGTAACACGTCTACTGATTATATTCGGGGCCCTTGCCTCTAGCGGCTTTGGGAGCGCTCCGAGAGCAGCTCCGACTCCTGCACCGGCAGAAGTCCGAATGAAATCGCGTCTGGTGCTCATGGACCCTCCTGGTGAAACCCTTGAATAAGCGGCCGAAAGTATAGGCCTGTAGCTCCCTGATCGCTACCTAGATTTCATCTAATTTAAGAGGAGATTTACTAACACAACTTCCCAGCAAGAAAAGAGCGGGACAGCCTACTGGCATCCCGCTCTCCGTTTATCCTACCAAATCAAAAAGGATGACGAGTCAAGCCACGCTTGCGTCATCCAACGTATTGAAAGTACTCTCGCCCTTACGTGAAATAGCAGGTTGACAAAAGCGAGTACCAATCTCGTGGAGACCCGAAAGATCCACTTCACTCAAGTCCGGATAGCGCTCTCGTATATAATCAATTGTCTCGTCCATCCATTGCCGCTGTTCACCCTCTACTGCCTTAAGTACACCACAGCGGTTGATATGACTGAAAAGTTCATCCCTTGCCCTTTCTAGGAGCTTTTCTTTGCCCAAATCTACCTCCGCTTATGATTTCTGACACTTGGATTAGAAGAGCTGACAGAAGTCTCTGTCTAACTAAGTTCATGCTTCAGCCAGGTAACCTAACCGAGCCCCGGTTACGCTTGTAGTGGGGTACGAAATGCTTACGGAGCAATCACTGTGACTCAATCCAGGTCCCCAAAGGCTGTGTCCCTGGAAATATTTCGGCATTTGTTTACGGCTCTCTGTGAGGAAATGGGGGCAACGCTCAAGCGTGCATCATTTTCACCCAATATTAAGGAGCGCAGAGACTACTCATGTGCTCTCTTTGATTCCTCGGGAGCAGCGGTTTCACTTGGTGATCATATGCCCGTTCACCTCGGAGCCATGCCGATGAGTGTGGAGGCAGCCCTAGCTGAAATTGGGGAGCTCGCGCCGGGAGACGTGGTCTGTCTGAATGATCCATTTAGTGGTGGCACGCACCTTCCGGATATCACATTGATATCACCAGTGCATGAGGAAGGAGGAAAATTACTTGGTTACGTGGCTTCAAGGGCTCACCACAGTGATGTTGGGGGATCCACTCCCGGCTCAATGCCATTAGCTCGAGAGATCTTTGAGGAAGGGATCAGGATTCCACCCGTTCGTCTTTATGAAACCGGGCAATTAAACACGAGCCTTTGGAAACTTTTGTTAGCAAACGTGCGAACTCCAGTAGAAAGGGCTGGCGACCTCGATGCTCAAGTTGCGGCACTCCACACTGGATCCAAAAGGCTCTGTGAGATCGCTCAGCGAAGAGGGACAGAGGAAACGTTAACAGCAATGGAACAACTCATTGAGTACGCAGACCGCTTGGTCGAGGTGGGTTTGAATATCGTGCCTGATGGGTGCTATCAAGCGGAAGACTGGATTGAGGATGATGGCTTCGGGTCAGGACCAATACCTATCCGGGTCTCGCTTACCATTGAAGGCTCACGACTGACCGTAGATTTTGAGGGGACCTCGCCACAGGTTCCCGGAGGTGTGAACGCGGTCGCCGCAATCACTTGGTCTGCGGCTCGCTATGTGGTACGCTGCATCGTTGAAGCTCTACTGGGAGAGCCATTACCCGCCGGAGGGGGCTCGATGTCAGCGGTGGAGTTGATCCTTCCGGAATCATCAGTTGTCAACGCTGACTTCCCGGCTTCCGTTGCAGCAGGTAATGTGGAGACAAGTCAGCGCATCACAGACGTGCTCCTACAAGCCTTCGGCTTCGCACTGCCCGATCACATCCCTGCTATGTCTCAGGGAACTATGAATAACACTTCGGTTGGCGGCATAGATCCGCGCAATGGTGAGGTTTTCGCCTATTACGAGACTGTTGGAGGAGGAATGGGAGCCGGGCCCACCGGCCCCGGTCTCTCCGGAGTACATTGCCATATGTCCAATTCCCTCAACACTCCCGTTGAGGCACTTGAGCACGCCTACCCTTATAGAGTTACGCACTACGGGATACGCAGAAACTCAGGAGGCTCAGGAATGTATCAGGGCGGAGATGGACTTCGTCGAGATCTAATGCTGCTCGCCCCAGCCAGGGTAGTGCTACTTTGCGAGCGCCGCACCAGCGGTCCACCAGGCACCCAAGGCGGGAATGCAGGAGCACCGGGAGAAAATATCTTGATCTGTGACGGAGTAGAGAAACACCTACCTGGAAAAATCAGCCTTACCATCCAGGCAGGTGATATCATTAGCATTAGATCACCCGGTGGTGGTGGTTGGGGGGCCATTCCAGAAGAATCACGACACGAGAGTTAATTTCTATGAGCTGTGCACTCCGTTTTTCTGCAGTGTGCGATGACGCTCGCACAAGCCCTGATGGCAAACTCGACTTGCACGGGGTGTACCACGATCTGTCCGCGCCGGCCTTCCCAGCGAAGCAGGATCATCTTGTTCTCGTTCTCGTGATCGAATGGGGTCACAAAGATCATGGTCGATTCCAGTTCAAGGCTAATCTGGAAGATTCGGAGGGCAATATTTCCCTGACAGTTGAAGGGGAAAGCGAAGTTCGAGCAGTGCCAGAAGGCCATCCTCCACCACGTAGCCAATTAGTTATGCCCATGGATGGCGTCGTCTTCCCAAAACCTGGACAATATGTTTTCCAAGTCAAGGTCAAAGGAGAGGTGTTTCAAGGACCGGGGATATACCTGCGCGACATGCCCGAGGAACAGGTCGCGCAGCCTGAAAAGTGAGGCTCCCGAAGGGCTATCTGGGTATCTGCCACGAAAACAGTGTTGCCTTCACAATTCCAGCTGCACTTGAGTGGGCACATTCTGTTCTTAGTTCCGGCGCTACCCTTTATGACTGGGCAAGCCGACATTCCACGAAGGAGATGCTGGCCGGTCGTGGTAGTGTGTTCATATTTCCTGCTGCAGGAAGTACGGAGAACGCAACACACTGGATCGTGCGTCACTACAAGAGAGGAGGCATCCTCGCCCCGCATCTTAACGATCGCTATCTGGTAACGCGGACACCTCGGCCCTTGAAAGAGCTACGGGCAAGCGTGGAGGCTCGCTCAAGAGGCATCCCTACACCACGCATTATTGGGGGGGCTGCATACAGATCTGGCGTATTCTACCGTGCAGAGCTCATAACCGAATATTTGTCTGATGTAACAGATCTGGCCTCAGTTATCTTCGGGGTGAACGAGCGCAATATGGCGTTTTGCACCACTGCTTTACACGAAGCAGGCAAGCTTGTGAGCCTTCTGGAAAAGGAGCGGGTAGCACATGCTGATCTGAACGCAAGCAATATCCTAGTGAATCAGCCCGGGTGCGTCTCCTCGGCACATGTTATCGACCTAGACCGATGTCGACCTCTTTCGCCAACTGCACGTGCTCCCGTCAAACTTATGCGCCGTCGACTAGAACGTTCCCTTGAAAAGCTGGCACAGAGGTATCGGCAGCCTCTCGATGAAGTCTTATGGAAGGCGCTCCGTGATGGCTACGAGACATAGCTGTCGTGAATGAAGAACAAGATATAGGATGGGAAGGGCCTCCTCCTCTCGAGATTTGTATCGTGATGCTGTCAGCTCTCGGGGACGCAGTGCACGTATTACCTGTGGTGAACGCGCTAAAACGAGCCTGGCCAGAGACTCGGATCACCTGGGTGATTCAACCTGTCCCTTATCAGCTTGTTAGTGATCACCCAGCCATCGACGAATTTGTAGTCTTCGAAAGAAAGAAGGGCCCATTAGCCTGGCAGAGTTTTCACAACGTTGCTCAGCTGTTAGGGAACCGACAGTTCGACTTACTTCTCTGCCTTCAGGTATATCTGAAGGCCGGAATCCTCACCGGATTAATACAGTCCAAGATCAAGCTTGGCTTTGACAGGGCACGTGCTCGAGACATGCAGTGGCTGTTCACCAATCGTCGGATCCCCCAGCATGCTCCCCAACATGTGCAGGACCAGTACTTCGAGTTTCTCCACTTCATTGGAGTCAATCCTAAACCCATACGCTGGGGTCTACACCTCTCAGATAGAGAGAAGGAAGAACAACAAGCATTCTTCGCCCGTGTAGGTAACCATGCCTGCGCTGTGGTGGTTGGAACCAGCAAGCGTGCTAAGAATTGGACGCCAGACGGCTATGCACGAGTACTCGAGGAGATTGAATTCAAGCATGGATTAACCCCAGTAATCGTCGGCGGACCTTCTTCAGTGGAAAGATCCATCGCGAATCGAATTATGGCCTCTACAAAGGCAACCGTTGTTGACACTCTCGGCAATGATATCCGAAAGCTTGTTTGGATTCTTGAGGGAAGTGCACTGCTCATCAGCCCCGATACCGGGCCACTCCACATAAGTCGTGCTCTTGGAACTCCTGTCGTCGGCCTGTTTGGCCATACAAACCCGAACCGTTCAGGGCCCTACCAAGCGTTTCGCGACCTCATTGTGGACGGATGCGAACAGCACCCCGGAGAGGAGTACACAGTCATACATAAGTACCGGAACAGAATGAAATACATCACGGTCGAGAACGTCATGGAAAAAGTATCACTTGCACTTGAACGTCTCGGTGGACCTGAAGAGTGACTGAAAAAGCCAAATTCTCTGGCGTGGGGTGAGCCTAAGGCCCAAGCCACCCGAAAATAGATTTCACAGCTAGAAAACTGAACATAGCCAGCACTCCTAGCAGAGCTTCCCATTCCTTGTTTCGACGGTACCGCTTGAAACGGAAGCCACACCCCCCACTATCTTGAGATGGCCTATGCGGGACCACCCTTGGAATAAGCGAAGGGACACTACTTGTATATTCATGATACTCTTGTCCAAAAAGCTTAGTGAGCCGGTTACGCTCTATTGAAATCGTCATACCATAGACAGCAATGAAGTAAGCTAGAAAGAGAAGTATCCATTCACTTGCTCCTCCGGCCACGGTCACACCAATACCTATAAGCAGAGTCCCTAAGTACAGAGGATTTCTGAGATACGCATAAGGTCCCGAAGTGGCGAGTTCCTGATCCTTATCGATTGATCCAGCCGCCCAACCACGAACCAAGAGCCCCAGCACGGAAAAAGGCGTTCCCAAAAACAAGAGCGTAGCTGTTGGGCGACAATACCACAGGAAGGGCAAGGTTAGGGCCCAGGCGATTACCCGACGGAGAATTCCTGTATCCCAGGCCACAATCCTCAGTGACTTTACCTACCCTCAACGTCTGACAATCGTATCCGGCTCTACGACAGCTCTATTTAATCTCCCTTCTCTTGCTATGTCACGTGACTCAGGGTTGAGGGGCACCCCCTCCTGGATTGACCTTAAATGCAGCGTGAGCGATCCAGGAAACATAGGGATGTTTGACTTCATATAGACCAGGATTCTGCGGTCGTCATCTGTGAAATGGAGTTCCGCGTCCCCTCCCTGCCCAAAGAGTCCATCGGTCTGGACGATAGGCTTAACCACAATGGTGCTGTACCGCACACCTTCAGTTTCATACTCATCTTGCCGAAGGACCTGGATCACGACCGGATTTCCGTCTTCCTTGAAGTAACGCGAAAAACTGTATGTTTTCCCTACTTCGAGGGGAAGGCGCCGTATGAAGTAGATGAAGGCGATATCATCCAGTGGCAAGGAGGACGCTAACGGTCCGGATTCATCGTTATCCGTGCGATGCCAGACCTTCCGGTCCGGATAAAACTCGTAATGCCGGTAGGACTCGTAGAAAGGCTCGTCAATCTCCCTTATGTAACGCCAACTCTGAAGTGTCTGCAGGTCCATCCAGGTCGTATAACTGTCATCAACACGGAGACCGGGAAGCCCACCTTTTATACCCATAACCGCGCGATAAGTCTGATGCCCCCGGATACTGTCTAAGGCCTCTATTGTCATATGACCCTCGCCCGCATTGAAAATTCCAACCTTTACTTGGTAAACGAGGTGTTCGCCGGGCCCCCACGGAGTCTCGGCAGCCCACTCCTCCACAGGGTAGAGCACGGATAAACTATCCGTGAACGCTTCCTGATCGAACTGAAGATCAGCAGACCCAGTAGCCACCTGACCAAATGCGCTGACAGGAAAGGTGAGGGCCAAAAGGACTCGGAAAAACCTCTTAAGAGGCAGTGAGTTCATACACCTTGCGAGCTTGAAGTTGGCCAAAGGTCACGTCCCCGTAGCTTCATGAGAGCCATCAGAGTGCTTAGTGGTCTAAAGCGAGATCCACGCTGCCTCAGATCATGCCTCACTTCTGAAGGCACTTCAGCAATCCTCCTCGCAAACGGGGCTAGTCGGCTGAGTAATTCTACGTTTGCCGCCCACCCTTCAGTTCTTACTAGGGGCTCATCCCCAGGACCATCACGTAACGCTTTCTTAAGTACGATTACCCGGTATGCTCTCATCCCGTTGAGTGGGTCAGAAACCGGAGCCCCTCGAAACACCGTCGACAGAAGCCACCGTGATATGCTTCTCACAATCTTTACCCCCAAGGGCATCCGATGTCCGTTCATGTCAGTAACACCTGCCACGATGTCAGCACCACCCTCCAGTATTTTCACCAGGCTGATGACATCATGTGGGTTCTCAGTGAAATCCCCCTGAAGGATCACTGCGCAGTCGCGTTTGGGATACGATGCGGTATCTACTACATGTCTAAGCAGTTTTTCCATAGACCGGCCGTAACCAACCCGGTCCTGTGAACCTAGCACAGTAAGTGGTAACACTTGCTGATAACGTGTTAAGACCGCCTGAGTGTCATCGGTCGATGCATCGTCGTATACTAAGATCCTGTAGTCCCTACTAAACTCACCAAAGGTATTTCGTATCTTCCAGAGCAGGACGCCGATAGTGGGGCTTTCATTGTGTACCGGAATACAGACGTAGATCACATTTCTTTCGATTGAAGGGCTTGTAAACCAAGGTCGGGACAGAAGGTCTCCTCGGAGCTGCCCTCAACCGACCACTGCCTTATACAGATACGCAAAGTCCTAGTTCCTGGTGAGTTTATCAGGTTAGTAAGTCTGCTTGTCACGCCCTGGTGCACTCTTCCATCTCCTGTGCTGCCAAAAATACTGTTCAGGAGCCGACCTCACTGCCCGCTCTAGTGCCGTGCAGTGGGCAGCTGTAAGCCCTCTAATATCAGCATCAACTTCACCACTGGACTGAAAGTCGATTCTCTCAAGCGATACCGTGTAACGCTGTCTCCGTCCAGGATCTCGCAGTGCTATTCCAAGAAATATCGGTGCCCCTGTACGGATTGCGAAAAGTGCAGGAGCTCGAGTAGTCGATGCCTCCCTGCCAAAAAATGAAACTAATGTACCCCCTTTATGAGCATGCTGATCTGCGGGAATCGCCACTACTCGCCCCCTTAGTAAACTGCGTGGCACCTCTCTCGCCACCTCATCCATATGGATGAGACCTATGCCTAATTTTTCCCGTAATCCAGCGATTGCGTCACCAATTGCCTCATTGGCCATACCCTTCACTATAGCATCAAGTGATATCCCGCGTGAAACGAGTGCCCCGCCCCCAACTTCCCAGTTTCCGAGGTGTCCTGTGACGAGTATCACACCCCTGCCCTCTTCGACTGCGGTCCGAAATAATGCCAAATCCGGGATGCGAATTCTCTCCCTCAAGTCTTTACCTGTTGCCCGGCTGAGCCTAAGTGTGGCTACGGCTTCCCTTCCTAAATGTGCGTAACTCGCCCTAGCAACATCATGACGCCATGCCTCTGTCGTTTCCGGGAATGCCAGAAAGAGATGTTCATCGACTTCAGTCCGGCGCACCCTCAGAACACTTCCCGCAATCCATCCTAAAAGAGATCCGATACTTAGTGCTAGCGTTTCCGGAAGGAATATGGCGACCCTTGAGAAGGCCCTAAATACCAAGTGTTCTATATAGTGCCTGGCCTTCTGAATTTTCATAGGCTGGAGGAAAATCTCAATAATTACCCGTACTCGGGAGGTCAAATCTCATCCGCAGGCCAAGGGCTCCCCACCAAGTCCGCCTCATTGAACTGAAGGTCATAAAGCCGCCGATAGAAGCCAGCCTTAGCTATCAGAGTGCCATGGTCACCTTGTTCTATAATTTCGCCTTTGTCCATCACTAGGATCTTGTTCGCATTTAGAATCGTAGAAAGCCGATGTGCAATGACAAAGACAGTGCGCCCTACCATTAAGTGACTCGTCGCTTCTTGGATGACACGCTCTGCTTCAGGATCTACAGAACTCGTTGCCTCATCAAGCACTAGGATAGGACGGTTCATCAAGAGTGCTCGGGCAATCGCTATACGCTGTCTTTCACCACCGGAGAGCTCCACGCCGCGCTCACCAACTATGGTGTCATATCCCCTTGGCATCTCCGCGATAAAATTATGCGCATAAGCCGCGGTCGCAGCGGAAACAATATCAGAATGACTAGCTCCTGGATGACCATAGGCAATATTCGAACCCACTGAATCATGGAAGAGCACGGTATCTTGAGATACAATCGC
>Ga0310121_10001520_pt1 | contig 23465 bp, 23 predicted proteins | sample CB27_Tmax_986_MG_FD_203504 | JGI IMG/M metagenome (GOLD analysis project Ga0310121, IMG submission 203504) | Marine microbial communities from Western Arctic Ocean, Canada - CB27_Tmax_986 | ecosystem: Environmental > Aquatic > Marine > Oceanic | place: Canada: Western Arctic Ocean | collected...
AGGCTCTTCTTGCAACGCGACGTAGCCGCCCCACGCGACCGCGTTCAGCAGCAGGATTATGCCGAGCGTTTGTAACGTTTCGCTGGACATACGTGGCGCACTTGCGGGGGGAATTTAACCATTCCACCGCAGCTTCCGCAACAGCGGCGGCGGGTCCAGCTGCCGGCCGTAGTGAAACAGCGCTGCGGCGCCAAACCAACCCAGCGCCGAGGTGGTGCGGAACGCCGTCTGGAAGCCCGGCAAATAGGCAGGCGTCAGAACCATGAAGCCCACTCCCAACAACAGTCCCGCGACCCACGCGAAGTGCGTCTGCCCTTCGCGCATGCGCTCCATGAAGAGCAGCAGGTAGAACTGGCTGAACGAGAAGACCGCCACGGCTGTCGCGAGGCCGGTCTCGGCCGCTGCCATCGCCGTCCCGTGCGCCGGCTCGAGCCACGGCGCCAGAAGCGCAAAGCTGCCGAGCACCACCGCTAGGCCAGTCACCGACTGCTCGAGCGTCGCCGTGCCCGCCACACCATCTGCGGGCGGGCCAAGGCGCTGCGAGAGCGCGCGCAGCAGGATAGGGGGTGACGCGAGCCGGAAGAGCAGCGTGAAGCCCCCCACCGGCCAGAGCAGCCAGCTCTGCGTCGAGGCAGCCCAGACCGCCCAGAGCGCCGCCACCAGCGCCGAGCCGAAGAGCAGTAGCAGCCCCAGCAGCAGCCAGTCGCCCGACTGCCGCTCGGTGGCGAACTCGACCAGCCGCGCCAGCAGCGGCAGCGCCAGCGTCACCAGCCCGGCGAAGAGCACCGTCAGCGACAGCAGCTGCAGGTCGTCCACGCTAGCGCAATGCGGGGGCTATTGAAGCGGTGCGCCTGCCGCGGGGAACTTTTTCAGGACAGCTCCACTCCGTCGGCGTGCGCCGCTCGCGCCCGTCGCTCGCGCTGCTGGTTGCTACGCTACTGCTCTTCCCCGCTACCGGCTCTCTCGAGCAGCAACCGCCGGTCACCATCACATCACTCGCCGATGGCGACTGGGTCGAGGGCGTCGTCGAGGTGGCAGTCACGGCTGAGGGTAATTTCACACAGGTCGAGCTGCTGGCGAACGGCGCGGTAGTCGCCAGCGGCTCGCCCGGCGAGCTGCTGGCGTGGGACACGGCGGTCGCGAATGCCACCGCGCCGGCTGACTTCACGCTGGTTGCGCGCGGCAGCGACGATGACGGTTCACAAGCGGAGAGCGCGCCGGTGCGCGTGACCGTAATCTACCCGCGGCAGCTCACCTTCGACGGCGCGGCCGACCTGCAGCCCGAATGGTCACCGGCTGGCGACCGGCTGGTGTTCAAGTCCAACCGCGGGCTGGAGGAGCACATCTACCACCTCTACACGCTGGCCGTTGTGAGCGGTGACCTGCAGCCCATCGTGACCGACCGCAGCTATCACGGCTACCCCGGCTGGTCGCCTAGTGGGGAGCGGATGGTGTTCAACTCCTACGCCCCCGAGGAGGGCGAAACAACGTTGGATATGGATATCTACGCCGTCAACCTCTCCAGTGGCGAGTCGGTGCAGGTCACCTTCGACCCCGCTTTCGACGACTCAGGGCGCTGGTCGCCTGCCGGGGACGAAATCTCGTTCCATTCCAGCCGCGGCGGTTCGCTCGACGTCTGGAAGGTCGCCGTCGACGCGGACGGCAGCCCGACAGGCGAGCCTGTACGGCTGACGACGGGCGACGGCAGCGAGCACTGCCCGCGCTGGTCGTTCGACGGAGAGTGGATTACCTACGAGGCGGAGCGGGGCGAGACCAACGACATCTGGGTCATGCGGAGCGACGGCAGTGACGCGCGGCAGGTCACCAACGACATGCACTACGACCGCTACCCTGGCTGGTCCCCCGACGGCGAGTGGCTTATCTACGACTCGGAACGCGACGGCAACAAGGACCTCTACCTCGTCCCGGTCGGTGGCGGCACCGAGCGGCGCATCACCATGGACGCTGCGATTGACCGGCACGCCGACTGGTCCCCGCAAGGCAATTTGCTGGCGTTCCACTCCGGCCGCGGCGGCAGCCTTGACATCTGGCTGGTGGAGATTCCCGACCCCGCAGGCGCGACTGGCGGCGAGGGTACGGAGCCTTCGCTGGCGGCGGCGCTGGCGCTCGGCGCGGCGGCGGCCGCCGCGATCGTGCTGCGACGGCGGCGCGGCCGCCCGCGTCAAGAATAATAATCGCCCGCCACTTGACCCCGCATGGCGACCGACTGGTTCGAGGCCATCGACAACTACTGCGAGCGGACCGATGCGAGCCTCTGGGCCGAGCCTCTCAACGCCTTCAGCAACCTCGCCTTCATCGCCGCCTTCGTCGCCAGTGTTTATTGCTACCGCCGCTACCGGGAGGAGGCAGGACAGCAGAGATGGGAATTCGTCCTGCTGCTGGGGCTGCTCTGCGCTATCGGCATCGGCAGCTTCCTGTTCCATACCTTCGCCACCCGCTGGGCCTTCGTGGCGGACGTAGGGCCGATTACTCTGTTCCAGTTCACCTACTTGGGGGTCTTCTACTGGCATATGCTTGCCCCGCGCTGGTGGGTGGTACTGGCAGGCTGGGCAGCGTTCGTCGTCACGACGCTGCTGCTGGCGATTCCCTTCCCGGCAGACTACGCCAACGGATCCTCCAGCTACTTCTCCGGCCTGCTCTTCATCGCACTGCTGGGCGGCTACAGTCACCACGCGCAGAAGGAGGGTGCCTGGCTGGTCCTGCTCGCCACGCCACTCTTCATGACGGCGCTGCTGTTCCGCTCAATCGACCAGCAGGCGTGCGACGCGTTCCCGCTCGGCACCCACTTCCTGTGGCACCTGTTCAATGGCGGGATGCTCTATTGCCTCTTCACGGGGCTGGTGGCGGGGAGCGGCGGCGGAGCCGACGACTCACCGGCCTGACGAGGGGCGGTTACCCCAGCGCTCGCTAGCGAACCGTAGCAATCCCGAAGTAGCGAAGGTATAGCCGGTAATGACCGCCAGGAACGCGGGAGCGACGCTGCCGTTCAGCGTGAACCGCAGCGCGGCGCCAGCGACGATTACCGCCAGCCACGCCGGGAGCGAGCTGGTGTCGCGGCCGCCGTAGTGGAGCGCCGGAAGCAGCAGGGCGGCCACGGCTGCGAACGGGAGCAGGATTTCGCCGAAGCTGGCGCTGGAGTCGTGGCTCCGCATGCCCTGCAGGATGAACAGGCAAAGCAGGGCAAAATCGCCAGCGGTCAATCGGAGATTCGTACCCGTCTCGGGATTAGTCCACATAGTGCCGGTATTCCCCGCGCTCCAGCTTCGCAATCGCCGCCCGCTCGATTTCCGCGTCGTAGCGATACGTGGGCCACTCCGAATCGCCTTGCGGGGTGCGCAACTCGTCGAGCCACCCGTCGGCGTAGGCCGCTACCGCCTCAGCCATCAGTCTGGCGGCCTCGACGAGCGTCGCGTGGCACAGGTCCTGGTAGGTCGCGCCTCGCCTTACGGGGATTTCGCGGCGACCGGCCAGGTCGCCGGCGTCAATCGTGGCAGAGCAGAAATGGCAGCTGGCGCCGATAGGGATATCAAGGTAGACGCTCCAGGCAGGCGACGCCGACCCGCGGCATTCCGGCAGCAGCCCCGGGTGGGCGTTGAGCACGCCGCCGCGCGCGTCGCCGTATTCCAGGATGGCACCGCGAATAATGCGAGTACCGCCGAAGACTATCAGCTCCGGCTCCGCCTCCTCGAGGTAGCCCATGCAGTGCTCGTCGTTGTGGATGGGGACGGTCACGACCGGGATGCCCTGCTTACGCGCCTGGTCGGCCATCGGCGGCCCGACCGGGTGGGAACCGATGCGGTATTCGAATTTCTCGCGCTCGACCTCACCCCCGTCGGAATCCTCCTCAATAATCAGCGCCGGCGCAAATCCCGCTTCCAGCAGCCGCGCCAGCATTTCGCGCCCCCACGGGTGCTCGCGAATCGCCATGAAGATGTAGCGCGGCGGGCTCAAGCGCGCGCCACAACCTTGAACTCGACCGCAATGGGGGTCGGCAGTGCGCCCACCTCAACAGTGGTTCGCGTCACCCCCAGCCCGTCGAAGTGGCGCGCCCAGATGGCATTGAAATCCGCGAAGTCGCGCTGCATGTCGGTCAGGAAAACCGTGACGTCGATAACCTTCTCCAGCCCGCTGCCGGCCACCTCCAGGATGGCGCGCACGTTGGCCACCACCTGCTCGGTCTGCGCAACGACGTCATATTCCTGGGCGTTGTCCTGCTCGTCGCGCGTCGCACCGCCGGCGACGCCGCTCCCGTCAGGCAGCCGCGGCCCGACGCCGGCCAGGAAGAGCAGATCGCCTTCACGGCGGTAGTGGACGTAGGCGCCGACCGGGGGCGGCGCCACGTCAGTCTCCATCGCCCTCCGGCAGCGCGCCCATCGAAGGCGCGTCGCGCAGGTCGAGCACCTCGCGGTCGCCCGCGTAGAACTCGGGATCGTCCTCGTCGTATTCCAAGTCACCGGTGCTTTCGCCCGCCGGCTCAAGGCTGACGACCGCGCTGCCAGTGCCCCAGACCGGCTCGTAGGCGTGGACCGTGCCAGCGTAGAGATTAGCCTGCCCCATGAACGCAGCCCACCACCAGAATGGCTTGAACGCGACCACTTTCGGGACGCGCGCCTCGTCGTGGAACTGGCGCGAGAGCTGCGACAAATCCTCGAGCCGGCCCTTCTCGAGATATTCCAGGAACTTGCGGTTCCACTCGTCGTCCTTGAGCGAATGGATGTGGTCGTCGGCCGGCTCCATCGGCTCGGTCACGAGCCGGTTCGAGAGCGTCGAGACAACGACCGCCACCGCCTTGCGGCCCTGCTCCTCGACCGCGTCGCGCAACGCCTTGCCGAGCACGACCGTCTCGGTACGGTTGGCGTAGATATTGCTGCTGACGATGACCGCCGGCAACTCGTTATCGGGATTCAGCAGCTTCAGCGCCACCACTGAGCCGGTGTCAATCGGAAAGCCGTGGTAAGCGCAGGTGCGTGCCCGCAGGCCACGCACCTGCGCTTTCGCGACCGCCAGCTCGGCAAACCCGGCGTCGATGCGGAACTTGTAGGGAATGCTCCCCAGATAGTGGAAATCCTCGTCGACGTGCGTCCATTCCGGCTCCGGATTAGCCTGCAACTGATGCCCTAGGATAGATGGCCACATCGTAGAGTAGATGACGAGCAGGTCGGCTCCGCTGGCGGCAATCCGTTCGCGCGCTGCGCCGAAGCCGTCGCGGACGCGTTGCCAGCCCGGATTCCCTTCGGGACAGAGCAGCGGATGCGGTAGTCCGGGAACCAGGATTCCGAGCGGGACCGCGTTGGCGGCCGCCGGTTCGTCGGCGGCCGCCTCGCCCTGCGCAACCCGGCCGGCGGCGGTCGCGTTCATGCGCTCGCCGGGTCCCAGCCGATGATGGCGTTGCCAGTGCCGATGACCGTTCCATAGGCGTGCACTTCGCCGCCGTAAGTGGGGAAGTCGAGCGCCGCCATCAGCCACGTTAGCGAGCCGGCATCGGTCTCGGCAACGGTCTGCTCGGTGAAGTCGGGCATGATATCTACGAGTTCGCGCGTCTTTCCGGCGCGCATCAGCTCAATCATCTTCATGTCCCAGAGATACTGGTTGTGGTTGGTGATGTGCTCCTGCGACATGTCTTCAGGGACTTCCGGCTCCTCGGTAAAATGGCGGTGCGAAAGCGAATTGCTCGAGAGCAGCAGCGCCCGCTTGCCCGATGCCTCGACCGCCTTGCGCGTTGCCTTGCCGAGCTTGAGCATGTTAGCTTGCATCACCTCGACCGAGAAGTAATTGCGCGAGCGGTTCGACGAAATACAGACTATCGGCAGGTCCCACTCAGGCCGCACCAGGTGGCAGCTGGTGATGGTGCCGTAGTCGATGCGGAAGTCAGGGTTTTCCATCATCATCACATGCAACCCCGCCTTCGCAGCCGCGTCGTGGATGGAGCGCGACAGCTCGACGTCGACCGAAAGGTCGTAGCTGTAGCGGAACAGATTCGGGAAAATCGGGTCGACCGAGAGCGACTTGAATTGCGGGACGCCCAGAAAATGGGTGCCCACGTAGGTCTGCCAGTGCGGGGTGTGGACGATGATAACATCAAACTCCTTTCTGGCGAGCGACTTACGCAGCCGCTCATAGCCCCAGCGCAGCTCCTCCCAGCCGCCTTCGGAGACAGGTTCGTTCTGCGGCGGATTCTCGGCGTAGACCAGGTGCGGCGGGTGTGGCGCCAGCGCGCCCATCACGATTTCGCCCTTCGACATAGCGCCGGCATCTCGGCCGGATTAATAAGTCCCGGCGTCCTGAGCTACGGCTCCATCAGGCAGATGCTGGTCGGCTCGGAGAAGAACTCGAGCGAGTAGCGCCCGCCCTCACGGCCGACCCCGCTGTTCTTGACCCCGCCGAACGGCACGCGCAGGTCGCGGTGCAGCCAGCAGTTGACCCACACCAGCCCCGTCTCCAGCCCCTCGGCGAGCCGGCGGCCGCGCTCCATATCGCGCGTCCAGACGCTGCCGGCCAGGCCGAATTCGGTGTTGTTGGCAATCGCCAGCGCCTCCTCGTCGCCCTCGAAAGGATGCAACGTCACCACCGGGCCGAAGATTTCCTCGGTCGCGCAGCGCGCGTCGGGAGCCAGGCCCTCAATCACGGCCGGCTCGAGAAAGGCGCCGCCGTCGAATGGCGGCGCCAATACGGGGCGCTTACCACCGCACAGGATGGTACCGCCCTCCTCGCGGGCAAGCGCGACGTAGCCCTCGACCTTCGCGCGATGCTCCTGCGAAACCAGCGCGCCCAGGTCGCAACTCGCGGGGTCGCCGATGGTCATCGCCTCGACGTGCGCGACGAAGCGCGGGACGAACTCATCCCAGACGGAACGCTCGATGAGCAAGCGGCTGCCGCAAAGGCAGACCTGCCCCTGGTTCATGAACGCCGCGCGTGCGGCGCCGGGGACCGTCTTTTCCAGATCGGCGTCCGCGCAGACAATCGTAGCGTTCTTACCCCCCAGTTCAAGCGAGAGTTTCTTGAAGAGCGGCGCGGCGCCGGCAGCGACGCGCCGCCCCGTCGCCGTCCCGCCGGTGAACGAGACGGCACCGACGGCCGGATGCTCGACCAGCGCGCTGCCGCAGACAGAACCGCTGCCGTGGACCAGGTTGACGACCCCGGTCGGCAGCCCCACCTCGGTCACGACCTCGGCCAGCAGGTTGGCAGTCAGTGGCGTCAACCGTGACGGCTTGGCAACGACGGTGTTGCCCATCAGGATCGCGGGCGCAACCTTCCAAGAAAGTAGGTAGAGCGGCAGGTTCCACGGCGTTATCAACCCGGCCACGCCGACCGGCTTGTGCACCACCACGTTGAGCGCGTCTTCCATTAAATACTGCTCATCGGGAAGTTCGCGCCCCAATTCGGCGAAGAAACGGAAGTTCAGGACGCTGCGCGCGGCGTCCACGGCGCGCGCCAGCGCAACCGGCTTGCCGGTATCGCGACTCTCGAGTTCGGCGATTTCAGCGCTGCGCGCCTCCAGCGCATCGGCGATGCGCTCGAGCCAGTCGGCGCGCTCCCCGGGCAGGAGCGCGCCCCACGCCGGCTGCGTGGCACGGGCGGCGGCGACTGCCGCTTCGATGTCGTCTGCAGTCGACGACGGGATTTCGGCGATTTTCGCGCCGGTGGCGGGGTTGTGGTCGTCGAAATACTGGCCGTCCTGCGGTGGAAGCCACTCACCACCAATCAGATTGGCGAGCCGTTTCACGCCTCGCCTCGATATTGTTCGGGGTCGAAATACCAGCGATCTTGGTCGGGGTCCCAGTCGTCCCAGGTCGGGATGCCCTCCAGCGCCTCAAGGTAGCGTTCCGGGACGACGCCCGGGACAAGAAACGCCTTCTGGCGCCGCAACGGGTAGGGGTTGCGCAGCTCGATACCGAGCACTCCCAAGATGCCGCGCGCGACATACCAGCCCGCCTGCGGGTTCCAGCCGTGCGCGAGCTTGACCACGATACCCAGCCCTGCGGGGAAATCGTCGTGGTCGATTGCCAGTCCGAGCAACCCGTCGGCGCCCTCCTTGGCGATGACGCGGCCGTGGCCCGACTTGATTATGGTCGTGTCGAGCCGGTTGAAACCGCCGACCAAGTCGGGGTGGCGCACCATCGCCTCCCAAATCCAGTCCGCGTCGCGGTCCCGCGCCAGCCCGGCGTAGCAGGTCGCCAGCTCGTTGACCGTGTTCGAGAGCGTCGGGAGCCCGTCGCCGTCGCGCGCAATCCGCAGCGGCTCCCATTGCGGGCCAAGGTAGCGCCGCACCTGCTCCAGGAACGCGAAAAAGAAGGGGTGGCTCGGCAGCGTGTAGCCGGCGCGGTTCCAGCCGCGGGCGCGGCAGCCGCGCAGGATGGCGGCGTGCTGCCCCGACGAGTTGGAATACCAGCGGCGCGAGCGGCGCACCTGCCGGCCGAACTGCACTAGCGGGGTGTCGAGTGGCGTCTGCATCAGCCCCCAGTCGGAGCGCGGCAGCAACGATTGCGCCGCGCGCACGTGCTCGGCCGTCCCGTTGTGGCTCGCGACGGTGATGGCTTTCTGCTCCCACGCAAGGTCGGCCAACTCGTCGGCAAAGACCTTGAGCATCAGCGGCTTCATCATCGAGCGGCCGTAGCAGAGCACGTTGCCGCCAAAGCTATGGATGGTCTCCGCGCCGTGCGCCCACGCGACCGCGCCGTGGATGGTCGTCTCCGAGACGCCGTTGCGCCGGTAATCCACCAGCGGCTCCCACTCGACGTCGCGCCCCGTCGGGACATCGCCCCCCAGGTCGCCCAGCGGGCTTTCTGGGTAAAGTTCGCTTGAGTCGACAGGATGGCTCATTGCAGTCCGGCCACCTGCGGGGCGACCTTCTGCATGAACGCCTCCATGTTGCGCACCACCCGCTCCGAGTCGTGGTTGAAGAAATCGAACCACGCCATGACGCAATCCTTCGAGTCGAAGCACTCCGCCAGCTGCTGCGCCACTTCGTCGGCGTTGCCGATGACCGCGTTGTCGGCAGCGCTGGCGACCTTCATGGGGTCAATCGTCCCTTCGAGCGCACCCCAGTAGCTGCCGAGCGCCTGCCGGGCTTCCGCATGGGCGGCGGCCGAACGTTCGGCCGCCGCCAGTCCCGGCTCCTCGTTCAGAAACACGAAGACCGTACGCGGCATGTAGTGGCGCTGCCACGGCCCGCCATCGAGGTGGTAGCAGTCGCGCATCCGTGCGTGCGTCGCGTCGATGACCGCGGGCGGCGTGATTGAGAGATTGAAGGTCTTCACCGGCCGCCAGCGGTTACACGCCACCTGCAGCGGCGGGTCATGACTTCCAAGTATGAGGTCGAGCAGCTCCTGCCGCCACTCCTGCGGGATGGTTTTCAGCTCCTCAAATTCGTAGCGGTTCGGGATGGGGATTTCGTCGGGCGCTGCCGTCAGCGCATCGCGCTTGACCGCCGCCTGCTGCACCGCCCCCCAGTCGCCATCGGAGCGGAAGTTCTCGCGGCTCAGCACGGTCCTGCGCACCGTTTCGCTGCTGAGCACCTCGCCGTTGAGCAGCCGCAGGAAGATTTCGCACGCTTCGGCGAAAATCTGCCCGCGCAGCGCCGGCCACGCCACTTCCTCGACGGCGTCGCGTGGCACGATACCGTACGGCCGCGCCATAAACTCGAAGCGGCCGGCGGAGAAGCCGATGCGCAGCCGCCGCTTTTCGACGGGGTCGAGCCCGTGCAGCGCCAGGAATGCCCCGACGCGCTCGGCGATGCCGACCGGGCCGCCGTGCGTCAGCAGGCTCATCACCGCGCTGCCGACCTCGATGCGCTCCGTGCGGGCGAAGCAGGCGTGCGCCAGCTGGAAGAAGTCGGTGCACAAGCCAACTTCGCCCTCCCAGTGGGGGACCACCGACTGGCGGTTGCGCTTCTGCACCTCAGTCGACAAGTGGGCCTGCGCGACCCACGCCGTGCCGAACCCCAGCGCGTCGGCGGCCTCCAGCTGCGCAAAGAAGTTCTGGAACATCTCTGCCTCGCTTGGCAGGTGCCCGCCGACAGGAGTATGGCAAATTGAGAGAAAAATGTCGAACTGCATGTTCAGATAGAAGCGAGCCGCCCGCCATCAACCGGGAGCGCGACGCCGCGCACGAAGCCCGCCGCGGGCGATGCCAAGAATGCGATGACCGCCCCCAGCTCCGACGGCTGCGCCAGCCGACCCTCAGGCACGGTCGCGAGCCACGCCGCCTCGACTTCCGCGGGCGAGACGCCGCGCTGCGTGGCGAGCGTCTGCTTCAGCTCCTCCAGCCGCTGCGTCGCCGTGAAGCCCGGCAGGATCGAGTTGATTGTAATTCCGGGTGGCAGCTCCTTCGCGAGCGTCTTGGCCCACGCCGCCATCGCGCCGCGCACGGTATTGCTGACGCCAAGCCCCGGAATCGGCTCCTTTACGGAAGTCGAGATAATGTTGATGATACGCCCGTAACCCGCGGCGCGCATCCCCGGCAGCAGCAGTTGCACCAGCGTGTGCGACGCGTGCAGGTGGCGGTGCATCGCCTTCTCGAAGTCAGCTGGCGCCGCCTCCAGCAGCGGTCCCGCCGGCGGGCCAGCGGAGTTGTTAACCAGGATTTCGAACGCGCCGTTGGCGTCAATTTCCTTTTTTATAGTTATCGTCAGTGCATCAATATCTTCCAAATCGCATGCCAGCGCCGCGTCGCCGCTGGCGGAACGCGCCAGTATCGTGACCGCGGCTCCGCGGTCGCGTAGCGCCTCGGCGGTGGCGGCACCGATGCCGCTAGTGCCGCCGCAAACCAGCGCCCGCTTGCCCACCAGGTCAACCATCTTCGTCTCCCGCGAAGCCGTAGAACTCGGCGTTTTCCAACGGCGGCAGCGCGTCCTTCCGAATCAGCAGCGTGCGCACCGCCCACAGGTCCCCGAAAACACGCCATTGCGTCGTCGAGTCAAGGTAGTCGACCCCGCTCGACCCGCCGGTACCGGTGCGCCGACCGATGATGCGCTCAACCATCCGCGCGTGCGCCGAGCGCCAGAGCACCATCTGCTGCTCCAGCTCGACGACCGTGTCGACCAGCCGTCGCGGCCACGCCAGCAGCGGTAGCTCGCGGTAGGACTCGATGAAGAGCAGTCCTGCGCGAGCGCGGTCCACCCCGTCGCCGTCCGCGAAGAACTCGCGCGCGCCCTCGGCCTCGGCACCGAAGCGCGCCTTGACTTCGGGCGAGCCGCCGTAGCGCTCCGCAGTTTCGGCGCCAAGCGTGGCGTGCACTGCGAGATAGTCCTCGATGAAGCGGGCGACGACCGCGTCGTCGCCCGCGTCGCCCGGTGCGGAGCCCATGATAGGCGTACGCGCCAGCCAGTCACCAACGACGGCGACCAGCGGCCGCGGTTCGGCCGGCCCGTCCATTTCGCGCGGTTTGCCATCGAGCAGCTGCGGGCCGAGCAGCGTCTCCATCTCGCGCATCTGGAACGACTCGAAGCCGGAGGTGGTACCAAGCTTGTCGCGGAAGTTCAGGAAGTCCTGCGGCGTAAGCGTCTCCATCACCTTCCACTGCTGCGCCATCAGCCGAAAGGTTTCGATAACCCGCCGCAGGTGGTGCACCGTGCGCGGGATGCGCTCTTCGGCAACGTAGTCGCGGTCGAGAATATCGCGCGACGTGCGCAGCTCCGAAATCACCAGCTTGAACCACAATTCAAAATTCTGGTGGACAATGATGAAGTGCAGTTCGTCAGGGCTCGGAGAACCGTCGTGCCCCCGCTGTAGCGCCAGCAATTCCTCCAGCCGCAGGTACTCCGCATAGGTCGGGGCCATCGGCTGGTGAACGGCGAGCGGTTTTAGTCGCTTCGGCGGCAACGCAGCGCAATCAGAGTGAGTGCAATCGTAGTGACTAGTAGCGACAGTGCGGGGATGCCGCCGACGTCGTCCGGCTGCGTCCCATCGCCCGAGTCGGGGTAGGGCTCGGTGGTGGTGTTGTTGCCGGTGTCGTTGGCAGGCGGATCGGTGGGCGGGTCGTCCGGCCCGCCCCCGTCGACCAGCAGATATTCGACACGGAAGACCTGCCCATCGGCGAGCAGCATCCCGCCCCAGGTGGCGGCGGTCTCCCCGTCGACCCACATCGCCAGCGTTTCGTCGTCGTCGGCGACCATGTGGAGCACCTGCTGCGGAGAGAACGGCTCGCCCCAGATGGCGAAGAAGTCGCCGAGTGTCACCGGTCCCGCCACCGGCAGCTCGACGTGCAGCGTCCCGCTAGCGTCGTGGGTGTGGATGGCGTGCATCCCGCCCGGGCAGGTTGCGGTGTCGATACCGATGTTGCCGGGAATCGTGACCGCGACACCGTTCTCATAAATTGCGAGCGAGACATGGAAGTGCTGCGACAGATTCGAGTGGTCGGTCAGGCAAATTTCGGCGAGCGGCGGCGGCGGCTCGCCGCCGCCGTTCTGCGTCACGGTGCAGCCGTTGCGATAGACTGGTTCCCCGTGAGGCGAGTCGCCGCATTCGTCCTCCGGGTCAACGATGCCATCGCCATCGGCGTCAGGCGGCGCGGGCGGGTTGTTACCGCTATAGGCATCCAGCACCGGCCCTGCACCAGCGGCGTCGTACTGCGCCTGCGTGCAGCCGCGCGGGAATATTGGCTCCCCGTCAGGCCAGACCGTAGACGGTGTATCGGGACAGTCATCCCAGCCATCGCCAACGCCGTCGGAGTCAGCGTCGGGTGGACCTCCACCATCAGGAGGACCTCCTCCACCACCATTATCAGTATTCGAGAGGTCAGGGACGCCGCGATAGCAGTAGATGAAATACGGGAATGCATTGTTGGTTGAGATGGTACCGTCGCCGTCCGCGACTGGGGGTGTCGAGTAGTAGTGGTAGATTCCATCTGGGAATTCTGGTGTCGCACTAAAACGGCCGTTGCACGCATCCAGGTTTCCAGAGCCTGCCTCGAAGTGGTAATCCGGGATGCCGTCTTCACCCACGGCTCCGTCATTCAGAAGGTAGGATGAGCGAATCAGCTTCACGCTGCTATCATCTCCCCACCCGTAAGAGCCGTAAATCGGGTAGCCATCGAACGCGAAACCGAGGATTGGTGAATGTACCGCGTCATCTACTTGGCTGAAATCATAATCAGTCCAGACAATATCGTCATCTTCTTCAACAACAGATACCGACCCCTCCATTCCTCCGTGATAATTGCACCCATAATCATACGTTCCAGTCTCCGTAAAGGTGTATGACCAGGTTGCCCCCTCTGCTATAGTCTCAGAGTGAAATTGGCCGTCTTCCGCTGTTACAGTATGGGAACTGTCATCATCGTTGGTCCAGGTTACGGCATCGCCGACGTTGATTGTCAGGCCCTCAGGCAGGAAATCCTTGTCATCAGTTATTGTTACTTGATGGGTCTCACCCTCATTCTCGGGGTGCCAATGTACGCAATTAGCATCGAAGTGGTAGTGAAATGTACCGCCAGGACCAGAATGACCGCCGCAGACGCCGAGCCAGATGTTCTGCTCGGTCTCCTCGTACTGCCCGATCTGCGTCGCCACGGCGTCGCCGCCGGGGCCGTCCTCCGGACCGAAGATGGGCGCGCCGTTCAGCGCCACCGCCACTGGCCCCAGCCCGGGCACCAGCTCACAGCCAGCGGCCGAGACCGCGGGGTCGCAGTCGGTGTCGTTGGCAGGCGGCAGCGGCAGCCGCCACTCATATTCCTGCGGCTCGACGCCATTGGTGCCCTGCCCACCCGGGCCCGAGTGGTGGTCGTGGTGCGGGACGCCGCTGGCGGCGATTACGAGTTCGTCGGAGGTGAACTCCAGTTCGACCTTGCACTCGAGTGCTTTGGAATAGTTCAGGTCCTGCACGGTGACCGCTTCCTGGCAAAGCCAGAGCGACAGCAGCAGTGCCTCCAGATCATCGCCTTGCGGATTTTCAGCCTCGAGCGGCAGCGCTGCTAGCGGCGCTACCGCAATGAGCAACGCAACGGTGAACGAGACGGTGAAGCGCATGCGCCCCCGTCTGGATTGCGCTATAAACTGGTTTCTTCAGGCCGAGCCATTGGGGCTGGTCGCAGAGTCGTCCTCGGACTGCGAGTTATCGTCTGACTCCTCGTCATCGGAGTCGCTCCCGTCCTCTTTTTCCTCGCGCGGCCCATCCTCCCACTGCTTGCCATAGAACCCGGGGTCGCTGACTGGCAGGCCGGCGTAGTCGGTTAGGGCCATCGTGTCGAGCTTGTGGACGGTGACGCCCTGCTGCGAGATGGCGTAGACGTAGTCGTCGATGAAGACCGTGCGACGGATGTCGGGGCGGTCCCAGTACCACTCGTCCATCTCGTAGAACATCGAGTGGTCGATGCTTGAGCCGTCATAGATAGTAAGGCAGTCTTTCCGGTCCGGATGTTCTAGCGGCAGGAGACATTCATCTGCAATCGAGACATCAACCAGCACCAGCTTCGAAACATACTCGTAGTGGTAGTTTTGCCTGGCCTCATCCCAGGTGTAGCGGTAGGTGCTCAGCGGAATCGCGAGCTGGCCGTTCCAGTACTGGAACGCCTTGTGCTCGTAGGTCGCCTCCGACCAGGCCCAGTTCCACCCGTGCTTCTCATCATCGGGGACCGGTGAGAGCTCCAGCTTGGAAGCGAGCTTCGGGTCCGCGAAGTCGGTGACGTCGAAGAGCGAAAGCTGCGTGCTGCCCCAGTCGAGGCCGTTCTCGTCACCAGCAATGCCGATGGTCAGCAGATGGTCCTCGTCGAGCGGGTGGATGTAGGTCGAGACACCGGGAACCTCCAGTTCGCCGATGACCTGCGGGTTGGTTGGGTCGCTCAGGTCGAGCGTCCAGAGCGGGTCAATGTTGCGGAACGTCACCAGGTAACCACGGTCGCCGACGAAGCGGGACGACCAGATACGCTCGCCGACGGCGATGCCGCCGACATGGCCAACTGTCGCCAGCTCGATCGTGCAGTTCACCGCACAGTCTCCGTGAGTCAGCTGCTCGAGTACGAAGACGTGGTTCTCCGGCCCGGTCTGCTCCTCCGCGGAAAGCCACCAGCGGCCCCACTGGCCGGTCGTCGTTGCAACACGCAGGTAGCCGTTGTGCTCGGAGAGCGAGAACTGGTCCAGAACAGTGCCATTGACGCGGCCGCTGCCGATGTAGCGGGTCTCGCCGGCCTGCGAGATGTCGAAGGCGTGCAAGTTGGTCGCCTCCTGGTAATCGGCCACCTCGCCGTCCCAGAACCACCACAAGTCGTTGGCCATCTCGGCGATCACGAGCATGTCGGCCGAAGCGTAAATCGTGGCCCAGTTGCTCATGACGTGGTCCGCCTCGAACGAGAGGTCGTCACTCTCGAGGTCGAGCGTCATGATGCTGGTGACGCTGCTGGCGGTGCCGTCCTCGGCAATCACGAAGTCCTGGCAGTCGGCGGCGGCGGTGAAGCTGTGGACCGTGACGTTGCCGTCCTGCAATTCATAGACGCGGGGAATCAGCTCGTCCAGATCGGTCGCGTCAATAATCACCTCGTTCTGCGTGATGGTGGCGTTAATCGCCTCCATCCAGAGCTGCTCGGCGAGCTTCTGCTGCGCCTCGTCATCCCAGATGCCGTTATCATCATCCCAGTAGATGTTCCAGTACTCGTCGGGCAGCTCGGGCCAGTAGACCAACCCGGGAATGTCGAGGTAGCCCTGGCTCACCATGCGCACGGTGCCGTCGACCTCGCGCGCGGTCTGGTACCAGCCCTCCATGTAGAGCTCGCGCTCCACTTGTGGCGCGGTGCGGTCGCCCAGCTCGAAGATGGTCAGCTTCGAGAGCGAGTTGACGCGGAAGGAGTCGTAGCTGTAGCTGGCGCTGTCCGCGACGAAGCCCGAGCCACCGGGAGCGGAGTTCTGCGCTCCACCCTCGTTCGCGCTGTTGCGCAGCAGGTAGGGCAGCAGCGGATGCTCACCTTCGGAGTAGACCAGGTCCCAGACCGAGAGGTCGGAGTAGACTGCCATGCGGTCTCCCGAAAGGAGCATCTCGCGCGGCCAGCCCTCGACGGTCGCGTTGCTCAGGTATTCGACCTCACCCACCTCAGGCACCGACAGGATGTGCAGCCGCCCGCCGTCGAGGTGGCCGCCGTAGCCGTAAGAATAGTAGTAATACTGGTCGCCGAAGAGCACGTAGATGTAGTCACCGTCGGTCTTGACGAAGTCCGCCTCGTCAACGCCCCCCTCCTGATTGTTGGTGCCGGAAAACTCGCGTTCGCCTTCGGCAGCGCCTCCGCCGCCGGTAGATCCCTGCGCGGTACCGGTGGACGTGTCAGCGCTGGGCGTCGCCACAGCTCCGCCGTCCATTGCCATGTTCTCTTCAACCGCCATGTCATCCACCATCCAACCACCGCCCCAGCCGCCACGGTAGTAGCTGCCCTGGTTTGACGCGAGCGTCGCGCGCATCTCGTCCTTGAGATGCTCCTTCAGGTCGCCCTCGAGCGCGTCGCATGAATTATACGCCTGCAACTGCGGCGAGCTGCGGGCCTGGTCCGCGACCAGTCCCTGTAGGAAGTCGCTCTGGACCGTCGTCAGCCCGGTCGGCTCATCGGTCGCCGGCTGGTAGACCATCAGTGCCGCGACGACCAGCGTCAGCACCACGCCCACCGCGAGCAGCGGCGACGGCCCGCTACCGGGAACCGGCGGCGGATTCATCGCGCGGGGTCGCTGCACCGGCGTCCCGAAAACCGTGAGGCGGTCGCTCATGCCGGAACCTCCATCCCGAGAGCAGGATGGCTGTCGTGCATCGCAAGGCAGTGCTTGCAGGAGACCTGCCCCCAATGGGTCTTGCTCATCGCGCGGCGCTCCTGTTGAGTGGTCGGATAGCCGCAGATGGTTAGGCGGTGGTTGCCCAGCATATGGCGTCGGCGCATAACTCTCCGGCGGTGCTCGCGATATATAAAGCGGCGCCAAAAAAAATTTTTTGTTTCGTGCTTGGCGCGGCTGGTGCGGCAGCCGCGCCCCGGTCCCGGAGCGGTGCGCCGAAGGGCAATTTCAGCGCCCTTTTTTCAGCTCGATCGTAAAGAGCCGCAGCAGGCTCAGGATGTTCTCCTCGATGACCGCGCCTTCGTCCTTCTCCGCCTGCGAGAAGTCGAGCCCCGCCGCAACCTGCTCGATGAGCTGCTGGCGGATGAGCGACGACTTCATCAGCCGGAACAGGTTCTTGTCGGTCAGGCACGCCTGCGGGCGGTAGCGGCCGGCCTGCAGCAGCAGCTGCCCGCTGGCGACCAGCTTCGGGACGTGGTAATCCACGAGCTGCGACGAGAGCCCCGCCTGCTCGGCAATCTGCCGCTTGGAAGCGGGCGCCCCCAGCTGGACCGCGGCGAACAGGATGCGGAAGAGTTTGTCCGCCTCGTCGGCGCTGGTGCGACGGTGCAGTTCCACCTCGCCCGCAGCGTCGCCAACCGGGTCCGCCATGGGGCGCGAGCGGTCGGCCGGTTATAGGGTTACGCGAAGTCCAGCAGCACCTTGCCGATGTTCTTCCGGTCGTGGATGTGCTGGTGCGCCTGCGCGGCTTCCGCGCCGGGGAAGACCGAGTCGATGCGCGGCGCGATTTCGCCCGACTCCAGCCAGCCGAAAAGCTGCGCCTGCGCCTGCTGCAGCCGCTCGGCGTCGCGGTAGCGGCCGAGATGGACGCCGATGACCGCACGGTTGGCGCCCATCATCCAGAGCGGGTTGAAGCGCGGCGTGCGCCACCACTCGCGCAGCTGCGCCAGCCGGCTGCGCCTGCGGCCGGGCGCCATCGCCGAGATGCCGTAGGTGACGATGCGGCCACCCGCGGCGAGACAGCGGTAGCCCTGGAGCAGGTGGTCGCCGCCGACCGGGTCGAGCACTAGGTCGACCCCGCGCCCGTCGGTGGCGGCCTTGATGGCAGCGCGGAAGTCATCGCGCGGGACCGGCTCGACCCCCTGCTCACGCAGCCAATCGTGCTTCGCCGGCGACGCGGTGCCGAAGATGCGCGCCGCACCGCGGATGCGCGCCAGCTGCGTCGCCGCGATCCCCACCCCGCCGGCGGCGCCGTGGATGAGCACGGTCTCGCCCGGCTGCAGCGCGCCGGGATGCACCACCGCCAGCCACGCCGTCAGGTAGTTGACCGGCAGCGCCGCCGCCGCGTCGAAGCTGACTGAGTCGGGCAGTCGCGTGACCATCGCCCGCGGCGCGACCGTGTGCGTTGCGTAGCCGCCGAACGAGCGGCCGGCGACGACACGGTCGCCCACCGCCAGGCCATCGACCGCAGGGCCGAGCGCCGCGACGGTGCCGGCGACCTCGTAGCCCGGGACGAATGGCGGCTTCGGGACGCCGGGGTAGAGCCCCATACGCGCCAGCAGGTCGGCGAAATTGATGCCGGTGCGCGCGACCCGCACCAGCACCTCGCCCTCGCCCGGCTCGGGCGTCTCCGCTTCCTCGAGCCGCAGCACCTCGGGCGGGCCGTAGCGGGTGACGACTATGCGCTGCACGCCAAGGCAGGCGTCGCGCCCCTTAAGCGAGCGTCGGCGTCCACTTCGGCGCGGCTCGCGTCAGCGCTGCCAGCCCCAGCGCGGCGTCCGCGCGTGATAATCACGGTATTCATCACCGAATTCGGCCGCCAGCGTCAGCTCCTCCCACTTGACCCAGAAGTCCAGCGCCACCCCGAGCGCAAGTGCCAGCAGCATCCCCGTCGGTGTGCCAAGCACCATCGCCCAGCCCGCCTGCAGCATCCACCACCCCTGCAGCAGCGGGTTGCGCATGTGCGCGAACACTCCATCCGTCACCAGCCGCTGCTGCGGCCGCAACCGTACGACGACCAACTCGTGGTTGTAGTAGGCAATGGTCGCCAGGAGCCGCAGCCGCAACCCCAGCGCCACCAGCAGCGCACCGATGACCATCCCGACGGGGTGCTCCAGCGACGGCAGTCCTAGCGGCGCATCGGCCAGCGCGGCAGCCCATGCAATTGCGTAGGTGCCAGCGAGCAGTGACAGATTGAACGGGAGCGCACGCAACAGCGGTTGCATGTCGGGGCAGCGGGGCAGGCGCTATTGGGGTTCCGGCGCGATGTGCCCCATTTCCCCCGCCTCGAAGTCCGGCACAGCCTGCACCAGCTCGTCGCGAGTGTTCATCACGAACGGTCCGTAGCGTGCGACCGGCTCACCGAGCGGCGCGCCCGCCAGCAGCAGAGCTTGCAGCGGCTTTATCGCGTCGGACAGGACGGCAATGCATACTGCCTCGCCGTCGCCGAAAAGTACCAGCAGCCCGTCGTCGGCCGGGGTGCGCTGCGGGCCGAACTCGCCCGCGCCGCCGAAGCAGTAGACCATGGCGTTCAACTCCGACGCCAGCGGCTGCTCGAGTGCGCCGCCCGGCGCGATGGTCAAATGCAGATACGTAATGGGAATGACAGTCTCGATAAGTGCGCTGACGCCCAGAGACTCGCCAGCGATAACTCCCACCTGCACCAGCCCGTCATCGCTTTCGGCGCGCGGAATTTCGGCGGCCGCGATTTCCTGGTAGCGCAGCTCCATCAGCTTGCAGTCGCGCGGCAGGTTGACCCAGATCTGGAAACCGTGCGTGGTCCCGCCGCGCTTCTGGAAATCCAGGTGCGGCATTTCGGAATGAACCAGCCCGGAACCTGCGGTCATCCACTGCATGTCGCCTGGACGTAACTCGCCGGCATGGCCGAACGAGTCTCGGTGGTACATGTGACCTTCCAGCAGGTAAGTCACGGTCTCAAAGCCACGGTGCGGGTGGTCCAGCGCGCCGATGGCTTCGCCCGGAGCCCACTCCACGGGACCCATCTCGTCCAGCAGTAGGAACGGGTCGACCTGGTCCAGACTCGCGGTCGGAAACGGACGCCGGACGGGGAAGCCACCACCCTCCATCTGATGATGCGCAGTGATTAACGAAGCGACGAAGCGGCTCATACCGAGTCCATCTGATGATGCGCGAGCGTGATGCATGCCGATGAGAGCAGGCTGCGGTCGCCGAGCCGGACGCGCGGCGCGCTCGCGAGCGCGGCGCGCTCCTCCCCGGTCGGGTCGCGGTCGTCGCCCAGCACGATTGTCAGCGGCGCTGCCGGGAACTCCGTGGTGTCGCCCGCCTCGTCGAGCAGCACGGCGGGCGGCAGCCGCGCCAGCAACTCTTCGAGCCCGACGCGGTGGAGCGTCACGCCGGGGCTCGCTTCCACGGAGTCGCGGTTGCGCAGCTTGACGAGGCCGTTGCGCACCAGCGCCGCGGTCGAGCGCTCGTCAGGGTTCAGGTAGCGGACGCTCGCGCCGCAGAAGTGGACCGCGACCGGCGGGGCCGGCGGGCCAGATAGCAGCAGCCAGACATCGGTGTCACGACGCAGGCCATGTGAGACCCACATCGCGGCAGTGACGCAGCGCATAAGCACATCCAGCCGGCCTCCGCCACCACACAGGTCGTCCAGTTTCCAGTCGGGCGCAGTGTGCGCGCGATGACCAAGGACAACAAAATTGCGGTCAGCCACCACGCGCCAGCCCCTCTTCGATTGACTGCTGGAACTCGTTCAGCACCGAGTAGTCGTGCGCGTCGGGGTGGTCGCACAGCACCGCCAGCGTGATGTTCGCGAAATGGCGGTAGTCGAAATCCTCGCCGGAGTCGTAGCCGCGCGAATCCATGCGGTAGGGCACCAGCGCCAGCGCCCCGTCCTCACTGGCGGCGGCGATGAACGCCGGCGGCCCCAGCCGGTGCGCCGCCTTGTCGGCGCGAGAGATGCGGATGTCGTCCGGGTCAAGGTGGGTGTGCAAGTGCGACCAGACCCGCCCCTCGGTCGAGTGCTCGCGGCAGTAGTGGTGGAGCGGTGACGCGTTCAGTCCGTGCTTGGTGCGCTCCAGCTTGCCGATTTCCGCCTCCAGCTCTTCATGGCTGACCCACTCGTCGTAGACCAACTCGCCTAGCTCGGGGGTGCGGTATTCCAATTCGGCCGAGAGCAGTCCCGCCCGCTCGAGTCCCTCCTCGCGCGAAGCCAGCACCTCGGCGGCAATCTTCTGCAGCAGCGTGTCGGGCACCAGCAGGTGCAGGTACTTGACGAATTCGAGCGGGAATTCGTGCTCGCCCTCGTCAATCAGCCGCTCGTGCTGGCCGAAGTGCCGCTGCACCAGTTGCTGGTGCGAAGGCCGCGTCGAGTTGCGCACCAGCAGGAAGTTGCGCAGCAGCCGCTCCTGTTCCCGGTCCACCCCGCGCCACGCGCGGGGGCTTAAATTATACGGCGCGCCGAAACATAGCGGTTTCAGTCGGTCCCGAGGTCATTCCACCGCACGCTTGCTGGAGGCCACCTCGTGCCGCTGATGCAGCGCCCAGAGCTCGAACAGCTCCTGTACTGTTTCCCCGAAAGTTGCCACCGGAGCCCCCCCGAGACTGTTGCAGTAACCAAAGTGGTAGGCGATATACCACTGCCACCTGAGGGTCCGCCAGGCATTCCTCAGTCCGAGCCGTGAGTCCCAGATATGGATCATTTCCGCCCCCAGAGCGTTCAGTTCCATGACCTGAAGCCCCTCACCTTTCTGCAGCACGGAAACGGAGGGGACCATGACGTCGAAGCGACCGAAATGGAAGCCCTTCAGCGATGATGTCAGCGACTCGAACTCCCGCTCGAGCTCCTTCGTATAGCTTGCCCGGCCATCATGGAACAGTGCTCCTCGGCTGTGCGTCCCCAGTTCGCCAATCGGGACTATTTCGCCGCTGGCGGGGATTTCAAGTGCGCGTCCTCCGAGATTACGCAAGTGGAGCCGGCTGAAGCATACCGCACGAGGATGCGAGAGGATTAGTTGCTCGACCGAATGAATCCCGTCGCCGGTCACGGACGGGAGTTCCTTCCTGGTTATGGAAACGATTCGTCCACGCCGGCGTCCGGGATGTCGGACCCAGAATATGCCGTACTCCTCTCCATCCACGAATGATTGCAGTATGACGTCGTAATCGACCAGCACGATATCCTGCTCCAGCTCCTCAGGGGTCCTGACAATCCAGACCCCCGAGCCGCGGCCACCGATATCGGGCTTCAGCACTACCGGCAAACCCTGCTCCGTGGCAAAGGCACGCGCCTGCACCAGTCGGGCCGCCAGACTGTCAGCCGCCCGGAGCAGGACGAACGGTGGAACGTACCGGCGGGGCAGCGCGCCCAGCTTGTCCGATTTGCGGTTGGCCAGGAACCGGCCGAAGCGGGTGATACCGGGGTTGACCGCCGTCACCACCGTCACACCACGATAGCGTACCGCAAGCAGGAACAGCCACGGTAGCAGCGGCAGGTAGAATAGCCAGGGCGGCCAGAACTCCCAGGCGGCCCAGCGCCTGAACCCGCCCACGCAAAACCGCCAGCGCCGCCAGAGCATGGCTTGGCAGGGTTTATGCGCTATTAGCCAATTGGCGAGTAAATGCACGCTGCGGGCGCCGGGATTCGAACCCGGGTTAGAGGCTTGGGAAGCCCCGGTGATACCAGACTACACTACGCCCGCGGCGGCGGCGCGACGCCGCACCCCCGCTTTAGCGCTTGTCACACCTCGAAGTCGTCGAGCCGCTTCTGAAACATACGGTCCTTCAGGACGCCGGAGTTCGCTATCCAGCGCTTCATGGGAATATCCATTGTGAACCCCACGCGCGCCATCGCCTCCTCGAGGGTCTCGTAGCGGCGCGGCGGCTGCCGCAGAGCCTCCCGCACGTGCTCGCGCACGTTCCATACACCAACGGGGAGAATGTAACCCGGGTGCGCCTCGCGGAAGATGACTGCGCCGGCCTGCCGCCCCAGCCGGTGCAGATGCTCGTTGACGGCGAGCCGCGCGGCGTAGTAGCAGCCGCCGATTTCGGCGTAGCCCTTGCGGCCACGGTTGAGCTCGAAACTGTGGAAGATGGAAATGCCACTGCGGTGCGGGTTCCAGAGCGTGTTGGGATACCATGCCTCAATGAGTTCATAGCGCCACTCGGTCGGCAGCAGCAGCACCGACCAGCGGTTGTCCAGACCCGTAAATTCGTGGAGCTGGTAGTCGCCCAGCAGGGGCAGCTCGCGCGTCCGCTCCAGCAGCTTCAGCCCCAGCGTCGAGTCAACCGCCGTGATTGACCAGCGCGTCGGCACCAGCTTGCGCCGCTTGCCGACACCGAACGCGCCGACCGAAAAGGCGCGACTCATCGCCGACGTGTGCACCCCTTTGGCGTGCAGTTCGGAGAGCGCGTCGCGCGCCAGCAGGTCGGTGTCAGAGTGTGCTTTCTCGATGTGCCGGTCAACCTTCACCGTGTCACGGTCGAATGCCTTGAGCGGCGCCGAAGGGCCCATCGGCTGAACAGTCGCACCGTAGCGCATTTGCCCCTGTGGCGGCCGGTGGAGGGTGGCGTCGACGTGCGGCGGTGTGGCTGCCATCGCCAGCTCCTGCGTGCGCTGCACCATCCGGTTCCCCCTCTCGGGATTCAACTCCCTTACCTGGAACCGGGTCCGCACCAGCTGCGAACGGAAGTCGACGATGTCATCTATCTTGCGCCCCACCCAGTG
>Ga0310121_10001521_pt1 | contig 23461 bp, 20 predicted proteins | sample CB27_Tmax_986_MG_FD_203504 | JGI IMG/M metagenome (GOLD analysis project Ga0310121, IMG submission 203504) | Marine microbial communities from Western Arctic Ocean, Canada - CB27_Tmax_986 | ecosystem: Environmental > Aquatic > Marine > Oceanic | place: Canada: Western Arctic Ocean | collected...
CTTTACAGTCGCAGAACGAGCGGGTGAGATCGTTCCTTGAGTATAGCCGGAGGGGCTGCAAACGTCAAATTAATTATGGCGGTCTTTTCGATCCACAAATTACAAAATGCGAGGAAAACGTGCAATGGCAGTCTTAAATACCGCCATATTTAATTTAACCTATTCCGGTGGTATGGATGTGCCCGAACTGCGACTAAACTTGGGAGGTAAAAGAATTGGCCCCCAGAAAATCGCTGGCAGAGCTGGTGGCTTACGTCAATCAGTTATCAAAACGTCGATGCTCCCTGCCACATTGTCTCGGGCACGTGCTACTTTCGCCTCATTGGCCATCGAATTCAACCGTCAGCCGTCGCCGTGATTCCGTTCTGAGCACAGAGCCCACAGGAGGAGCGGCTCACGAAGGCTGTGTTTGGATGTACGGACCTATCCCGCGGACTGTCCGCCGGTGTACCATTTCTACCCAGGAGACAACGCTATGCCGCTACTCGGATCACACATGGGAATCACTGGCGGCTACCACAAAGCCGTGGAACGCGCGGCCGAGACTGGCTGTGACGTGGTCCAGATTTTCACGAAGCCGCCACAACAATGGGCAGTCACCGACAAGTACCGGAAGTCTTTGCGCGGCTCCACTAAGAACGACAACCAGTGGCGCGCGAAACCGATCACCGAAGAAGATGCCCGTCTGTTTCGCAGCGCAATGAAGCGGTTAAAGATCAAACGCCCACTCTCCCATACCTCGTACCTGTTGAACTTGGCCAGTCCCGATAAAGAACTGCGCAAGAAGTCCATCGACGCACTGGTCGTCGAACTCCAGCGTGCCGAACTGCTCGGTATTTCGTATGTCGTCATGCACCCCGGCTCTTATACAACTGGCACCGAAAAATCAGGCCTCCGAAAAATCATGCAGGGATTGGATTCCATGCACCGTCAGCTCTCCGATTGTGGCGCACGTGTCCTGCTCGAAACGACCGCTGGACAAGGAACCAATCTAGGATGGCGCTTTGAGCACCTGGCCGCCATCCTCGAGGGTGTCAGAGATCCTGACCGAATGGGCGTGTGCGTCGATACCTGCCATATCTTTGCCGCTGGATATCCACTGCAAACCAAAGAGGATTACCAGGCCACCATGCGCGAACTCAACACAGTTGTCGGCATCAAACAGGTCAAAGCCGTCCACCTCAATGACAGCAAACGAGAGCTGGGCTCCCACGTTGACCGACATGACCACATCGGCCGAGGAGAGATGGGAATCGAGCCGTTTCGACACCTCCTCAATGATCGGCGATTTAGCAATATCCCCATGTATCTCGAAACCGCTAAGGGAGAAGAGGATGGCGAGGACTGCGATGTGATGAATTTGAGGGTTTTGAGAGGGTTAGTCGGTAACGGCTAGCTTCGATTTCTCACACGCTGCGCCACAAACGTAAATATTCGCCGAACTCGTGGGCGCTCATTTGAATGTCGATGGTGGCCGTGACTTATTCAATGGTCCGATCGCTGTCGAGTCGCACCTGGACCTCGTCCGCCTGATCGTGATCGAGGGCCAGTTCCGATCCATCCTCGAGCGTGAGTGTCCATATCCGTCCGTCGTTGCGCCTGGGGCCAGCGACCACGCGGGTGCCTTTGGGCAGCACGCCGACGAATTCGTCGGGTACGGTTTCGACAACTCCTCCGCGGCCCTCGCGCAACAAGGCCGACTTGACGACCGTCCCTGGAACCAGGTGTACGAAGTCCTCGGGGATTTCGGATCCGTGCGGATCGACCAACGGATGGCCCAGTTTATCGTCCAAGTAGTCCACGGTGTCTTCGTCGTGTAGGTGCTCCAGCACGTGAGCTTGATCGTGAATCTGCTCTTCCGGCGTGCCCACGTGGCTGAGGTAAGTTTCCCATAGTCGATGGGCGCGCAGAATTCGACGTGACTCGATTTGGCCCTCTTCCGTCAAGGCGTATTGGCCACTGTCCAGCTGGACGAGCTGCTGCGCCTCCAGGCTGCGGAGCGATCGGCGGAGCTGGTCAGGCAAGGCTTCCGCGTATCCAGACAGTTCAGCGAAGGAGACGGGTTGGGGATGTGATTTGAGCAATGATCGCAGCACGTCTTCGACGACTTTTTGTGGCAGGAAGCGGCTCCTCCGCAGCCAATCCGCAATCAAGCCGTATCGGGGAGCTACGAACAGGACGACGACGAATTGCAAGGTAATCGCCACCACGATGGAAGGCCCCGTGGCAATGTCGCCAATCCATGTGGAAACGTAGAGGCCAGCGACAACGCCAGTCACCCCAAAAACGGACGCCACGATCTGCATGCGGCTCAACCGATCGCAGATCAAGTACGCCGTGGCCGCTGGCGTCACCAACAATCCCACGACCAGGATCACGCCGACCAATCTTACCGCGCTGACCACCACCAACGAAGTACAGATCGTCAACATGTAGTCGATCAAGAGCACCGGAACGCCGATCGATGCCGCCATCACCGGATCAAAGGACGTAATCTGCAGCTGGCGAAAAAACAAGATCACCACACACAATACGATCGTCGCGACCGTGGCCATCATCCAAAGGTCAGCATCCTCCACGCCGATCACCATGCCGGTGATAAAGTGATAAAGATCAATATGAATCAAGTCATTGAAGTAGGAGGCCAATAAGCCGCCGACCGCAAAGATGCCTGTGTATATGACGCCGATCGCCGTATCGTCCTTGATGCGGCTGACTCGAGAAACAAAACCGATTAAGAGAACGGTGATCAGACCAGCTATGATTGAGCCAATGAACATGGCGACGGCGTCCGCGCTGACTCCGAAGAACACCAGCATGATGAGATAACCGGCGGTCACGCCTGCCAACATGGCGTGGGCCAGCGCGTCGCCCAAAAACGCCATCCTCCGCAGGATGATGTAGCAACCCACTACAGCGCAGACCACCGCCACCAAAGAACCTCCAATGAGGGCCTTCTGAAAGGACTGTTGGCCAAGCGGCTCGATGAAAAGGGTCCAAAGCAGGTCCAACATGGTTATCCCGACGGCTTTTTGCCCGTGCCCAACTCGGCGGGTAGGTGCGCATCAGCGTGTAGGTGGCGGAAGACTCGCAACTGCCCTTCGTATACCGCGCCGAGGAGTTCCTGATCTAGCACGACTTCCGCTGGTCCGTAGGCGTACAGCCGCTGCTTCAACAAGATCAACCGATCGAAGTATTCGGCGGCCGTGGCGAGGTCATGATGGACCACCAAAAGCGTTCTCCCGGATTCCTTGGTGCGCTGGAGCACATCCAAGATGGCACGTTCGGTGGCGGCGTCCACTCCCGAAAACGGCTCGTCCAAGAGCAAGATATCGGCCCCTTGTGCCATGGCGCGGGCCATGAATACTCTTTGCCGCTGACCTCCAGAGAGCTGGCCAATCTGCCGTTTCGCAAAGTCCTGCATGCGAACCATCTTGAGCGCATCGGCGGCGAGCTGCTTGTCTTTGGCGGTCAGATCCCGCCACCAGGGCACATTTCCATATCTCCCCATCAGCGCCACGTCCTGCACTGTGATTGGAAATTCCCAATCCACCGCACCATGCTGAGGCACATACGCGACGCGACCTCGTGACCGCTCGAACGATTCGCCGAACAGTCGCACCTCGCCAACATCGGGTTTTTTGAAGCCCAAAATCGACTTGATTAGGGTCGATTTTCCCGATCCATTGGGGCCGATGATCCCCACCAGCAGCCCCTGGGGAACTTCCAAGGTAATGTCCAATAACGCTGGAGTCGGACCGTAACTGACCGTCAGATTCTCAATTTCCACGGCCGGAACGGTCTCTTGCCCCACCGAGGATTCACTGGTCGCTTCCGCCATGGCCCGTTAGTCTCCTGTGCCGAGGTCGTCGTCACGGTCATCATGGGCACCGTCGTGGCCATCGGTATGCGGACCCGTATCGCTAGTGAGATCGACCAAGATCACGCCCTCCACTCGCTGGCCCGGTTCCGACCAGATCGTTTGATCGGCCACTGGAATGAGGTCGCGCAATATCCGCACCCGCAATGCGCGGCTCAAGTCGCCCGACGTATCCGCCGGATTGGCCTGGACTAAAAACTCGTTCGTGCCCACTTCCAGACCTTGGACGTCCTGGATGGTTTGTCGTTTTCCCGACTCGATGGTATCGGTTTCGCGAAGCAATTCAGTTCCCGCCAACAGAACGCTCAGCGAAGGAGCGTCGGTGGCACTCAACGCAAATGGGTCTGGTCCAGCTTCAAAAGTCAACGTCACTTCGACGTCGAACCGGCCCGGTGCGATTTCGATAACTGGAGTTGATCGTCCAGCCCAAGCCGAGCGTCGAACGGACATGTAGAGCGACAGCCCTCCCAGGATGGTAACCGCCACGAGAATTGCGAGGATGGGACGCATTTTAATAGACGTCTACTGACACCCCTCACGGCTGCCTGGTCAGTGAGGTGACGATCGTCAGCACATTCTCCCTCATCATTCCGATGTACGTTTCCCCAGCCGATCCCGCGTCACCCATCGAGTCGGAATAAAGCGTGCCGCCGACGACGACTCCGGCTTCCTGGGCGATAATTCTGATGAGCTTGGGGTTGGTGCTGGTTTCCACAAATATTGCCTTCACGCCCGTGGTCCGAATCGACTCGACGGTTTCCTTCCGTTTGGCCGGAGTTGGCCCACCTCCGATTTCTGGTCCGGTGGACCATCCGGCCGGGGACTGGGACTGAAAGTTAAAGTCGCGACAGAAATAGTTGAATGCATCGTGGCTGGTCACCAAAACGCGGCGCTCGACCGGGATCGCGTTGACCTGGCGTTTGATCCAGGCGTCCAAAGCCCGTATCTGGTCGAAGAACAACGCTGTCCGCGCCTCGTACTCCGACTTGTGATCTGGGTCCAGTTCGCTGACCGCAGTCAACACATTTCTTGTATACAGCAAGGCGTTCCGGGGACTAAACCAGGCGTGCGGATCTTCGATTTTCGTTTCTTTTCCCTCTTCTTCCAAGATGATCGGCTGGACGCCCGTCGTGCAGGTGACGACCGGTTTATTCTCATCGTCAGCCAATGTTTGCATCCAATTCTTGCCCTCCAGGTGCATTCCATTCTGCAGGCAGAGATCGGCTGACGCGACACGCTGCGCGTCACTGGGGGTCACTTCGTACATGTGCGGGTCCTGTCCAGGCGTCAGAATGCACTGGACATCCATCCGATCTCCTACTACTTGCCGGGCAAAATCGGCAATTTGGGTCGTTGAACACATCAGGATCAAACGTTCAGTCGAAGGTTCATCCTCCGCATTTGCCACGCGCGGACCGAGACAAATTGTCAACAGCAGCGCGAACGATAACGTCCAGCGAAAAAATCGTTGGTACTCGGCGAAGTGGAAGTAGGGAATCGTGCAAATGGTAAACGGCAACACTACGTAACTCCAGCCTTAAGAACGTCTTGCGCTGATTAAGGTCATTGGCATCGGTTCACGATTTCCATCGGGTATCCGGCTGCCTGAGGACCAGACACGACCACCCAAACAAGACATTCAGCAGCGACCGGTCCGGCCAACCCCACTGCAATAACTCGGTATTACCAGCAAAAACTCCTGCAATTCTAGGCGGCACGTGGGTCCTGTCAATGGTGGCAATTAGCGAAGGTCGATCAGAGATATCCGGCAAAAAGTACGGCAACCCATGGCCTCAACACGAGCGTTTTCTGGATTAACGTGGTACACTTTTTGGTTGCTGCCGGCCGCCAAACCCTCTGACGGGGAATCGCAATGTCCGAGATTGCCGGCGGCGATGGGCACGAGGATTGAGCGGCGGATGTCTGTCACTTATTTCAAACGATACCGGATGGCCATCGATCTACGGAGGGCGGATTTGCCCCGTGCCGAGCTAGGGGACCATATCGAATTCGTTCCTTGGCAGGTGGATTTGTTGGAAAAACACGCGGATGTCAAATGCCGCAGTTTCCAATTCGAATTGGACTCGACGATCTTTCCTTGCCTCGGCGAGCATGACGGATGCCGCCGTCTGATGGAGGAGATCATTAGCCGAAATGGATTTCTACCGGGCGCTACGTGGCTGGCGGTCTGCAGTCGTCCGGAGGACGCGATCGTCGACTACTGTGGGACCATCCAGGGAATTCGTTCGCGCACTGGCACTGGCAACATTCAAAACATCGGAATCACGCCCGATTATCGACGCCAAGGGATCGGTACCGAACTGCTACGCCATGCATTATGCGGATTCCAGCGGGCGGGCGTGAAGAAGGTCTTCCTGGAAGTGACCGCCCAAAATTCCGGAGCCGTGCGGCTGTACCAACGGCTTGGTTTCTCCCACGTTCGGACGTTGTACAAATCGGTCGAGGTCGCCTACACTTAGCGGCTTGGTTCTTGCTCGACAACTCCATGGACCGCTTTCTTCATAGATGGCGCAATCCCAGGACGGTAAATTCCCAGGCGGCCGCCACGCCGCATCGGCCGCGAAGGACGAAGTTTGTGTCTCAACAGATCCATTCCCACGAATTCGATAATGGTTTGATCTTGGTTGCCCAGTCGATGGACTGGTTGGAGTCTTCCGCGTTTACGTTGGCGTTGCCGGCCGGCTGTGCGAAGGACCCATCCGACCGCCGTGGATTGGGAAATTTCACCTGTGAGATGGTCCAACGAGGTAGCGGTTCACTGGATAGTCGAGAGTTCAGCGAGGCGTTGGATCGACTCGGCACGGACCGAAGTGCTTCCGTGTCGGCTGAACACACCAGTTACGGCGCGGCGACGCTCGCGGATAAACTGGACGAAACATTGGCACTCTACGCGGATTTAGTGCGGCGCCCCAGGTTGCCGGCATCCCAGATGGAAGAGGCCCGTCAGGTCTGCCTGCATGAAGTGCAGGCCGTCGAAGACGACCTGGCGCAGATGGCCATGCAGCATGTTCGGCTGCAGACTTTTGGCGAGCCCTGTGGCCGTTCCAATCCGGGGGATCGAGAGGGCGTGTCGGCGGTGACCAGCGAGGACGTGGCAGAGTTCATCGACCAGCACTACGTGCCCAACGGCGCGATCCTGAGTGTCGCTGGGAAGATCGATTGGCCGCGTTTACGTGACCAGGTCGAACAGCAGTTCGGTTCGTGGCAAGGAGCCTCGGACTCACATTCGCAAAGCCAGGTCGTCCATAGAGCGGAATATTCTCACGTGGAGCACGATTCGGCCCAGGTGCACATCGCGGTGTCCTATCCATCCATTCCATACGATCACGCCGACTTTTTCGTGGCCCGCGGCGCCTTGGGGGTGCTGAGCGATGGAATGAGTTCTCGGCTTTTCACTCACGTCCGTGAGGAGAAAGGACTCTGCTACACGATCTATGCCACGTACAGCGCGGTGCTGCATCACGGGCGCGTGCTGTCGTATGCGGCGACCAGTACCGAGCGGGCACAAGAGACCTTGGATGTGATGCTGTCTGAGTTGGTCCGTCTTTCCGACGGGATCGACGATGGAGAATTAAACCGGCTGAAAGCACGGGTCAAAAGCGCATTGATTATGCAGCAAGAATCGAGCACCGCGCGAAGTGGCGCAATGGCTGGAGATTGGTATCACTTGGGACGGGTACGTACGAAGGACGAAATCACCAAGGCCATCGACGGTTTGACCGTCGACACCGTCAACGCCTATTTGGCCGAAAACCGCGCCAGCGATTTCTCGATCGTGACGGTCGGCGCCGAGCCGTTGCGGGTCGCGGAGCCGCTGGCGAAAAAGTAATTGGAGGAAACCAGTGGAGTTCCGTAACCAAACGCTTGAGAACGGATTGGAAATCGTCGCGGAGTGCAATGACCAGGCCTACTCGATGGGGTTGGGTTTTTTTGTGAACACCGGTTCGCGTGACGAAACGTCCGACAATTCTGGTGTCAGCCACTTCCTCGAGCACATGGTATTCAAGGGGACGCCGCGGCGGTCGGCGGCCGACGTGAATCGGGAATTAGACGAGATCGGATCCCAGTCAAACGCTTACACCAGCGAAGAGCACACGGTCTATTACGCGGCCGCCTTGCCGGAATACCAAACACGGGCTGTCGATCTGTTGGCCGACATCATGCGACCCTCACTCCGTGAAGGCGATTTTGAGACCGAGAAAAAGGTGATCATCGAGGAGATTTGCAAGTACGATGATCAACCACCCTTCGGCGCGCATGAAAAATGCATGGAACTCTATTTCGCTGCCCATCCGCTGGGTCGAAACGTGTTAGGCACCGCCGACAGTGTGGGTGCGCTGACACCCGAAGCGATGCGGGAGTATTTCCAGCGGCGTTATAGCCCCGGGAACATTAAAGTCGTGGCCGCCGGTTGTTTCGACTTTGACCAACTCGTCGCCGATGTCGAAACTTGCTGCGGAGGGTGGGAGCCGTTTCAGGCCGCTCGAAATCAGACTGGCACCAACGGCGCCGCGGGATTCGACTTTGTGGAGCGGGAGAGCGCCGTCCAGCAATACATCGTGCAGATCTCGGGAGGTCCCTCGGCCCAAGACGCGGATCGTTATGCCCATCGAGTGCTATCCACCATCTTTGGAGACGAAGGAGGGAGCCGCTTGTTTTGGGCCTTCGTCGATACCGGATTGGCCGAATATGCCGCCGCCGGAACGTATGAATTTCAGGATGCGGGCATCACCATGACCTTTCTGAGTTGTGACCCGGATGCGGCAGTCGACAACCTACGGCGACTGGGCGACCTGCAAGCGGCCGTGTTGACCGAGCCAGTTTCTGACAAGGAGTTGGAATTGGCCAAGAGCAAAATCTGCTCACAGGTGGTGCGTCGTAGCGAGCGCCCCTCCAACCGACTATTTGCCGTCGGCGGCGGATGGCTGCAGCGGCGCCAGTACCAGCCCATCAAGGACGTCGTCGAGGCGTATCGCGCCGTGACGCTGGATGATGTCAACGAAATCGCGGCAAAATACCCGTTGCACCAAACGGCCACCGTGGTGTCTGGCCCACGCACCGATTGGTAGTTCGTCGCGATCTCCGGTCTTCGGCGGATTATCTTCACTAACCGTTCGCGCCGGCACACCCAGCCTCAACCTCGGATATCCGCTGGCATCGTCACGATTAGTAGATCCGCCATGCGGCAGGTAACACCCGTGCTGAATGCGTCTGATTTGCTGCAACGGTCGAGCATTCCGCGCCGATTGTCGCATTAGGCTCGCCGATGAAGCCTGTCGAAATCGCAAGCCGCGCCGCGACCGCCACGGAGGCATGTCGGCGCTATCACGGAAGGTCGCACCATGTTCGCTAGACGCATTCTGACTGTCGCCATGCTGGCGAATTTCACCGCGGGAGTCGCCACGGCAACCAATCCGCATCAATTTGAGTCCGGTTTTAACGGTTTCCTTCGAAGCATCGGACTGGGGCATGGTCATGGATACCATACACCGCCGTGCTATCCGCCAGCGCGTTACCACTATTATCACGTCTACGGCGGTGGACCCTATAGCTACTATTCGCCGCAACTGGTCGACCATGGGTGCCACAGTTGTCAGATCGATGCTACACAAGGCGGTCCTCGCTACGAAGACGCCGCTTATCCCGTGGACTCGGCGCCGATGGTTTCGACGCCGTCCGCGGAGGCGAGTCGACCCGAAGCAGAACGGCTACCAGTGCCGATTCCCGCACCGAGCGAGAACGGGACGACGACGTTGCCGTCTCCAAGTGATGGACCGACGTTGGGCGGCCACGTGATCGAGTCCTCGTCGTCGAGTACCAACTACGGATATAGAAGCATGTCATTACAATCTTGGCCCGAAGAGCAAGACATGCCTACGCAAGGAGCCAACCAGCCACGACATCTTCCGGCCAACGTCGTTGAAGGATCGAATTGGCGCCCGTTGCGGTAGGTAGTAGGTAGTAGGTAGTAGGTAGTAGGTAGTAGGTGGTAGGTGGTGTTCCGTCTAGGCTGTACAAGCCGAGAGCTCGCGCTTACACAAGCGGCTCGTTGCGGCTAGCAACCTATCGACAACTGTCGTGAAAGACACCGGAGTCAACCAACATGGAACGAACGTTTGTGCTATTGAAACCAGATTGCGTTCAGCGTCGCCTAATGGGTCGCGTCTTGGCTCGGTTCGAGGAAAAAGGTTTGAATGTCATTGCCATGAAAATGTTGCAAGTGACACCTGACTTGGCAAAGCAGCACTACGCCGAGCATGTCGAGAAACCGTTTTATCCTGGCCTAGAGGAGTTCATCACCGGGGCGCCCGTGTTGGCGATGGTCCTGGAGGGGTTGGAGGCGATCCGCGTCGTGCGAGATATGTTGGGTAAGACGAATGGGCGTGAGGCGACCCCAGGAACGATCCGCGGCGATTATGGCATCAGCCGCCAAATGAATCTGGTCCATGCCTCGGACGGCCCCGAATCAGCCACTCGCGAAATCGGCATCTATTTCAGGCAGGACGAGATTTGCGGCTACGAACCGACGCTGACGCCTTGGTTTAAGGCGGCCGACGAGTAGGCTGGCCTGACCTCGAGCCGGCAATGGCCGCCTGCTACGGCTGGCCGAACCCCCTTCCGCGCGATAAAACCGTGTGAAGATCAGTGCACACGTTTTTATTGATATTGGTGGAGGGGAAAAGTATGCCACGCTGTTTATTCATCCTGATTCTGCTCGCTCCGTCCGTCGCCAACGCCGAGAATTGGCCCCATTGGCGTGGTCCCAATTTCAACGGATCAACGACGGAGACCGGTTTAGCCACGCAATGGAGCCGCACCGAGGGTATCGAATGGTCCGCCGCGCTGCCCGGTCCGTCCGCCGCTACGCCGATCATTTATGACAGACACGTCTTCGTGGCGAGCGCGGAACCAACCTCCAATCGATTGTTGGCGGGTTGCTATAACGCGTCCACCGGGAAGCTGATGTGGGAGCACGTGGTATTCAACGGCGACGTTTTTCGGGACACGCGAAGTACGTTTGCTTCCTGCTCTCCGGTGACCAACGGCGACTTGGTGGTGTTTTTCTACGGCAACGGCGAGATGGCCGGTTATGGTCTCGACGGACATCCTCTGTGGCAACGGAATATTGGGAAAGACTACGGCCAGTTTGCGTTCATGTGGACTTTCGCCAGTAGTCCTTTGTTCTACGGCGACAGGATTTACCTTCAAGTGCTCCAGCGAGATGTCCCGGTGGGCGGACGTGGCCACGCGGATCGTCCAAATGAATCGTACTTATTGACGATTGACCCGGCCAACGGGGAGACGATTTGGAAAGTCGAACGGGATTGCCAGGCGAACGCCGAGTCAAGGGAGTCGTACGCCTCGCCCGTGGTATTAAAGATCAACGGCCGGGAGCAGTTGATTATTGCTGGTGGTGACGATGTGTCGGGGCACGATCCAGCCGACGGCGCGGAGCTATGGCGATGGGGCACTTGGAATCCTTCGCGCATTGATCATTGGCGTTTTGTCCCCACTCCAGTTGCTGTCCAGGACACGGTTTTGGTCTGTGCGCCCAAGAAATCACCTGTTTTTGCCGTCAGACCCAACGGCGACGGAGACCTACCGGACGACGCAGTATTGTGGACCAGTGAAGACGATCCGACGCTCACATCGGATGTTCCTTCACCGGGCGTCTATGACGGTGACTTTTTCATCCTCAGCGACGTGCGTAAATCCTTGGCCCGCGTCGACCCCACCACTGGTCAAATTAAGTGGTCCGCCGAGACGCCTGGTGCCGCCAAGTACGAAGCTTCGCCGCTGGTGGCCGACGGCAAGGTCTACGTGCTGAATTTCGTAGGCGACGTGGTCATTTTCGATGCGGCTTCTGGCGCCCAAATCAACGTCATCTCCATGGCGGAACCAGCCGACGACCCGATTCGCAGTAGCATTGCCGCCGCCAACGGTCGGCTGTTCATTCGAACGAACGACCGTCTGTATTGCATTGCACCAGCCAGCTAGGCTGGGGTTTGTTAAAAAACCGCGAAACTCTTGTTATCGCCCCGGGTTCAATACCGTGGGTCGAAAAAATCGGTTCGCTCCGGTCGAGAAAACACAGTCATGACACGAATTGGGTCAGCCAACACGGGTTTTTTCCGGAATCCCGGTTTCCTGCCGGACTACGGCCGCCTTGGTCACGCTGGTAGGGCCGTCTCCATGCAAAGCGCACCCGATCTGGCCCGCTCGCTGGTTGAGCTGCGATGACTGCCCGTCGGGCCGCGGACCGAACGTCGAAGGCTCGGTGGTTGGTCCAGTACTCATGCCAGTAACCGGCACCAACGAACGCCATTGAACAACAGGTCATCTTTGAAGAAAAGGACGAGAATTACGTTATGAGTTCCTACATCCGCTTCACTTTGTCATGGTTCACTATCATCACCACCACCCAATTCGTAATGGCCGCCCCCGGGGACGGCGAAGGGGGAAGGCCACTTTTTGGCGAGCGTGCGCCGCAAGATCGGCGTGGAGGCGGACCAGAGCATGATTTTCGTCCGCCTCCGCACCCTTTGATGACGGCGCTCGATTCCAATGACGATGGTGAACTCTCCGCGGACGAGATTGCTGAAGCCGTCTCCGCGCTGAAGACGTTGGACGAGGACGGAGATGGCATGGTCAGCCCTGATGAAATGCGACCGGAGTTCGGACCTCCTGGTGGCTTCGGACCGCAAGGTCGTGGTGGCGAGGGCCGTGGCGGTCGGAGAGGTGGTGGAGATGGAGGATTCGGACCCGATGGATTCGGCCCTCCGCGTGAACCTGGTGGCTTCGGACCGCAAGGTCGTGGCGGCGCGGGCCGTGACGGTCGGAGAGGTGGCGGAAAGGGAGGATTCGGACCCGGTGGATTCGGCCCTCCGCGTGAACCTGGTGGCTTCGGACCGCAAGGTCGTGGCGGCGCGGGCCGTGACGGTCGGAGAGGTGGCGGAGAGGGAGGATTCGGACCCGGTGGATTCGGCCCTCCGCGTGAACCTGGTGGCGAAGGGCAAGGTCGACAGGGTCGCAGGCGAAGGCCTGATGGCGTAGGGGGTGAATCTGGGGCTCGTCGAGATCGTGAAGGGCAAAGCGGTGGAGCCGGTCATGGTCAGCGCGGCCCAGGGGGTGGGTTCATGGATCGACTCAAGCAGATGGATCTCAACGGAGACGAACAGCTGACCGCTAACGAGCTGCCACCCGAACGTGCCCAGCGAATGCTTGACAACGGCGATGCCAACGGCGACAACGCCCTGGATATGGACGAACTTAAGGAAATGATGGAGCGGTTTCGCGGTCGAGGAGGTGACCGTGGCCAGCGTCCTGAGCGCCAACAGCGTCCTGAGCGCCAACAGCGTCCCGAACGCCAACAGCGTCCTGAGTTCGAAGAATAGAATAATACTCGCACAACGAGGGTGAGAATTGATCCAAGCCCGGTGGGCAGTCCGGCCCGCCTGGCTTGGTTTCATTCATCCCGCATTGACGCGAACTTCCCCAATTGTCCGATCATCTCACGGGTTGCCGTTTCCACCGCACTCTGCCATCGGTCCGCCCCGAAACGGTCCTTATACTCCGGACGATCGTACGCGAATATGATCGACCGCGAGGCATTGATCAGTGCACCCAAACCGTCAGCGTCGAAGGCAGCCGCGACATCCTCAGCCGTGCCACCCTGTGTGCCAAAACCAGGAACCAACAGCCAGGCATGCGGCATGAGCTGCCGAAGTTCGGCTAATTGGTCTGGATACGTCGCTCCGACCACGGCACCCACCGCCCCATAGCCGCTGGCCGACGTCGATCGGGCGGCCAACTCCTCCACGTGGCGCGCCACGTGGCGGTAAAGCGTCTCGTTCCCGGCCACTAAATCCTGAAAATCCGCTCCACCTGGATTCGAGGTCTTCACCAACACAAAGATTCCCGCGCCTCGTTCGACGGCGACCTCCGCAAACGGAGCCAGGCTGTCTTGTCCCAGATAGGGGCTGACCGTAAGTGCATCACCACCCCAAGCACTTTCCGCGCCCAGGTACGCGTCGGCATAACCGATGGCCGTGGAGCCTATGTCGTTCCGTTTCCCGTCGAGAATCACCAACAACCCTCGTTGGCGGGCATATCGCACGGTGGCGTGCAGGGCATCCATGCCAGCCGGACCAAGCTGCTCGAAAAACGCTAGTTGGGGTTTCACGGCGGCGACTAACGAAGCAACCACGTCGATAATGCCCTCGCAGAAGCGCCGATACGCGTCCGCTTGGGCCTTCGCATCGCCACTTGTCACCGCGGCCGTCAGCTCGCCGGGCAGCCGCTCGAATCGTGGGTCAAGTCCCACCAGGACAGGGCTACGTCGCTCCCGGACTAAGTTGGCGAGTCGATCAGCGAAAGGGTCCATATCGTATCCAGTCGACCGGCTCGCTTCGGATGGCGAGTCGTTCATCCCCGCGGCGGTGAGTGCAAGATGGATTGGGGTTAGGTGCGTGGACGACGAAACTCGCAGGCGAAAAACTTCGTGGACGCTCGACGGGGCCCATTCGACGCGGCCCGTTCGATGGGGCGCGCGAATGCATCCAGGCGAAAAAAAGGGCGTTGTCGCTAACTCCAGATGATTGACGAGAGCCGGCGCGCTGCGATTGCGCGGCAAACGATTTAGGAATAGGTCCAGCGCGGTTACTGGGCCATGGCGATCTTGCCAGCTTCATCGGCATTCTCGGCCAACAGAAACACTTGGTCCAATCTGACAATCTTCATGACGTTCCGCACCACCTCGGGCAAAGTGTGTAAGACCAGCGCGCCACCACCCTCACTAAATCGCTTGTGGCAGACGACCAACCAGGCCAACCCGTTGGAGTCGACGTATTTCACGTCCTCGAAACTGAGCAGCACCCGATTCTTGTACGCGTCTTTGCCCAATAACTCAGTGAGGAGTTTGGTCGGGTCACTGGGAAACCGCCCGCGGATGTCGCCGTCAATACGGAGATAAACCAACTCATCCGTCTTCGAGTCAATACTGAGATCCATGGTTACTCTTCACGTAGGTGGTTGCTTTGGCCCAGCCGCCTGGTCCCGGATGGTTGATCATGGGTCCGGATTGTCATGCGTCGTCCGGATTATCAAGTGTCCAGATGACATGCGCTATTCGACCTGTAATCCCGCATTACGAAATTGACTTCTTTGTCGTGTTTCACGGGCAAGCCGACAAGAAACTCGATCGCCAATTCCCTGATCGCCAATTCCGTAGTGGCCAAGAGCCACCGTTGGATAACTTGTCCCGCTTCAACCGAGTCCATGGATTCTAAATGAGATTGACGGCATTCAAAAGCCCGCGATCGGTCGGAAATGGGGTCGGGCACTCCGTTCGGGTGGTGGTTTCAACCTGATTTCAGACCGTCTGCCGTTGCAAATCGAGGGCATGATTCTCCAAGAAAACGTCAACCTGTTCGGCCGTGAAAACGCCCTCGTAGGCCCCCCTGCGCTGAGCGCAGGACCCTCCCAAAGCGCTCGCGTACACCAATGATTCCGGGAGATCGCCATGACGCAGTACGCCGGCGATCAAACCGGCGGCAAAAGCGTCCCCACAGCCGGTTCCATCCACCATGCTGAACTTAAACGCGGGAACACGCCAAAAATCACTCTCGCGCAACGCAACGGCTCCGCGGTCCCCTAGGCTGATTACGGTGGTCCCTACACCTCGGTCCCGGAAATACTTGGCCTGGTCAAGCGAATCAGGCTGGCCACTCAACGCCTCAGCTTCATAGTCATTAGGCAAGAAGAAATCACAATGTGGTAGGCAGGAATCCAGTCCGTGGAAGTCTGCAAAGCCTTCTGGAACCACAACATCCAACGCAGTCCGCACATGATTCTGTCGGCAGAACTTAAGCAGCTCCGCCAATTCATGGCAGCTGAAATTAGGCATGCCGAACAACCCGCCCACATAGAAAAGCCGCAGGTTCGCAACCCACTGGCGATCAATCTTGTCGACCGCAAAGGCTTCGTTGGCCCCGAAAACGTGAATAAAACGCCGGTCCTGGCCTTCCACCGTGAGAACCACGGTTTGAGACGTGGGATAGTCGGTGGTCGTCAACAACTGTCGACAATCGACATCGCGAGAGAGAAGCTCATCGCGGAGAAGTTGGGCTGAGTGATCCGCACCTGCACAGCCCGCAACTCCAGCCTCAAGGCCTTGTTTGGCCAATGCGCTTGCCACATTCGAAGCACAGCCACCCACCGTCGCGGAGATGCTGTCGGTCGTAACCAGTTGGCCTTCTCGTGGCAGCGCCTGCAGCGGCCCGGCGAACGTATCCACCACCAAGATGCCCGCACACCCGACTTGGACCATGGACGTCTCGATCCTGTCAACACCTCAGATCGCCGAAGGGGACTCAACCTTCGCCTTGAGCGTCTGGGTCCGTTTCCCACTCGACGCCATATTCATCCATCAGCTCATTGATGAATTGACTGACAAATCGCGTGCTGTCCTGGCTCGCCAACTGGCGAACGCCGGGCAGCCCTCCGCCCATTTCCAGAAAACCGTCACGTCTCACCTCGACATCGGGACGAGCGGCTTCGACCCGAATCAAATAGACCCGATTTTTCGGTACGTCCATGGCTACCGATATTTCGCCGACGTTGGTTCGAAAGAGAGTCTTCATAAAGTCATACCCAACTCCCGGAACGCCTGGTATCGAACCTAGGCGAGGCGCGCCGCCGCCCCCCAGTGGTACGCTGCCGCCGGTAAACCAATTCACGTCGCCCGTCTGAATGATCGTACGGTCGCCAATTTCAATATCACACTGCGCGAGCGGTCGTCCATCGGCCCGAGCCTTCTCCGCCTGCTCTTGGGCATAAGCGGTCGCCCGGTCGATCGCCTGCAAACGTTTCCAGTGCAACACGACCTCATCGTGGATGTCTTCCAGTTCCGGAACGCGTGGCTCCTGGGAGTCGGTTTTCCAGAAGCCGAATTTGGAATCGATTTCGTAGGCCGGAATCTCGCGATACTTGTAGTTGGGCAGGTTGTCGGAATAGGCAAACTGGGCAAATGTCACCTGCTGGTAGCCGCCCTCGTACACATTTAATTCGTAGGCGCGTCCAAGATCGTGCTGCTCCACCTCAAATCGGTCGACGAGCGGAATTTCCCCAAATTCGATCTGGCCGGCTTCGACCAAGTCCGCGAAATCTGGGAATTCAGGTGCCGGCAAATCGGCATTGGTGATCTTATCCACATCCCAGCGTATTAAAGCGTCGTAGTAGTTCTGGATGCGGTTCCGCGCCGTCGCGAGTACCTCTTCCATCGCGGCTTGGGCCAAAGGCCGTGCTAGACGCGTACGGATGTCGTCTCGTACCTCGTCCAGCGGCTTGTACTTGGGTTCCGTTCCCGGTTTGTCGGTTCCCGGTTCGTCCGTTCCCGGTTTGTCCGTTCCCAGATCGTCCGTTCCTAGATCGTCCGTTCCCGGTTCATCCGTTCCCGGTTCATCCGTTCCCGGTTCATCCGTTCCCAGATCGTCCGTTCCCAGATCGTCCGTTCCTAGATCGTCCGTTCCCGGTTCATCCGTTCCCAGATCATCCGTTCCCAGATCGTCCGTTCCCAGATCGTCCGTTCCCAGATCGTCCGTTCCTAGATCGTCCGTTCCCAGATCGTCCGTTCCCGGTTCGTCCGTTCCCGGTTCGTCCGTTCCCAGATCGTCCGTTCCCAGATCGTCCGTTGCCGGTTCGTCCGTTGCCGGTTCGTCCGTTCCCAGATCGTCCGTTCCCAGATCGTCCGTTCCCAGATCGTCCGTTCCTAGATCGTCCGTTCCCGGTTCATCCGTTCCCGGTTCATCCGTTCCCGGTTCATCCGTTCCCAGATCATCCGTTCCCAGATCGTCCGTTCCCAGATCGTCCGTTCCCAGATCGTCCGTTCCCAGATCGTCCGTTCCTAGATCGTCCGTTCCTAGATCGTCCGTTCCCAGATCGTCCGTTCCCGGTTCGTCCGTTCCCGGTTCGTCCGTTCCCGGTTCATCGGTTCCTGGCTCGTCATTGGCAGATTCGTCCGTCACGCCAGCGCGGTCCGGTTCGGTGATTGCGTCACTATCGTCCCCGGCACTCTCATCGGAGGATACCTCCAAACCATCAATCTCGAGATCGTCGGCAGATGTCTCTTGTGCGTCTTCGTTGTCCTCCCCTAGTTGAAACTCGTCGTCCTTGTTTAGCTCGTAAAACTCGGCGATTTCTTCATCGGAGACATCGCTTTCGACGGCGGTCAGCAATTCGGAATAGTTGGCGCACACATATTGAAAGGCCAGCTTTTTGCGCTGGTTAAAGCCGGGCTCTGGGTCCATCGGAGAGGAATGTCGGTCCTTATATTCATCGAAAAAATCGGCGATTTCTTCGTCCGATGGATCGGTGATTTCAGCGACAAAATCGTCCACGTCGATGGGCAGCATTTCAGCGGAGACTTGACGTTCGAGCCGGTTATAGAAATCCCATGAAGCGACCGGAGTGGCGGGTATGATGCCGCTGAGAGCCAGTGTGATAAATCGTTGGGCGGTCAGCTCACGTTTTACCAGGTGCATCAATTGTGCATCGGACATTTGTCCCTGGGAGACCGCTTTGAGCAATTGAGGGAATTCGTTATTTCGCACGGTGCCACCGGAAAGGCGGCGCAGGTAATCCAAGGCGGCCTCATCGTCGACGCGAATCCCTTGTTTTTCGGCCTCCGTCGTCAGAATTAACTTCCGGACCAATCCCTCGTTACTGGCCGAACGCGGGAAAACACTGGCCCGCGCCTCTCCGCCGCGTTCAGCTCCTTGCTGGTAGATGGTGGCCAAGAAATTCGTCATGATCGCTTCGCCATGCCGGTTCGTGGACAACTCCCGCGCGGTGAACTCCCCTTTTTTCCAAGTGGCGACAACGGATTCCCCGCTTACCCCCTCATTGCCACTTCCGGAAAAGTCCACCGAACCGGTGATCAAGAACGTAAACATCAGCAATATGCCGAAAACCGCGAGCAGAAGCTTCTGTTTCTTACGAAACCAATCTAGGGGGCCAGCCATCAGATGGTCCTTTATCTCAGGTTTGGGTACCGTGATTGGCGAGCCTTCGCCGGCGGTTCCCATCTTGACAGATCTATTTGGAGAGTATTATTAACATCCCCAGTCGGCAACTATGAGAAACGCAGATTGTAGGAGCGATTGGCGTAATTTCAATCCCAATCAAACTTAGCAGATGCGAAAAATCGGCAACATTTGACCTTTCTTGAGCGATTTAGCACAACGTTGTTACCCGAATTCCGAGGAGTCGATCTTGATTTCTTCGCGGAAATGCGAATCAATTGAAGTGGGACCAGTCAAGATGGACCGCGAATAGGGAATCTGCGGCTGGATTCCCACGGGTTAAGGAAAAAAGCCGACGCGACCAGATACTAATTGACGAACGCACCCTAGTTTCCCTGACTTGACATGGCGGCCGCTGAACCGTTTCAACGACCACTCGTTTAGCGAACAACCCAACTGACAACATTTAGAGAGATGCCATGGCCAAGAAGAAGCCAGCCGCCAAGAAGAAGCCAGCTGCCAAGAAAAACAACGCACTGGTCATCGTCGAGTCACCGGCGAAAGCTCGAACTATTGGTAAGTTCCTTGGAAAGGGATATACCGTGGAGGCGAGTATTGGTCACGTGCGCGATTTGCCGAACGGTGCCAAGGAAATCCCGGAGGAGTTCAAGGGCGAGCAATGGGCCCATCTCGGCGTTAACGTTGAGGACCAATTCAAACCGGTCTACATCGTGCCGCCATCGAAAAAGTCCCAGGTGAACAAGCTACGCAAGGCATTAAAAGAGTCGGACCAACTTTTTCTCGCGACGGACGAAGATCGCGAAGGGGAAGCGATCAGCTGGCACTTGGTGGAGATTCTCAAGCCCAAGGTTCCGGTACACCGATTGGTATTTCACGAAATCACCGAGACAGCCATCCAAGAGGCGTTGGACAATCCACGGGACATCGACGATGGATTGGTGCGCGCCCAAGAAACTCGACGTATCCTCGATCGACTGTTTGGCTACGAGGTGTCCCCGCTGTTATGGAGAAAAGTCAGGCCACGACTTTCGGCTGGTCGCGTCCAGAGTGTGGCGGTCCGCTTGATTGTGGAACGGGAACAAGCGCGGAGGCGTTTTGTCCGCGCCATGTATTGGGATCTGATCGGGCATTTCAAGACGGATAAGGGAGAGGCTTTCGAGGCAACGTTGGTCAGCGTCGACGGACGCAAGATTCCCGCTGGTAAGGATTTCGACCCCAACACCGGAAAACTAACCACGGATAACGCCATCCTCCTCGACGAACAGGCAGCTGGAGATTTGGCTGAGCGTTTGTGCAAAGCCGAATTCCGCATCGGGTCGATCGAAGAGAAGCCATTTACGAATCGCCCCGCGGCCCCGTTTACGACCAGCACGATGCAGCAGGAGGCCAACCGAAAGCTCGGGTTTACGGCCCGCCGCACGATGGGTGCGGCCCAAGGTCTCTACGAAAACGGGTTTATCACGTACATGCGTACTGACTCGACGAATCTCGCGGAGGTGGCGGTCAAAGCCGCTCGAGACCTGGTCGAATCGGAATATGGAAAGCCGTTCCTGCCGCCGCGGCCACGCGTCTACAAGTCCAAAGTGAAAAACGCGCAAGAGGCTCACGAGGCGATCCGTCCAGCTGGTCATCCGTTTGAGTTGCCTCAGACGCTTAAGTCGAAGTTGGATAGTGATCAATTTCGCCTGTTTGAGCTGATATGGAAGCGGACAATTGCCAGCCAAATGGAGGATGCCAAAGGCCGTCGGATGGTGATCACGATCGAGGCGGAAGACGCCGTCTTCCAGGTCAGCGGTCGCACCATCGATTTTCCCGGTTTTCTGAGGGCCTACGTGGAAGGTTCGGACGATCCGAATGCGGAGTTGGCGGACAAGGAGACACTATTACCATCGGTCCAATTGAACGAGATGGTGTCCTGCGCTCAGTTGGATTCCAAGGACCACACGACGCAGCCTCCAGCTCGCTATACCGAGGCATCACTCACGCGAGCATTGGAGGAACGGGGCATCGGCCGACCCAGTACCTACGCGTCGATTATCGACACGATCTTGTATCGCGAATACGTCTTCAAAAAAGGAACGGCGCTAGTCCCCAGTTGGATGGCGTTTTCGGTTGAGAAGCTACTGACTGAGCATCTGCCTCGGTTGGTGGATTACCAATTCACCGCGCAGATGGAAGACGATCTGGATTCCATCAGTCGTGGCGAATCGGAATACATTGAGTACCTGAGCCAGTTCTACTTCGGCAACGGCGCGCCGGGTCTGAAAACGCAGCTAGAGAACAAAGTTGAGGAAATCGACGCCCGTGAGGTGAGTCGTTTTTCATTGGGCACGCCCAACGAAGGGGAATTCCAAGAAGAGGTCTTTGTTCGGGTCGGTCGATACGGTCCGTTCGTCGAACAGGGTGAGCGTCGCGCCAGTCTCCCGGAAGAACTGCCGCCCGATGAGCTGCATCTCGACGTGGCGCTGAGTTTATTGGAGAGTGCCGCCAAGGGGGACGAACCGTTGGGCAACGACCCAGAGACGGGCCGTCCAGTCTTCTTGAAAGAGGGCCGATTCGGGCCCTACGTCCAGATGGGCGTATTGGACGAGGACAGCAAGGAAAAGCCCAAGAACGGTTCGCTGTTGAAGGGGATGGAACCAACCGACGTGACGTTAGACGTGGCCCTTAAGCTGTTGACGCTTCCAAGAACCGTGGGCGAGCATCCTCAAGATAGCCAACCGATCGTGGCCTACAACGGGCGCTTTGGTCCCTACATCAAATGGGGCGACGAGACGCGGTCGCTGCCCGCCGAAAAGTCGCCGATTGAAGTCGGCTTGGGCGAATGTGTCGAGCTGTTGAACCAACCCAAGCTTCGGCGTGGCCAGGCAGCTGATAAGGAACCGATCAAAGTCTTCGCGGCATCGCCCGTGACTGAGGAGCCAATCAAGTTGCTGGAGGGCCGTTATGGCCCCTATGTCACCGATGGTGAATCCAATGCCTCGATTCCTAAGGGGATCGGCCCTGAGGAATTAACCTTCGAACAAGCCGTACAGCTCCTGGCCGATCGGGCCGCCAAAGGGGGACGGAAGAAAAAGAAGGCGACGAAAAAGAAGGCGGTGAAGAAGAAGGCGGTGAAGAAGAAGGCGGTGAAGAAGAAGGCGGTGAAGAAGAAGACTGTGAAGAAGAAGAAAAAGTAGTCGCCATAACGTTCCATTGCCGCTGGAGAAGAAGCGACGCGAAAAGTATAGCACTAATGGTCGAAAGCGACTTATATTAGGACGTTTATTTTTCTTAGGTGCACGTCGTCGAGGCCTGACTCAACCTACATCTCCTCGGCCACGGCGATCGCATACCCGGTCGCGTGCGTGCGGCAGTGGGAAATGCTCAGGTGAATCGCCCAAGCCGATTGGATCTCGCAGATTTCGCGTGCCGCGCCGGCCAACGCGACGCGTGGTTCGCTGCCTCCGGTGTGACGAATCTCGATGTCACGCCAAGACATGCCCGACTCCCATCGGCTCCCTAACGATTTGAGCACGGCTTCCTTGCCGGACCATACCGAAGCGTAATGCTGCATCGCCGCAGCCTGGGAACTGCAATAGGTGATCTCGTTGTCCGTGAAAACACGCCGCAAGAAAACCTCGTCGTGCCGCTCGATCATTTGGGCGATGCGGAGAACTTCGACGATATGAGATCCAATTCCGAGTATTTGCATAAAATGGGGACTAACGCTACTGGATGTCAACAAATGCCAACGAGGCGATGGCAGGTACCACGCTCGTATTTGGCACCGGTGCGATCGGTATTCCCGGCCCGCCGGGTACACCATCGGACACCGCCCAGACTTCAAATCCAGCGGTGTTCGTGAAATCGCGACCCTTTTCGCCGACTCAAGAATAAAGGTAAACGAATCGATTGGCGCCGTAGGTTGCCACGCCCGAATAGTCCGCATGGGTCGCAGCCCTGGCCAGTTAAAAATGTGGGGTTGACGCGTTGAATTCTCGGTGTTGAACCCGGTTAGTTTTGTGCGATGAACAGCTCGCCACACTCCTGCTGTCGCACGCAACCACATTGAACAAAACGCTGATTTCGGGTCATCCAGGTGCGACACAAAAACAGGAAGAAGCCAAATTCGACGCAACACCACATTTTCAACTGGCCATCGCAGCCCTAGCATTTCGTTTTTACCAGAATCACCGACACATGACACTACGGCCCCCCAGCGGGCTGATGAAAAGGCCGGAATATGGACTATTTAGAGCAAATGGTGTGCTTCGTGTTTGTTGCTCTGCAGTCAAATTGGAAAATGCCAAATGAGAATTGCAAAATGCAAATTTTCCAGGAATGATTTTGCATTTTGCATTTTGCATTTTGCAGTTCTCATTTCTCATTTTTCAATGCTATCGCGCTACAACTAGTGCCGCAACTCACAATTGACGTTACAACAAGGGCATTCTTTACCTAAGTTCTCAGAGTTTTTGCTTGCCTAGTTTGCGTCGGCTACCGCATTTATATCGACAAGAAAATGCCTTCCTCCGTA